>ERZ1292640.51-Hain-H43-02um-R1-51-length-88188-cov-8_pt1 | contig 71025 bp, 64 predicted proteins | sample MGYA00564404_ERZ1292640 | MGnify/ENA primary metagenome ERZ1292640 (study PRJEB36523, sample SAMEA6512636) | groundwater metagenome | collected 2019-01-08 | study: AquaDiva: Metagenomics assemblies of 32 groundwater samples
GCATCACCTTCGCCTCCCTGCTCCAGAGCCTGATCCTTCAAAAGCTTCACCGATAACTGAGAGGGCGGAGCTGTGATCGGCAATGCGAAGGCTCGGCGCCCGGATGGGGATGTGTACTTCGCGTATTTGACCGGGACGAACGTCTGGCAGGCCCTCATGGCGGCCCTGCGGGGCAAGCGGGTCCACTATTTCGCCGCCGGCCGCGTGTTGCGTGCGCGGGGGTTTTCGTGGGTCCTCTCCAGGAGGCTCCGCAAGGTCGAATACCAGGTGTCGGACTTCCCGGGCCTCAACTTCCGGATCCACAAGATCGCCCTGGACGCGGCGGAGGAGCTGTACCGCCGGATCGCCAGCGATGCCGGCGCGGCCCTCGGGCTGTGGGAGCGCACGTTTCGAAGCGACCGCGTTCACGTGTATGTGAAGAAGTTCCTGGCCATCGAGGCGTGGCACTTCGTGAAAGCCTACCTCGTGCTGGCCAGTGTCGCGCAGGCCGAAGGAAGAGAGATCGAGCTCGTCGTCCCGGACACGCCCCTCGTTCGGCTGTTCCTGCCGTCGTTTCTCGCCCGCCACGGCGATCCGCGGGTCCGCCTGGCGAATCCCCACCGGCTTGGGATCTCGTTGCTGTTCCGCAGCCTGGTGGCGATGTGTGCCGTGCTCGTCGTCGTCCTCCGGTCGGTCTGGCGTGGAGGGCTCGTGCTTCGGGGAAGACGGCGTCGCTACCTGCTGGCGAAGGAGATTCTGTGGGGCATCGGCCAGGGCCGGAGGGGGGACGATTTCGTCATCGACGATCGGGTCATCCGCAGCGAAGACGTGCTCTTCTACTTCCGTCCGGGATCGGCGGGGCGCCTTCCGCGGCCGGAGTTCCTGTCCAGCTCCCTCGCGGCGGCCGTGGCGCGCGGTTCCACCTGCGTCGACTGGAGCCGGGTGCCTGTCTCCCTCGGCACCCTCCGGTCGGCGATCTGGCCCCGGTACATCCAGTTTCCAGCCGCCGTGTCGTTTCTGGCCCTCGCCCGGGCGGAGAAGCGTGTGGCCGGAGCGCTCCTCCAGCAGGTGATGATGGCGTTCCTGCGGCAGGGTGTCGGATGGGACATCTTCGCCGCGGCGCACCTTCCTGAGCTGAATCTGAGCCAGGACGACGAGAGGGCCGAGCATATCGCCGCCACAGTCGTCCTCAACCTCCACGGGGCTCGCAACGCGGGGTTCCAGTACGCGAACGTCACCCAGTGGCGGGCGTTCACGACGGCGCATGTGAGTTACAACCTCTATCTGGCCTGGGGGCCGTTCGTAAGGAAATGCTGGGACGGGGACTGGAAGGTCGATCGGTTCGAGGAGATCGGATACCTCTGGGGTCACCATTACCTCGAGAGTTATGCCCAGCGGGAGGAGATCAGGGCCGCGCTTCTGGACGGCGATCCACGACGCCGCTTCGTCGTGGCGCTCTTCGACGAGAACCCGAGCCCCGACTACCTCTCGGCCGAGGGGTTCCGGGAGTTTTACCGGCTGGGAGCGAGCCTGCTGGAGAGACGGCCCGACACGGTCGTCGTGATCAAGCCAAAGCGGTTCGCCGGGGTTCCCGAGGTGCCCGGAGTACACGAGTTGCTCGCCCCTTACGTGGAATCCGGGCGCTTGAAGATCTGGGACCGTGGGGTCGCCGACTCCGCGAAGGTCATTGCCGTCGCTGATGCGGTAGTGTCCATGATCGGGAGCGCTCCCCATCTCGAGGCGATCTGCTGCGGCGTCCCGGGATTCAACTATGATCCGAGCGGCAACCGGTCGGCGCCCTTTTACGAGTACGGCCACGGGGAAATCGCCTTCGACAACGCCGAGAGCCTGCTGAAGGCCATCGAACGCGTTCTGGATGGTCCCTCGGCCAGCGCCACCGACGACCTGGGGGATTTCATCGACGACCTGGACCCCTACCGGGATTTCCGCGCGATCGAGCGGATGCGTCAGGCCCTGAGAAGCCTGGCGGGACGCCCATGAGAGCGATTCCGATCATTCGGATTCCTTTCTCGGAGGAGGACATTCGGGCTCTGCAGGAGGATTGGGCGGAGGTCCTGGGAAGCAATTTCCTGACCCTGGGGACGTTCACCCGTCGCTTCGAGGAGCTGTTTTGCGGGTTCACCGGCGCCCGCTACGCGGCGTCGGTGAGCAGCGGGACCGCGGCCCTCGAGGTGATCATTCGCGCTCTCGGCCTCGAGGGGCGCTCGATCATCGTGCCGACGAACACGTTCCTCGCTTCGGCCCTGGCGGTGATGCATTCGGGGAATCGGGTGGTCTTCGCCGATTCGGACCCGGCCACGATGGGGCTGGACCCCGAGGACGTCGCCCGGAGGATCGACAAGAATACCGCCGCGATCATGACTGTGCACATCGGGGGCGTCATCAGCCCGGCGATCGAGGCGCTCCGGGCGCTCTGCGCGCGCCGGAATCTCCACCTCATCGAGGATTGCGCCCATGCTCACGGGTCGAGCCTCGAAGGCCGGCATGCCGGGCGCTTCGGCATCGCGGGGGCGTTCTCCTTCTTCCCGACGAAGACACTGACGACGGGGGAGGGGGGGATGGTGATCACCGACGACGAAGACCTCCACAAGAAGATCCTGATGCTCCGCAACCAGGGCAAGAACCCGGCCCTCGGGGGGAAGATCTCCGAGCTTGGCTATAACTGGCGCATCAACGAGTTCACCGCCGTGGTCGGAGTGCAGCAGATGCGCCGCGTTACCGAGATCCTGGCCGATCGCCGGCGGATCGCCGGGTTTTACGACACCGCCCTGAAGAACGTTTCCGGGCTGCGCCCGCTGGCGCTGCCACCGAGGATGGAATCGTCCTATTACAAGTACATCGCCTTCCTGGATCCGGCATACGAGCGGAGCGCGGTCAAGCGACTGATGAAGGAGAAGCACGGAGTGAGCCTCCCCGGGGAGGTGTACGCCGAGCTGTGCCACGACGAGCCCCTCTGGCAGCAGCGCACCTACTGCGGGGCTCAGCGCAACGGTGACGGGGCCGTCCGGTGTCTCCGATGGCCGGGCTGCGGGTGCGGGACGAGACAGCAGGAGTTTCCGGGCGCGGCCTGGCTGAGCCGCCATCATCTGTGCCTGCCTATGTATCCGGGGTTGACCGAGGACGATCTGGAGTACGTTGTGGAAAGCCTCGAGCGGGCACTCCGCGAGCACGATTCCGCGCGGGCGGTCGGGAAAGTCTCTAAAGGGAGAGCGGAAAGATGAAGGTGATGGTGACGGGTGGAGCCGGCTTCATCGGGTCTCACGTCGTTGACAAGCTGCTGAAGCGCGGAATCCGCGTGTTCGTGTTTGATCTGGCGGCGGTGCGGCATCGCTGCGCGTCCAACGGGGCAGAATTCATCCCCGGCAGCATCCTCGACCTCGAGTCGCTGCAGGCGGCGATGAGCGGCATGGATGCGGTCTTCCACCTGGCGGCCATCGCCGACGTGAAGGACGTGTTCCAGGATCCTCACTACTCGGAGATGATCAATGTGCGCGGAACGATCAACGTCCTCGAGGCCGCCCGCCGGGCCAAGGTGTCGCGGGTGATCTACGGCAGCACGACGTGGGTGTACAGCGAGGCGAGCGGGAGCGTCGTGGACGAGGAAACGCCCCTGAACCCGCCCTCGCACCTCTACACGGCGACCAAGCTCGCGGCCGAATACTACTGCCGGGCGTACGACAAGCTCTACGGGGTGGAGACTACCATCCTCCGCTTCGGGATTCCCTATGGGCCGCGGGCGCGGCCGGCCGCGGTGATCCCGATCCTCGTCAGCAAGGCGCTGAAGGGGGAGCCCCTGACCATCGCCGGAGACGGCTCCCAGTTCCGCCAATTCGTGTACGTGGAGGATCTCGCGGAGGGCAACGTGCTGGCCCTCAAGCCGGTTGCGGCCCACAAGACTTACAACCTGGACGGCCGGGAGAAGATCACGATCCGGCAGATCGCCGAGACCATCGAGCGTCTCCTCGGTCGCGTGGAGATCAAGTACGTTGAGGGACGTCCGGGGGATTTCGCCGGCAAGGAGGTCGTCAGCCGCCGCGCCAAGGAAGAGCTGGGCTGGGAGCCGAAAACGACCTTCGAGGCCGGGGTCCGGGCGTACGTCGAATGGCAGAGGCAGCAGGACCAGGGGCGCGCCGAGGCGTGGGCCCGGCTCGACGCCGCGCTGGGAGTCGAGAAGCCCGGATGAACGTCCTCGTCACCGGCGGCGCGGGCTTCATCGGCAGCCACGTCGTGGACGCGCTGCTCGTGGAGAAGCACCGTGTGACGGTGCTGGATAATTTCTCGAGCGGCAAGAAGGAGAACGTCGCGGCCCGGTGCCTGCCCGTGGAGGGGGACGTCCGTGACCCCGATGTCGTGGATCATTGCATGCGCGGACAGAACGTCGCGTTCCACCTGGCCGCCTTTTCCTCGGTGCCCCAAAGCGTCGAGGACCCCGAGACCTGCATCGAGACGAACGTGACCGGCACGCGCCATGTGCTGGAAAGCGCCTGCCGCGCGGGAGCCTCGAGAATCGTCTTTGCGAGCACCTCTGCGGTCTATCCCGGCTTTCCCGACACTCCCAAGGATGAGGCGGAAGCGCCGGAGCCGAAGAGCCCGTACGCGGAGTCCAAGCTGGAAGGGGAGAAGCTCCTCCGGTGGTTCTACGAGCGCAACGGGCTCGGGTATGTGAGCTTCCGATACTTCAACGTGTACGGCCCCCGGCAGGACGTCGAGTCCGAGTACGCTGCGGTTATCCCTCTGTTCATTCTGAGGAGTCTCGCCGGCGCGACATTGATCATCGATGGAGACGGGCGACAAAGCAGGGATTTCGTCTATGTCGGGGACGTCGTGCGCGCCAATCTCCGGGCAATGGAGACGACGGCGTGCGGCGTATTCAACGTGGGTACGGGGTGGGCCGTCAGCGTGGTGGAGCTCGCGGACAGGATCGTCCGCCGTATCGGGTCGCGAAGCGGGCTGCGATTCGGCCCGTCGCGGCGCGGCGACGTCCGCTCGTCCACCGCTGACATCCGCTCCATCTCCTCCACGCTTGGCTGGTCTCCCGAGTGGAGCCTGGACGACGGGCTGACGGCGACCATCGACTGGTTCCGATCGCAAGAGAGGGTGCTGTTCAACCGCTCATGAGGGGATCCCGAGCAAGCCCGCTCATCGTCGTCTTCGGGGGCGCGGGTTACGTAGGCTCGGTCGTGACCCAGGAGTTGTTACGGAGGGGGTATCGCATTCGGGTCTTCGACATCCTGCGTTTCGGGCCGGCTCCTCTCGCGGAGGTGCGTGGCCACCCCAACTTCGAGCTCGTCGAGGGCGACATCCGGCGAATTGCCGAGGCGACCGCGTCCATCGAGGGCGCCCACGCCGTGATCCTGCTGGCCGCCCTCGTGGGAGAGCCGGACTGCGACCGGAACCCGAAAGAGACCGTCGATGTCAACCTCCTGGCGACCAAGACGCTCGCCGAGGCGTGCCGCTACTACGAGATTCCGCGCTTCATCTTCGCGTCGACGGACAGCGCGTACGGGATTCAGGAAGGGGTCATGACGGAAGAAATGCCGCTGAACCCCACCTCTCTCTACGCGCGGCTGAAGATGCGGGTGGAGAGGGAGATCCTAGACCTGCACGACGAACGGTTCAGGCCGGCGGTTCTCCGCATGGCCACCATTTACGGTCTCTCGCCGCGCATGCGGTTCGATCTGATCGTCAATACCCTGAGCCGGGACGCGTTCACGAAGGGCAAGATCACGATTTACGGCGGGAAGCAGTGGAGGCCGCTCGTGCATGTGGCCGATGCGGCGAGAGCCTACGCGATGTGCCTCGAGGCGCCGCTGGACGCCGTCGGGGGACAAATGTTCAACGTCGGGTCCAACGAGCAGAACTATCAGATCTGCGAGCTGGGCGAGCTGATGCGGTCCGTGTTCCCCGAGGTCGAGATTGACACGGTGCCGCAGTCTCCCGACCTCCGGGACTATCACGTGTCCTTCGACAAGATCTCCCGGGTGCTCGGCTACCGGGTCGAGCACTCGGTCACTGATGGCATTCGGGAGATCAGGACGGCGTTGGCTGACGGTCGCATCCAAGACCCCATGGACCGCCGCTACTACAACTTCGTTCGCGAATGAAGCGCCCGGCCCAAACCGGAGAGGAAAGGCTATGAAGATCGTCATCTGTACGACTCCGATCCGGCCCGTGCCCACAAGTTACCCGCCGCTCGGATCCATGGCGATCATCCAGGCGCTGCGATCGGCGGGGCATGATCCCCTCTTTTATGACATCGACGCCTTCAGGCCAAAGTTCGACGAGGTGGTCGCGTTCTTCAAGGCTGAAGCGCCGGACGTGGTGGGAATCAGCGCGGTGGTGTCGACGGCGTACGCCTACACCAAGGAGCTGGTGCTCGCGCTGAAAGAGGCGCTCCCCGGGGTGAAGGTCGTCGTCGGGGGAAACCTGGCCGCCAGCTCCGAGCTCCTCTTGCGGCGCTGCCAGGTGGACGTCTGTGTCATCGGCGAGGGCGAACGGGTGATCGTGAACCTCGTCAAGTACTTCGAACGACACGGGGGGAGGCCCGATCACGCGGAACTGGAGCGCATCAGGGGGCTCGCCTATCTCGACGCGCGCGGCCGCGTGGTCTTCACCGGATACGAGGAGGCGATCCCCGCGGAGGAGCTCTTCGAGCCCGACTGGAGCATCCTCGAGCAGTACTCCAAGATCGAGCACTTCATCACGGATCCCCTGGAACAGTACTTCGCGCTGGACCCCCGGAGTGTAGAGGCGCACCGGCAGGGCAAGAAGGTGGGGACGGTCATCACGGCGAAGGGGTGCGTCGCCAGGTGCACGTTCTGCCACCGGTGGGATCGGGGATACCGGCACTTGCCGGTGGAGACGATCGTCAGGCGCATCAAGTACCTGGCGGACCGGTACAACGTCGGGTTCATCCGGTTCGGGGACGAGAATTTCGGATCTGATCGGAGGAAACTGGAAGAGCTCATCCGGGCGCTCAGGCCGCTCGACATTCTGTTCACGGTCGGTGGATTGCGGTGCCGCTCGATGGCCCCGGAGTTGCTCAAGGGGTTGAAGGAGAGCGGCTGCGTGGCCTTGTTCTACGGGATGGAGACGGGCAGCCCGAGGATCCTGGAGGTCATGGAGAAGAACACGCCGCTGGACCAGAACATCAACGTGGCGCGCTGGACCTACGAGGTGGGGCTCTACACCATTTATCAGCTGGTGCTGGCCATGCCCGGGGAGACAAACGAGACGATCGCCGAGACGGCCGACTTCATCAAGCAGGCGACGGAATATCTCGACGAACCTCCACACAAGCGCTTGAGCATCAACTATATCCAGGCGCTTCCGGGCACGCCCGTCTACGAGTACGGACGGCTGAAAGGGCTGATCGGACGGTCCCCGGAGGACGAAGAAGCGTATCTCATCGATATCTCGGACATCAATGCGGCCGACGACACCAAGTTCGTGAACTTCACGCAGTACGACTACCTCACGGTTCAGTCCTGGCGGCCACGCATCATCTTCGAGGCCGAGGCGCATTACTACAAGGTGCGCGACTGGCGGAAGCCGGGTCGCGCGCGGGCGCATGCGACGGAGTTGAACGGCGCCGACGGGGAAGCGTCCGAGAACATGGCCTACGAGGAGGGCGGCTATTTCAACCTGCGACGCGACGTGTTCCAGCATCCGCTGTTCTATCGCTTCTTTTACCCCTTGCGGGCTCTGTACATCGCCGCGTACGTCGTCGTGAAGGACTTCATGCGGATGCCCGCGCGGCAAGTGCTGGGCCATCTGTGGGAGTTCGTCTGGTTCCGCCTGGGGGGGCGTGGGGCGATGCGGGACTACCGGTCCCTCCGCCGCGTCGTGGGGGACCAGGCGCCACCTCCGGCGAGCGAATCGGAGAAGGCGATGGACCCGCTGCGCGCGGGGCGGTGAGGATGTCCGGCGGGCGGGTCCTCGGAGTGATCCCGGCGCGGGGGGGCTCCAAGGGGATCCGGCAGAAAAACCTGGCCAAGCTCGGGGGGAAGCCCCTACTGCAGTACACCCTCGAGGCGGCCTCGGCCAGCCGCGAGCTGGACAGGCTGGTCCTGTCAACCGAGGACGAGGAGATCGCGGCGTTCGGGCGGGAGTTCGGCATCGAGGTTCCCTTTCGGCGTCCGAAATCCCTGTCGGGGGACAGAATATCCGCCTGGGAGGTCATCCGGCACGCTGTCGAGCGGCTGGACAGAAACGAAGGATATCGCCCCGACGTCGTGATGACCCTTCAACCCACTTCTCCCCTGCGTCAGACCCGCCACATCGACGAGGCGATACGGGAGTTCAGGCGGAGAAGGGTGGATTCCGTCATCGGGGTGTGCCGGGTGAAGGAGCACCCCTATGAGGTTGTCGCCTTCACCGCCGGCCGGATGCGCCGGGCGGTGGAGCCTCTGCGGCGCGTCAGGGGCCGTCAGGATTACCCCGAGTTTTTCTACATCAACGGGGCCATTTACCTGACCAGGCGGGACGTGCTCCTGCGTCCCGGACCCGGATACGGGACGAAGGTCTGGGGGTACGTGATGGATTTCGTGTCGTCCTTCGACATCGACACTCCGGAGGATCTCGTCGTGGCCGAGTCTCTCGTTAGATGCATGCCGCAAGAAGGGCAGGAGAAGCTGTAGCCGCGTGGGAAATCGGGAAGGGCCCAGCATTGAAGGTGGTTATCTGGGGGGCAGGCAACACCGGGGCGATGGTTGCGTACATATTCAGCTACGACCGGGATATTCAGGTGGCGGCTGTGCTGGACGACGATCCCGCCCTGGAAGGGAGGACGCGACACGGCGTCCCGGTTCTCCGGCCGGAAGATCGGAGGCTCAAGAGTCTCAGAGCGGAAGGGGTGGAAGCCGCCATCGTGGCCATCGGGGACGGACGCTTGCGGGAGAGGTTCTCGCAGGTTCTCGAGCAAAATGGATTCAGGATCATCAATGCCATTCATCCCGATAGCAGCATCTCTCCGCACGTGAAGTTGGGAACGGGAGTGATCGTCTCCTCCGGCGTCACGCTCTACTACAATCCGGTCATCGGGAATAACGTCTTCATCGGCCCCGGCGTGACGGTCACACACGATACGGTGATCGAGGAGAACGTGGAGCTCGCCATCGGCTGCACGATCGGTGCCAGGGTCCGTGTCGGGAAGAACGCGTTCGTCGGCGTCGGAGCAACCGTCGCGGCGCGAGACGACGGCCATTTGACGATCGGCGAGAATGCGATCGTGGGAATCGGCGCGGCCGTCATCGACGATGTGCCGCCGAACGCGGTGGTCGTCGGCGTACCGGCCCGGGTGGTCCGCTACCGGAACGAGGGGGGGCGCCTCTAGACGATGGCCAGCGGGGCGGCACGGATGGTGGCGGTCGTCACGGGCACCCGGGCGGAGTATGGGATTCTGTATCCCGTCCTGCGGGAGATCGCGCAACGGCCTACCCTGGAACTTCAGTTGCTGGTCACGGGCATGCATCTTTCCCCGGAGTTCGGTTTGACCTATCGGCAGATCGAGGCGGACGGCTTCCGGATCGCCAGGAAGATCGAGATGCTTCTGGCCTCGGATACCGAGGAAGCGATCGCGCTTTCGGTGGGTCTAGGCGTGATGGGATTCGCGAGGGTGTTCGCCAAGGAGCGGCCCGACGTTCTGGTCGTACTGGGCGACCGTTTCGAATCGCTGGCCGCCGCCGTGGCGGCCATGACGGCGCGGATCCCCATCGCGCACATCTCCGGGGGGCAGACCACTGAGGGGGCCGTGGATGAGGCGATTCGGCACGCGATCACGAAGATGAGCCATCTGCACTTCACCCATATGCCCGCCTACCGGGACCGCATCGTGCAGATGGGCGAAGACCCCGAGCGGGTGTTCGTCTTCGGCACGCCCTCGATCGACGGGATCAAAACGATGCCCATCATGCCGCGCGAAGAGCTGGAACAGAGGCTCGGCCTGGATCTTTCGAAACGGACGCTGGTGATCGTGTATCACCCGGTGACACTGGAGGACAACAGCGCCGAGTGGCAGATGGACGAGCTTCTCGGCGCGCTGGCCGGGTGCGATTGCCAGCACGTGTTCATCATGCCGAACGCCGATGCCGGCGGGCGTGTCATCGCGCGGAAAGTCGAGGAGTTCACACGGAGCATGCCGTCGGCACGGGCGTTTGTGAACCTGGAACGGCCCGTGTATCTCAATCTCCTGGGCAGGGCGAGCGCCATCGTGGGTAATTCCTCCAGCGGGATCATCGAGGCGCCCGAGTTCCGATTGCCTGCCGTCAATATCGGAGATCGTCAGCGGGGGAGAGTGCGGGCGGCTAATGTGATCGACTGCCAACCTTCGAGAGCGCACATCGCGGAAGCGATTGGGCGGGCGCTGGATCGCGCCTTTCGCGAGTCGCTCGCGACCCTCAGGAACCCATACGGCGACGGCAGCGCGAGCAGGAAGATCGTGGATGTTCTCGAACACTTCGACCTGGGCGGGCCACTCCTGAAGAAGCGGTTTTACGCGGTGCCCGTCGAGCCGTGTCTGCGGGGGGCCTGAGGTCTGACATGTCGCAGCCGTATCACCGATATGTGTTCGACAGTGAAAAGCGGGAGTTTGTGGGGAAATTCGAGGAGATGTACCGGGGGGAGGATGTAGAGGGGTACGACAGCTGGGGTCAGGAGGATCTGACCCAACTCAAGAAACAGCTGTCCCTGGCCATCTGCGGCCGGTACAACTTCGGGAGGATCCTGGACATCGGCTGCGGGAAAGGCGCGTTTACGCACCTTCTGAAGAAGACGAACAACTACGTGATGGGCATCGATGTCTCCGAGACGGCGATCGCCAAGGCGAGAGAGAGGTACCCGGCCATCGACTTCCGAAAGATGAGCGCGCACGAGCTGTCCCGCCTGGGGCAGGAGCGGTTCGACCTGGTCGTGGCTATGGAGATCCTGTCGTATCTGGAGGACTGGCGCGAGGTCCTGCGGAGCGTCTCCAGGCTGACCAGATACTTCTACGTAACGCTCTACCTTCCTGACGACCCGATTGGATTCGTGAAGTCGTTCGACGAGCTGATAGGGGAAATGCGAGAGCATTTCGTCATCGAGACGGAGGTGCTGGTGAGCAGGGAAGCGATATTGCTGTTCGCCCGGGTCCGGGAATGACATTGGCCGAATCCCCGGGGGGCGCCGATATGAAAAACGGGCCAGCGGTTCTCGGAGGCACGCCCGCGTCCGAGGATCTCATTCCGGTATCGAGTCCGACGCTGCGGGCCTACGAGGATCTGGCGGGGGGGTTCAGGGACATCGTGACGTCCGGGATGATCACAACGGCGAAGTACGTCGCCGAGTTCGAGCGCGAGGTCGCGGCGTACCTCGGCGTGGGAGAGGCCGTCGCGGTCTCCAGCAACACGACCGGGCTGCTCCTCCTGCTGAAGAGCCTGCGCCTGCGGGGCGATGTCATCCTGCCGAGCTTCACGTTCTCCGTGAGCGGTCACGTGCTGACGTGGAACAATCTCCGCCCGGTGTTCGTGGATATCGATGCTGAGACGTGCCTCATGGACCCCGCTGCAGTCGAGAAGGCGATCACGCCGGCGACCTGCGCGATTCTGGGCGTCCATATCTGGGGGAACCCGTGCCCCGCGGACCGGCTGCAGGAGATCGCCGACCGCCGCCGGGTGGTCCTGCTCTTCGACTCCGCCCAGGGGATGGGGAGCCAGTATGGGGGCAGGCGGGTCGGCGGCTTCGGACGGGCCGAGGTGTTCAGTTGCAGCCCCACCAAGCTGCTGACCTGCGGTGAGGGGGGCGTGGTGACGACGAACGACCCGGAACTGGCCCGGCTGGTCCGCTTCGGGCGCAACTATGGCAACGACGGCAGCTACGACTGCCTGTACGAGGGGCTGAACGCGCGGATGTCGGAGTTTCACGGCTGGCTCGGGCTGACCTCGCTTCGGATGCTGGACGAAAACCTGGAGCAGCGCCGGCGGCTCGTCAAGCACTACATGGGCCGCCTGGAGAGTCTGCCGGGCATCCGCTTTCAGCGAATCACCCCCGGCGGGGAGTCCAACTGGGTGTACTTCTCGATCCTCGTCGACCCGGATGCCTTCGGTCTCACCGCGGACGAGTTGATGGCGGCGATGAAGGCCGAGAACATCCAGACACGGCGATACTACTCCCCACCGCTGCACCGCCAGCGCGTCTATGTCGACTCCGCGCGCCTCTACGAGGGGCGCCTGCCGAACACGGAGCGGGTCGCCAGCCGCGCCCTGACCCTCCCCCTCTTTTCACACATGACCACGGCGCAGGTGGATGCCGTCTGTCTGGCGGTCGAGCGGATCCATGACCGCCGGGGCGCCGTTCGCGAGGCCCTTGCCCGCCCAGCCGTGACCGCATGACGCGCCGGCTTCAGTTCGCCGGGCGCCTCGTCGGCGACGGAGCCCCGTGCCTCATCGTTGCGGAGGCCGGGCAGAACCACAACGCGAGCCCGGACATCGCGCTCTCCCTGGTTCGCGAGGCGGCCCGCGCCGGCGCGGACGCGGTGAAGTTCCAGACCATTCAACCGGAAGAGCTGTACGCGCCGACCCATCCGAGATATGCCGCGTGTGGCTCGAACCAGCTTTCCCGGGCCGTCTACGGCAACTTGTTCCGCACGGCCTCGGAGGTCGGCGTCCTGTGCTTCTCGACCCCCTTCGACGAGCGGAGCGCCGATCTCCTCGAGGAGCTTGGCGCCCCGGGGTTCAAGGTGGGCTCGGGCGAGTTGACCCACCTGGCGCTCCTCCGCCACCTCGGCAGGAAGGGGAAGCCCCTGTTCGTGTCCACGGGGATGGCCGACCTCGAGCAGATCGACGTCGCGGTAAAGGCAATCCTGGACACCGGAAACGACAAGATCGTCGTCATGCACTGCGTGTCGATGTACCCGACGCCGGCGGCGAAGGCGAACATCCGCGCCATTCCGCGGCTCCGGGAGCGGTTCGGGGTCCTGGTCGGGTTCTCCGACCACACGCTGGGGCACGCACCGGCGCTTGCCGCCGTCGCCCTCGGGGCGTGCGTGGTGGAAAAGCACTTCACCCTCTCCCGGGCGCTTCCGGGCGCCGACCATTCCATGTCCGTCGAGCCTCACGAGCTGGGCGCGCTCGTCAGCGGCATCCGTGAGGTGGAGGCGGCGCTCGGAACGGGTGAGCGAACGGTCCTCCAGGAGGAGCAGGAGCTGGCCGCCTTCGCGCGGAGGGGGCTCTACGCACGGGGCCCGATCCGTAAAGGCCAGCAGATCACGCGTGAGGACGTGGCCGTGTGGCGACCGGGCGGCGAGATTGCCGCACATGAGATCGATCGCGTCATTGGTCGCCGCGCGGCGGTCGACATCGCTGCCGCCGAACCGCTGCGGTGGCACGCGTTTTCGGATTGAAGACGGACCCAGGCCGACGTCGAGTGGGGGAGGGCCGGAAAAGCCCGTGAAGGGTGGTCGGCCACTGGCGCTTGTCTGTGTGGATCTTGCGGGTCAGGTCCGAACGGCCCTGGCGTATGCCAGTGCTTCAGCCAGAGCGCCGGATCGGCGCGTGATCGCCTTGACGCCCCACGCGCAGTACGCGCTGGAGTTGGTCGGCGTCGCTCACCGGTGGCCGGAGGATTACTACGCCGAGGACGAGCTGGACTCGCTCGGCGTTCAGGAGTTGGAACGGGTGGAGCGCGTTTGTGCAACGCTGGATCTCCATGTCCGAGGGTACCCGTCCGTCTACCGCGAACACGATCTCTGTCCCGGCACGCTCAACTGGTACAACCTGAAGGTGCTCCTGAACTCCGCGGTCGTGCACCTGTTCCTTGCCGATCGCATGCTGGCCCGCGAGCGGCCCGCCGAGGTCGTGTGCTTCGGCACGCGGGAGGAGCCGATCCCCCGCGACCTGTGGTTCGTCCGGGAGTCCGTTTGGTCGGGAGCCCTGGCGCTGGCCTGCCGGGCTCGAGGGATACCCTGCACGGTCCTCCCCCCTGCGGCCACAGACACCGCGCTCCGGGCCGGCGCTCGGTGGGATCCCAGGAGCTTGCTGCGTCGCGCTCTCGGGAAGGCCGGCTACGGCCGACTCCGCAGGCTCTACCGGCGCGCTCGGGCGTTGAGGCGGACGCGCGGATCGAGGGCGCGGAGGGATCGACGAGCGAGGGAGAACGTCCGCTGCGTCGTCATGCTCGATGTCGCTTACAGTCTCGGTCTCCTCGCCCGAGAGATCCGCCGCCACCGCACGCTTCGGGTTCTCTACTGGAATCCCGGCGAGGGAGATCCGCCGATCTTCCTCGATGAACCGCTTCGCTCGATCAGGCTGGATCGCGACCCCATCACCGAAGCTCGCGCCCGCGCGGACAGCGCGAAGCTCTGGGAGTTGCTTCCCCGAGACGAATTCGCCACGCTCTTCGATCTCAACGGCATGAACTTTTTCCCTCTCGTGGAGCGCAGGCTTCGGCATTTCTTCCTGGAGATTCTCCCGGACATGCTTCGTGTCGACCGCGCCGCTACGACGCTCTTCCAGCGGTTCGCCCCCGTGGCGGTCGTGGGGGCGGCCATGGGGCAGTACGCCAATCAGGTGGTAGCGCGGGCGACTCGGCGTTCGGGAATCCCCGGGGTGGTGTACAAGCACGGCGCGTCCGCGGGGTACGTCTGGATGGAGGGGGGTCAGGCCGCCCGGGATTTCGGCCTGGTGAGTTGGCGCAACGACATCCGCCCGGCCGACGTCCACCTCGTGAACGGCGAGGGGGACCGGCGCTACTACGAGCGCTATTTCCCCGGGCCCACGCGAAATCTGCCGGTGGGCTCGGCGCATCTCGACGCGTTGCGGCGCGGACGCGGAGCGGGCCTGCGGGCGAGGCTCTGTCGCCGGTACGGGATGGACCCGAATCGCAAGGTGGTTGTGTACGTACCGATGGTCATGGATGGGACCGTCCGTGTCATTCCGTACAACAACCGCTCCCCGGGGTGGATGTTCGAGATGGAGCGCGCATTCGTGAACGTCTTCCGGGAATTCCCGGAGATCCAGTTCGTCATCAAGCTGCTTCGGAGCCCGGTCAGGCCGCTGTCGCCGATCGCGGAACTCATACGGCGAGAGAAGATCGCAAACTGCCGGGTCATCACCGAGCCGTTCGGAGACATCCTCCCGTTGGGGGACCTGTTTGTGCTCGATTTTCCCTCGACAATTTTCCTCGAGGCGCTGACGACCGATCGACCGGTTCTGCTCTGCGGGCATCGGCTCCCGTGGAAGTGGATGCCCGGCGTGTGGGAGCCGGCCGTGCTCGAGATGTGGCGCGAGCGTGTGGCGTATGCCGACGATCTGGACGAGTTCCTCGAACTGCTGCGGAGGCACCTCAAGGAGGAACGTTTCGCCGCAGTCCGATCGAGTGACACACTGTTGAAGCTTTTCGGGACCCACCTGGATGACGGGAAGAGTGCCGAGCGCGCGTATCGGGTCCTTCAATCGCTCCACTCCGGCGGGCCGCGCGGGGCTCCGGGAGGGGATGCGGCGGCGGCTCCGGGAAGGCTCTGAGCGATGTCGGCATACCGTGAGTTCTTCGAGCTGTTCCTCCGGGGCTACGGCCGTGGATGGATGGCGCTGGCAATCTGCCTGATCAGCATCCTGGTCGCCCTCCTGGAGGGCATCAACATCGGCCTGCTGGTGCCGCTGCTGGACACCCTCCAGTCGTCCGGCGACGCGACACGGGGCCACTGGATTTCCCGGGGGGTCGCCACCACCTTCGGCTGGGCCCACATTCCCTTCAGCCTCGGCACGGTGCTGCTCGGCCTCGGCGGGGTCCTCGCCGTCCAGCAGGCGCTGAAGTACGGTCGGATGGTCCTGGTGGCGCGGACGCGCGAGGGGTTCGTCCTCTGGATGCGCTCGAAGATGTTCTGGAACCTGGTCCGGATGGACCTGGGCTATTTCCACGGGCGCAAGCTCGGCACCATCGTGGACACCCTGACCACCCAGACGAACAAGGCGGGAGACGCGTTCTATTTCATCGTAGAGATCTTCGCCGGGTTGGGCGTTCTGGCCGGGTACCTCGCCGCCGCCGTGCTCCTCTCGCCTCTGCTGGCGATGATCTCGCTGGGGTTGCTGGGCGCGGCAACCCTGGCGTTGCAGTACAGCCTGGCGCGCTCCAAAACGTGGGGCGTCCGGCTGGTGGAACGAAGCAACCTCCTGCAAGCGGCGGCGGTCGAGTACCTGAGCGGCATCCGGGTCATCAAGTCCTTCGCGATCGAGCGCGAAGGCTGCCGGCAGTTCGAGAAGCGGGCAGGGGAGGTGGGGGAGGCGCTCTATCGGCTCGAACGGAACAACGCGCAGATGACAGTCACTCAGGAAACCGCGGTCTTTATCCTGGCGGGCGTGCTGGTGTTTCTCGCAGTGTCGTGGCTCCGTCTCGGCTCGTCAGTCGTGTTGACCTTCCTCTTCGTCCTGTACCGCGTCGCGCCCAAGGTCACCTACCTCAATAGCCGGCGGCACTCGCTGGCGGCGTGCCTGGGGTCGCTGCGCAGCGTGAAGACGGCCGTGGAAGAGACGAGCGCGCCCCGGATCGCTGCGGGCCACGTGGCCTTCGGCGGTCTCCGGGTGGCCATCCGATTCGAGCGAGTCAGCTTCGCTTACGACTCACACGGGTTTGCGCTGAGGAACGTGACCCTCACGATCGACAAGGGAAGGACCACCGCGATCGTCGGCGCCTCGGGAGCCGGCAAATCGACGCTCGTGGATCTCCTGGTCCGGTTCGACGATCCCCAGGAGGGGCGCATCACGGTCGATGGGCTCGACATGAGGGAGCTCGACCTGGACCTCTGGCGCCGGGTCATCGGCGTGGTGGGGCAGGACGTCTTTCTCTTCAACGACACGATCTTCAACAACATCGCCTGCTGGCGGCCCGGCGTCACCGAAGCGGACGTGGTGCGGGCGGCGAAGCTGGCCCACGCCCACGAGTTCATCTCGCTCCTTCCAGCCGGCTACGACGCCCCGGTCGGGGACCGCGGGGTGGGTCTCTCCGGGGGCGAGCGGCAGCGCCTCGCGCTGGCTCGCGCGCTCGCGCTCAGGCCTGAGGTTCTGATCCTGGACGAGGCGACGAGCGCGCTCGATTCCGAGTCCGAGCAGGGAATCCGCGAGTCGCTGAGGGCGTTGCGAGGTGCCTGCACGATCGTGATGATCGCCCACCGCCTATCCACCGTCGAGGAGGCCGACACGATCGTCGTCTTGGAGGAGGGGGGGGTCGCCGAGCAGGGGGATCGGGCGAGCCTCCTGGCGAACGGTGGGATATTCGCCCGTTATCACCGCCTCCAGGCCGGGGTCGTCGGAGCCACTGACGCGAGGGCTGCCGGTGGCTCGTAGCCTGTCCGAGGTCAGGCGGGACCTCACCCTGGCTCACTGCGATGAGCGGAGCGGCCACTTGGCCATCAAGCCGGAGTTTCAGTACCAGGGCTGCCCCTACTGTGACGTCGTGAAGTGCCATCCCCACACCAACACGAAGCTCTCGAAACACCTGTCCTGCGTGCGCTGCGACGTCTGCGGGCTCGTGTATCCCCTGCCGAGGCTGAACCAGCGGGCCCTCGATGAGCGGGTGGATGCGCCGGCGCTGAACGAATATCTGGAGGCGTCCCTGGGCGGTACGGATGCGATCCAGTGTCAGGACTGGGCGGAGATTCGCTGGCTGGCTCGCCGCTGCGGCCTCGCCCGCGCGCCGGGTTTCCGTGCGCTGGAGGTCGGGTGCGGATCGGGCGGCTTCCTCAAGGGGCTGGTCGAGGCGGGCTTCGACGCCGTGGGGGTCGAGCCGAACACGGCGCTGGCGGCCTTCTGCCGGCGCCACGGCCTCCGGGTCGTTCGCGACTTCTTCAGGCCCGGGGTGCCCCTGGAGAAGGGGTTCGACCTGATCGTGTTCCGCGAGAGCCTGTACCACTTTTTCAGTGTTCGCGAGGCGCTGGCCGCGGCACGGGAGCTCCTGAGGGAGGGAGGCTGGCTGCACGTCAAAGCCTTCAACGTGGACAGCTTCGCCATCCGGTGTTTCGCGCGGGCCTCGGGGGGGATCAACGGGCTCGACATCCCGGCAAACGCGTCGCCTCACTCGCTCGAATGGATCCTCCGGGACTCGGGGTTCCAGCCCCTCCATACGCGGTACTTACCGGACAACGTTACGGCGTACATGGGACTCGCGGGTCCTCTCCCCGGGTTCAACCGCGCCGTCTCGTACCTGATCCGGGCGCTCCGGGCAAGCCGGAACTTCGCGATGCTGTCCCGAAAGCGGGGAGGTCATCCCGCAATCACAGGGGGTGAAGTGTGAAGGTCATCGGCGTCATTCCAGCCCGTATGGCGACCCCCCGCTCCCGAGCAAGCTCCTGGCTCTCATCTTGACAAAACCCCATGGTATAGTCTGATGGCGATCAAAGTTGTGGCATCCACGAAATCTCGGATGACTTCTGGGCAATCGAGCAGGGCCTTTCAGTCCCATAAGAGCCTACTTACGGGAGAGAACGATGATCCAGGTCAGCCCCAATGCCAACTTCCACACTCTTACTGTGGGCAGTGTCTTCGACGTCCGGCAGGACGACCGGTTTCTTGAATACCGGCGCCGGTGGACGGAATCGCCCCGCCGGTTTGAGGTGGGGGAGTTTCCGATCCACTTGGACATCGAGAGCACAGGGGTGTGCAATCTACGCTGCCCGTTTTGCGCGACCACGACTGAAAACTGGGGACCGACGGCTCCGGGCTATATGACGTTTGACTTGTTCAGGCGGATCATCGATGAGGGGGCGGCGGAGGGCTTGTGTTCGGTCAAGTTGAGCTTCCGCGGGGAGCCGCTCCTGCACCAGCAGCTCGCGGGTTTCGTGGACTATGCCAAGAAGAACGGGATCATCGACGTCTACTTCAACACCAACGCCACGATGCTCAAAGACGTCACCATCCACAAGCTTATTGACGCCGGCTTGGACCGGATCTCCATCTCGGCCGAGGGGACGACGAAGGTGGTCTATGAGAAGAACCGGGTGGGAGCCAAGTTCGAGCGCGTAGTCGAACGAGTCGCGGCACTGAAGCGGATTCGGGACCAGCGCGGGCTCGGGTATCCTAGAATTCGGATTCAGACGGTTCTGCTACCCGAATTCAAGGGCAGCATGGAATATTACGTCCGATTCTGGGGACCGTATGCGGACGAAGTGTCCTATTTGGACACCCGGCGAGAGGGACCACAGGATGACCATCGGGGCCTCGTCGCGGAGTGGGCCTGCCCCTTCCTCTGGCAACGGATGACAATCCTGTGGGATGGCACTCTGCTGCCATGCCTCATGCACGGGGTCTCAGATTTCAGGCTGCTGGCGTACGGAAATGTCCAGAAGATCCGGATCAAGGATGCGTGGTTAAGCGAGCAGGCCCAGCGCTACCGAGAGCTGCATATGGCGGGACGTGCGCACGAACTGGAAGCCTGCAACCGATGCTCTTTTAGGGCCATGGAGCTGGAGAAGCTCGGGATCGTCAAGCAGGACGTTCTCACCGCCGATCGCTGATGCGCTGAGCGTTTTCTGGGGACCTCATGATCGTCGGGGTTCTGATCGGTAAAGAGGGGAGCAGTGGATTTCCCGGGAAGAATGTATACCCCCTTCTGGGCCGACCGATGATGCTATATCCGCTCTTGGCCGCCAAGAAGTCTAAGTACGTGGAGCAGGTTTGGGTTTCGACCGATTCCCCACGCATGAAACAGATCGCGAAGGACAACCGAGCCGAGGTGATCGACCGTCCGGCTCATCTTGCAACAAAAGAGGCATTGTCGGAGGACGTGTTCTGCCACGCCTATGAGCACATTCGACAGGCCACCGGAAAGACCCCGGAACTCCTCGTGTTGCTCATGGCCAATGCTCCCATCATCCGCACCGAGACAATCAACGAAGGGATCGAGGTCTTGCGGAAGGACGCGGGTCTTGACTCGGCGGTGAGCGTCTCCTGTTACAACATGTATAGTCCGCTCAGGGCCCGTCGAATCATTGAGGACGGCACGCTCCAACCCTTCGTTTCTCTGGAGCTAATCGGTGATCCCGCTCGCTTCAGTAGTGACCGGAACTCGCAGGGGGATGCGTGGTTCGCGGACATGGGGGTAAGTGTCGTCCGGCCACGCTGTTTGGAGGACGTTGCCAACGGCCTCTTACCACAGCGCTGGATGGGCAAGCGCATCTACCCGCTGCGGCAATGGGGTGGGCTCGACGTAGATTTCAAGTGGCAAGTTCCGTACGTGGAGGACTGGTTGCGGGAGCACGGCGTGACTGAGGCGCGCGAGAGCGATGACTCATGAGGCGTTTACCGGCAAGCGCGTCTTGGTGACCGGGGCCGGGCGGGGAATCGGGTCGGCTATTGCTGAGGCCTTCGCCCACCAAGGCGCGATAGTGGGGGTCCACTACCGGAGCAGCGCGACCCTGGCGACGAAGCTCGCGGAGCGCCTTCGCCTGGCGGGGTGCGGCGTGGAACTGGTCGAGGGAGACTTGCTCGATCCGAAAGTTCGTCGCGATCTGGTGCCTCGGTTTATGTCTCTGTGCGGCGGCATCGACGTGCTGGTCAATAATGCGGGAGCAGTGATCAAGGCAGCCCATTGTATGGACGTTGAGGAAGACATCTGGCAGCAATCTTTCGACTTGAATGTTACGGCGCCCTTCGTACTGGGACGGGCCGCCATGCGCGCTATGCAGAGGCAGCACTGGGGGCGAATCATCAATATCAGCTCAATCGGTGTCAAGTACGGCGGCTCTGCGCACACGCTCCACTACAGTGCCGCGAAGGCGGCCTTGGAGGCGATCACTGTCGGCCTAGCCAAAGTCGGGGCAGAGTGGAACATTCTCGTCAACGCTGTCCGTCCGGGGATTATCGAGACCCAGCTTCACGGGCACACGCCCCCCGACGACTTCCGGAGGCGCGTCGAATTGATCCCGCTGAAGCGCCCGGGGACACCCGAGGATGTCGCGGCCATGGTTCTGTTCTTGGCGTCGCCGGCTGGAGATTTCATCACTGGGCAGGTTTTTGCCGTGAGCGGTGGAGATTGAGGTATGGCAGTTGACGGGGCGGTGGGCCATCCATGAAGGTGATTGTCTTTGGGGGGGCAGGTTTTCTTGGGAGCCACGTAGCCGACGCGTTGAGCGATGTCGGATACAACGTCACGGTTTTCGATGTGCGACCATCGCCGTATGCGCGCGACGGCCAGTCGGTTCTCGTCGGCGACATCCTTGACCTCAAAACAGTGTCCGACGCGGTTCGAGGCCAGGACATCGTCTTTCATTTCGCCGGGATCGCTGATATCGAGGAGGCCAACGCGCGTCCTCTGGACACTGTGAGGACGAACATTCTTGGCACCGCCGTCCTACTAGAGGCAGCGCGCCAGTGCGCCGTGCGGCGTTTCGTCTTCGCTAGCTCTGTCTACGTCTATAGCGATGCGGGTGGTCTCTACCGGAGTAGCAAGCAGGCCTGCGAATTGCTCGTCGAGGACTACCGGCGCATGTTCGGTCTCAACTATACGGTGCTCCGTTACGGGTCGCTTTATGGGGATCGGGCCGATGATCGTAACTGGATCCATCGTATCCTTCTCCAGGCCGTCACCGAGGGAAGGATCGTTCGCTACGGCGACGGGGAAGAAATCCGGGAATACATTCACGTCCGCGATGCTGCTCGCTGCAGCGTCGACATCCTTTCCCCGGGCTTCGAAAATGAAAACGTCGTGATCGCCGGTCACCAGGCGATCAAAATCAAGGATCTCCTGACGATGATCCGAGAACTGATGGGCAACAAAGTTGCGATCGAGTACCGCCCTCCCGAATCCTCCCCTCCCCACTACGCCGGCCTCCACTACCAGGTCACCCCGTACACGTTCAAGCCCGGCGTCGCGCGAAAGTTGGTATCCACGTACTACCTGGACCTGGGAGAAGGCATTCTGAACTGTCTGTACGACATCTACGGGCAAACAACACGGAGCGACCTGGTCGGCACGGGGACCAAGGGGAACGAATCGGGGTCGCTCGTGGTTCCAAAGCGCGAATGATGTTCAATGCAATTGTCTTCGACTTCGACGGCGTCCTCGTCGAGTCGGCTGACATTAAGACGCGGGCGTTCGCATCGACGTTCGGAGAGCGGCCGGGGCACGTGGCGGCGATAACTCGCCTTCACCTGGAGAATGTCGGCCTCACTCGTTATCAGAAGTTCGAGATGATCCATCGCGATATCCTGTGCGAGCCCCTATCCGAGGCAGAGATGGTCCGTCTCGGAGAGCGGTTTTCGCGCGCGGTTTACGCCGAAGTGGTGCGGTGCCCTGCTGTGGCGGGAGCGGAGCAGTTCCTGCGGACCTACAGTGGGCGGATCGCGTGTTTTATTGCCTCGGCAACCCCGCATGAGGAATTGCAGGCTATTGTGACCGCGCGGAGCCTCTCGCCATATTTCGCCGCCGTATGCGGTGCGCCGCCGGATAAAGCCGAACTCATTGAGCGGCTCATCCAGAAGCATCAGCTGCGGCGTGACTCGGTCCTTTTCGTCGGGGACGCTTTAGCGGACTTGGAGGCAGCCCGAAATACGGGAATAGGCTTTGTTGGTCGAGTTCCAGCGGACGGGGTGAATCCCTTCGACGGCCAGCCGGTACTGGGCGTCGTGAACGACCTGACTGCACTCGAAACCTTTCTGAGGGATGATGAAATACGCTGAACGCTTCGTGGCGATTGGGAAGCCGTAGTCGGGAGGTTACGAAATGGACCTGAATGGGCGAGAAACCACGGAATTTGTCGTTAGCAATCCTGTCAGGTTGCCGCCGCTCCCCAGGGATCCGACACCGAAGAACTTCAAGGTGCTGTTGGTTTACCCCAACTATTCCATGGTAAACCTCCTGCCGACTAACATCGGGATCCTCACGGCGTGTCTCCAGCAGAATGGCTTTAAAGTGGGACTGTTCGATACGACGTTCTATCGGACGAGTGAAAAGACCCTGGATGAGATCAGGGTCGAGAATCTCCAGGTCCGGAAGTTTAGCCTGGAAGAGTTTGGCGTGCGCTTCAAGTCGAATCACTATATCGACGACTTCAAGCGGAAAGTTGCTGCGTTCCGGCCCAACTTGATCGGCGTCAGTGTTGTCGAGGATACCTGGCCCCAGGGCGTGGCTCTTTTGGAGGCCGTCGCGGACCTGAGGATACCCACGATCGTCGGTGGGGTATTTCCCACCCTCGCTCCCCAGGTCCTGATCGAGCATCCACGGGTGGAGATGTTGTGCGTGGGAGAGGGGGAGCACGCGATCGTCGAGCTCTGCGAAAAGATGTTTCGGGGCGAAGACTACTCGACTGTCCAGAACCTATGGGTCAAGAAGGATGGCGCCGTGGTCAAGAATCCGATGCGGCCGCCTATTGAGATGGACGAGGTACCCTTCGGTGATTTCGACCTGTTCGAGCCGGAGCGGTTCTACCGGCCAATGCAGGGCAGGGTCGTCCGCATGGCACCAATCGAGACGGACCGGGGCTGTCCGTACAAGTGCCGATTCTGCGAAGCCCCGTCGCTGGTCGGCCTCTATCGTGAGGCCACGGGCCAATACTATTTCAGGCGTAAATCGTGGGAGAAAGTGCGCGAGGAACTTGAGCTCTACATCAAGAAATACGATGTTGAATACATCTACTTCAACGCTGAGACGTTCCTGGCGATGAACAACCAGGAATTCGATGAGTTCGTCGCCATGTATGGAAAGATCCGGCTGCCATTCTGGATGCAGACGCGGATCGAAACGATCACCGAGAAGCGGATCCGCGCCCTGGAGGAGGTAAACTGTAACAGGATCTCAATCGGCCTTGAGCACGGGAATGAAGACTTTCGGGGAAAGATCGTAGGCAAAGGATTCACAAACCAGAAATTGCTCGATGTGTTCAAGATGTTGGATAACTCGACCATCCCGATTACAGTCAACAATATTATCGGCTTCCCGGGTGAGACTCGCGAGCTCATTTTCGACACCATCGAGCTGAATCGACAGCTGGGGACCGATAGCGTCAACGCATATTACTTCACCCCGTATCGCGGTACGGCTATGCGCGCAGATGCGGAGCGAGTAGGCTATATTCTGGACAATGTTCAAACCAACAGCCTGGTCACTGCACCGGTGCTAAACATACCGACCGTCAGTCGGGAGGAGCTTCTCGGATTGGTGCGCACTTTCAGCCTGTACGTGAAATTCCCCAAGGAGGAATGGGATCGAATCCGCATTGCCGAGAGATTCGATGACGAAGGCAATGCCATGTTCGCTGAACTCTCGAAGCTGTATTACGAGCGGTTCTTCGATCACGATTTCAAGTATACGAAACGATCCTGCTTCTCGACGCATCAGGTTGAAAAGCAAATAACGGAGGACGTCCCGCAGTAGTGAGTAATACGCGGAGAGCGTGGGAGGCCGTCGGTCAACCTCCTGACGCCATTCAGGAGGATCCCGCCGCGCGGCGTTGCGGGGCCGAACCCAATTCGGGCCCGGGGAGGACGCCCCACGTGCGCGCAGCCATCCCTTCAGCCAAGCACGCTCCTGAAAGCCGGGACAACCAATAACCCGATTGACTCGTACGAGCGGAACCGGTACGGGGACTACCTCGGCATCAGCCTGGACCCTAGCGACGCGTGTTCGCGGCATCGTGAAGAGCGCGCTATCGCCGGCGGTGCGCCGGCGATTGCACATGTGGGAGGAGCAGCTAGCGACCGCGTCCATCCGGGCGGCCGCTCGGGAGCAGGGACTGAGCAATCTCTTGGAGTCACTCCCGCGCATCGTGCCGGACATTACACACCAGTACACCTCGTTCGCGGTGGATTCCGAGTACATGCAGGTCAAGGTGCGTGGTATGCACGCCTTTCAGGTTAGCCTGGCTGGCCGTGCGATTGAGCGGGCGCGCCGCGGGGCGGCGCCGATCTCGGTGGTGGACATCGGCGACTCCGCTGGGACGCATATCCGGTATCTCCAGGAGGTCTACAAGAACATTCCGCTGGAATGCATGGGCGTCAACCTGGATGAACACGCGGTTATGCGGATTCGGGATATGGGGGTACGGGCGATGCAGGTCCGCGCGGAGGACTTGGTATCGCAAGGGATCACGGCGGACATCTTTCTGCTGTTCGAGACACTGGAGCACTTGATGAATCCGGTCCAGTTTCTCCGCGACGTCTCCCAGCGGACCGCATGCCAGGCATTGGTACTCACCGTCCCGTACCTAGCGCGAAGCCGCGTAGGACTCCACCATATCCGCTCGAGCCGGCACGAGCCGTGCGGACCTGAGAATGTCCACGTCTTTGAACTGTCCCCTGCGGACTGGAGCCTCCTCCTCCGGCATGCAGGATGGTCGATCATTGAGGATCGCCTATACCTCCAGTATCCGCGGCGAGGTTTGCTGCGCCTCCTGAAAGGCTACTGGAGGCTGAGGGATTTCGAGGGGTTTTGGGGTGCCGTTCTCGAACGGGATCGCACCTGGACCGATCTATACCAAGGTTGGTAGGACGGACCGCGCGCATGATCATCACAACTCCTGAATATGCCAGAGGCTTTTCTCCGTGGATCGCTGGTGGCAGCAGATGGGTGTACTTTGGCACAGACCTGCGAAAACGTGACGCCGTTGCCCGGATTCTTGGCGAGGACACGCGTGTGCGGCTTGCTGATCGTCTTCACAATGCCGCCGAGCGGTTAAGACAACCGTTCCTGGACTTTATCGCCGCGCTAGGAGCGATCCAGGCGGATCGAATCGGGTGGTGGTCCAGCTCGTTGTCTTGGAAAGTCTTCGGGGCTTCAGACCTGTTCCTTCTCGTGTCGTACCAGCATGTGATTGATGGTCTGTTGCCCGCCGAGGGTGGTTCGGATGCTGCGGGGCTTCGGGTTGTGGTCGAAGATCCATGGCTTTATAGACAACTTAAGGATATATACGCCGGGAATCCGGCCGTTATCTTCAAGGGCAGATCGAAGTTGTCGCTGGTGCGTGGGTGCGCTGTGCTGCTCGGCTTCTTAAAGCGAGGATGGTGGGCCCTGAGGATTATCCGAAGTTACGTCGTGCTGCGGTGGTACTGGAAGCGAGAGATCAACGTCCCTGCCAACGGGGCGAGGATCGGGATCTACAGTGTTCCTCAAGATCGTTGCTTCAGCGGCGGGGACGGATGGGTTGATCCGTTCCTTGGCGATGTCGATCGCTTGCTGAAGGATGCGGGATATTCTGTCGGTCGTTTTTCTCCGCCTGATACCGTCGGATTTGAAAGGCAACTCGCTCGCCGACAGCGATACTGTTCACCTTTGATTCTCCATGTCACTCTGCGCGGCTTTGTGCGGTCGCTCATAGCCTGCTGGCGGCCCATATGGCCGTCGGCTCCGAACATCAACGGACTTTTGGTTGGTTGGCTGATTCGGAGAGAGTGGTGGCAGGATGTCGGGCGTGCTTCGTCATTCACCAACCGACTATTTCTCGAATGTATGCGTTCTTTTCTTGCCGGGGGCCAGTGGCAAGCAGTGATATATCCATACGAGAATCAACCCTGGGAAAAGATGATCATTCTGGCCGCTGCTGAGCGGGGGGTGAAGACAATAGGCTACCAGCACGGCGGAGGCATGCCTCGCTTTATGCTCTCATATTTCCACGGAGTAGGAGAAGCCGAGAGGGAACCGCTTCCCGACGTCATCATCACGTCCGGCCTCCATTCGCACCGGGTGCTGAGTGAAGGCGGGACCCCGATGTCTCGTTTGGTCATGGGAGGAAGTTGGAGGTTCCGGCATCTAGCAGCGGAGGCTTCCCTAAGTAACGGTAGCAGAGTGGATGTGGCCCCCGTTGCCCGGGTCCTGGTGTCACTACCGGTCACTCGGGTCATGGGTCGGCATCTCCTGGCTGCGGTCAAAAAGGCCTTTCCGGACGGAGGAAAGGCAGACGGGCTACGATTCCTAATCAAACCTCATCCGGCCTGCCCGATTGACGATCGCCGGCTCGGTTTTGACGCAGAGATTGTGAATGGCACCCTAAGTGATGCGATCTCGACGTGCGGAGTCGTGTTGTACACCGGGAGCTCTGCGGGAATGGAGGCGATGATTGCCGGCCGCCGGGTCTTACGGTACCGCTCGGAGCTCTTACTCAATATTGATCACGGAGATATGTTTGATGATGACGAAGTCCCCACGTGCGGAGACGACGATTTGAGGTGCGGGTTGCTTGGCGTCGCGCAAACGCTCAGACAGCAACAGGTGCTCACCCCGTACGACGGCGATCTTCTCGGAAATGTATTTGCGCCCGTCGACGAGTCGGTATGGCTGAAGACCTTCCGGGGGCTTCTGTCGGGTGAGGTCGGTGCCAGGGCGATGCCCGGTTCAGATGTATCCACGTCTTGCGTGACCCGCATTGCTCCGAGCGCGTGACAGCCACCGGTACGGCGATAAATGACGGAGTTACGGAGGGGATGCTATGTCGTCTCGGGTGCGCGGAGGAATTTCCCGTCAAGAAGCCGGGACCACTTGTACGTGAGAAGGAGCGGTTCGTCGAAGCGCTGGGGGCGGTGCTGCGGCCCGCGGGCGCCGCGGCCGGACCGGTCTCGTGATGTCCTACACGGCGGGGATCATCGGATGCGGTCGCATCGGGTGCACGCTCGACGACGATCCCCTGCGTCGAGGCGTCTGGACGCACGCCGGGGCCTACCGGGCCTGTGCGGCCACGGAGCTCGTGGCGGCCGCCGACGTGGATGCGACCGCGCTCGCGCGGTGTGGGGAACGCTGGGGTGTCCGACGCCTCTACGCGGACTATCGAGAGATGCTGGCCAGGGAACGGCTGGACATCGTCAGCGTCTGCACCCCCAGCCATACTCACGCTGCCGCGCTTCGGGCTGCGCTGGCCGCCGGCGTGCCCGCCATCTGGTGCGAGAAGCCCCTGGCTGCCAGTGTTCCGGAGGCGCTGGATCTCGTCGCGGAATGCCGCGGCCGGGTCGTAGCCGTCAATCACGTCCGCCGGTGGGATAAGGCGTACGAGACGGCGCGGGCGTGGCTGGCGGCGGGGCGCGCGCGAGAGATCCGGGCCGCGAGCGCGTGGTACACGGGGGGCGTCAGCAACATCGGGAGCCATCTCTTCGACACCCTCCGGTTCCTCCTGGGGGAGGCGGCGTGGGTGTGGGCGCCCCCCCGGGATCTCCAGCCGGGCGATCCGAACGTCTCGGGAGCTATCGGATTCTCGAGCGGGGTCGTCTGCCAGATCCTCGGGTGCGGCCCGGGAGACTTTCTTCTCTTCGAGATCGATCTGGTGGGGAGCGATGGGCGGCTGCGGATCGGCGGCAACGGGACGCGCGTCGAAGCGTGGGACATGGGGGCCAGCGCCCGCTACTTGGGCTCCCGGGAGCTCCAGGAGAGCAAGGTCCTCTGGGAGGGGGAGGACGGAGAGCGCATGGTGGCCGCCCTCCTGGACATCGTGGGATGCCTCGAGCACGGGGGCGAGCCCCGCTGCACGGTTCGTGACGGCCAGAAGGCGGTGGAGCTGGTCGGGGCGTTCCTGTCCTCCGTGGACGAACGCCGGCCGATCGCGCTGCCCCTGGCGGGGAATGCTTGCGACGCGCCGGTCCCAATCCGTTAGTGCGGCGCTCACCCGCAGGCGCGTGCGGTCGTGTAGTTGCCGAGGCCGCGGGCAGCGAGCAATGATACGGCCCGCCGGCGCCGCGGCCGAAGCCCTGGTCCCTCCAGTGTGCTGCCCGGCTCAGCGCAATATTTGCAAAGGGCGCCCCAACACCGAGCAATGACGAAGGAAGTTCGTCCGTTGAAGACTGATACCCACCGGCGGGACTGGGAGGATCTTGCCATTCTTGATCCGCTGTACGCGATTGCATCATGGAAAGAGAAGCGGTTCGGTGGGTGGGATCCGGCAGCGTTCTTTGAGATTGGGGCTCGGGAGTGCAGGAGGGTCATGGACCATTTGGCCCAAACCTACCAGCTTCCGAAGCGTCGGAGACTAGCTCTCGATTTGGGATGCGGGCTCGGCCGAGTCACGCGTTTCCTGGGAGAGCACTTCGATTCGGTCATAGGGGTCGACATCGCGACTGGTATGATCGTCCAGGCTCGTGAGCTCAATGCCCACGTCACCAACGTGACATTTGTCTGCGGCGATGGGACCGACCTGCCATTTCATGGCGAAGTGTTCGATTTCGTCTACTCGAGAATCGCCCTCCAGCATTTTCCGGATCGTCGATCGATCATCCGAGCTGTCAACGATGTTCTCAGGAGTCTCCAGCCGGGTGGAAGCGCGTATCTTCAGATTCCGTCCTCTCTCTCGTTTCCTCGCCGGATTCAGATCAGGCGCCGCCTTTTTCATTTGCTCCGTCTGGCCGGGTTCTCGGCGGCGTTGCTCTATTTCCGTCTTGGCCTGCACCCGATCGCAATGACGGCGGTTCCCCAAGAGGAGGTCTTGGCGGCCATCCGTGCGGCACGGGGCCGGTCCATAGCTGTTGAGAAGCCCTCGTTAGTGGCCACAAGCTATGTTGTCGAAAGGCCTTGACGCCGGTGGTGGGGAAGAGGAGGGCCTTCCCAGGGAGGTCGACGCCGTGACGAACCAGCTCGCGCTTCTGGGTGGGACGCCGGTGCGGTCACGTCCCTTCCCTCCGTACCCGATTATCGGGGATCGCGAGAAGCAGGCGGTCATGCGGGTGCTGGAGAGCGGGACGCTCTCGGGGTTTCACGCGAACTTCCTGGGAGGGCCTCATGTTCGGGCCTTCGAGCGGGAGTTTGCCGACTACTTCGGCGCGCGCCACGGGATCGCCGTGAACTCCGGGACCGCCGCGCTCCACGTCGCCCTCGCGGCGGCCGGAGTCGGGCCCGGCGACGAAGTGATCGTCCCGTGCTACACGTTCACCGCGACGGCCTCGGCCGTCCTGATGCACAACGCGATCCCGGTCTTCGCCGACGTGGATCCGCGGACGTTCTGTCTGACCGCCGAGTCCGCCGCGGCCGTGCTCACGCCCCGCACGAAGGCCGTTGTTCCCGTCCATCTCCTGGGGAACGTGTGCCGAATGGATCCCATCCTGGAGCTCGCCCGCCGCCACCGGCTCGTCGTGATCGAGGACAACGCGCAGGCGCCCGGCGCCGAATACCGGGGCCGCCCTGCGGGAACGCTGGGGGACGGCGGCACCTTCAGCTTCGTCGAGACGAAGAACTTGGTCACCGGCGAGGGCGGGATGGTCATCACGAACCGGGACGACCTGGCGGAGCGCTGCCGGCTCGTTCGCAACCACGGCGAATCCTACGTGGCAGGCAAGCCGCGCGTCTACGTGGCCAACATCCTCGGCTGGAACTACCGGATGACGGAGATCGAGGCGGCGATCGGCCTCGCCCAGCTGGGGCAGTTCAAGGAATGGACTGCCCAACGGATCGAGAACGCTGAGTACCTGAACAGCCGGCTTCGGCTTTCCGGGCTCACGACACCGCACACCGACCCCGACGTGAAGCACGTGTACCATCTCTACGCCCTGCTCTACGATGCCGGGACGGCGGGGGTGGCGCGCGCGACGTTCATCAGGGCGCTCGCCGCGGAGGGCGTGCGCTTCAGCGGGGGCTATCCGCATCCTCTCTATCGGAATCCCCTCTTTCAGGAGGGGACCGTGTACGGCGAGGACGGGTGTCCCTTCACGTGCCGACCCCAGGGGCGCCAGGTCGACTATCGGAGTCTCGATCTCCCGATGGCGGAGGATCTCTGCCGGCGGGCCCTCTGGACGGACGTGATCCGGCCCCCGGCCACCGTCGAGGACATGAAAGACGTGGTGCGGGCCATCGAGAAGGTCTACGAGCAGCGGGCCGCGCTTAGGGATGCCGAGGCCCGGGGGCGGGTGTGATGGTCGAGGGGCAGACGGTTGTCGGGGTGGTCATTGCGCGGGGAGGATCCAAAGGGCTGCCGAACAAGAACCTGAGGCGGCTCGGCGGCAAGCCGCTCGTGGCCCACACCATCCGGGCGGCGTCGAGAGCCCGCACCCTGGACCACCTCATCCTGAGCACTGATTCGCCAGAGATCGCCCGGGTCGGCCGGCGGTACGGCGCCGAGGTCCCCTTTCTCCGCCCCAAGCGCCTGGCCCGTGACAGCACCCATACGCCGCCGGTGATCGAGCACGCAGTCCGGTACCTGGAGCGGCACGAGGGGATGCGGGTGGACATCGTCGTGACCCTGCAGCCCACCTCGCCGTTCAGGAGGCCGGAGCACATCGACACGGCGGTCAGGCGCCTGGCCGCGGACCCGCGCCTCGACTCCGTGGTCACGGTGAAGAAGGCGTCTTTCCCGCCATTCTGGATGTTCACCTCGCGAAACGGCCGCCTGGTGCCGTTCGTCAGCGACAGGACTGACTACTCCGTTAGGGAGCGGCAACAGCTGCCCGCCGTGTACCAGCCGAACGGCGCCGTCTACGCGACGCGGCGCGAACTGCTCGCGACCCGCGGCGTGCTTTTCTCCGCCTTCAGGGGCGGCAGGACGGGGTACGTGGAGATGGACGAGTTGGCGTCGGTGGATGTCGACGGGCCGGCGGATCTCTTGGTGGCAGGCCTCCTCCTGAAACAGCATCCCGAGCTGCTCGCTCGATGACCGGGGGGACCCTGAAGCGGGCGCTGGCCTCGGGGGGGCTCCTGAGCTGGCAGGACCTGGAGTGAGGACGATTGCGGCCGTCACGGGCTCCCGCTCGGATTACGGGGTCTACCTCCCCGTGCTCAGGCGGATCCGCGAAGCGTCGGACCTGACCCTCTACCTGATCGTCACGGGCGCCCATCTGTCGCCGCTGCACGGGCTGACGGTCCGCCTCATCGAGGAGGACGGCTTTCGCGTCGACGAGCGTGTGGAGATGCTGCTCTCGTCGGACACCCCCGCGGGCATCGCCAAGTCCACCGGCGTGGCGGTGACGGGCTTCGCCGATCTCTTCAGCCGGTTCCGTCCCGACATCCTGCTGGTCCTGGGGGACCGGTTCGAGATGTACGCGGCCGTGCTGGCCGCGCTCCCCTTCATGGTGCCGGTCGCACACATCCACGGGGGGGAGGTCACCGAGGCCGCGATCGACGACGCGCTCCGCCACTCCATGACCAAGCTGAGCCATCTCCACTTCGTCGCCACCGACACGTACGCGCGGCGCGTGCTCCAGCTGGGGGAGGAACCGTGGCGCGTGGTGGTGAGCGGGGCGCCGAGCCTGGACAACCTCCGCGCATTCCCGCTACTCTCTCGCCAGGAGATCGAGGGGCGGTTCGGCATGAAAATCGAGGGGCCGCCTCTTCTCGTGACATACCACCCGGTGACGCTTGAGTACGAGCGAACGGGGTGGCAGGTGGGGGAACTCCTCGCGGCGCTCGAGGAGACGGTGCAGCCCGTGATCTTCTCCCCCCCGAACGCGGACACGGCCAGCCAGACCGTCGCGGAGATGATACGATCGTTTGTCGCGGGCAACCCGCGGGCGCAGCTGGCGGCCACGCTTGGGACGCAGGCCTACTTCAGCCTGATGCAGGAGGCCGCGGCCATGGTGGGGAACTCCTCGAGCGGCATCATCGAGGCCGCGTCGTTCAGGCTGCCGGTCGTGAACATCGGAAACCGCCAGCGGGGGCGGGTGCGGCCTGCCAACGTCATCGACGTCGGGTACCGCCGCGAGGAGATCGTCGCGGGGATCCGGCGGGCGCTGTCTCCCGAGTTCCGGTCCTCGCTGAGGCGCCTGCGCAACCCGTACGGGGACGGTCACGCGGCTGAGCGGATCGTTGAGGTGCTGCGCACGGTGCCGCTCGACGAGAGGCTCCTGACCAAGAAGTTCTGCGACTCGCCACCCCCGCGGCAGGCCGGCGGTCGTGGTCGAGGAAAAGACGCCGGGAGACGCGCGTGGAGCCGCTAGACAGGACCGGGCTGGAGGCGATCGCCGCGGCGACGTACCGCAAGACGAGAGAACCCGGCCTGCGGCACGCCGAAGGGAACCTCCCGTACATTGCCCGGACGATCCGGGACCTAGACCTCGACGGCCTCCGGGGGAGGTCGGCGATCGTCGTCGCAGCGGGTCCGAGCCTGCATGGGCACGAGACCGCCCGGCGCATCCGCGCGGCTCGCTACCCGGGCGTCGTCGTCGCGGCGGATGGGGCGCTCGGGTATTGCCTGCGCAACGGCCTGGTGCCGACGTTCGTCGTCAGCCTGGACCCGCACCCGACGCGGATCGTGCGCTGGTTCGGCGATCCCGAGCTGGAATCCCGCCTTCCGGACGACTACTTCAGGCGGCAGGACCTCGATCCCCATCTGGGTCGAAACGAAGCAGACCGAAATCGGGAGCTGCTGGCTCTGGTAAATCATCATGGTCCTGGTGTGAATGCCATCCTTTCAACAAGTGTCGCGCCCACGGTCACGCGGCGGGTCCTCCAGGCAGGCATGCCCATCTACTGGTGGAACCCGATCTACGACGATTGGGACAAGCCGAACAGTCATACGCGTCAAATCTTCGAGATGAACCGGGTACCGTGCATGGTGACGGGGGGAAACTGTGGAACGGCCGCGTGGGTCTTCGTGAGCGCTGTCCTCGGATGCGCGCGGGTGGCGGTCGTCGGCATGGATCTCAGCTATCCCCCTGGGACGCCGCTGACCTCCACTCAGTATTACACCGAACTCTGCGACCTTTACGGGGATCGAGTGGCCGAGGCGTACATCCAGGTGTGGAACCCGTACCTGCAAGAGACGTGGTTCACGGATCCGACGTACTGGTGGTATCGGGAGAGCTTTCTGGAGCTGGCGGCGCAGTCGCCCAGCACCACGTACAATTGCACCGAAGGCGGACTCCTGTTCGGAGATGCCGTTCAGTGGATGTCGCTGGACGACTTCTTGATCAAGGAGCGGGAGACGGGGACGCCGTAGGAGGATCGGCATGGCCAAGATCCTGTTCATCAATCCCGTGATCCGCGAGGAGGACGATCCCCGACACGTGCCCTACGGTCTGGCCCTCATGGCGAGGGTGGCGGACGGCGAAGGGCACGAGGTGCAGGTCTTCGACGCAAACGCCTGGCGGCCCTCCGACGAGGAGTTCCGCGAGGCCCTCCGTGCGGACCGCTGGGATATCGTTGCGACGGGGGGCATCACGACCGCCTACGGATACATCAAGAAGACGGTGCAGTTCGCCCGGCGCTACGCCCCACAGGCGCTGATCGTGGCCGGAGGCGGGTTCCTCACCAGCATGCCGCGCGACATCATGCGGTTCCTGCCGGAGCTGGACGTAGGCGTGGTGGGCGAGGGATTCGTCACGTGGCCAGAAATTCTGCGGAGGGTGGAGCGGGGCGAGCGGAATTGGTCGCGGATCCTGGGTATCATCTGGCGGGACGAGGCCGGTCGGGTGCATCTGAACCCGGGTCGGCCCCTGCTGGAGGACATCGACTCCATCCGGTACCCGGCGTGGGAGTTCTTCCCGCTGGACATCTATTTCCGGAACAGCTGCGTGCTGCTGAGCGAGGAGGCCATGCAGGCAAGGCGCCGCCTGGACATCAACGCCAGCTACGGGTGCTCGCTCATCTGCCGCTTCTGCTTCCATCTGGGACTCACGGGGGATCTGGAGTACGTCGAGGGGCCCCGGGGCCTGGACGTCGAGTTCACCCACAAGCGGAATATTCGATGGCACAGCCCGCGCTACATCGTGAACCTGGTCAAGTACGCCAGGGAGCGCTTTGGCGTGGACTTCATCGCGTTCCTGGACGAGAACCTCATGACGATGAACACGACCTCACGGGGAAAGTGGATCCCCGAGATCTGCGATCTCTGGATCAAGGAGGGCCTTCAGCCCCGGTGCATTCGTGAGGGCATCCCCCACAACCCCGACACCTGCGACGGCGTCCACTGGGGCGGGACCAGCCATGCCACCCTGGCCACGCCGGAAGTCCTCAGGCGGATGCGTGAGGCCGGGTGCTCCTATCTCGACTACGGCCTCGAGTCCTTTTCCGGCCGCATCCTGAAGACGATCGGTAAGGGCGCCTCCGCCCGGGGCAACGAGCAGGCCATCCGGATCGCGATGGAAGCCGGCATCCGGCCGATCCCGAATCAGATCATCGGGTTTCCCGACGAGTTCTTCGACAGCCTTCTCGACAACATCGCGGCCTGGGAGCGCACCGGCGTCATGGCGAAGCCGTTCTTCGCGACGCCCTACCCGGGGTCGGAGTGGTTCAGCGTGTACAAGAAGCGGATCCTCGAGCAGTACGACGGCGATCTCGAGGCCTTCGTGCTCGATCTGGGCGACGCCACGAAGCTCACCGCGGTCATCAGCGCGAACTTCAACGCCGTCGAGCTGCTCGGCCTGCGTGAGTTGATGGTGCTCCGCGACGTCAAGCGGATCAAAGAATACGAACGGGAGTGGCGCAGGATTCACGGTGAGCCGCAGTTCCCCGAAGCGGAGCGCCTGCGGGCGGCCAAGCTGGCGGGCGGACCGCCGGCGCTGCTTCGGGCTACGTGAGCGCCGGATCGGTCGCATGTCCCGGCCAGTGAAGGTCGTCGGGATCGGCGCTGGTGGCCACGCGAAAGCGGTGCTGGAGGTCATCGGGCGGACGGGGAGGTACGAAGTCGTCGGCTTGCTCGATGTGGACCCCGGCAAGGCGGGGACCAAGGTCATGGGATATCCCATCCTGGGCACGGATCGAGAGCTGGCGCGGCTCCACCACGCGGGGATCCGTCGGGCGTTCATGGGCGTCGGTGCAGTCTCCGCGGCGGGGGCGGAATTGCGGGCGAGGGTGTTCCGCCACGCCGTGGACCTCGGCTTCGAGATGGTCACCCTCGACGATCGGTTCCGGGTGCGTCGTAATGGGCGGGGCCATGATCGGTGTGGACGTGCGGTTGGGCGAGAACGTCGCGGTGTATCCCGGCGCGGTCACGACTCGGTCATCGGGGGCCACGGTCTCGTGTCGCTCGGTGTCATGATCGCCGGCGGGGTGGAGGTCGGAGAAGGGGCGTTTCTCGGTGTCGGAGCGGCCGTGATCCAGAGGGTAAAGATCGGTGCCTGGGCGACGATCGGGGCCGGCGCCGTGGTCCTGGATGACGTCCCGGGCGGCTGTGTGGCTGTGGGCGTGCCGGGGCGGGTGGTCGGAGGCGACAAGCCCGAGCCGGCCGGGGGAACGTCGAAACCGGCATGAGAGGTGGACGATGAGCAAGTTGCTGAAGGGGAATTACCGCCTGCCCGGGCAGACAACGAAGCCGGACGCGGGGGGGGAGGAGACCCCCACCGAGGAGTTCGAGCGCCGCGCGCTGGAGCGTCTGGGTGGGAGCATCGCCTTCGTGATGAAACGGAATACGTTCGTGTGGAACGGCGAGGAAAAGGGGCGCGACGGGGCGGGGGAAAGCGCCGCCTCGGAGCGGTAGGGGAACGGCGGGCGCCCGATGCCGGTCACGGCCCTGCGGGGAACGAACCGGGACGAGCTGCTCCGGATCCTCCAGCAACGGGGCTTGAAGGCAGATCCCGATCCTCGACGACGGCGGCCGGGTGGTCGGCATCGAGCTCCTGGGCGACCTGATCGGACGCCCCGCCGCCGGTTGGGGGTGAGGATTCGATACGTCCGCGAGCCGGAGCCCCTGGGGACGGTGGGCGGGGTGCGGCTCGCGGACGCGGCATTCGACGCCCCGTTCCTCGTGATCAACGGAGACCTTCTCACCAAGGTCAATTTCGAGCATCTCCTGGAGTTCCACCGGGCCCACGGATGGGCGATCACGATGGGGGTGAACGAGTACGCGGTGAGGATCCCGTACGGCATCGTGCACCTCTCGAACGGCCAGGCCGTGGCGTTCGAGGAAAAGCCCCTCGAGAAGCACCTGATCAACGCCGGGATCTACGTCCTCGAGCCGTGGGTGAGGGAGCTGATCCCGGAGGGACGGTATTTCGACATGACCGATTTCATCAAGGCGGTCGGCGAGCGAGGGGGGCTGGTCGGCGGGTTTCCCATTCACGAGTACTGGCTCGACATCGGGGCGCACGGCGATTACGAGCGGTCGCCGAGCGAGTACGAGCAGTACTTCAGGGACCGGGGGCCGACATGAAGCTGTCGGGGCGGCGGGGCCTGGGCACGGGCGCGGGGGGGTTCATCGGAAGCCACCTGTGCGAGGTCCTCGTTGCGGAGGGGGCCCGGGTCCGCGCGCTCCTGCGGTACACGTCGCGCAGCGACCTGGGGCCTCTGGCCGACCTTCCGCCGGCGCCGCGACGGGAGATCGAGGTGGTGTGGGGGGATCTCCGGGACGAAGTCTCGGTTCGCCGCGCGCTGGGTGACTGCCGCGTCGTGTTTCACCTGGGGGCGGTGACCTCGGTGGCGTATTCGTACGAGAGCCCGGGGGAATTCGCCGCCACCAATGTGATGGGCACGACGAATGTGCTGACGGCGGCCCGCGATGCCGGCGTCGAGCGGTTCGTGCACACGTCCACGAGCGAGGTGTACGGCACGGCGCGGTACGTGCCAATCGACGAAGGCCACCCCCTCCAGGCCCAGTCTCCCTACGCGGCGAGCAAGATCGCGGCGGACAAGATGGCCGAGAGCTTCCTGCGGACCTACGGCCTTCCAGTTGTCGTGCTCCGCCCGTTCAACACGTACGGACCCCGGCAGTCGGGCCGCGCCATCGTCCCAAGTCCGAAGCGGGACCTGACGTACGTCAAGGACACCGTCCGCGGATTCCTCCGCGCGGCGGAAGAGGGCGCGGCGGTCGGGCAGACCATCAACCTCGGGACCGGCCAGATGTGGTCGGTCGAGGAGCTGGTGGGGATGATCGAAGGGGTGATCGGTCGACGGGTGGAAATCGTGGCGGAGGAGCAGCGCAAGCGGCCCGAATCGAGCGAGGTGCTGGAGCTCCTCTGCGACAACCACAAAGCGAAGCGGCTCCTGGGGTGGGGGCCCGCGTTCACGCCGCACCAGGGGCTGGACGACACGGCCCGCTGGATTCGAGAGCATCTGGATCGGTTTCGAGATGGGAGTACTGCGTGTGAGCGGGCGGTATCGATGACAGGTCGGGAGGCGTTCGGATGAAGGTCGTGATTCTGTGCGGGGGGCAGGGGATGCGGCTTCGCGAGGAGACCGAGACCCGGCCGAAGCCGATGGTCGAGATCGGCGGCAAGCCGATCCTGTGGCACATCATGATGACGTTTGCCCACTACGGGTACACGGACTTCGTCCTCTGCCTGGGGTACAAGGGGGAGATCATCAAGCACTACTTTCTCAATTACGAGTTCCTGAACAGCGACTTCTCGATCGAGCTGGGGACGCGGAATGTCTCGGTTCACGACAGCAGCGGTCCCGAAAAGGGTTGGCGGGTCACGCTTGCGGACACCGGGTTGATGGCCATGACGGGGGCACGCGTGAAGCGTGTGGAGAAGTACGTCGGCGGCGACTCTTTCATGCTGACATACGGCGACGGCGTGACGGACCTGGACCTGAATGCCCTCCTGGAATTTCACCTGTCACACGGGAAGATCGGCACGGTGACCGGGGTCTGCCCGCCCTCCCGGTACGGCGAGCTGGGGATCCGCGGGGGCCAGGTGGTGTCGTTCCGGGAGAAGCCGGACGCGCAGGAGAGTTTCATCAATGGCGGCTACTTCATCCTCAGGCGCGAGTTCTTCGACTACCTGTCGGACGACGACGGCTGCGTGCTGGAGCGGGGACCGCTCGAGCGGCTCGCCCGGGAGGGGGAGCTGATGGCCTACAACTACGGGGGGTTCTGGCAGTGCATGGACACCCACCGGGATCTGGAGTTCCTCAAGGGAATGTGGGAGCGGGGAGAGGCTCCGTGGAAGGTCTGGGCCTGAACGGCTTCTGGCAGTACCGGAACGTCCTGGTCACCGGCTGCACCGGGTTCCTGGGGGGATGGGTCGTTCAGGAGCTGCTCGCCCGGGGGGCCAAGCCGGTCGGTCTCGTGCGTGATTGGGTGCCGCGATCGCGCACGTTGACCGAGGACCTTCTGTCGAGGGTGGTCGTGGTCCGCGGCACCCTGGAAGATCAATCCCTCCTGGAGCGAGCGCTGAACGAGTACGAGATCGACACCGTGCTGCACCTGGCAGCGCAGGCCGTTGTCTCCACGGCCAACCGGAACCCGGTTTCCACGTTCGAGAGCAACATCCGGGGGACCTGGACGCTGCTGGAGGCCTGCCGCCGGGTGGGGACGGTCAAGGGGATCGTGGTGGCGTCCAGCGACAAGGCGTACGGCGCGCAGGCCCGGCTGCCCTACGCGGAAGATTCCCCGCTCATGGGGCGGTTTCCCTACGACGTGTCCAAGAGCTGCGCCGACCTGCTGGCCCAGAGCTACGCGGCCACATACGGGCTGCCGGTGGCCGTCACCCGCTGCGGCAACTTCTTCGGCGGAGGAGATCTGAACTTCAGCCGGATCGTCCCCGGGACCATCCTCTCGGTCCTGCGCAACGAGCCGCCGGTCATCCGCAGCGACGGGACGCCCACCCGCGACTACCTGTACGTGCGGGACGGGGCGCTGGCGTACCTGCTGCTCGCCGAGGCGATCCGGCAGCGGGCGATCGCGGGGGAGGCGTTCAACTTCAGCTACGAGCTGCCCCTGACGGCGGGGGAGATGGTGGACCGCATCCTGGCCCTGATGGGCCGGACGGATCTGAAGCCGGTGATCCGCGACGAAGCGACCAACGAGATTCCCCACCAGTACCTCTCCTCGCGCAGGGCGCGCGAGGTGCTGGAGTGGCAACCCGCCTTCGGGCTGGACCAGGGGCTCAAGGACACCATCGCCTGGTACCGGCAGTATGCCGAGGTCTGGGGGGCGAGATGATCGCCGGAGTCCTCGTGAAGTCCCTGACGCGCATCCCGGACGAGCGGGGAAGCGTCATGCACATGCTCCGGTGCGACGACCCGGAGTTCGAGGGGTTCGGCGAGATCTATTTCTCCACCGTCTGGTCGGGAGCCATCAAGGGGTGGCACCTGCACGCCAGGATGACCCTGAACTACGTGGTCGTGGTCGGCCACATCAAGCTGGTCTTGTACGACGACCGGGAGGGCTCGCCCACCCGGGGCACGGTGCAGGAGTTGTTCCTGGGCGAGGACAACTACTGCCTGGTCCGGATCCCTCCCCTGGTGTGGAACGGCTTCAAGGGGCTGGGGGCCCGCCGCTCCATCGTGGCCAACTGCGCCACCATCCCCTACGACCCGGACGAGATCCGGCGGCTGGATCCGATCGGGGGCGGGATCCCCTACGACTGGAACCCGAGGCACGGATGAGGGGCGGGCGGGACATGCGCGTGCTGGTGACCGGCGGGCTCGGGTACCTGGGGGGGCGGATCGTCCAGGCGCTGGCGGGGAGGCCGGACGTCGCCGTGCGGGTCCTGGCGCACGGGGCCCGGCCGCTCCCCTCCGGCTTCCCCCCCGGCGTGGAGGTCCGGCGAGGGGACGTCCTGAACCCCGAGAGCCTCCGCGGGGTCTGCGACGGCGTCAGCCACGTCGTTCACCTGGCGGGGCTGAACCAGGCGGCGAGCCGGAAGTCCCCGGGTGACGCCCTGGCGATCAGCGGGTCGGGAACGCTGCACCTGGCGAGCGAGGCGGCCGAAGCGGGGGCGGGGCGCTTTCTCTACGTGTCCAGCATCCACGTCTACGGCGCGGCGCGGACCGGCCGCGTGAGCGAGGAGGCGCCCACTGTCCCGGTGAGCTGGTACGGCGCCTCGCGCGTGGTGGGCGAGCTCACCGCGCAGATGGTGGGGCGCGATCGCGGGCTGTCCGTTGTGGTCCTGAGGCTGTCCAACGGGTACGGCCCGCCGGCGTACCCCGGGACCACGTGCTGGGAGCTGATGGTGAACGACCTGTGCCGCCAGGCCGCGCGGCGGGGGGAGATCGCCCTCCGGACCTCGGGCACACAGCTCCGGGACTTCGTTGCGGTGACGGACATCGTCCGGGCGATTGATCTGTTCGCCTCCGCGCCCGATGGGGTGACGGGTGGCGGGACGTTCAACGTAGGCAGCGGTCGGCTGCACACGGTCCTCAGCGTGGCCGAGTGCGTCCGGGACGCGTTCGCGGAGGTCTCCGGGCGCCGGATCCCGATCCACGTCGGCGCGGAGGCCGCGGCGGAGCCGCCGATGCCCCACGTGGACATCACCCGCGCCCGGGCGGTCGGCTACGTCCCGGAGGCCGATCTCCGCGAGGAGCTCCACCGGACGCTGGCCGCCGCGGCCGGGCCGCTGGGGGAGGACGCGCCGTGAGCGCCCCCGGCCTGCCGACCGTCAGCGTCGTCGTGCCGACGCACAACCGGGCCCATCTCATCGGCGAAACCCTCCGGTCCATCCTGACCCAGACCCTCCAGGACTTCGAGGTCATCGTGGTGGATAACGGCTCGACCGACGGTACCGACCGGGTGGTGGCGGCGCTGGCGGACCCGCGTATCCGATACCACTGGCAGGAGGACTCGGGCCTGCCCGCCAACTCCCGGAACGTGGGGATCCGGATGGCCCGCGGCCGGTACATTGCCTTCCTCGACTCCGACGACCTGTGGCTTCCGCGGAAGCTGGCGCTGCAGGTGGAGTTCATGGAGGCGCATCCGGAAGTGGCGTTCACCTGCACCAACGCCGTGGCCTTCGACGGAAACGGGATCCACGGGCGGCTGAACAAGGTCACCCTGGCGGGCCGGCGCACCGCGCGGCACCTCCTGCTGGGTAATTTCATCACCACGCTGACCGTGATGGTGCGCCGCTCCTGCCTGGAGGTCGTGGGGCTCTTCAATGAGGACCCCGCCCTGAGAACGGTGGAGGATTTCGAGCTCTGGCTGCGGCTTGCGGCGCGGTTTCCCGTGGCCTATCTCCCGGAGGTGACGGCGAGGCACCGGCTGCACGAGGGGGGGCTCGTCAACGTTAACTGGGTGGCGAACCTGGAGCGGGCGATCCCCATGCTGAAAGGGGTTGTTCCGTCCCTGCCCCTTTCTCCTCGGGAGGCGGCCCTGCTGGTGGGAAGCTACTATCGCCGGCTGGCCCGGGAGCGCGGGAGGGTCGGCGACCGGGCCGGGGCCACCGCCGCGGCTCGGGCCGCCTGGCGCGTCGCTCCCGGCCTGAAGAACGGCGCGCTGGTCTGCGCCGACCGGGTGGCCGGACGGCTCCTGGGAAGCCGGGTGATGCCCTGGGTCCGGTCTTTCAAATACTCGCTGGACCGCGTGGTGTGGCTGGCGCGCCGGCGGAGTCAGGGGCGCGCGAGCTGGGTCGTGTTCAAAGTCGGGAACGGGGGGTCGGGCGGGGGGTAAGAATGCGAGTCGAAACGCTCCATCCCCTGCGCCCGATCGAGGAGGTCTGGCGAGTCGCCTGGCCGGCGGCCCTGTTCCTGGGGTGCGGAGTCCTGGTGGGCTGGTTCGCCCCCCGCACGTTCGATGGCCGGCTCTTTCCCGTCCTCGCGGCCGTCGGCGGGATCGTGTTCGTGACCCTCCTCGCCGTCCGGCCGACGTTCGAGCGCGTCTTCCACCTGCTGCTGCTGAGTCTCCCGCTGATGACGGCTTTCGTCATCAACCTGGGAGGCTTCATCCGGGCGTCGTTTCTCCTCGTGCTGGCCGGCCTCCTGGCCGCGCTGGTCGAAGGCCGGCTGGCGGTGGTCAGGCGGAATCTCTCCGTCTCCCTTCTGCATCTCTTCGTGCTCTTCTCCCTGGTCTCCACCGTGCTGACGCTGCAGATCCCCAACCTCCGCACGCTCACCGAATCCGGGATCCGGGGCCTTCCGATTCGATCGCTCATCCAGGCCGGACAGCTGCTCCTCATGGTGGCGGCCTTCCACCTGACGTTGAGCTACGTCCGGACGCGGGCCGACCTCGAGCGGGTGGTGAGGTTCATCCTGTGGGGGGCGATCTTCGCGAGCCTCTACGGGTTCTACGAATTGTTTGCCGCTCTCTTGAAGGTGCCCTTCCTGGATCTGAACAACGCCGCCCTGAGCCGCGGGAACATCACGGCGGGCTACACGGTCGCGGGGGTCTGGCTGCCGCGGCCGCGGTCCACCTTCTTCGAGCCGATCGGGCTGGCGACGTTCCTCCTCTTCGCCGGCCCCCTGGTGGCCGCCCTGGCCTTCGGCCAGCGGAGGCGTGCTCGCCGGTGGGGGATGCTCTTCGGCTGCGTGGGGATGGCCGCGCTCTTCGTCGCCGCCAACTCCCGGGCGGCCCTCATAGGCAGCGCGCTGGCGCTTGGACTCGTCCTTCTTCTCGTGAGGACATGGCAGGCGCGGATCGTGTTCCTGGTCGTGCTGATCGTCGTCGCCACCGCCTTCGGCGCCGTCGTCTGGCTGGCCGCCGAGGATCTGTGGAGCGCGGATCTCGTCTGGGTGGTCGTGGCCGAGCGCGTCGGGTCCGTGGCTACCCTGCGCGGGCGGACCGATGCACGGACGGCCGCGGAGGAGTTCTACGCCGAGCCGAGGGCCATCTTCGCCGAGCACCCGCTCCTGGGCGTCGGGATCGGCAACCTTCCCTTTTACGTGTTGCACGGGGGCGAGGGGGCGCAGGTGGCGACGGCCGGGAGCCTGTACGTTCAGCTGTTGACGGAGGGGGGGATCGTGGGGACCGGGCTGTTCCTGGCCTTCGTGGGCAGCGTCTGCCTGAGCCTCCTCCGCGTCATCCTCGGCACGTCCGATCCGGCGTTGCACCGTTTTGCGCTGGCGAGCCTGACCTCGGTCATCGCGGTGCTCGTCACCTGGATCGCCGTTCCGGGCTTGTACACCGATACCTATCTGTGGGTCATGCTGGCTCTCGCCGTGGCCATCCCACGCCTGCGCGACCGGGCGCGATGGGCCGCCTGACGCTGCTGATCGTCGCGGGGACGTGGGCCGCGTGGCTTCTCGCGCCCGCACCGGCGTTGGCCTACCTCACCCCCGACTCGGGCTCCATGCTCCTTCAGCTTCTCCTGGGGGGCCTGGCGGGGCTGTTCGTCCTGCTCAGGATCCTCCTGTCGCGGATCAAGACCTTTCTGGCGCAGCGGATGCAGCGCGCTCGTCTGACGCGATGAGATCCCGAGGCTGGGACGGGGCATCCTTCCGGGACCGGGACGCACGGGTGTTCCATCACGGCGACCATGTCTTCAGGATCCTGTCCCCGGTGGGGCTCTCGAACTGGCGGGCCTTCAGCCGGCATCGCTTGGCCGCCCGCCTGATGGAAGAGAAGTGGCTGATCCCCACCTGGGAGCTGCCGGAGGGTCCGCCGACCCTGGCGCCGGGCCCCATCCTGGAGCACGCCCGGCTGGGGTTCGTCTCGTACGCCTACGAGTGGCCCTTCACGCTGCTCAGGCGCGCCGCTCTGCTCCATCTGGACCTGCTGGAGCGGCTGATCCCGGAAGGGTTCATCCTAAAGGACGCCTCCGCCAGCAACGTCATGTTCGAGGGCATTCGGCCGGTCTTCATCGACGTGGGATCGATCGTCCCCCACAGGCCCGGCGACGTGTGGCAGGGATTCGGCCAGTTCCTCCAGACGATGCTCTACCCGCTCCTCCTGTACGCTCACAAGGGTCTTCCCTATCAGGCGTGGTTCAGGGGCGCCGGAGAGTCCGGACTGCCCGCCTGGCAGGTGTCGAAGCTGTTCGGGTGGCGTGATCTTCTCCGGCCTGGCGTGCTCCGCTTCGTCCGACTCGGCGCGGTGCTGGAGAAGGTGACCGGGGCGTCGCTCGACATCACGCGGCGCGAGATCCTCGCCTCGGGCCTCCCGCCCGCCGCGTTGCTCAGGAACATCGGGAAGCTCAGGCGGCTGATCGCCGGCTTGCGTCCGCCGGCGGTCCGCGGGACCTGGATCGACTACGGCGGGACCTGCCCCTACGGGGAGGCGGAGCGGGAGCGCAAGCGCGCGACGGTGCTGGCCGCGCTGGCCCGGTTGGCTCCGCGCGCCCGGCTCGTGTGGGACCTGGGGTGCAACACGGGAGAGTACAGCCTCCTGGCGTCGACGGGAGCGGCGCTGACCGTCGCGATGGACGGCGACGAGGTGGTCGTGGACGATCTGTGTCGTCGTTGCGAGCAGGACGGAGTGCTCAACATCCTTCCGCTGGTGGTCGATCTCGCCAATCCCTCCCCGGCCCAGGGCTGGCGGGGCGTCGAGCGGCGCGCACTGATCGAGCGCGGGGTGCCGGATCTCTGCCTGGTTCTCGCGCTCATCCACCATCTGGTGCTGGCGCAGGGCGTCCCGGCCGACGAGCTCCTGGAAGAGCTGAGCCGGACCGGCCGGTACTGCCTGTTCGAGCACGTCTCGCCCAAGGATCCAATGGCCGAGCGACTCCGCGGAGGCCGCGGGGAGGGGGGAAACGAGCTCCCCGATCGGGAGGCCTTCGAGCAGCTCGCCTCCCGTCACTTCTCGGTCCAGGAGGTCACCCCCCTGACCGATACCCGCGCGCTGTACCTGCTCAGGTCGAGGGGTCCCGTGGACCGAGCGGAGCCGCTCTGAGCACGTCAACTTCGCCGCCCGGCCGCCGCGAGGGGGTCCGGGTGTTCTTCTCCTACTTCGGCGCCGTCGGATTCGGGTGGGCGCAGCCCGTGTATGCCTGGGTCGCCTACCGCTTCGACGCGGCGGTCGGGGATGTCTGGGATGTCGTCCTGATCGTCCTGGTCCTGCACGTGGGTCCGACGACGGCGTTGTGGCTTGGGCGCCTCGCGGCCGGACGGAAGGGGCGCGTTCTCGATGCGGTGGTGTACTCGGCCGCGCTCCTTTCCGTTCTCCGTCAGCTGCAGCTCACCCATTTCGCCATGACGTCGAGGCTGGCGGTCACGGCGCAATACGCCATCGTCTTCGCCGGCGCCGCCGTCGCCATCCTGACCATTCGGGTGCTGCGCCGCCATCTGAGCTCTTTCGTGTTCTACCTGGGGATTCTGTCCCTCGCATTCCCCGGCCACTTCGCCTGGGCGTACGTGAGGAACGCGCCCGTGGAGGCCGCGCGCCTCGCGCCGGCGTCGGGGAGCCGCGGCGCGTCCCGGCCCGACCGCGCGGTGTTCATCTTCGTCGTGGACGAGCTCAGCACGAACATCCTGCTGAACGACGCCAGCGATATCGACGGGGAGGCGTTCCCGCACCTCCACCGGTTCTCACGGGAGGCGGTGTGGTTCCGGCAGGCGATTGCGAACTACTACTCCACGGCCTACTCGTTCCTGAGCATGTTCACCGGGACCTTCGTCCACCGGCTCGAGAAGCGGAGCGCTCCGGACTTCACGTCGGTCGGGCCGCAGAATCTGCTCTCCGCCCTGGAGGGGGCCGGATACCGGGTTCACTTCTATTCCAGGTTTCTCAAGTGCTCTTCGCGCGTCGTACGATGCCTGGGCTACGGGCGGCGCCTGGAGATGGTCTCCAACGTCTCGGCGTTCGTGCTGAGCCAGCACGTCCCGTCCGTCGTGTCGGCACGGCTCCTCCCGTGGTTGCCCGCGCGGGTGCTCAGGTTCGAGGGGGATCTGCTGGGCCGCCTGGGGGGCGGTGAGCTCAGCCGGCCCGGGGAAGCCTCCATCCTGCACCTCATGGTGTCGCATGTCCCGTATGTGCTCTCGGCGGACGGCGTGCCCGTGGCGTCGGGGGACTTCCGCCCCTGGCCGGGCGCCGACGCGGAGCGGGTGCTGGCTCGCTACCGGGCCCAGGTGCGGTACCTGGATCGCCAGTTCGGGGCCTTTCTGGACGGCCTGAAGGCGGCGGGGGCCGATCGCCGGTCGGTGATCGTCCTCACATCCGACCACGGCACGTGCTGGAAGCCGGGCTGCATGGGGAGACTCCACGTCACCGCCATCGAGCCTTCCCTGGCGCGCGTCCCCATGATGGTCCGGGCGCCCTCCCTGACGGCGGGGCTCGTGGAGGCTGATTACCAGCACATCGACTTCTACTCGACCCTTCTCGGTCTGATCCGGGAGCCACCCGCGCTCCCCCTCCCGGCGCGTGAGCGCCCGCGATGGTTCTTCGTCAACGAGCACGAGGCGGTCCGTCTCGGTCTCCCGGCGAAACGGATCGAGGTCACTGGACACCTTGAGCGCCTCGACGGTTCTCCATAGCCCACTTGACTTAGGCGGCCGGGATCGCTATGGTATCCCGCAGTCACAGGTGCGGCGCGGGAGGCTGTCGGCGCACTCCCCGTCGCGGGATGGCAGGGGCTCTTGCACGCTCCGTGGGCCGGCCAGGAGGTAAGCCAATGCGAGTGTTGATCGTCTATCCGAACATGGGGCTGGAAATGACGATGAACCATGGGATCACGAGCCTGTCGGGGTCCCTGAAGCACGCCGGGCACGATACCGCGCTCCTGCATCTCCGGACCTTCGACCCGGACCAGGCCGTGGAAGACGTGGTGAAGGCTTCCCCGGACGTGATCGGCATCTCCCTCACCGAGAACCACCGGCTCCAGATGGAGACCCTGGCCCGCAGGCTCAAGGAGCGGGTGAAGATCCCGATCTTCGCCGGGGGTCCGTTCCCTTCGGCCTACCACCATTGGCTCGAGGAGCTGGAGGCGCTCGACGGCCTCTGTTACGGGGACGGGGACCTCTCCTTCGTCGAGCTCCTCGACTGTATGGAGCGGGGCAAAGATCACACGGGCACCCGCGGGTTCTGGTTTCGCGCCGGGGGCCGCATCATCAAGAACCCCCCGTATCCGCTGCTCGACGATCTGGATTCCCTGCCGATGCCGGATCTGGAGATTTTCGGCGAGCAGACCATTCTCAACTATCCCGCCTTTTCCTTCTCGCGCGGGTGTCCCTTCAAGTGCACCTATTGCTGCGCGCCGCTGTACGGACAGGAGCAGACCGGGTCGACGGCGGTGCGGTACAAGAGCCCCGAGCGCGCCATCCAGGAGATCAACACTATGCTCGCTTGGTGCAACGCGGACGTGCTCGCGTTCGACGACGACACGTTCTTCAAGTCGAAGACATGGGTCAGGAAGTTCACCGAGCTTTACAAATCGGAAGTGCGCCGGCCATTCGCCTGCAACACTCGTCCCGAGACCATCAATGAGGAGTTGATCCAGCTCCTGAAAGACGCCAACTGCGTCCTGATTGCCATCGGGATCGAGTCGGGGGATGAGGAAATCCGCACCATGACGCTCAAGCGCCGGATGAAGGACGAGCGCATCATCGAGGCGTTCGACATCGTCCGCCGGCAGGGCATTGCCACATCGGCGTTCAACATGGTGGGGATTCCCGGCGAGACGAGGGAGCGGTTCAAGAAGACCATCGAGCTGAACGCCCGAATTCGTCCGGATATCATCCAGCACACGATCTTCTACCCGTACCGGGGGACGGAGCTGGGGGACCTCGCGTACAAGAACGGGTATGTGGTGCGGGAGGGATATCCCACGTACTTCGGCCGGGGGACGCTGTCCCTTCCGGGATTTTCCTTGACGGAGATCGAGCGGGAAGCGCTGATGTTCGAGTATAAGGTGTGCAAGAGCTTTGACCGTCGGCGCGCCCTCAAGGGACTCGCGCGCGCGGCGGGGCGCCGCTACCCGCGTGCGTTCTCGCGCGTGAAGGGGCTGCTGTCCATGCTGAACCTCCGCCGGTACGGCAAGGGCATAAGCGTCATGGGCTCGGATTCCAGGGTCTCCACGCGGCCCACCGGCGGCATGCGTGAGAGCGTGGTCAGTGGACTGACCCACGCGAGCGGTTCCTAAGTCCGCACTTCTTCGGGAAAACCGGTGCGGCTGGCGCTGAATCTTCTCAGCGCGCACGTCGGCGCCGGGATCGTCTGCAACCGGGCCCTCCTGGGTGCATTGGCGCGGGTGCACGCGGCCGCTGAATATCACGTCGTGCTCGGACGGACCCAGGAGGCGCTGGCGCGTGCGGTGCCGCCCGGCTTTCACGTCCATCGTTTGCGGTTCGACTCTCGTCGGCTGGCCGCCCGCCTCTTCGTCGAGCAGGTCGTGCTCCCGTTCCTTCTGTGGCGATGGCAGATCGACGTGCTCTATTCGGTGGGCAACCTCACGACCCTCGTGTCGCCGTGCCCGACCGTCGTGGTTGTGGAAAATGCGAATCCGTTCTCCATCTTCCGCCTGCGCTGGACTTGGCAGCAGCGCCTGCGAAACATCGTCCTGCGTCACCTGAGCCGGGCGTCGGCGAAGCGGGCGTGGCGTGTCCGCTTCGTGTCCCAGACGTCGCGCGATGCTCTGGTTCCGCATCTCGGGATACAGCCGGACAAGACCTTTGTGATTCCGCACGCGGCCGGCCCATGGGATGAGATCCAGCCGGAGGACGGTCTTCCGCCCCGTTTCGTGCTTACGGTGTCGTCGCTGGCGCCCCACAAGAACCTGGAGCGCCTAATCCAGGCGTTTGCGCGCCTAGTTGGGGAAGGAAGCTACGAGGGATCGCTCCTCATCGTGGGAGCCCCGGTGGACCGTTCCACCGTCCGGGCGGTCGAGCGGCTTCTGGAGCGTCTCGGTCTGGAGCGTCGTGTGACCCTCCTCGGAGAGGTGCCGCACGAGCGGCTCGCCGGCCTGTACCGCCGGGCAGATGCGTTCGTGACGGCGTCGCTGGAAGAGACCTTCGGGCTTCCCGTCCTCGAGGCCATGGGCTTCGGGGTGCCGGTCGTCGTCGGTGAGTTCGTGCCGGCCCGAGCCGGAAGCTGCCTTCCGTTCCGGGAGATCTGTGGGGATGCCGCCCTGTACTGCGATCCGCTCTCGCCCGAGAGCATCGCGGAGGCCCTCGCGCGGGCGGTATCCGATCGCGGCGTTCGCACGGAGCTAACGGCCCGCGCCAAGGCCCGCGCCGCCCTCTTCACTTGGGACGAGACGGCCCGCGCACTGAAGACCGTCTTTCGGGTGGGGTGCCTGGCACATGCGGGATCGAGACGTGACCACTGACACACCGATGCGGGTCATGATCCTGGGGGGCGCCGGGATGCTGGGCCATAAGCTGTGGCAGGTGCTCTCCCCCCGGTTCGATGTATACGTCACGTTGCGGAAGAGCGTTGCGACCTACTCGCGCTACGGCATCTTCGATCCCGCCCGCGTCGTTGAGGACGTGGACGCGTTTTCCTTCGACAGCATCGTCCGCGCCGCGGCCGAGGTGAAGCCCGAGGTGGTCATCAACGCGATCGGGGCGGTCAAGCAGCTCACGGCCTCCACGGATCCGCTCATCGCGCTGACGGTGAACGCGCTGCTGCCCCACCGGGTGGCCGGGCTGTGTCGCGCCATCGGCGCCCGGTTCATCCAGATCAGCACGGACTGCGTCTTCTCGGGGCGGAAGGGCAATTACACCGAGGAGGACGAGTCGGACGCGACGGACCTCTACGGGCGGACCAAGTTCCTCGGGGAGGTGACCGACGAGCGGTGTCTGACTCTCCGGACCTCGATCATCGGCCGGGAGCTTGGCACCCATCACGGGCTCGTCGAGTGGTTCCTCAAACAGCGGGGCGGCGTCGTCGACGGCTACACCAACGCCATCTTTTCCGGGTTCACGACCCAGGTGCTCAGCGAGATCATCGGGCAGATCATCGGCCAGTGGCCCGACCTGAGCGGCCTCTATCACGTCGCGTCGCGACCGATTCGGAAGCACGACCTGCTGCTTCTGTTGCGGGACGCGCTGGACATGGACGTGGAGATCAGACCGTATCACGAGTTCGTGGCCGACCGGAGCCTGGACGGCACGAAATTCGTCAAGGCCACGGGATTCGTACCGTCGGATTGGGAGACGATGGTCCGGGAGCTGGCCCGATGAGGGTGATGACGATCTTCGGGACGCGGCCGGAGATCATCCGACTGAGCGAGATCATCGCCCACCTCGATCGGTTCTGTGAGCAGGTGCTCGTCCATACCGGCCAGAACTACGACGAGCGCCTGAGCGAGGTGTTCTTCGAGGAGCTGGGAATCCGCCAGCCGGACGAGCACCTGGGGGTGCGCGCGACGAGCTTTGCGTCGCAGACCGGGCAGATCCTGGAGCGCGTCGCCGCGCTGTTCGAGCGCCGGCGGCCGGATCGGATCCTGATCCTCGGCGACACGAACAGCGGCCTGTCGAGCATCGTGGCGGCGCGCCAGGGGATCCCGGTGTTCCATCTCGAGGCGGGGAATCGGTGCTATGACGACCGGGTGCCGGAGGAGATCAACCGGCGGCTCATCGATCACACGAGCACGGTGCTGATGCCCTACACGCACCGGGGCAAGGAGAACCTGCTGCGGGAAGGCGTGCCGCGGGAGCGGATTTTCGTCGTAGGAAACCCCATTCTCGAGGTGATTCGTCGGCACGAGGAACGGATCGGGCGGAGTCAGGTGCTGGGGCGCCTGGGCCTGACGCCGAAGGGCTACTTCCTGGTTACCCTCCACCGGGCGGAGAATGTGGACGATCCGGGGCGGCTGGGCGAGCTCTTGAAGGGGCTGGCCGAGGTGGCGGCCACCTGCGACGCGCCGGTCATCGTGAGCCTGCACCCCCGAACCCTGGATCGGATCCGGGCGTTCGGGTTGACGGTTGCGGACGAGCGGGTGTCGCTGTTCGAACCGTTCGGCTTTGGTGACTTCCTCTCACTCGAGCGCCAGGCGCGCTGCGTCATCACCGACAGCGGGACCGTGCAGGAGGAATGCTGCATCTTCCGTGTCCCGAACGTCACGATTCGGGACGTGACCGAGCGGCCCGAGACGATCGAATGCGGCAGCAACATCCTCGTCGGAACGAGCGCGGCCGAGCTCCTGCTGGGCGTCAAGCTGGCGCAGGAGGGGACCCCGGACTGGTCGGTGCCGCCGGAATACCTGGAAACCCATTGTTCTGTCGCGGTGGGGAAGATCGTCGTGGGTCGGTTGCCACTGTCGCGCTGAGATTGGGCCGCGCGGTCCTGACGGATGCGGATCCTCATTCTTTCTCAGTATTACACGCCTGAGCCGATCCCTAAGCCGCACGAACTCGCCATCGGGCTGACGGAGCGGGGCCACCAGGTGACCGCCATCACCGCGTTCCCGAACTACCCTACCGGCCGGTTCTATCCCGGCACGAAGGTTCGTCCCTGGTCGCGGGAAGTCCTTGATGGGGTCTGCGTAATCCGGCTTCCGCTCTTTCCGGACCACAGCCAGTCGGCGGTGCGGCGGTGCCTGAACTACGGATCGTTCGCGCTCTCGGCGATGACCATCGGCGTAGCGATCGGCGGGGGTGCGGACGTCCTCTACGTGGAGCACCCACCGTTGACGACGGGCCTTCCTGCTGCGGTGTTCTCGCGACTCCGGCGAATACCCTATCTCTTCAGGGTGAACGACCTGTGGCCGGAGAGCGTGGAGGCAACAGGCATGATGAGGAATCGTCGGGCGCTCGCGTGGATGGGACGCCTGGAGCGGTTTGCGTACCGCCAGGCTGCCGCTATCTCCGTGGTGTCCCCCGGCGTTCGACGCAACCTCATCGGTAAGGGAGTTCCCGAGGACAAGGTCCACTTCATTCCCCACTGGGCAGACGAGTCCCTCTATACTCCTCAGGCTCCTGACGAGCAGCTGGCGCTGGAGCACGGCCTGTCGGACCGGTTCAACGTGATGTTCGCTGGCTATCTGGGGCTGGCCCAGGCGCTGGACGTCGTTCTCGGGGCGGCGCGATTGCTCGGAGACCTTCCCGCGGTCCAGTTCGTGATCATCGGGGATGGCGTTGACGCGACCCGCCTCCGGGACGACGCGCAGGCGAAGGGTCTCAAGAACGTGCTGTTCATCGGGCACCAGCCGGCGGCGACGATGCCCCGGCTGTTCGCCCATGCGGACGCCCTGCTCGTTCATCTGCGAAGCCACCCGCTCTTCCGCATCACCATTCCATCGAAGACGATGGCGTACATGGCATGCGGACGGCCGATACTGATGGCGGTGGAGGGCGACGCCGCGGATCTGGTCACCGCGGCGGGGGCTGGGATCGCGTGCTCCTCGGAGGATCCCGGGAGCCTGGCCGACGCCGTTCGGCGGCTGTTCGGCATGTCGCCGGGCGAGCGGGCGGCCATGGGAGCGTCGGGACGCGAGTGGTTCGTGAAGCATTATTCCCGCGCCGTCTTGCTTGATCGGTACGAGGCGCTCCTGCAGGAGATCGCCGGTGGCCGATCCGGGTAGCGCGGGCGACGGGGACCGGAAAGAAGGGCCCGGGTTCGTGACCCGAGGACGCGTCGTCGCGGCGCTGATTCTGCTGGGGATCGCGATCGCTTTCCTGGCTCCGTTCTGGCTGCCCATTCCCGGCAAGTTCCTGGCGGTCAGCGATTCCCTCGAGCCGGCGGACGCCATCGTGGTCCTATCGGGGGCGGTGGTCTTGCGCGTTCCGAAGGGGGTTGCGCTCTACCGGGAGGGGTACGCGCGCAGGATCCTGGTCACGGGCGGGTACGCCAATGACCAGTTCCTCCACCTGATCGGGGAACGGATGACGGAGGCCGAGATGGTGGGGCGGTGGGTCAAGAAGCTGGGGGTGCCGGCCGACGCCATCATCGTCCTGCGGGGAGGGACCGGGACCTGGCAGGAGGCCGAGTACGTGCGGCAATACGTGCGGGAGGGGGGTGTCCGGAAGCTCATTCTCGTGACCTCGCACAGCCATTCGCGGCGCGCGCGCTGGGTGTTTCGGAAGGTTCTCCAGCGGGAGGGCGTGAAGGTCATGGTCGTGGAGGCCGACAATGGAACGTATACGGCAGCGAACTGGTGGCGCACCGAGACCGGTCTCGTGTCCGTGTTTTCGGAGTACGTCAAGCTGCTGTACTATTTGGGGAAGTACTCGTTTCGGGAGCCATCGGCCGTAAGTCCATTGACCCAGCCAGCCGTGGCGGATTGAGGCGGCTCAGTCGAGGTCTTTCGGGAGTGGCGCTCTTGTTGATATACTTCCGCGGGGCAAGATGAGCGAGCTGAGGTCGTTATTCTCCGGTGCCGCACTGGCCGTCCGGGGGGACACGGACGCTTCGCAGGAATATGCGCTGAAGCGCTGTCTGGATGTTGCGCTGGCGTGCGTCGGGCTTGCTCTGTCGGCCCCGATCTGGCTGGCTCTGGCGGCGGCGATCAAGCTCGGGGACGGCGGTCCGGTGTTTTACCCCCAGGAGCGGTGGGGCAAGGGAGGGATCAAGTTCCGGGCGCTCAAGTTCCGGTCGATGGGGGCGAACGGAGAGGAATCCGCCGGCCGCGTGCAGGCGGCCAAGGGAGACCCCAGGGTCACGCGGGTCGGCCGTCTCATGCGCAAGGCTGCGCTGGATGAGCTCCCGCAGCTCGTCAATATCCTGCGGGGAGACATGAGTTTCGTGGGGCCCCGCGCCCTTCCTGTGAACGAGCTGCAGCGGAATGATCGCAAGTCCCACCTCTCCGACGATCAGATCGAGGGGTTCGCCTTCCGCTGCCGGGTCCGCCCCGGGCTGACCGGGATCGCGCAGCTCTACGCGCCTCGCGACGTGGCGCGACGGCACAAATTTCGCTACGACGGGATCTATGTCCGGAAGCAGAGCCTGGCCCTGGACCTGCGCCTGATCGTCCGCTCGCTCTGGATCTCCCTGACGGGAAGCTGGGAGCACTATCACGACTTGATCGATCGGAAGGGGAGGAAAGGGGGGCGGATCCCCCGATGAAGGCCCTGATCACGGGAGGCGCGGGGTTCGTCGGATCGCATCTGGCTGAAGCGCTGCTGGATCGGGGAGCCTCGGTCGCTGTGGTCGACGACCTCTCGACCGGGAGCATCGAGAACATCCAGCATCTGAAGGGACACCCACGGTTCTCGTACGTCATCGAGAGCGTCACAAACCGCCCCGTGATGGCGGAACTGGTGGACGGCGCGGATGTCGTGTATCACCTGGCGGCCGCGGTGGGCGTTCGGCTCATCGTCGAGAGCCCGGTTCGGACGATCGAAACGAACGTGAAGGGCACCGAGACCGTCCTGGAGCTGGCGGCAAAGAAGCAGAAGACCGTGCTCGTGACCTCCACCAGCGAGGTGTACGGGAAGGGAAACGACATCCCGTTCCGGGAAGACGGTGATCTCCTGCTCGGGCCGACGACGAAGGAGCGATGGTCCTACGCGTGCTCCAAGGCGCTCGACGAGTTCCTGGGGCTGGCCTACTGGCGGGAGAAGCGGGTCCCCGTGGTCATCGTCCGCCTGTTCAATACCATCGGACCCCGCCAGACGGGCCGGTACGGGATGGTGCTTCCGACGTTCGTGCGGCAGGCTCTGACCGGAGAGCCGATCACGGTGTTCGACGACGGCAAGCAGAGCCGTTGCTTCACGTGGGTCGGCGATGCGGTGCGCGCGATCATTGAGCTCTCCACGCAGCCCCAGGCCGCGGGGGAAGTCTTCAACGTCGGAAGCGAACGCGAGGTGACGATTCTCGAGCTGGCGGAGCTGGTGAAAGGCATCGCCCGCAGCCGATCCGAGATCGTGTTCGTTCCCTACCATCGCGCGTACGAGGAAGGCTTCGAGGATATGCGCCGCCGGGTCCCCGATCTCACGAAGATCCGAAACCTCATCCGCTACAAGGAAACCCTGGATCTCCCGGACATCGTGGCCAGAGTGGTCGCCTACCATCGGGAGACGCACGGCATCGACGCTCCCGGCAGTCGATCGGCTCGCTAGCCCGCCACTGAGGATCGGCGACTCCCTTCTGCAGCCCGCTGTGATTGTGTCGGCCGCAAGTCATTCCACTAGGGGTTGTAGGCTTGGGTCCGTCGAGTCGGCAAGGACGTTTTAGGAGGTCGCCGGAACACGAGTTGATACAATGATTTCTCGCATTTGTTTTGGTGCGTTGCCCGGAGGATAGCCATGCGGGGAACTGGGGAAGAGGTTCGGGTCGGAGGGGACGAAGCCACGCTGCTGGACTACTGGTTCGTCATCTGGCGGTACAAGTGGCTGATCCTCGCGCTCTGCGCCGTGGCGGTATTCACCACGCTCCTGGTCACGCTCAGGACGCCGAAAGTCTACGAATCGACCACGACCCTCCTTGTGCCGAAGGAAGGTGGCGGGAGCGGCTTGCTGTCCACCATCGCCGCGTCGGGTCTTCTCCAGCAGGTGCCGGGAATCTCCATCCCCTCACTCACCCCCAATCGCGATGTGCTGATGGGCGTCCTGAAGAGCCGCACGATGGCTCAAGCCGCCGTCGACCGGTTCAAGCTCCAGGAGCGATATCAAACACGTTTTCTTCACGACGCCATCGCGACGCTGCAGGGGGTGACGACCGTCGCGATCACGAAGGAAGGGCTCCTCTCCGTGACGGTGGAAGAGACGGACCCGGTGTGGGCGGCGGAGATTGCCAACTTCTACGTGGAACATCTCGATCGACTGGTGGCGAAAGTCGGAACCGGCGAGGTGGGCCGGCAACGGGCATTCATCGCGGAGCAGCTCGCGCTGGCCAGGGGAAAACTGGAGATAGCGGAAGATGCGCTCCGCCGGTTTCAGGAACAGAACCTGGCCATCGTCCTGTCGCAGCAGACCCAGGGGGCGCTCGAGGCCGCCGCCCGGCTCAAGGGCGAGATCATGGCCGCGGAGGTGCAGCTTCAGGTGATGCGGAATTTCGCCACCGAGAACAATCCCGAGGTGATCTCCGTGAAGCGCCGGGTGGAGGAGATGCGGCGCCAGCTGGGGCAAATGCAGTACGGGGATGAACTCGGGAAAGGCTCGAGGACGAGGAACCGGGGGGGCTCGCGAGAGGAGATCTACATCCCGGTCGCGAAGGTCCCGGAGGTTGGGTTGGAGTTGGCCCGACAGATGCGGGACCTCAAGGTCCAGGAAACGCTGGTCAACCTGCTCGCGCAGCAGCTTGAGCAGGCAAAGATCGCCGAAGCGAAGGACATGCCGCTCGTTCAGGTTCTGGATCGGGCCGTGCCCGCCGTCCGGCATTCCAAGCCGAGACTCCGGGTGAATCTGCTGATCTCGGGAGCCCTGAGCCTCTTCGCGAGTGTGAGCCTGGCCTTCTTCGTGGACCACGTGAGAGGCCTCGCCGGTCGGACGCGGCGCGCGTGATCCGCTTTCGCCCAGCGGCCCTCGTCCTCGCGGTCCTCGTCTGGGCGGCTTCGCTTGGCCACGCGGCGGATCGGTCGAACATTCCGTTGAGGAATTGGGGGGGTGGATCCGTCTATCGAGATTGGGTCTACGACGATCTCGAGCGGCTGGTCACGGCCGGGCTGGCGGACCGGGTTCTGCTGAGCACGAAGCCGCTCAGCCGCGTCGAAGGCGCGCGGGTCGTCGGGCGGGCGATCGAGAAGGTCCGGGGTGACGCGAGCGGTGTGTACAGCCTGCGTCGTGACCTCGAGCCGGTGCTCGATCGTCTGATCGAGGAGTTCCGGGCCGAGCTGAGGGCGCTCGGCGTGAGGCTGCCGGGGGATGCCCCCTCCGCCCCGGGATGGATCTCCGTCGTTCCCGCGGACCGGGTACAGGTGCGCGCGGGGTATGCCAGCCGGGATCTCTCGTGGGTGAATTCGCAGGGGCTCAGGTTTCAAAGCGGGGCGAATGGCGGGGCGACGCTCGAGAGCCGGGCTCAGATCGGCGACGTCCTGTCGCTCTACGTTCAGCCCGAATTTCAGGCGAACGAGGAGTTGGCGGCGGTCCGATTGGCGACAGGCTACGCCAAGCTCACCCTGTTCAACGTCGAGCTGCTGGTGGGGCGAGATAGTCTCTGGTGGGGGCCCGCACTGCACGGCTCGCTGATCATGTCCAACAACGCGCCGCCGCTCGACCAGGTTCGGATCGGGGCCGCCGAACCCTTTCTCCTTCCCTGGATCGGAGAGTGGGTCGGGCCGACGAAGCTGCTCCTGTTCCTGGCCGAGCTGGAGGAGCGCCGCGACTTCAAGCGGGCGAAGCTCGGCGGGATGCGAGGAACGATCGCGCCCTTCTCGTTTCTGGAATTGGGGGCCAGCTACGCCAACATGTTCGACGGCGACCAGCGCCCCCGACTCAAGGCACGCGACTATCCCCGGGTGCTCTTCAGCCCCACGGCCTCCGACCAGGACCTCTCCGACCGCAGGTTCCGCAACAACATCCTCTTCGCCTTGGACGCCGACGTCCGGCTCCGGGACGTCCACCGCTTCTTCGTCCCGGCGCGGGATCTCAGGATCTACGGCGAGTTCGGGTGGGACGACACCTGCTGCGAGACGAGCTACATCCCCGACAAGCACGCGATCTCCGGGCTCGTCGGAATTCAGCTGCTGGGGCTTTTCGGTGTCGGTGCTCTGGAGGCGCGCTTCGAGTACGCGGAGACGTCCACCCTGTCCTTTACCCACAACCAATTCTATCGGGGCTACTGGACACGGGGAGAGGTGATCTCCCATTTCGTGGGGACGGAAGGGAACGACTATTTCGCACGCGTCACGAACCGGTTGACACCCAACCTGATGCTGGGGCTCGAGTTGAATCGGGCGGTCATCGGCAGCACGGTGTTCCAGGCCGCCGTCCCCAAGGAGCGGCGGGTCAGCGGGGGGATCGACCTCTCCTGGCGCTTCTGGGAGAAGTACTCGCTCTTCGGGGCGTACCAGCTCATGGACGCGACCAACCGGAACTTCCGGCGGGGTGACGACGGGGTGGATCATCTGCTGCGCATCGAGCTCACGCGGTCGTTCCGCTGAGCTGGCTCCCGTTCTGATCGTCAGCCTGCCGTTCCTCTTCTTTGGCCTGGGGCTCTCCTTCCTGGACCCGGACGAGGGGCTTTACGGCGACGTCGCCAGACAGATGCTCGCCGCGAGAGATTGGGTCATCCCCCGCTTCAACGGCCTGCCGTATCTCGAGAAGCCTCCGCTCTATTTCTGGCTCGGGGCGCTGACGCTGGGGGCCACGGGGCTCTCGGAGTGGGCGGTGCGCCTCTGGTCGGCCCTCCCGGCCCTCGGGACGGCCCTCCTGGCCTGGCGCATCGGCCGGCGGCTCTACGGGCCTACCGCGGGGGTTCTGGCGGGGCTCGCCCTCGCGACCACGGCGGGCTATGCCCTCTACGTGCGGAAGGCTTCGACCGACCTCCTGTTTGTCTTCTGCCTCGCACTCGCGGTCTACGGGTTCCTCAGGGACGTGGAGCGGGCGGAGCGGGGACGGACCCGGTTTCTGCTCCTCTACCTGGGCGCAGCGCTCGGCCTCCTAACCAAGGGGCTGATCGGCCTCGTGTTGCCTCTCCTCATCGTCGGGCTCGGCCTGGCGTGGGTGAAGCGACTCTCGTGGCGCGACCTCAACTGGGCGCGGGGTGTTCCCCTCTTCGCGCTCGTGGCGCTGCCCTGGCATCTCCTCGTCGCCCGGCGCGAGCCCGGGCTCTTCTGGTTCTACTTGGTGGACAACCAGCTCCTGCGGTTCCTCGGCCGTCGAGGGTTCGTGGAAGACGATGTGCCTATCTCGACGCTCGGCTTCCTCGTCGTGACGTTCCTCTGGGCGTTTCCGTGGGGCGTGTTCCTCCTGGCGCGGCCCGCGCCCGGCCCATCCGCGATGGCCCGCTGGCGCCCGGTGCTCTGGATCTGGCTGCTCGTGGTCCTAGGGTTCTTCAGCCTCTCGCGCTCGCGGCTCGAGTACTATGGGCTAGCAGCCTTGCCAGCGCTGGCGGTTCTTGTCGGCGGCGCCTGGGCGGCCGGCCGCGACGTTGGCCGCTGGTTCTACGTGGGCCTTGCGGGCAGCGCGCTGGTCGGGGGATGGGCGCTCTGGGTCGGGGCGGCCTTGACGCCGGCCCAGGCCTTCGACGGGCTTGCCGAGCTCAACGTCTACTACCGGATCCTTCGTGACCAGGGGCTACCGTTCCCATTCGACTCGGCCCGTCCCTTGGGCTGGCTCTTGCAGGGCCTGGGCCTGACCCTGCTCGTGGGGTGGGGGGTCGCGACGGCGTGTTGGCTCCGCGGCTGGCGGCGCGCGTCGTTTGTCTCGCTTGTGGGCCTGGCGGGGGTGATCGCAGTCCTCATTGTCCAGCTCCTCCACCTGGTCGAGCCTCACCACTCGGCCAAGGCCGTCTCCCAGGCACTCGTGGCCCGGGCAGGGGCGGAGGACCTGATCGTCCACGAGGGATCGCTCGAGTACAGCGCGGCGCTGCCGTTCTACACGGGGCGGCGGATCGTCGTCGTGAATGGGGCGCGAGGCGATCTCGACTTCGCCTCGCGGCTGCCGGAGGGGCGGGAGTGGTTTCTGGACACCGCTGGGCTTGGAAGGGTATGGGACGGGCCGAAGCGGGTGTTCCTCGTGACGCAGAGGCCGCGGGAGCGGAGCGTGGTGGCGGCGCTCCCGGCTGGCAACGTGCGCGAGATCGGGAAGTTCGGGTCGCGCTGGCTGTACAGCAGTCGGTGAGGCGCCCAAGTGTGATAGGCTGGGCAACGCTGGCAGGACGTGCTGCGGAGGGTTGCCGGCCATGGGAATCACCTACGTCGAGGGGCTTGTCCGAGGCCATCGAGCTTGTCCCGAGGCGCGACCTGGACTTTTCCTTGGCGGATGGGACGATCGTCCACCGACGGGTTTCGGAGTGCTATATCGTGCTCCCTCAGGGGGAAGGGCACACACCGGTGATCCTAGGCGAGCCCGGCGACGCCGAACCTCTCCTGGGCGCGGTGACACTGGAGATCCTGCGGCTGGTGTTCAATCCATTCAATCGGACCCTTCAACCGATGCGACTCCTGCTTATCTGATGGGAAGGGCGCAGGGGCTGGAGTGGCAAAGGGCATGAGGTGAAAAGGGTCGGGGTCTGGGCCGGCATGCCCCGCTCGTAGACGCCATCCCCCCTCGGCCTATCGCTCTCGTAGCCCGAGAGATGCTCCCGCCGCCGCTCGACTTCTGGCTTACCACGCTGACGTCCTGGCTGGCGGGCCCCTGCGAACGGAGTGAGAGGCGATCTGGAGTTCGCCTCTCGGTTGCCCGAGGGGGAGGGGTGGTTTCTGGATACGGAAGGGCTGGCGGGAGTGTGGCAGGGCGAAGTAGGAAAGTTCGGATCGAGATGGCTGTATACGAACCGATAACCCTCACCCTGGCCCTCTCCCTGGAAGGGAGAGGGAGTCTTCGTCTATTATCGGGCCGCACATGAAGCGAATCGGCGTCTGGCTGATCGGCGCGCGCGGGACCCTCGCCACGACCGTGGTCGTGGGGGCGCGGGCGCTGGCGCGCGGACTCACGGGGCGCTCGGGGCTCGTGACAGACCTGCCGGATCTCCGGACGCTCCCCCTGGTGGGACCCGACCAGCTGGTCTTCGGCGGCTGGGATGTGACGGCCACGGGCCTCCTCCAGCGGGCGAAGGCGCTAGCGAGCGAGGACCGGGCCCTGCCCATGGATCTGGTCACGGCGCTCGAGGAGGATCTGAAGGCTGCGGAGGGGCGAATTCGCCCCGGTTTTCCGAGTAAGGCTTCGGGGCGACGGGAGCCCTTGACGGCGGTGGTCGAGCGGCTGGGGGAGGACCTGGATCGCTTCCGCTCCCAGCATCGCCTGGAGAGCCTGATCGTCGTCAACCTCGCCTCGACGGAGGCGCCGGTCCCGCCCCGGGCCGAGTACGGGCGCCTGGAGAGCTTTCGGCAGCTCATCCGAAAGGACCAGCGAACCGCCGTCCCGCCGAGCCTCCTCTATGCCTACGTCGCCCTCGAGCGGGGCTACCCCTACCTGAACTTCACCCCCTCGCCCGGCATCGGGCTCCCGGCCCTTCAGGAGCTGGGCGGGAAGCACCACGTGCCGTTCTACGGGAGCGACGGCAAGACTGGCGAGACGCTCCTGAAGACCGTCCTCGCCCCGCTCTTTCGCCTCCGGAACCTGGAGGTGCTGTCCTGGGAGGGCTTCAACATCCTGGGCGGGGGCGACGGCCGGGTGCTCGACGACCCGAGCCCCAAGCGCTCCAAGCTGCTGAGCAAGGCGGGCGTCCTCCGAGACGCGCTGGGCTACCAACCTCACAGCGGGGTCTTCATCGAGTACGTGCCCTCGCTGGGCAACTGGAAGACGGCGTGGGACTTCATCCAGTTCCGCGGCTTTCTCGGGACGAAGATGAGCCTCCAGTTCATCTGGCAGGGGTGCGATGCGATCCTGGCCGCCCCGCTGGTGATCGACCTGATCCGGCTCACCGAGTTCGCCCAGCGGAAGGGAGAGGCCGGGCCCATGACCCACCTCGCGTGCTTCTTCAAGGATCCGCTCGGGGTGAGCGTGCACTCCTTCGTAGACCAGTTCCGGCTGCTCCTGGACTACGCCGAGCGGCACCGAGCCAGACCGGCCAAGAAGGCTGCCTCGCCGAGGCCCAGCCGGTGACGCCCGACCAGCTCTCCGCGTATGCGAAGCTGGCAGTCAAGCTCCTGCCGTGGGTCGGGCTGGTCTTGGGAGTGATCCTCATCATCCTCCCGTGAAGCGGACTCTCGTAGACCTCGCGATCATTAGCGCCATCATAGCCGGAGCGACCGGGATGGTGGGCGTGTATCTGGACACGGCCTGGCACCGCACCATCGGCCGGGACTCGTTCTTCATGCTCCCTCACCTCTTCATTTACGGCGGCGGGCTGGGGATTCTCGGCGCCTGCCTCGCTGCTATCGCCCGAGCGACGCGGGGCCATGAGGACGAGTTCGGCGGGCCGATCCTCCAGGCCGGGCGATGGCGGTTCCCCTTCGGCTTCACGGTCGCGGCGCTCGGGATCCTGGTCATCGTCGCGGCGGCGCCGGTGGATGCCTGGTGGCACTGGATGTGGGGCAAGGACGTCCTCATGTGGAGCCCCTCGCACCTCCAGCTCCATCTGGGCGCGGGGATCACGGCGGTCGGCCTCCTGTTCGCGATTGCGGCGCAGGAGGGCCGGGGCTGGCTCAAGCGGAAAGGGCTCTGGCAGGCGGCGATGCTCGCTGTCTTCGTGGACCTGGTCCACCGGGGGCACTTCGTCCTGGCCCACTACACGATGATCCCCCAGACGCGCACCCCCGATTTTTATCCCTTTCTTGCCGCGCTCCTCCTTCCCGTTTCGCTGGTGGCCGCGGCGCGAGCCCTCGGCCCGTGGGCACCCACCGTTGCGAGCGCGGCCTTTCTCGGCGTGGCGGCGCTGCACGACGGCCTCCTGACCCTCATCGGCTTCGACCGCTACACGCTGACGCCGCTGGTGGTGGTGCCCGCCGTGGGCGTGACGCTGCTCTACCTGGCGGTGGGCCGCCGGCGCGAGTATCCCTGGGTGGCCCTGGGCTCCGGCCTCGCCTTCGCGCTCGTATTCACGGGGATGGAGGCGGTGTGGATGGCGGCGGTCGTCGGGCGCCCGTGGCCGCTCGATCGCGTCCTGGCGGGGCTGCCGCGCTCACTCGTGGCCGGGGCCCTGAGCGGGTATGTCGGGTGGGTGCTGGGTGGGTTTCTGCGCGCCGTCGCCGCGCCGGGCGGCGTGAGGGCGGTCTTCGGGCCCGCGCCGCGCGCCCGCCGGGTCGCCGTGGCGGCCCTGGGCTTCGCGGTGATCGGGTTGGTTTCGACCTATCAGCCCCAGCGCTTCGGCCCGCCGATGACGGTGGAGGAGCTGGCCCTTGCCCCCATCGGGGCGTTCCGCTACCAGGAGGCGGTGTTCTGGGAGGTGCTCCTCCAGGACGGCTGGGCGCGCTCCCACGCGGTGCAGGCCCGGAGCGAAGGGATCATCGACGGCTTTCCGCTTCCCGTGGGCCCCGCGTGGTGTGGGCCCGGCCAGGAGCGCCTCAGCTTCGGGCTCACGATTAACGGGACGCCGGCGGATCTGTCGCGATATCCGCTGGTGAGGCTGCCCAACGGAGACGGCACCGTGTGCGCGTGGGTCGGCGTCGCCTCGCGCCACCAGCGTGCGAGCCGGAACCGGTTCCGGTACACCATCGACTACCCCGGCGCCGACGGAGCCGTGGGCGGGCGCGTCGTCGTGGACATGGATGTGGTGTTCAAGGATCCATGAAGTGGCCGCCGGACCCGGTCACGGTGGCGCTGGCCCTCGCCGCCGGCATCGGCTGGCTCGGCTTCCCGGGACTTCTCTGGGATGTGGCCTGGCACCGGACCATCGGGCGCGACAGTTTTTTCTCTCCGCCGCACCTCTTGATGTACTCGGGGGTGGCCGCCAACGGTCTCGTGGCGGCCGGGGGGGCGCTCCGGAGAGGACCGGGCGTGCCCGGAGGGTTCCGCCTGGTGGGGATGGGCGTCCTCCTCGCCGTCGGGGGGGCGACGCTGGACGAGTACTGGCACCGCTACGTGGCGAAGGACGTGAACCTCTGGAGCCCGTCCCACCTGGTTGGGCTCGCCGGCACGATGCTGATCGTCCTGGGGCTCGTGCTGGCCCTGGCAGCTCACACGCGCTATGCCGCTCCCAACGGCTGGCGGCCGGCCCGATGGCTCCTGCCCTTCTTCTTCGCCGACCTCGTCCACAAGTCCATGGTGGCGCTCGACCACTACACGCTCGACGCCGGCGGCCGAACGCCCGACTTTTATCTCTTCCTGGTCGCGCTGCTCCAGCCCGCCATCTTCGTCATGGCGGTGCGCGCGCTTGGCCCGGGCGCGGCCACCGCGGTGGCGCTGGTCTTCACGCTCGAGCATGCGGCGATTCTGTCGGTCCTCCTCGCCGCGGAGATGCGGGTGCCGACGTTTTCGCCGATCCCGATCCTGCCGGCGCTCGCGGTGGATCTGGTCGTGTGGGCTTCTTCCCTTCGGCCTTCCGACCCTCACCCTCACCCTAACCCTCTCCCTGGGCGGGAGAGGGAAAGACAGGCGATATCCCTCGCCCCCTTTGGCGGAGAGGGCAGGGTGAGGGGGGCTGTGGCGCTCCCGGCCGGTCTCGCCTTCGCCCTCTTGCTCGTCCTTCAGGAGACCGCGTGGATGGCGGGGGTGGTGGGAAGGCCGTGGGATCTCACGCGCGTTGCGGCCGCGCTCCCCTCCGTGGCGCTCGCCGCGGCCGGCAGCGCCTGGGTCGGGTGGGCGCTCGGGGGCTTCGTGCGGAGCGCGGCGGAAGGTCGGCCGGCGAGCGAGATTTTTGGCGGGCTGCGCCGGCGTAACGCGGTGCTCGTCGGCATGCTGGTTCTTGTGACATTCGGTCTGCTCGGGAGCTATCGCCCGTCGCGGGCCGAGCCTCCGGCCAAGGTCGCTGCGCTCGGGCTCGCCGCCGACACAGCCTTCGACTATCGGGATGCGGTTTTCTGGCCGGTCCTCCTCCCCGACGACTGGAAGGAGCCGGGGGTGCACCGGACCTATCAGGAAGGGATCATCGACGGGCGTCCGTTTCCGCTCGGTCCCGCCTGGTGCGCGCCTGACGAGCGCGCGCTCGAGGCGGACCTCGCCCGGATTCGCCTCGTCCTGACGATTAACAGCGAGGCCGTCGGGCTCGACGGCTTCCCGGCGGTGCGTCGGCGGATGCGCGACGGCCAGCACTGCCAGTGGATCGGTCTCTCGGCGACCACGCCGCGCCCGGGACTCCAGGAGCTAGTCTACACGATCGAGGACGGGAGCCGCGCCTCGACGGTCATCGTGGATCTCAGGATCAAGGAGCCCTGAGGGTCGTGGGGTCAGATCTTGCAATCACGCAGTCTCCTTTTGTGGACTGTTGCAATGCAAGACCTGACCCCAGACCTGCGGGTCGGGCGGTGCCGGGGTCTCGTGGTAACATAGGGCCATGACGGTCAAGGAGCTTCTAACGCGGGTGATTGACACGCTGAGCGAGGAGCAGGCTCTCCGGGTGATGGAGTTCATCGTAGAGCTGAGGGGCGCGGAGCCCCTCGAGCCCGGGGACCTGGAGGCGCTGGCCGAGGCTCAGCGGGAAGGATACGAATCCTGGGGAAAGGTGCGGAAAGACCTCAGCCTGGATGTTCGAGATTGAGGTCTCCCGCGCGGCCCGCAGGTACTTAGAGCGCCTCGACAAACCTACCCGACAGCGGATCGCCGACGCCATCGACGAGCTTGGCCGCAATCCCTATGAGGGCGACGTTCGGCGGCTCGAGGGCGACCCTCACCTGTTCAGGAAACGAGTTGGCGATTTCCGGATTCTCTACCGCGTGAACCGTTCTCGCCGGCTTGTCCGTGTGGAAGCAATCCGCCCCAGGGGTGAGGCTTACAAACCGTAGTCGCCGCGCCCGGGACTCCAGGACCTGGTCTACACGATCGAGGACGGGAGCCGCGCCTCGATGGTCATCGTGGATCTCAGGATCAAGGAGCCCTGAGGGTCGTGGGGTCATGGGTCGTGGGGTCAGGTCTTGCAATCACGCAGTCTCCTTTTGTGGACTGTTGCAATGCAAGACCTGATCCGGAGGTGATGACCCCGGAGGTGAGGAGGTGACGCGCAAGGGGGGCAGGAGGCTCCTGGGGTTGCTCCTCTTGTGCCTGGCTGTGCTCCCGCCCGGGGCTGCCAGCGGGCAGGAGAAGCCGAGCCTCCAGGACCGCTTCCCGCCTCCCTGGGATTTCGCGCTCCGGACGCTCGGAGACGATAGCCTGTACCTCTTGACGTCACCTCTTCGCATAACGGGCGAGGACGTGCTTGTCGTCGGGGGTGTCGGGGCTCTGATCGGGGGGCTCCTCCTGGTGGACCGCCCGATCCGAGACGAGGTCCGTCACCCTCGGGACGACGCCTTCCGGGACGCCGCCTCAGCGGTCTCGCTCATGGGCTTCGCTCCGGTCCTCCTGGGGGCCAACGTGAGCGGCATCGTGGTGGGGGAGGCGGTGAGGCAGGCCGGCGGCAGTTCCAAGCATCTCGAGACCGCGCTGGTAGCCACTGAGGCCCAGCTCTTCACGCTCGGCATCTCAGAGGGGATCGCCTACCTCACCGCCCGCTCCCGTCCGACTGGCGGGGCGGATCCGTTCAGGTTCGAGTTCGGGCGCACCTCGTTTCCGTCCTCCCACGCCTCGCAGGCCTTCGCCGTCGCTGCGGTGGTCGCCCACCGCTACGAGCAGCCGGTGCCGGTGATCGCCTACGGGCTCGCCGGGGCGGTCGGCCTTTCGCGGCTGGTGCTGGACAAGCACTGGGCCTCGGACGTCGTGGCCGGGGCTGCCCTCGGGTGGGTCATCGGGAGGGCCCTGAGCGTCCGGCACTCCTCGCCCCACGGGTATCTGGACTTCTTTCCCTTCGCCGACCTCCGGACGGAGAGCTATGGCATAGTCCTGCGGGGGGAGTTCTGACGGTCGCCCAGCGCTCGAGTGGTGGGAGCCATGATGGGCGACCGGCTGCGCCATCTACCATGATAGACTGATTGGCGGAGGCATCCCGGGAATGGCTGTCAGGCTTCAGCGCCGTCTATTCACGGTGGGCGAGTATGACCGGATGGTCCAGGCCGGCGTCTTCCTCGAAGACGATCGAGTGGAGCTCCTCGCGGGGGAGATCGTGGAGATGGCACCGATCGGAATCCGCCACGCTGCTTGCGTCAGGCGCCTGATTCGTTTCTTCTCCCAAGGGGTGGGAGAGCGGGCCATCATGGACGTCCAGGATCCTGTCCGTGTGGGGGCGGACTCGGAACCTCAGCCGGATCTTACTCTCCTCCGACCACGTTCCGACCTCTACGCCTCCCGGCATCCAGGGCCGGGGGATCTTTTGCTCGTGGTAGAGGTCGCGGAAACCACCGCTGACACGGACCGGCAGGTCAAGATTCCACTTTATGCTCGAGCCGGGGTTCCGGAGGTATGGCTCGTGGATCTTGGCGGTGACTGCATCGAGGTCTACCAGGAGCCCACGCCCGAGGGTTATGGGGAGGTCCGGCGGGCCCGGCGCGGGGAGCGAGTTGCCCCCGCCGCGTTGCCCGATCTCTTCCTAGCCGTAGAAGAGATCCTCGGCTAACCTACCGACCGGAGCGCTCACTCGACCTCGGCCATTCTGGCTGCGGGCCATGGTGCCCGCGAGATTCGGGCGCCCGGTCTTCGGGTCATAGATGCGAGCCGGATCCAGGGAGCGGACCTGAAAGCAGAGGAACACGGTGTCGATGGGAAGGCCGGTCTCCCTGGCCGTCACGCGAACGTTTGTGGGACCCCGGCTAATCACCCTTCAGTCCGTCCAGGTCGGAGACGGTGAACTTCCTGGAGATTGCCGCACATTCGGCGCGAATGGCCGGATCGGCGGCCATCCGGGCCATGGCCTCCTCGAAGCCCCGGGCCCTCCGATGGGTGGCGAACTCCTGCAGCGCCACGGTGACAAGCCGATTCAGTCACACATTATATAACCCAAATGAAACCCGTCGATAGGCTTCGAGGAGCCTCCTAACGTGAGCGGCGCCGGAGGGTATCGCGGGGTCCAGGGAGGGCTGGCCTTGTTCAGCGGCTCTCCTGCCGTCCCCGCGGGGATAGCGCGGCGGTGGCCGATCGTGGCCGAGGCTGACCGCGCCGCGATCCAGCGGGTTCTCGATCGCGGGGTGTTCTCCGGCCTGGCGGCTCCAGAAGTGAAGGCGCTGGAGGCCGAGTTCGCGGCGTTCGTCGGCACCCGCCACTGCCTGGCGACCAACAGCGGCACCGCGGCGCTGCATCTCGCGCTGGCCGCGGCGGGAGTCGGCCCGGGCGACGAGGTGATCGTCCCCGCGCTCTCCTTCATCGCCACGGCCCAGGTTGTCCTCCACCAGGGGGCCGTCCCGGTCTTCGCCGACATCGATCCCAAGACCTACAATCTGGACCCAGCCCAGGTGGAGGCGCGGGTCACCTCTCGCACACGGGCGATCCTCGCCGTCCACCTCCACGGGCTCCCTGCCGAGATGGACGCGATTAACGCCCTCGCCGAGCGCGACGGGATCCCGGTGATCGAGGACGCCGCCCAGGCCCACGGGGCGCGCTACCGCGGACGCCCGGTCGGGACGCTCGCCCTGATGGCGGCCTTCAGCCTGAACTCGACGAAGAACCTCCCGGCGGGGGAGGGGGGGCTCTTCGTAACGGCCTCCGAGGAGTGCTACGCCCGCGCCGCCCGAGCCCGCTTCAACGGACTGGACCCCGACATGGTGTACGATCCCGTGCGGCCCCTCGACGGCGAGGCGGACTCGTTGGCGACGACGCGGGGGTGGATGTACCTGCCCGGGGAGCTGACGTCGGCGCTGGCGCGCTCCCAGCTTGAGCGGCTCGCCGCGACGACGGAGCGGAGCCAGGCGAACGCGGCCAGGCTTACCGCGCGCCTGGCCGAGCTCCCGGGCGTGGAGCCTCCGTTCGTGGCGCCCGACCGGACCCACGTCTTCCACAAGTACCGGGTTCGCCTCGACCCCGCCCGGGCGGGTGTCGGGTGGGCGCCCGGTCTCCTTCGCGACCGCGTTCTCAGCGCCCTTCGCGCGGAGGGCGTAGAAGTGGTCCTCTGGCAGACCGCGCCGCTCCCGGCCCATCCGCTCTTCGCCTCGCGGGAGCCCTATCCTGAGGCGGCGGCGGCGCTCGAGGCCTCGCTGATCGTGGGCTCCCAGTCGTATCCGCTCTTCGCCCAGCCGGTCCGGGTCGTGGATGCGTGGGCCGACGCGTTCGAGAAGGTCTGGGCCCACCTGCCGGAGCTGTCGCCGCGAGGGGTCAGTCGCGATGGCTGACGATTGTCTGGCCCTCCTCGGTGGCCGTCCGGTGCGAGAGCGCCTGCTTCCGTACGCCAGACACACAATCGAGTCGGATGATATCGCGGCGGTCGCCGAGGCCCTCGCGGGAGAATGGTTGACTCAGGGTCCGGTGGTCGGGCGCTTCGAGGAAGCCCTCGCTGCGGCCTCTGGGGCGCGGCATGCGGTGGTGTTCGCAAACGGCACGGCTGCGCTGCACGCGGCCTCTTGGGCGGCGGGCCTCGGGCCGGGTGACGAGGCGATCACCACGCCGCTGACCTTCGCCGCCACGGCGAACGCGGTCGTCTACCAGGGCGCCTGCCCGGTCTTCGCCGACATCGACCCGGCCACGCTGAACCTGGACCCCGAGGCCGTCAAGCGCGCCGCCGCGCGATGAACCTGGCGACCGTCTCCGAGCTGGTCTTCTGGATGGGGCGCCGCTCCCCGCGCTTCCCGCTGGCCCTTGTCCGCGCCATGCCGCTCGGGCTCATCCACGCGATGCGACGGCCGGGGCTCAGGGAGACGTTCCGCCGCGCGGCCCGCGCCCCGTATTACCGGGAGGCCTTCGCCCGCGCCGGGATCGACCCGCGCGGCGCCCGCCGCCCTGAGGAGCTGGGCGATTTCTTCCTGACCTCCGACGTCGTGAAGACTCGCCCTGAGACGCTCCTCTGCGGGAGCCCCGACCTGGCGATCGAGAGCTCCGGCACCTCTGGTCGCGTGAGCCGGGTCTATCTGAGCCGCCGCGAGCTCGAGTACAACGCCCGCCAGGGGGGGGTGCTCTACGCCCTCTACAACCTCGGCGCCGGAGACCGCCTCCTCTCGACGCTCGACCTGGCGTGGGGGCTGGGCTCGCTCCTCCTGGAGCGGGGCGTCCGCTCCACGAAGCTCTTCGCCATGGTGGTGGGGCGGGTGGATCCCCTGGAGGCCTACCGCCGGCTCGCCGAGTACCGGATTAACGTGATCGTGAGCGACCCGTTCTGGCTGGCGCGGCTCACGGAGATCGCGCGGGAGCGTGGACGTCCGGGGGCGCTCAAGCTTCTGGTGGGGGGCGGGGAGGGGATCACCGAGCGGACCCGCGCCGAGCTCGAGCGCTTCTGGGGCGCGCCGGTCGTGATGACGTACGCCTCCACGGAGGCCGCGACGATCCTCGCTTTCGAGTGCCCGTACCGGACGGGCTATCACGTGAACGAGTTCGATTTCGCCCTCGAGATCGACCGGCCGGATGAGGAAGGCTACGGGGAGCTCGTGCTCACGACCGTCACGCGCCGCGTGATGCCGCTGATCCGCTTTCGGACCGGCGACGTGGCCCGATGGCTGCCGGGGCGGTGCCCCTGCGGTCTGCCGTTCCGGCGGCTCTCGGCCCTGCGCGGTCGGGTGGACGAGCAAGTCTCGTCGGCCTGGGGCAACGTCCATCCCGAATTCTTCGAGCCGCTCCTGGCGGCGGTGCGGGGGCTCGGCCCGGACTGGCAGGTGGCCCTCTACGAGCGGGACCTGAAACCGGTCTTCCAGTTCCGCCTGGAAGTGGAGGGGGAGCGGGAGCGCGAGGACGCCGTCCAGGTGGTCGTCGGGGAGCTGGAGCGCCGTCAGCCTGACGCGTGGGACGCCTATCGCCGCAGGCTCGTGGACGTCGAGTTCTGCTTCTTCGCTCCCGGCGCGCTCCGCCGGGAGCGGAAGCTCCTCCGCCTGGCCGACGAGCGCCAGACCGGCCCTCCCCCCTGGCTCCCACGGGGTCAGGTCTTGCACTGCAACAGTCCACTGTCTTGTTTCGGAGACACTTGAACAGGCCCCTGGATCTGAGGTAGAAGATCTCTCAGCATGACCAATAGCGAGTACGAACAGCTTGTGGAGTTTCTCGGTCGCCGGTTTGCCGAGATCGATCAGCGGTTCGACCAGATCGATCAGCGGTTCGTCCAGGTCGATCAGCGGTTCGACCAGATCG
>ERZ1292640.2-Hain-H43-02um-R1-2-length-386350-cov-23_pt3 | contig 71016 bp, 53 predicted proteins | sample MGYA00564404_ERZ1292640 | MGnify/ENA primary metagenome ERZ1292640 (study PRJEB36523, sample SAMEA6512636) | groundwater metagenome | collected 2019-01-08 | study: AquaDiva: Metagenomics assemblies of 32 groundwater samples
CCGCGACTTGAGGGTTATTTTGCAGGCCGCCGGGGGGCCGCCGGTGGGCCGCCGGGCCCCGGGCGGGGCGGCGGGGGATCGGGCCATGATCGGCGCCAGGGGCGCCCGCGGCAGGCGACCGGGGGAGCTGGGGTCCCCGGGCGGCGGCGGCCTCCGTGCCGGCCGGTGGGCGGGGGGGATCGTGCTCCTCGCGGCGGCGGTCCGCTTCTGGCGGCTCGACGGCTTTGCGCTGGGCTTCGACGAGGCGATCAGCGTCCGCTGTGCCTCGGCGGACTCGCTGCGCGCGGTCTGGGGGATCGCGCCGGCCCGCGCCCGGTTGTTCACCGACGCGTACAATTCCCTCCTCCATGCCTGGATGGCGCTCGGGTCCGACCCGGCGACCATTCGGGCGCTCTCCGCGTGCCTGAGCGTCGTCGCGCTCGTGCTCGCGTGGCGAATCCTGCGCGGGCTGCTGCCGGCCGGCTGGGCGCTGACGGCGCTGGCCCTGTTCGCTTTCGCGCCGTTGCAGGTCCAGCATGCGCAGGAGGCGCGGCCGTATGCCCTGGTGCTGGTACTGGAATTCGCCGCGACCCTCGCGCTGGTCCGGGCCGTGACGCACGGGGAGCGCGTGGCCTGGGCCGCGTGGGCGTTCGGCTGCGCGCTCGCCGGGGCGAGTCACCTGCTGGCGTTGAGCTGGATTGCGGCGTCGGCCGTCTACGTCTGGCTCCTGCCGGGGGCGCGACGATCCCTTGCGCCGCTGGCGGGCTGGGGCCTGGCCGCGGCGGCGCCCGCGATCGTGCTGGCGGTCGCGGACGCCCGCGGGATCGGGCACATGAACGCCACCAGCCTCGCCATCGTCCCGGCGCAGGACTTCCTCCTCGGGATCGACCAGTACTTCGGGCCCTATGCGTGGGTGCCGGAGCCGCTGGTGGGGCCCGCGCTCGTGGCCTGGGGGGCGCTGGCCGTGGCGGGCGTGTGCCTCGCGGCGGCGCCGACAGGCACCGGGTACGGCGATCGGCGACTGCGGGCGGCGGTGGTCGCCTTCGGGCTGGTGCCCCTCGTGCTCGTGCTCGCGGGGAACTGGGCGGGGATCGTGTACCGGCCGAAACCACGGTACGCGATGGGGGCCCAGCTCTTTCTGGTGGCGGCAGGCGTACGCGCGTTGATGGCCGTGCCGTGGCCGCCCGTTCGGGCGGTGGTGCTCGCCGGGCTGCTCGCGAGCGACGCCGCCTCGCTGGTCCGGTACTTCGGGCACGGGATTCCGACGTTGGACCTGCCGCCGTGCAAGAAGCCGTTTCACGAGGTGGCGGCGGACCTCATCGGGCGCGCGCGACCGGGCGACGGCGTGCTCAGTTGCTACTTCTGGACGTTTCTCCCCCTCGACTATCACCTGGGGGGACGGCTGGCGCATGGGTATGTCCTCGGGGACCCGATCTTTGCAGAGGGGGAACTGCGGATGCTGGGCTTCCCGTCCCGCGTGGAGGCATTCCTGCGCGCGCACCGGCGTGTCTGGGTGGTGACCGCCCCGGCGAACTGGACCGAACCGACGGATGTGCCCGAAGATGTCCTCGTGGGTCTGCAACGGGTTGCGGTCCTGCGCGAGGAGGCGCTCCGCCCCGGAATCCGAATCCAGCGGTGGGAGGCGAGGCACCCGTCGGCCGCCGGGCCTGCGGCCGGGCGGCGGGAGATCGGCCCATGATCGATATATGGACGTTCTCCGGCTGGTTCCTGTTCGGGAGCCGGCTCGTCGGGCTGGCCGCCGTGTCCGCGCTCCTCTGGGACGCCGTCGCGCGGGTCGGCGGCGGTCCGTTGGCGCTGTTCCGCGTCCGCCCCCGCGGCGGGCTCGCGGACTTCGGGCTCGGCCTCCTGCTCGGCTGGGCCCTCCTCGGGTTCGTGTGGCTCGGGCTCGGGCTGGCCGGACTCTACTACCCGGGGCTGGTCCTGGGCGGCGGGCTGGCGGCGCTCGCGGGGTCGCGAGGGGGCTGGCGGGTGCGGAGCCCGGTGGCTTCCGCTATCGCGCAGGTGAAGGGTCTGGGGGCGGCGGCGGCGGTGTCGGCGGCCGGCGTCTCCGCCCTGATGGCCGGGCTCATGTGCATCCCCGAGTTCGAGATGGACTGCGCCTACTACCATTTCGGCCTCTCGTGGCAGTGGTGGCAGGTGCACCGGACCCTCCTTGACTGGGTGCCGTTCACGAACCACGTGCCCCTGCCCGTCGAGATGCTGTACGTCATCCCCGTCATGCTCGGCGACGGCCGGCTGGGCAAGTGGATCACGCTCTCGTTCTTCCTCGCCGCCGCCGCCGTCTGGGCGGGCCGTTGCCTCACCCGGCGTTCCGGATCGCCCGCGGCGGGATGGTTGGGTCCGCTGCTCGCGCTCTCGGGACCGCTGATCCTGTGGCTGGTGACCGCGAGCAAGAACGACGTTCCCGCGGGCGGCTGGCTCGTCGCGGGCGCCGTGGTCTGGGCGGCGGGGAGCCGCGAGCTGGGGGCGCTCCTCCTCGGCTGCGGGCTGGCGGCCAAGTACACGGCGGGCCCGCTCGCGATCGCGTGGCTGCTAGCGTATCCACCATCGCGACGGCGCTGGATATCTACGGGGGTCTGGCTCGCGCTCCCGATGACCCCCTGGCTGGTGAAGGCGTGGCTCGCGACGGGCAACCCGTTCTACCCGCTGGCCGCACAGTGGCTCCCGTCGCTGAACTGGACGGAGGCGAACGGGGTCGCGTTCGCGGACTATGCGAACCGGCTCGGGGACCCGGCCACGAAGGCCGTCGCGACCTTCCCCGCGGCCTTCTGGGCGTTCCTGCGGCACGACCACCTGATCGTGGCGCTCGCCCTGCCGGCTCTGGCTTTGATCGGCCGTTCCCGCCGGGCGGCGTGGTGCGTGATCGGCGGCCTCGTCGTCATCCTCGCGGCCGGCCACTACGGCCGGTTCATGCTCCCGGGGCTCTGGCTCCTCGCCTTCCTTGCCGCCGACGAGCTGGCCGCGCTCCCGCCGCGCTGGCGCCGGGTCGCGATCCCGGCGGCCGCCGCGATGGCTTTTTGCTCCATCGCGGGGTCGTACCAGCTCCGCTGGTTCGACCAGGTGAAGGCGTTTCGGCCGGAGGGGCCCGTCTGGCGCGAGTTCATCTCGACGCGGGGCGAGATCATCGACGTCCTCGGGAGCCGTCCGCGCGTGGCCGGACGGGCGATGCGAATCCTGTGCTCGGGGGAGGGGCGGACGTGGCTCCTGCCCGCGCGCGTCGTGTACGGCGGCGTGCAGGGGGAGACCCCGCTCGTCTGGCAGATCGTGAAGGCCTCCGCCACGCCGGACGACATCCGGCGGCGCATTCGTCAGCTCGGCACACCGTATCTCCTTCACAACTTCGTGAGCGCGGAGTGGCTCAACGAGCGCTACCGCGCGTTCCCGTGGGATGTCCGGATGCTCCGGCTCTACGTCGCCTACTGCCTCAAGGCTCTGGTGGTCGAGGCCGCGCCCGAGCGCAGCGACTACGGGAACGGCGGCTACTACCTCTTCCGGCTCCTGCCGCGTCCCCTCGCGCGTCCCCAGCCGTATCTCTTCTTTCTCCCGGGCACCGAATCGCTGTATGGCCCCGTGACGACGCTCGAGAATCTGAACCGGCCCGACGATGCCCTGGAGGTGTCCCGCCGGCTCCTCGCGCTGATCCCCGAGGTAGGCCACGCCTGGAACGAGGTCGGGCACTTCCTCACGGTGAAGGGCAACACGAAGGGCGGCTTCGAGGCCCTGTGGCCGTTCGTCGAGCGGGGGATGCTGGACGGCATGAACGTGGGGGAGTGCGGCGCCAATGCCGTGCGCATCCGCGCGTACGCGATCGGGTCGCGCCTCCTGGCCCGGACCTTGCGGTGCCAGCCGGATCACCGGAACGTCGTCTACGTGAACCTCGCGTTCCTGTGGGTGCTGCAGGCGGTGGACGCGCTGGGCAAGGGGCGCATGGACCTCGCCGACTCGCTCGCGGACCGGGCATGGTGGGCGCTCGCCCAGATGCCACCCGGGACCTCGATGTCGGGCGCGCAGGCGCGCGCGCGGCAGGAGACCTTGTCCCTCATCTGGGCCCTGCGGGGCGAACTGGCGCGGGTTGGAGGGCGGACGAGCGAAGCCGCCGAGGCGTTCCGGACCGCGTGGCAGACCACGCCGGACATGGGGCTCTCGCCCCGCTGGAAGGAAATGGCCGAGATGCTTTCCCCCCGGATGTTCGGGACGCGGTAGGGCATGGATACGGGGAGGCCGGCATGCTGAACGGGGTGCCGCTGTTGGCGGTCCGGATGATCGTCCTGGCCTCGCTCGCGGGCCTGTTGGCGGCGGCCCTGGCGCGCGCGGGCGGCGCGGTGCTCGAGTTCGTGAGCTGCGCGGCGGACCGGCCGGTGCCGGTTCCCCCGGCCGATCCGGGCGGCATGCCCGGTGCTAGGCTGGAGCGGTTCGGGTTGGGCTGGCTCCTGGGAGCGGCGGCGCTCGGCGTCACCTACCTCGGGATCTCGCTGGTCGGGCTCTGCACGGCGTTCGTGCTCGTCGCCGCGCTGGCGGCCTTGGTGGCCGCCGCGTCGGCCGGACGCGCCCGACGCTGGCTCCTCGTGGACGCCGTCCGGGAAGCGTGGGGCGCGGCGCCCCGCTGGCTGATCTCGATCGTCGTCGCCGCCCTGCCCTTCGCAGTGATCTGGTGCGTTCCCGACACCGAGCAGGACTGTTACGTCTACCATCTGGGGCTGCCGTGGCAGACCGTGCTGACCCACCGCCTGCTTCTCACGAAGGTACCAGCGGCGTTCCACCTGGCACTGCCGGCGGATCTCCTCTACGCCTTGCCGATCTCGCTGGGGGACGAGAGGCTGGCGAAGTGGATGCTCGCGTCCTGGTTCGTGGCGGCCATGGGCGTCTTCGCGGCGCGCGCCCTGCGCCAGCGCCGACCGGGAGCTCTGGCCGGGATTCTTCTGATCCTGGCGTGCCCCGGCGTGACCTATCTTGCCGTGAACACGAAGAACGATCTGGCGGCCGCGGCGCTGTTCGCGACGGGCGCGCTGCTCCAGCTCGATGGGCGATGGCGCTTGGGCGCCCTCCTGCTGGGGGTGTGCCTGGCCGTCAAGCTCACGGTGGCTCCCGTCGTCCTGTGCTGGCTCGTCATCCTCCCTCCGCCCCGGCGACTTAGGCTGTTGGCGGCGGTGCTTCTCGGCTTGCCGTCGCTGCCGTGGTGGCTGAAGTCGTGGCTCGCGGTGGGCAATCCCGTTCTGCCGTTTGCCGTAGGACTGTTTCCGTGTCCGGAGTGGGGTCCCCTCAACGAGGGGATCCACCGGGTCGAACAGCAGGGCCTCCAGCTGCCTGACACGTTCGGTGCCAACCTGCCTCTTGGTTGGGCGCGGCACATGGCCGACGACCAGATGCCGGCGCTGCTCGCTCTGCCCGGACTGCTCCTGGTGCCGGCCTTCCGCAAGCCCGCGCTCGCCTGTGCGCTGGGTAGTGTGGTCACCCTCATGATTGGGCACCAATCGCGCTACCTCCTGATCGCGGGGGTGTTCCTGTGTCTCCTCGCCGGCGAGGGCTTGGGTCGGCTGACCGGGCGGACCGGCGCGGTGGCACGCGTCATTGCGGCCGGCTGGGCGCTCGCCAGCGTCGGGCTCTCCGGCCACCTCTGGCGGCTCCCGTGGCGCGAGGCCCTGCGCCCCCTCCCGGCCTCCTACGCCGGGATGCTCACGACACTCGGCGAGGCGCACGCCAAGGTTCGGGCGGTCCGGCCGGGACGGCTTCTCGTTCTCGGCGAAGGGCGGACCCATCGGATGCCCGCCCGGGTCGTGTACGGAGGGACGTTCGGCGAGACTCCGCCGCCCTGGCAACTGGCGCGGGAATCGCGGACGCCGGCCGAGGTCCGCAAGCGGGTCCGCCAGCTTGGCACCCGCCATCTCCTCTACAACTACGTCACGATCGAGTGGGTGTCCCTCACGTACCGGGGACTGTTGTGGGACGACCGGGCGCTGCGGCTTTGGGTCGACTTCTGCAAGCGGTATCTTGTTCCGGTGTGGCGCACCGAGACGAGCGAGTACTTCAACGGCGGGTTCTACCTGTTCGAGATCCAGCCCCGTCCGGCGAAGGCGCCGCCGGCCACGGTCTGGTTTGCGCCCGGGACCGAAAGCCTCTACGGCGATGGCATCCTACTCCACAACTCGGGCCGGCCGATGGACTCGCTCCAGCACTATCTCTCGGTGTGGCTGCGCCTGCCCGACGTGGGGACGTCCTGGAACCTCGTCGGACACGAGTACGCGGTCCTCAACGACTCCGTCATGGCGTACAAGTACCTCGAGAAATTCGCCCACCAGGGGATGATGGACAGCCTGAACCTCGGCGAGTTCGGGGCCGCGTGCGTGCGGACCGACCGCCTGGAGGAGGGGGGGAAGCTCCTGGAGGAGGCCGCGCGCCGGTACCCGGGCCACCAGACGGTCGTGCGCGTGAACCAAGGGGCCTGGTGTGGACGGATGGCGGTCCGGGCCCTGGGGCATCGGCGGGCGGCGGAGACGATCGAATGGCTGGATCGCGGCGACGCGTTCATGGCGCAGGTCCCGCCGCAGGGCGACGGTCCGAACGAGGCGGCGCGGCGGTCGACGCAGGCCTACCTCCTGGGCCTGCGCGGCGAGCTCTACGTGATCGCGGGCAAGCGGGAGGAGGCGGCCCGGTTCCTCCAGCAGGCGCTCGGGCTGGCACCGGACTCGAACCTCGCGGGCCGCTGGCGCGCCCTGCTGGAAGTCGCCTCTCCCCGGCTGTTCTGATGAAGCCGGCGAAGACGCCCCGTCCGGCGCGCACGGTCGAGGCGGCGGCACGGTGGATCGACCGCACCGGGTTCGCGCTGCTCATGCCGCACGCGGGGTTGCCGATGCCCACACTCTGGGAGGCGATCCGGGGGCGGCCTGGCGGTCACCCGTTCCGGCCCTGGACCGAGGACTCCGACCGGGTGTGGGAGTTTAAGGACGAGCTCCCGAAGCGGCGGCTCGCCTTCTACGGCAGCCTGTGGAGGAACCACCCCGGGTTCGTCTCGCTCGCGCTCCTCCCGTGCCTCATGAAACTCTGGGGATGTCCGCCGGGCGAAGACGGGTTCCGCGCCGCGTACCGGGAGGGGCGGCTCTCGTTCGACGCGAACCGGATCGGCGAGGCCCTGCTCCGGAGCCGGGCGATCAACACGTACCGCCTGCGGCTCAAGTCCGGGCTCTCGCCGAACACGTTCAAGCGCGCCTTCGTCGAGCTTCAGCGGAAGCTGATCGTGGCCAAGTGCGGCTCCGACGAGACCGACACGACGTGGGCCGCGGAGGTCGTGGACCTCTCGGCGCGCGTGTTCCCCGGGCCCCACGCCGAGGTGCGCGGGATCTCGTTCCTCGAGGCGCGCGAGGAGGCGCTCGCGACCTTCGCCAAGGCGGCGCCGAAGCTCGGTGCCGGGCCGACGGCTCGGCTCCTGCGCGTCGGGCCCGAGGTGAGGCCGTGACGGACTGGCTCGGGGCCGCGGCGGCGGCGCTGAAGCTGGCCGCGGTCTCGCTCGTGTTGTGGGAGGCCGCTATCCGGATCGGGGCGGCGCCGGCGGCGCTCTTCCCGCGTCCGCCCGGCGGGGAGCCGGTCCGGACCGGCTCCGACCTCCTGCTGGGCTGGTCGGTCTGGGGTCTCGCGCTCCTGGGCCTCGCGGCCTCGGGCCTCTTTCAGCCGGTCATGCTCCCGGCGTCCGGGCTCGCGCTCCTGCTGGGGTCCCGGCCGGCCCGGTTCCGGCGCGTCCGGCTCGGGGACGCGTTCGCGGCCTTGCCGCCGGTCACGCTCGCGGTCGCCGCGGCTGTGGCGCTCTGCCTGCTCCCCCGCCTCCTCGCTCCGGTCTCCAACGCGGACGCGCTCTGGTACGAACTGGGGGCGCCGGCGCAGTTCCTCGCCGCCCACCGGCTCCTGCTCGATCACGTGCCCAACCCCTTCCACCTCCCGGTCCCCGTGAACCTCGATTTCGGGATCGCGCTCGCGCTCGGGGACGAGCGGCTGGCGCTCTGGATCGTTGGCTCTTTCTTCCTGGGCGCAGGACTCGTTGTCGCGGGGCTGACGGAAGCGGCGGGCCGAGCCGCGGCCGGATGGCTCGGACTCCTGTTCGCCCTGTCCCTGCACTCCGTCGCGTTCGGGCTGAGCGTAACCAAGAACGACCTGCCGGCGGCGGCGCTGGTCGTGGCGGGGCTGGGCCTCTGCCGGGCGGGCGCGCCGGGGCTCGGATACCTGCTGGCCGGATGCGGGATTGCGGCGAAGCCCGTCACCGCGCCGCTCGTCCTCGCCTGGTTCCTGGTCCATCCGACGTGCCGGCGCCGGATGACCGGCGCCCTCGTCCTCCTCGCGGGGCCCGTCCTCGCGTGGGGGGTCAAGACCTGGCTGGCGACGGGGAACCCGTTCTACCCCGTGGGCTGGCAGGTGATTCCGTCGCTCGGCTGGGACGCGCGCAACGAGGCGGCCAACCTCGCGTACCACCGGTCGCTCTGTCTGCCGGACGCCCTGCATCTCGCTACGTTCCCGCGGGGGCTCCTGACGACGATCTGGGGCGAGTCGCCGCTCCTCCTCGCCGCCATCCCCTGGCTCCTGGCTCGGCGTGGGACGCGCCGGGCCGCTTGGGCGGGCCTGCTGGGGGTGGTGCTGACGCTCGCGATCGGCAGGATGCCCCGTTTCGGCCTCGCGGCCGCGTGGTGGCTGGCGGCCCTGGCCTCCGTCGAGCTTGCCGCCCTGTCCCGGGCGACGATGGTCCGGACGGCGGGCGTGGTGCTCGCCGGAGCTGCCTTGCTGCGGCTGGCTTTCGACCCCGTCCTGCCGCGCGTGACCGTGCACCTCCTGGCGATGTCGCCCGCGGATCAGCGGGCGGAAGTATGGGGGACGTACGGCGAGGTCGGCTCGACCCTCTCCGCGGCGGCGCCCGGCGGGATCGCCGTGTTCGGGGACCTGCGCACGTTCGGCCTGCCCGGCCGTGTGATCGCGACCGGCGGCATCGGGGAGACCCCGCTCGCCTGGGCGCTTTCGGCCGAGTCGTGGGGCCCGGACGGCGTGCGCAAGTGCGCGCGCCAGCTCGGCGTCACGTGGGTCGTCCACAACTTCGTGAGCGGCGCCTATCGCGCGTCCGCCGCCCTCCCGTTCCCGTGGTCCGACCGCCAGCTCGTCGTGTATCGCGAGTTCGTGCGCCGGTATCTGCGCGTGGCGTTCGCGCCGTCCCGCGTCGACCACGTCCAGGGCGGGTTCTACGTCTACGGGCTCCTCCCGCGTCCGGAGCCGGGACCCAGGCTGATCTACGATCTCCCGGGCGCCGAGGGCCTCCTCGCCGGGGCGGAGGCGCTGGTGCGGGCGGGGAAGTCGGATGACGCCGCCCGCGAAGTCGCCCGGCTGGGCCGGCTCCTTTCCGACGTCGGACACCTGCGCAACGTCATGGCGTTCTCGTTCCGCAGCGCCGGCCGGTGGGACGGGGCCTACCGCATGTACGCTCCCGGCGTCCAGGCCGGGATGGTGGACGATGAGAACTGGCTCGGGTTCGCGATGGCCGCCCTCGAAACCGGACGGATCGACGAGGCTCTGGTTGCCGCGCGCCGCGCGGCCGTACTCTATCCGTCCCGGACGCCCGAGATCGACCAGTTGACCGCGACGCTCGAGCACCACGCGGGGGAGCGGGCTCTGCGCGAGGGGAAGTTCGCGGAGGCCGAGGCCGCGTATCGCGCGTGCCTCGAGAGCCTCAACCGTCTGCCCAGGTCGGTCCAGCTCGACGAGTCGAGGCTGTACGCGACGGTCAAGCTCGCGGATGCGCTCGCCCGGCAGGGGCGGCGGCGCGAGGCGCAGGATCAGCTCAACGAGGCCGCGCTCATCCGGGAGACGGCGCTCCAGACCCCGGAGGCCCGCGCCGTCCTCCGCCGGATCGGCACCGAGCCGTGACAACGCGAGCCGCGGAGTTGCGGCGTTGGGAGCAGCTCCGAAACGCCCGTCTTCGGGTGTTCGGATGTGCGGCGGCCATTCTGGCCGCCGGCTGCCTGCGCCCCGGGGGGGTGCCGGAAGTCCCGGTTCGCGTCCTCCGCGTGCCCGCGGGCGGCGCGGTTCCCGACGCCCTCGTCGACGCCGGCGTGATCCATGCCGTGTACGTCCGCGCCAACGACGTGTGGCATGTGGCGTCGCCGGACGCCGGGCGGTCGTGGACGCCGCCGGTCCGCGTGAACGCCGACCCCGGCAGCGTGGACGAGCCCGGCATGTTCCGGGGGCCGTCGCTCTGCCTCGGGCCCGCCGGCCGGCTGCACGCGGTCTGGTACCCGCTGCGCCGGGACCGGCCCGCGTCGGAGTGGGGCATCCGGTACGCGCATCTGGACCTCGCCGCGGCGACGCCGGACCCGTCCGGGTCCGGAACGCGACCATCCGGTCGCACCTGGAGCCGGCCGCTCGCCCTCTCGCGCGACCCGGCCGACGGGTCTTCGGTCGCCGCCTCGGAGGAGGGCGCCGTGGCCGTTGGTTGGGTGGACGAGGACGGGCTGAGGATCGCTCGAAGCACGGACGGCGGCGACTCGTTCGCGCCGCCCGAGTCGGTCCCGGGCGCCGACCCCGTCCGGTCGTGCGTGAGCCGGGGCCGGTTCCTGCCCGGCGGCGAGTTCCTGCTCCTCTACCGCGACCGGAGGGACTCCGCCCGCCGCGAATCGGTCATGGCGTGGGGGCGCGGGATGACGGTGTCCGACCGCGCGACCCTCTCGGGGCGGCCCTGGCCCGAGGATGCGTGCCCGACGACGGGCGGCTGGCTCTCCGTGGTGCCCGGCCCTTCCTCCGCTCCCGCGGCGGTCGCGGCGTGGGAGACGGGCGAGGAGATCTCGTGGGCCGGCCTCGACGCGCGAGGCCGCCTGACGGGTGCGGGCGAGGTCCGCACCCACGCCGTGGGCGGCCGCTGGCCCGTAGTCGTCGCGAACGCGAGCGGGCACGTCTGCGTGAGCTGGAAGGAGTCCGCGACGATCCAGTGGCAGGTCTTCAACTGGGCCGGCGCGCCGCTGGGGCCCGTTCGGTCGCAGGCCTCCCTCAGTCCGCACGCGCACTCGGCTGTCGTCCTGCCCGACGGATCCTTCCTCCTGGTCGACGCGGGCTGAGGTTTGTGGTTACAGCCTGGCGGTCATGCAGGCGGCCATGATGGTGGCCGAATGGATCGCTTTGAGGACCCGCTTGCGGGGATCGACCGCAAAGCCGAGCGTTTCCAGCGTTTCCGCGCCCATGAGCACCGAACCCCCGTTCGGGGTCACCAGGATGGTCGCCGGCACTTCGCGTCCGCGGACCGTGATCAACGCCGTGGCGCGATCCAGTTTTCGCCGGCGCCCGTCCGCCATTCTGCACCAGACACCCTCGAAGGTTGGCAACCCGATTCGCTCCGCCAGTGCCCGCGGGATCACGGTGAACGACGCCCCGGTATCGACCAGCGCCGACACCTTCGCCGACCTCTTTCCCTTGATCGTCATCGTGACGTGCATGATACCCATCCGGCCTTGATTCTAACAGACCCGCCCCGCCTTGACGTCCCATCCCCAGCAGGTATAACCTGTCGGCATGCCAGTTGCACCGTCCGTCGGTCCGTTAGTCCGTAGGTTCTACCTACCCTTCTTTGCCGTTCTGGCGGTCGTGGCGTCTGCGCTCGGAGCTGGTCAAGACGAAGGCGTTCAACATCCTCGATCGGCGGAACATGGAGAAGGTGCTTTCGGAACACGCATTCCAGCAGACGGGCTGCACCTCGGACGAGTGCGCGGTGAAGCTGGGCCGGTTGCTCAACATGCAGAGGATGGTGGTCGGGAGCTTCGGCAAACTCCTGAGCTCCTATCTCGTCACGGTCCAGGTGGTGAACGTCGAGACGGGCGCGATCATCTTCAGCGAAACGGTCAAGGGCCGCGACGAGGACGAGCTGACGAAGCGGGTTGCGGATCTCGCCCGGATGATCGCCCGGCAGGCGCGGTAGAGCCTAAAGCCTTACCCGCTCCACCGTCCCGCGGAGCCGGGCGCGCTCGGCGGCGAAGACCATGAGGTGAGACTCCAGCGACTCGGTCGGCCCGGACAGGATCCCGGTCCGGTCGCCGGTCGCCACCGCCTTCACGAAGGCCTCCATGAGCCCGCCGTCGCCGCCGCCGTGGCCGCCGAGGATGCCGTGGCCCGCCTTCGAGGTGTCGATCGCGCGCTTCTTCCTCGTGAGGAAGTCGTAGATCCAGACCATCTGCCCGTTGCCGTAGAGCTCGCCGCGCGTGCCGAAGATCCGGGTGCGGCGGTCCCGGGTCTCGGTGAACGCGGTCATCGTGAAGCTCGCCGTCCGCTTGCCCGTGAACTCGAAGTTCACGACATGGTGGTCGACGACGTCGTTGTCACAGGCCCAGACGCACCGGCCGTAGGGCCCCTCGCGCAGAGCCTTCGTGACGCCCGGGAGGGTGAGGTCGGTCGTGAGCACGTCCACGGGCCACCACGGCTGGTGCTTGCGGATCATGCCGAGGTAGAGGCGCTTGGCCGAGTACGGGCACGTGCGCTCGATCCGGCAGGACAGGCACCTGGGCGCTGCGCCACGGGGGCGTTCGGCCTTCCGGAAGTGCTTCAGGAATCCGAACGACGAAACCCGGGTGCAGGGGACTCCGACGACGTGGCGGAGCCAGTCGAGGTCGTGGCAGGACTTCGCGAGGAGCATGAACGAGCTCTCCCGGCTGTTGCGCCAGCTCCCGCGGACGAACGAGTGGGCCTGGTGCCAGAACCCGACGGGCTCGAGGTGCTGAACCGAGACGATGTCCCCGATCGCGCCCCCGGCGAGCAGGGCCTTGAGGGCGCGCGTGTAGCGCGTGTAGCGCATGACGTGGCAGACGGCGAACGTGACCCGCGCCCGCTTGACCTCGGCCGCGATCCGCCGGCACTCGGCCTCGGTCGGGGCCATCGGCTTTTCGAGGAGGATGGCGTAGCCCTTGCGGGCGAACGCGATCGCGGGCGCCGAATGCATCCGGTCCTGGGTGGCGATGATGACCGCGTCCGCGAACTTCGGCCGGGCGGCCATCGCCTCCCAGCCCCGGAAGACCTGTCCCGCCGGGATGCCGTGAGCCTCCGCGAGCCGGCCGCGGTTGTAGTCCCTGGGTTCCGCGACGCCGACGACTTTGGATTCACGGGGTTTGGCGAGGGCGTAGGAGGCGTAGCCGGTTCCGCGGCCACCGGCGCCGGCGACGATCAGGGTCACGGGGTTCTTCATGGGTCGATTGTACCGCCGGCGAGGGCGATCACTCGTACCGGAGGGCCTCCGCGGGGTGCAGGCGCGCGGCGCGGCGGGCAGGCCAGAACCCGAACCCGATGCCGACGGCGGCCGAGAATCCGAAGGCCAGGATCACGGACCAGGCGGTGACGACGATCGTCCATTCCAGGAAGTAGGCGAGGAGCCACGAGATGCCCGTGCCGAGGAGGATGCCGAGCGTGCCGCCGAGGAGGCTGATCGTGACCGCCTCGAGGAGGAACTGGAAGAGGATGTCCCGCTGGCGCGCGCCCACGGCCTTGCGCAGGCCGATCTCGCGCGTCCGCTCGGTCACGGAGACGAGCATGATGTTCATGATCCCGATGCCGCCGACGAGGAGGCTGATCCCGGCGATGACGCCGAGTAGGACCGCCATCGTCTGCGAGACCTGGACCCAGGCCTGCCGCATCGCGATCTCGTTGCGGACGTCGAAGGACTCCTCGCGGTCGCCCTTGAGCCGGTAGCGGTCGATCAGGAAGCGCTTGACGCGGTCCACGATCTCGTCGACGTCGGCTTCGGGGTCCACCTGGATGTCGACCGACGAGATGTAGCGGTCGCCCCCGAGCCGGTACATGCCGGTGCCGAGCGGGACGAGCACGTTGTCATCGGGGTCCCAGCGGCCCATGCTGCCCTTCTCGGGCAGGATGCCGATGATCGTGAACGGGATCTTGTTCACCCGGATGACCTGGCCGATGGGGTTCACGCCCTCGCCGTAGAGTTCGCGGTACGGCGTGCGGCCGAGGAGGATGACGCGGGCGCGGTCCTGGGCCTCGGCCGCGGTGTAGAACCGGCCCACCGACGGGTGCTGGGCCCGGACCTCCGCGTATTCGGGACTGGAGCCGATGCAGGAGCAATTCCAGTTCTTGCCGTTCGCGGTCAGGGCCACCGAGCACCAGTAGACGGGCGCGGTGCGCCGGATCGCCGGGTGCGCGCGCTTGAGGGCGGCGGCGTCCTCGGTCGTGAGCCGCGTAATCGCGAACTCACGGCCCCCGCCGCCGTGCCCGTGGGCGCGCCACCAGTTGGGCATGACCGAGATGACGCTCGACCCCATCTTCGAGATCGTGTCGGTCATACTCCGCTTCGCCCCGGTGCCCAGCGCGACCATGGCGATGACGGCGGCCACGCCGATGAGGATGCCAAGCGTCGAGAGGGAACTCCGGACCTTGTTGGCGCCCAGCGCGCGTCCCGCCTCGGCGAGGTGCGAGCGGCCCATGGTCAGGAGGATGCGGGAGGAGGGGGCGAGCGCCATCGCCCGGTCGAGGACGCGGGTGCGCAGGCCCGGCCAGCCCGCACGTCCGGGCGCGGCCGCGGGGGCGCCCGCGGCCGCCGGGGTCTTCGGCCCGCCCGCCGCGGCCGTGACCAGGACGAGGCCCCGGCGGGCCGGGGCCGTGATGCCCCGCTGGTGCCGGTCGGCCACGATCCGGCCGTCCTTCATCCAGATGACGCGGCGGGTCCAGAGGGCGACGTCGGGCTCGTGGGTCACGAGGATGATCGTGAGCCCGGCGCGGTTGAGCCGGGCGAGGAGGGTCATGATCTCGCGCTGGGTGACCGAATCCAGGTTGCCCGTGGGCTCGTCCGCGAGGATGAGCCTGGGGTGGTTCACGAGGCTGCGCGCGATCGCGACCCGCTGCTGCTGGCCGCCCGACAGCTCGGCGGGCGTGTGCGCAAGCCGGTCCGTGAGCGTGAGCATGCGCGCGAGCACGGCCCGCTCGGCCGCGCCCTGGCGGGTGGGCGCCGCGGCGTACAGCGTCGGGAGCGTGATGTTCTCGGCGGCGGACATGCGGGGGAGGAGGTTGAACTGCTGGAAGACGAAACCGATCGTGGCGCCGCGCAGGCCGGCGAGCTCATCCTCGGAGAGTTCGGCGGTTTCGCGGCCAGCGAGCCGGTAGGAGCCCTCGTCCGGGACGTCGAGGAGGCCCAGGACGTGCATGAGCGTGGACTTGCCGGAGCCCGAGGGGCCCATGATGGAGACGAAGTCACCCTCCCGGATCGAGAGGGTGACGTTGCGGAGGGCCCGGACCGGAGAGTGTCCCAGCCAATAGGTCTTGCGGACGCCCTTGAGCGCGACGAGGGGGGGACGGACCCCGGCGGCCGGTCTGGTCACGACGGGCTAGCGCCGCCTGCCCCCGAATTGCGGCATGAGGGGGTTCTTGCCGGGCTTCGCGAGCGAGGGGGGAATCGCGTTCGACGCGATCATGATCGTGGTCCCGGCATCGAGCCCGGAGGGAATCTCGACCATGCCGTTGTCGGACATGCCGATCGTGACCGGCCGCAGAGCGGGTGGGCGCTTGCCCCGCTTCACGAGCACGGAGAGGACGCCCTTCTCCTCGGTGAGCGCTTCGGCGGGGATGACGATGACGCCGCGGCGCTCGGCGAGGGTCACCGAGACCGTCGCCGTCATGCCCGACCGCAGGACCGACGAGGATTTCAGGAGCTCGACCTCGAGGTCGTAGACGGTCACGTTGTTCGAGCTCTTGGCCTCATACGCGATGTGGTCGACGCGGCCCGGGAGCCGGATGTCGGGGTAGGCGTCGAGCAGGACTTCGGCCTTCTGCCCGATGCGGACCTTGCCCAGGTCGGTTTCGTCCACCTGCGCCCGGACGATGAGCCGGTCCGCCATGACGAGCGGGGCCTCGCCGCTGCCGATGTTCTGGCCGGGTTCGGCGCGGCGGGCGATGATGAAGCCCGAGAGCGGGGCGACGAGGGGGGTCGGCTTGTAGGCGTCCTCCCAGCGCGCGGCCTCGTCCGGGCTCTTGGCCCGGGCGGCGTCCAGCAGGGACGCGCGGTCGGTGGAGGAGATCCAGGCGAGCACCTGTCCCTTCCGGATGTCGTCACCCTCCCGGACGAGCACCTGGTCAATGCGGCCGGCCACCGGGGGACGCAGTTCGATCCGGTTCTGCGGCGAGACGTCCGCGGCCGCGTTGATCGCGCTGCGCAGGTCGCCCTTGGCGACCAAGTACTCGCGGAAGGTGGGCGCCGCCTTGCGCGCCTTCACGACCCGGCAGGTGCCGAGGCCGAGGGCCGCGAGGACGACGAGGCTGCCCGCGATCCAGGGCCAGCGGTGGCCCCGTCGCGGCCGGGTGAAGGTGAGTCGTCCTAGCGCCATGCTCTTCCCATCATGTCACAGCCCCTCCCCGAGGGCGCGGCGCCAGCCGGCCTCGGCGTACAGTCCGTCGCGCCGTGCCGCAATCGAGCTGCGTTCGGCGTCGACGAGGTCGCCCTCGATCAGGTCCCATTGCACGAAACCGAGCAGGCCGTTCGCGTACTGGGCGCGTCCGATCTCGGCGCGCGTGCGCGCGGCCTCCAGGTAGCGGTCCCGGACCGCGAGCGCCTCGTGGGTGTCGACGTAGTAGAAGAGCGCCTCCTGGAGTGAGACCCGCTGGTCGCGGCGGACCGAGGCGAGCGAACTCTCGGACTCGGCCGCGACCGCCCGGCTCGCGCGCCATGCGAACCAGTCGCGCCCACCGTTGAAAAGGCTCCAGGACACCGACAGGCCCGCGCTCCAGGACCGGCCCTCGTCCGGGAACCAGTCCGCGCCATCGCGGCCGAGGGACGCGCTCGCGTCGAGGGCCGGGTAGAAGGGGGCGCGGGCGGCCATCAGCGAGGCGTGGGCCTCGTCCACGGAGGCCGCCGCGCTGGCCGCCGCCGGGGTCGCCTCGGCCACCGCGGCCAGATCGGGCGACGGCGGAGGTGGGGCCATGGTCCAGTCGGGCTGGACGCGGAACTCCGTGAAGGCGTCGCGTCCGAGCTCGCGGGCGAGCTTCTGCCGGGACAGGATCAGGGCGCGGCGCGCGCGGGCGACTTCGTAGGCGGCCTGCAGGGCGTCCGCTTCCGCGCGGAGGGCGGAGCCCTTGTTCTCCCGGCCGGCCTCGTACTTGAGCCGGACGAGGTCCGCGTTCGCCCGGCGGCGCTGGGCGATCCCTTCCTGGACCGTCACGTTCTCCTGGCCGTACACGACGTCGACGAAGGCGCGCCGCAGGCGGGCGCGCAGGTCGGCGGCCGTCTGCCGGAAGGCGGCCTCCTCCCGCCGGGTCGAAGCCGAGGACCGCAGGACGTCCGCCAGGGTCGAGAAGCCCGAGAAGAGCGATTGCGAGGCTGAGAGCCGCGCCGACCAGGAGGAGTTGAGATCCCTGTACCAGAGCCGGTTGTTGCGGTCGGAATCCGACGCGCCAAGCGAGGCGTTGACCCTGGGCAGGAAGCCGCCGTAGGCGGCATTCCGGCGGGCGCGGGCCGCGTCGAGGCCGAGCCCGGCCTCGCGCAGGGCGGAGTTGCCGGCGCGGGCTTCCGCCACGCAGGCCTCCCACGTCAGGACGGGGAGCGCGTCCTCGGCGGACGCGGCGGTCGCGAGGACAAGGCACAGGGCGGTGAACCGGATCATGGGTAGGTGAATCCTATCGCGCCGGGGCCGGTTTCGTCAGGCCGCGAGGGCCTTGAGATAGGCCAGATCGTCGCCGAGCTTGTCCTTGATCGGCATGTCCGAGAAGTCCTCGATCGAGTACCAGCCCCCGTAGTGGGCGGCGGCGAGGGCCTGAACGATCGTACGCCAGTTCGCGTGGCCCTCGCGCAGGCGGGCGTTGCGGACCTCCCAGGCGAATGGGCCGCCGGCAGGTTTCTCCTTCAGCACCCACGTGGCGTTCTTGACATGCACGTGGGCGAGGTAGGGGCCGAGGAGATCGATCCCCTTGGCCCAGGTCTCGTGCCCCTCGTGGACCATGTTGCCGGGATCGAGGATCGCGCCCACGGCCGCGGAGTCGAAGCCCTCGAAGAGCCGTCGTGCGGCGGACGCCGAGGAGACGATCGAGCCGTGGTGGATCTCGAGGACGGCCTTGACGCCGTGCCGCCTGGCCGAGGTCTCGACGGATTCGAGCCCCGCGACGGCAAGCTCGAGCAGCCGGTCGTAGGGCTCGCGGCCGTCGTACCAGGGCGAGTTCACGCGGACCATCCGCGCGCCGAGCTCGACGGCCGAGGCCGCGATCGCGTCGAAGGCCGCGGGGTCGAGGAGATTCACATAAGTGCCAAGGGCGCATATCTCGACGCCCGAGGCGGCGGCGGCCGCCTTCAGCCGGGGCACGCTCCGGGCGAGGTTCGACGGGCCGATCGGGTCCTTGTGGTTGCCCCAGTTCGAGAACGGCTTGCCCTGATGCTCGGGGGCGATGTCGCAGACGCGGAGTTCGATGCCGTCGTAGCCGAGGTCCCGGAGCAGGGCGACCTGCTCCTCGAAAGAGAACTCCGGCAGGAGGAGGGAGAAGACCGAGATCTTCACCGGAACCTGCCGGAGTCGGGGGCGGCTACTGGCCTGCGGGTTTCGGTGCGGGCGCCGTCCCGGTGGCGGCGGCAGGTGCCGACCCGGCCTGGGCGGCCGGCGGCACGGGAGCTGCCGCAGGCGCCGACACCGCGGGCACCGTCGGGACCGGCGTGGGCGACGCAGTCACCGACGGCGTCGGGGCCGTCGCCGCTCCCGTCACCGTCGTGGTCACGACCGGCACCGGGAGAGGCATTTCCGTGATGCTGGCCGAGATCACGAGCTGCTTCTGCGGGTTCTTCGGGTCGTTCGAGTGGATCCAGACCGTGCGCGTCTGGGCGCCGTGCCGGCCGCGCGGATCGAACGTGACCTTGAGCCGCGTTTCCTCGCCCGGCTTCAGGTATTGATGGTCCAGGACGGCCGCCGTGCATCCGCACGAAGTCTGGACGCGCGTGATGTTCAGCGGCGCGCCGCCCATGTTCCGGACCGAGAAGACGTGTTCCACCGTTTCCGCGCCCGACAACGTGCCCCAGTCGTGCTTGTCGGAGTCGACCCAGACCACGGGGTCGGGGGATGAGGGTTTGAAGCCTCCGCCACCGAAGAGGCACGAGGAGGCGAGGATTGCAGACCCTAGAACAAGGGAAAGACGCTTGGTGTTCATGGCTTGGGTTATTTTATGCCCCCTGGCCCGGGCAGGCAAGACCCGTTTGCCCGGCAGGTGGCAAAACCGTCAAACGGGAGCTTCCCGGGAGCCTGGGGCGGTGGGACAACAGTCTTAGGAAGGAAGGGAGGTCCCCATGGAAATCACCGATGTGCGAGTCCACCTCAGGCAGGGGGAAGACCACCTCAAGGCGTTCGTGAGCGTCATCCTGGACGGCGCCTTTGCGGTCGAGGATCTCAAGGTCGTCGACGGGGCCCGGGGGCTCTTCGTCTCGATGCCGCGCCGGAAACTGCCGGACGGCACGTACCGGGACGTGGCCCACGCCGTCACGAAGGAGATGCGGGAGGCCCTCCAAACCCGCGTGCTGGCGGTGTACCAGCAGGCGCTGGAGGGGACGGCGTCCGGCTAACCGGGTCGCGACGCGTCCGGCTCGGGTGACGGGGCGGCCGACGGCAGCGTGACGGTGCACGTCGTCCCCGTCCCCACGAGGCTCTCGACCTCGAGGGTGCCGCCCTGCTCCTCGACGAGCTCCTTGGCGATGGAGAGCCCGAGCCCCGTGCCGCCCCGCCGCTCCGTGGCGAACGGCTCGAAGAGCCCGGGCAGGCGCTCGGCCGGGATGCCGATGCCGTTGTCGCGCACGATGAGGGCGATCCGGTCGCCGCGATCCCGGGCGCGCAGGTCGATCTGAAGCGGCCGCCCCGGGTCCCGGTGCTGGTGCGCGTTGTCGAGGAGGTTCACGAGGACCTGGTGCATGGCGTCGGGATCGCACAGGGCGGCCCGCGCGGTCTCCGTCTCCGCCTCGGCTCCGAACGGAGGCTCGTGCCGTCCCCACTTGAGCCGGATGAACTCGACGGCGCGGTTGAAGAGCGCCAGCGGCTGGTGCGGCTCCGGCCGCATGCGGCCACGTTTCTCGCGGGCGTAAGCGAGGAGTCCATCGAGCATGCGGTTGAGCCGGGCCAGCTCCTGCTCGGAGACCTGGAGGTGGCGCAGGGCCCGCGTGGCACCGGGGCCTTCGGGGACCTTGAGCTGGTCCAGGGCGGCGTGCAGGCTGAAGCCCACGGTCGTGAGGGGGCTGCGGATCTCGTGGGCCATCATGGCGAGCGAGGTGCCCAGCTCCGCCCGGTGCGCGTACCGGGCGAGTTCGGTCTCCTGCCGGGCGATCTCCGCGATCAGCGGGGACGGCAGGAACCGGGCCTGGTAAGCGACCGCCCCCAGCGAGGCGACCTGGACTGCGAAGACGAAGAGCACGAACCCCGGATGATCGGCGGGGCCCCATGCGGGAACCGTACCGTGGCGCAGCCACCAGCAGGCGAAGAGCGCGGCGATCCACGCGACGGAGATGACGCCGAACCGGGCCGCCTGCCTGGGATCGAAATCGATGTAGTAGGCCTCGTTGATCGAGAGCGCCAGGACCAGGAGGAATGGACTCGCGACCATGCCGGTCAGGTAGACGGCGGGCCCGACCGTCAGCAGGTCCACCCCGAGCAGGAGGTAGAGTCCCTGCCGCCGCCGGCCCGTCATCTCTGCCCAGAGGTGCACGAGGGCGTTGGCCGCGAGGGCCCCCAGGGAGCAGGCGATGAGGCCCGCGCGGCTGGCGGGTAACTCGATGCGCGAGAAGAAGAGCAGCAGGATGGCGGCGTTGAGATACCGGACCCCGTAGGCGACGCGGATCTGGGCGGGCGTCATCGGGGACCCGCGGGCCGTGCGGCCGGGCGGCTGGACATGGACCCATTATGCCCCATGCTCCGGAAGCACGTGCGCGGAGTGGGCGGCTCCGGCCAAGGTGCGAGAGGCCGCGGGAGCGGTAAAATACGCGTTCTGAACCTTCCATGAAGCCGGATCATCGTACCCGCCTGCTTCTTCGCCGGGCCGCGCTCGTCGGGCTGGCCGGGCTCGCCGCCGTCCTCTGGTGGCGCGAGCGCCGGGACACGCAGGAGCGGGTCGAAACCCGCGCCGTCCCCGTGCCCGTGGATGAGCGGTACAGCGTCCTCCTCGCGCGCGGCTGGCAGGTGGTCGTGGTCCCCGGCCGTCCGGGAGAGACCCTCGCGTTCGTCCGCGTCCACACCCGGGGGGGCCGCGAGGTGGCTCGCCGGGACGTCGAGGTCCGGCTCGTGCGGGCGCCGCTGACCGAGGTGCGCATCCTCGGCACGGGGGACGACAACGCGATCAGCGCGCCGAGGGTCACGCGCGCCGTCCGCATGCACGAGGTCCTCTCGACGGCCTATGACCCCGGGCCAATCGACAACAGCTTCGAGTACGCGGGGACGACGAGGCTCGGCTGGCGCACGCGCCGGGGGATCGTGGCCGTGGACCCGCGGGTCATCCCGCTCCGGAGCCTCCTGTACGTGGCCGGGTACGGGCTGGCGTGGGCGGGGGACGTGGGCGGGGCGATCAAGGGCGATCGCGTGGACCTGTGCTTCAACCGGACCGAGGACGCCGTGGCGTGGGGACGCCGCTGGGTCCGCGTCTACGTGCTCGAGGGGGTTCGCGCCGCGGACTAAGAGGTCAGCCAAACCGGCGCAGGAGGACGATCCACATGAAAGCCCCGGCCAGCGCGAGCGCGCCGAGCGGGGGCAGGACGACGCTCAGGATCACGATCGCATAGGGCCGGGCGCCGTGCGCGAAGGGGTAGAGTTCGGCCCAGCCGACCACGAGCCAGGCGACGCCGGCGAAGAGGAGCGTCCACGGGACCCAGCGCGTTTCACGGGGCCCGGCCGGCGGGCCACCGAGCGCGCGCACGAGCGCCGGGTATCCGGCGTCCAGGTACCGGCACGCGAGACCGAGGGCCATGCACGCGACGCCGGTGAACAGGAGGAGCCAGGCCCCTCCGCCGGGTGCGGTATCCATCCGTCGGTATTGTACCTTGACCGGGCTGGAGCCCCGCGGGTAGAATGGGATCAACCCGCACGGAGCACTACCCGCACTGGCTCGTCGAAAGCGGGGTCATGCCGGGACGGCATGAGTACCGTAGTACCGCGAAGGAGGAACGATGCCCGACACACCCCATCACGCCAAGGCGTCCACGGGTCCAGCCACGCCGCACGTCGATCTGCGCAGCGTGAAGCCGACCGACGCGCGCGCCCGGGCCTTCTCGGGAATGTTCAAGATCAAGCCGGGTCAGAAGGTGCACGTGCTCGTGAACTCACCCGACGTGGAGCGCGAGGTAATGAAGTGGGCGGACGAAATCGGCCACCGCTTCCTGCGCCGCGACCGGATCGAGGACAACGGCGCATCGCACGTCGCTCTGGAGCTCATCAAGATGGAGGCCCGCCGCTAGGGGCGCGACGGCCTAAGGGTAACCGAACATGGAGACCGTCGAGAACGTCGTGATCGTCGGCGCCGCGTGCGCCGGATACACCTCCGCCATATACACCGCCCGCGCCTTCCTCAAGCCGCTCGTAATCGTCGGGGATATCGACGGCGGCCAGCTCTCCCAGACCTCGGACGTCGAGAACTTCCCGGGGTTTCCGGAGGGGATCCAGGGTCCCGAGCTCATGCAGAAGTTCCGCGCGCAGGCGGAGCGGTTCGGCGCGCGGATCGAGACCGGCTCGGTCACGAAGGTCGACTTCCGTACCCGGCCGTTCAGCCTCACGATCGACGAGGAGCGGACTGTGCGGGCGAACTCGGTCATCATCGCGACCGGGGCCAGTGCGCGGTGGCTGAACCTGCCGGGCGAGACCCGGCTCAAGGGCAAGGGCGTTTCGGCGTGCGCGACCTGCGACGGGTTCTTCTTCCGGGGCAAGGAACTGGCCGTCGTCGGCGGCGGCGATTCGGCGATGGAGGAGGCGACGTTCCTCACCCGGTTCGCCTCGAAGGTGACGATCATCCACCGCCGGGCCGAGTTCCGGGCGACCCGGGTCATGGTCGAGCGCGCGAAGGCCAATCCCAAGATCGCGTTCCTCTTTGACCGCGTCGTCGACGAGGTGCTCGGCGAGGCCCGGGTCGACGGGCTGCGGCTCCGGCACGCGAAGACCGGAGAAGTCTCGACGTTTCCGTGCCAGGGCCTGTTCCTCGGACTGGGCCACGAACCCAACACCGCGGTCTTCCGGGGCCAGATCGACCTCGATGAGGCGGGCTTCGTCGTCTGCCCGAAGTGGTCATGGACCTCGATCGAGGGCGTTTTCGCGGCCGGGGACGTCCGGGACCCCCGGTACAAGCAGGCGGTTTCGGCGGCCGGCAGCGGTTGCGAGGCCGCCATCGATTGCGAGCGCTGGCTCGCGGAGCATCACGCGGGCTGAGCTTCCCGGCGGGCGCACCCGGCCGGTCGCGAACTCGGCGATAGTGGCCCATGACTCCGAATGAACGCGCGGCGGCGTCCGCCGACTACTTCAGCCCCAACCGTTTCGCGAACTCGCGGTAGTCCGGTTCGTCCGGCCGCAGGCGGATCGCCTCCCGGATAAGGCGCCGGGCATCCTCGGTGCGCCCGAGGGCGTGGTAGTTGAGCGCCAGCCCGGCGGCCGCGTAGGCGGAGAGCGGCGACTCGCGCCAGGCCGCCTCCGAGTGCTCGAGCGCCTGGCCCGCGCGCCCCAGGCGCAGCAGCGCCTGCGCGAGGCCCGTCCGGATGCGCGGCTGGTCGGCGCCCAGGGCGAGCGCGCGGCGAAACGCGGCCTCGGCTCGCGGGGCGTCCCCGAGCGTCATCCAGGCGTCGCCCTGCCGGACGTACGTGGAACCCACGTCGGCGAGCAGCGCCGGCGGCGCGAGGAACGCGGTCAGGGCTTCGCCCGTCCGGCCGTCGCCGAGGTCCCGGTCCGCCCGCTCCCAGGCCAGCGCCTCGAAGATCGGGAGCGCGGGGAGGGGCCGCGGCGGATGCGCGCGTCCCAGCCGGTAGAGGGTGAAGGATTCGGTCTGCCACACGGCGTCGGACCGGGTCGCGAGCAGGCGCTTCAGCGCCTCCGGCACTCCCGCGGGCACGTCGTAGTAGCCCGGGATCGACGCGTACTGCGTCGCGTTGCCGCCGGTCGAGAGCAGCCACCTCACCCCAAGCTGGCGGAACCGCCGGGCCATCGCCCCTGCGGTGGGGGCGCTTCGCGCCAGCCGGGTGAACTGCGAAGTGCCGAAGTGGAAGTCGGCCACGCACTCGCGGTCGACGTAGTACGTGAACGGATGGGTGAGGAACCAGATCCGTTCTCCCGCGGGCACGTTCGCGTTGACGTAGGTTTTCATATACCAGGTGAACGGGGCGGGCGGGAGGCCGAGCTGGAGGCGCTCCTCGACCGAGGCCAGCCCGAGCGGCATGCCGAGCGGATCGAAGAACACCCACAGGACCGATGTGCCGTATAGGGCGCCCGCGACGAGCTGGGCTTCCAGCAGCAACCTGGCCGCGACGCGCGCCCCGCGTGCGGCCCCGCCCCAGATCCGCGCGAAGGAATCGCCGGCCAGGAGGCCGAGGATCGGCAGGACGGGCAGCAGGAACCGTACATCGGGTGAGAGCACGAACCAGCCCGCGAGGTAGGCGAGGACGAAGGCGGCCAGCGGTCTTGCCGCCGGGGCGAGGCCGCCGAACGCGAGCAGGGGCAGGAGGCCCGTGACCGCGGCCGCGACCGGGCCGTCGATCCGGCCGTGGTTGACAAGGAGGGCCTCGGCGCGGGCGGGCAGGGAGGCGACGAGGTGGCGGAGGGGATCGGCCAGGGAGAACAGCGGAGTTACGTCACCCGGGATCACCTCGTGGGTGCCGAAGAGACCGCCCAGAAGCGGGGAGACCGGGTTCGCCTTGTTGATCCAGTTCCTGGCCAGCCAGGGGACCAGCGGGGCGGCGGCGGACACGATCCAGAGAGCCGCCGCTTTCGTGAACCGGCGCGGGCGCCCCGGCCACGCGACGGCCGCGGCCAGGAAACCCGGGAGCGCGAGCGCTCCGACGTACTTACTCGAGAGCCCGAAGCCGGCCAGCAGGCCGCTCGCGATCGCGTATCCCGCTTTCCCGCTGTCGCGTCCGCGCCGCCACTCGAGGAGGTCGGCGACGGCGAGCACGAGGAAGAGTGCGAACCCGAGGTCGATGTAGGCCCGGCCGAGCAGCAGGAGGAACAGCGGGCATCCGCACAGGAGGGCCGCTGTAAATCCGGAGGAACCCAGTCCGGCCAGGCGGACCAGGCGGGGGAGCGAACCCAGCAGGAGGAGGCCGAACACGGCATTGAGCATTCTGGCCATCAGGTCCCCGCCCGTGAGCTGGCAGACGAGATACAGCATTTCGACTAGGGAGGGGAACGGGGCACAGTAGTGGTGCCAGACGTCGAAGACCTTGTGGCGGTACGCGTAGAACGACGGGATTCGCAGATGGTACGTGAGCGCGTCCCAGCTCATCTCGATGTTGAGCGTGCCAGCCAGGGCGAGACAGACGGCGGCGGCGAGGACCGTGCGACCGAAGGGAGAGAGCGGCGGGAGGCCGGGGGACCCCGCCCGGATCGCGGCGCCGATCGCCCGGCGGCGGCGGATTCCCGCCAGCGCGAGCCCGGCGAGAACGGCACCCGAGACCGCGGCCGGAGGCCGGACGAGGAGGCCGGCGAGCCCCAGTCCGAGCGTCAGGGTGCCGAGCGCGCCTAGTCCGAGGGCGAGGGTCCGCACGCCGTCGGCCCGAGTACGGAGGAGGCGGCCAAGGGCCCCGCCGGTGGTGCTGGCCGCGACGAGGAGCCCGCCGCACGCGATCGCGGCCGGGAGGAAGATGGCCCAGTTGGCTGCCAGCGTGGCGGAGCGGAACGGCGGCTGGAAGAGGTACTGGCGCGCGGCGTTGGCGAGGATGGAGGGCCCGATCCAGAAGTGGTCGAGGAAGAAGACGAGCACGAAGGCGTTCCACGCGAGGACTGCCGCCAGCAGTGGCCCCCCGGAGGCCCCGCTCATGGCCGGTGATGCGGTAGTCCGCGAACGCCCGGGTATCCCAACGGCAGCTAGAAGCGAAGGCCCAGGGAGAGCGTCCCGGCGTCCTGCTTGTCGGAGCCCAGCGAGAACGGCCGGTACCCGATGTCGACCTGGTACGCGACCAGCCGGCTGTAGACGCGGAAGGAGACGCCCACGGACAGGCCGCGCGCGCCCGTGTAGGACTGCGTGCCTCCCTTTCCGTACGGCGAGAGGTACCCGATCCGGACGCCCATCTTCTTGAGCCGCCAGTACTCGGCGCCGAAGGAGAGCACGTCGAGGCTCTCGGACGCGGTGCGGATTTCGTCCCCGAACTTCTGCGACGAGGAGACGCCGACGTAGGACGCATTCTCGATCGCGAGCGTGAGCGAGGCGCTGGAGTCTTCGTAGGGGACGAAGGCGATCGCCTCGTGGAGCGTCTGGGGCAGGGCGTCGGATTCCTGGGCGATGGTGCCCGGGAAGGTGATGCCGCCGCCCATGTTCTGGATGACGAGCGCGATCCGGAAGAGGTCGTAGGTGGCCCGCAAGCCGATGTCGACGGCGGTGGCGGACGCCGTGAGGCCGCCGATGTGCTGGGAGACGTTCTTGAGGCCGATGCCCATCGAGAACGGGGACGCGAACGGCACGCTCGGCAGGAGATGGCTGAACCGCGCCGAGATGAAGCCGCCCGTCACGCCGTCGCTGACCTCGACCGGCCTGGTCGTGCCCAGCACGAGGGTCCCGTTGTCGATCGTCGGGATCTGGCGCCACACGAGCATGAGCCCGACGGAACCCCAGCGGCCCAGCGGGTAGGACCCGAGCAGGGATTCGAAGCTGGTCCCCTCGAGCATGCGCAGGTACGTGAACCGCACCTCGCGCTCCCCCGAGAGCGCGAGACCCGCCGGGTTGCAGGCCATGGCCCCGACGTCGTCGGCGATCGCCGAATAGGCGTTCGCGAGCCCCCAGCCCCGCGCCTCGACCGGGACCTTGAGGATGTCGGCGCCCGCGACGCCCGCCCCGGCGAAGGCCCGGGTGGACAGGCTCAGGGCGGCCAATAGGAGGGTCAGGCGTTGGGGGTGCATGCTCGTCTCTCCCTAAGATGATATCGGCCCTGCAGGACCCCGACAATGGCCTCCATACGAACGGCCGCGTTAGAGTTTCGGGGTTCGCCGAAACTCGAAGGCGCCCAATCGCGGACGCACCAGGGGAGACAAGGGTCCGACCGACCAGTCGCGCCCGTCCGCGCGGGCCCGGATCGCGCCGTCGCGCCCCGTTACCCAGAGCCGGGCGCCCCGGTCCCGCACGCGGATGACGACCGCCGGGTTCGGGAAGCCGAACCGGTTGCCCGCCCCCGCGGCGGCCACCGCGTCGCGGGGACGCACGGCGGCGAGGAAAGCCCGGCTGCTGGCCCGGTCGCTGCCGTGGTGTCCCAGCACGAGGAGGCCGAACGGCCTCCCCCGGCGCAGGCGCGGGGCCAGGAGCGCCTCACCGCGTCCCTCGATGTCCGCCGCCAGCAGGGCCCCCGTGTCCCCGAGGCGCACGGCCAGCACGACCGCGTTCTCATCCGTCCGCTTCGCCTTCGCCACGCGCCGCATCCAGCCCTCCGGTGGATGCAGGACCTCGATCGCGACCCCCGGTTCGCCCTCGAGGCGCAGCCCGGCCCGCGCGAGCCGGACGGGGATTCCGCGGGAGCGCAGGACCCGGCGCGTGCCGGCCAGCGCATTCCCGGCCTCCGCGAAGCCGCACCCGCTCGCGAGCCACACGTCGGCGCGGTGCCGCCGCAGGACGGTCTCCATCCCGCCCGCGTGGTCGTCGTGCGGGTGGGTGAGGATCACGGCCGATAGCCGTCCTACGGCTTCGTGCGCGAGGTAGGGCGAGACGACGGACAAGCCGGCGAACGGCGGCCCGGCGTCGACGAGGATGGCGCGGCCGGACGGGAGCCGGATCACGGCGGCCGCGCCCTGGCCCACGTCGAGGACGGTCACGGTCAGATCGCCGGGGGCGGGCCGGAGGGCCGCGCGCCAGACGAGGAGCGCGAGGACGGCGAGCCCGGCGAGGGAGACGGCCCGGGGCCATGTCCGGGTTGGCGGGACCATCGGCGCCGGCTCCTCCGTTTCACGTCGCGGAAGATCGCCCTCCGGCGAACTCCCGACGGCTGCGTCCGCAGCCGCGCGACCCGCCGCCAGCCACAGCAGGCCGCCGAGGGTCCACGCGAGGTATGCCGCGACGGCGAGGCCAGGGAACGGGGGGGTCACCACGGAGGCGAGGGGGACGCCCGCGAAGGCCTCGACGATTCCGAGCGTCACCGCGAGCGTGTTCTTGAGGAACCAGCCGAGCGCGGGGCCGAGGAGGGGCACCCAGCCGAGCCCGAGCAGGGCGAGGCCGCCCGAGAGGAAGATTCCCATCGTCGGGGTCACGAGGAGGTTCGCGACCGCGCCGAGGCACGGGACCGTTCCGAACGTCGACGCGAGGAACGGCAGGAGCGCGAGCTGGGCGGCGAGGGTGCAGGCGCCGGCCTCGACCAGCCAGGCGGGGATCCGGCCGCGGGCGGCGACCAGCGTGGGAACGAGAGCCATCACGCCCGCGGTGGAGACGAACGAGAATTGGAACGACGTGTCCCAGGCGGCCTCCGGCGAGGCGAGCAGGATCACGCCGGCAGCCAGTCCGAGCGCGTTAAACGGCGACGTGGGCCGGCCCAGGGCGCCCGCCGCGACGAGGAGGCCGAACATGAGCGTGGAGCGCAGGAGAGGCGGGTCCGCGCCGCATAGAAGCAGGTACGCGACGAGGACGGGCAGGGCGAGCAGGGAGGCGCGGGCCCGCGGCACGCGGGCGGCGCGGAACGCCGCCAGGCAGAGCCAGGCCAGGATCCCGACGTTGAGTCCCGAGGCCACCAGGATGTGCATTAGTCCCGTGGCGCGGAACGCCTCGAGGACCTCGGGGTCGAATCCCGCCTGCAGGCCGAAGACGATCGAGCCCAGCAGGTCGCTCTCCGGCGGGCCGACGAGGATGGCGAGGCGGGCCGTGGCGGCCCGACGGAGCATCAGGAGCGCGGCCAGGACCCGGGACCCCCGGTCGCGGGCTCGCACCTCGAACCGCCCCGGTTCCCATGCCGAGAGCAGGGCGCGGACGCCCTGCCGGGCCATGGCACGGCGGGCGTCGCGCTGGCCCGGGTTCGACGGCGCCGGCGGCGCCAGGAGCGTGCCTTCGATCCGGACGAGGTCGCCATACCGCACCCGGGATTCCATCCAGTGGAGGGTCGCCCGGACCGTGCCCTGGGCGGGGGCGGGCGGCGCACCGCGCGCGGCGAGGGCGTGCACCTCGAGAACCAGGACCGTGGTGCCGCGGTCGGCGTACAGTCGCGGGGCGTCGGTCACGAGCGCCTCGACGATCGCGTGCTTGACGGGGAGGGAGAGGCGGCCGATGTCTTCCCGGGCCAAGGGTCCCCGATCGGCCGCGAGCCGGGCCCCGCCGACGGCCGCTGCCGCCCCCAGCGCAAGCGCCCACGCCGCACCCTCTCTTCCGCGCCGTGCCGTCAAGACGGCGCCTGCTGCCAGACAGACGGCGGCAAGCCCGCAGACCGTGGCGCCGCCGCTGCCGACCGCCCCCGCCAGCCCGGCCGCATCGGCGGCCAGGATGCCGAGGAGACCGGCCAGGACGCCCCACCCGAGAGGCGCCCGGCGGAGGAGCGCGATCTCGAACGGCGCGGGGGCAGGGGAAGGCATGACGGCCGCATGATCGCTTGTCAGGCCGGGGGACGTCAACCGCGCGGGGAGGGTAGGATACGGGACAGAATGGAACCCGTCTCCGACGCCGAAGCCCTTGTCCGGTCCCTCCAGCGTGATCCCGAATGGAAAGCCCGGATCGTGCACGTGGAGGCCTACCCGGCGCGGGCGGCCCGGTATGCCGAGCTCGACCTCCATCCCCAGCTCCGGCCCCTACTCCGGGCGCGCGGGATCGAGCGGCTGTACACGCACCAGGTCGAGGGGATCCGGCTGATCCGCGCCGGCCGCCACACGGCCATCGCGACTCCCACGGCGTCGGGCAAGAGCCTCACGTACCTCCTGCCGGTCTGGGAACGGAAACTCGCGGGCGATCCCGGGTTCGCGCTCTACCTCTCGCCGCTCAAGGCGCTGGCGCAGGACCAGCGCCGCGTGATCGAGGAGCTCTCGGGTCATCTGCCGAAGGCCGCCCGCCTCAGCGCTGCCCTCTACGACGGCGACACGCCGGGGTCGGCCCGCACCCGGATCCGCTCCGCGCCCCCCGCCTTCCTTCTCACCAATCCGGACATGGTCCACCTCTCGATCCTGGCCTCGCACCACGCCTGGGCCCCGTTCCTCGCGAACCTCCGGACGGTCGTCCTGGACGAAGCGCACGCGTACCGCGGTATCTTCGGTTCCCACGTCTCCGGGATCCTGCGGCGGCTCAAGCGCGCGTGCGCCCGGTACGGTTCGACCCCGCAGTTCGTCGCGACCTCGGCCACCCTGAGGAACCCCGCGGAGTTCCTGCGCCGGCTCACGGGCGAAGACTTCGCACTCGTGGCCGAGAGTGGCGCGCCGGCGCCGCCCCGCTTCTTCGCGCTCGTGCGGCCCGAGGCCAACGCCTACACGGAGTCCTGCGAGCTCCTCGCCCGGTTCCTGGAAGGCGGCCTCAAGACGATCGCGTTCACGAAGGCGCGCAAGATCACGGAACTGCTCGCCATCTGGCTGGGCGAGCGGTCGCCGGCCCTGGCCCACCGGGTCAAGGCCTACCGCGCCGGGTACCTGCCGGAGGAGCGCCGCGGGCTCGAGCGCTCTCTCGTCCGGGACGAGCTGGCCGGGATCATCTCGACCTCGGCGCTCGAACTCGGCATCGACATCGGCGGGCTGGACGGCTGCCTCCTCGTCGGGTTCCCGGGCACGATGCTCTCGACCTGGCAGCGGTCGGGCCGCGTTGGCCGCGGCACGCGGCCCGCCCTCGTCGCCCTCGTCGGGATGGAGGACGCGCTCGACAACTACTTCCTCGATCACCCGCGCGAGTTCTTCGACCGGCCGCCCGAGCGGCTTCTTCTCGACGAGGCGAACCCCGCGATCCTGAAACCCCATCTCGTCTGCGCGGCCGCCGAGGCGCCGCTCGCGCCCGCCGACGCGCAGTGGTTCGGCCCCTCGCTCGAGCCGCTCGTGGCCGAGCTCCTGGCCGAGGGGAAGCTGCACGAGGGCGCCACGGAGCGGAAGTGGTTCTGCCCCCTGAAGACGCCCCAGCGGTTCGTGAGTATCCGGTCCATGGGCGAGACCTTCACGATCGAGGACGACCAGGGGCGGGTCATGGGGACCGTCGACGGGTTCCGCGCCTTCAAGGAGTGCCACCCGCAGGCGATCTACCTCCACGGCGGTGACACGTACGAGATCGCGACCCTGAATCTCGACGCCAAGCGCGTGACCGCGCGCGAGGTGTCCGCGGACTACTACACGGCGGCGATGACCACCGAGGACACGAAGGTGCTCAAGGTCCGCGGGGAGCGCGCCTTCGGCCCGGGGTCGCTGGCGTGGGGCGACGTGCGGGTCACGGGCCGCGTCGTCGGGTACGAGCGCAAGCTCGTCCGCGGGGGGATCACGCTGAGCCAGCATCCGCTCACCCTCCCCCCGCAGGAGTTCGAGACCGTGGGCGTCTGGCTGATGGTGCCGCCGGCGGCGCTGAGCGGGCTCGGGCCCGACCGTGACCTCATGGGCTCGCTCCACGCGCTCGAGCACATCTCGATCGCGCTCTTCCCCCTCTTTGCCCTCTGCGACCGGTGGGACCTGGGCGGGATCTCGACGACGCACCACCCGGATACGGCCACGGCGACCGTCTTCATCTATGACGGCGTTCCCGGCGGCGTCGGGCTCGCGCCCTACGCCTTCGAGATCATGGGGGACCTCATGCGGACGGTCGCCGCGCATCTTGAGGCTTGCCCGTGCGAGGAGGGGTGCCCCTCGTGCATCCATAGCCCCAAGTGCGGGAGTCACAACCACCCGCTGGACAAGCGCGGCGCCATGGCGCTGGCGCGCACCTTCGCGCCCGCGGAGGCCGGGTCCGACCGGCGGGCGACGCCCGGCGCCGGGCCGGGCGGCCGCTCTCGTACGGTTGAAGGGGCGGCCTCGGCAGCAGAAACAGTCCCTATTCAGGTGGCACCGGCACCTAAGACGGTGCCGGTGCCACCCCACGGCCACACATTGTTCTTCGACCTCGAGACGCAGAAGCTGGCCGACGAGGTCGGGGGCTGGGATCGCAAGCGCGACATGCGGATGTCCGTGGGGTGCGTCTACGACCTCGAGGCGGCAGCCTATCGCGATTACCGCGAGCCCGAGATCCCGGCCCTGCTCGAGGACCTCCGGAGCGCGAGCCTCGTGGTCGGATTCAATATCAGGAGCTTCGACTACGAGGTCCTGTCGGCGTACATGCCCCGCGAGGCCTGGGACGAGATCCCGACGCTGGATCTGCTGGAGGCGGTGCGGGCGAAGCTCGGCCGGCGGGTGCGGCTCGACGACCTCGCGAAAGCCACGCTGGGGAAGGCGAAGCTCGCGGACGGCATCGAGGCCGTCCGTTGGTTCCGGGCGGGCGACTTCGACCACCTGATCGCGTACTGCCGCCGGGATGTCGAGGTGACCCGCGAGCTGTGGGAGTTCGGCCGGAGCCACGGGTACGTGCTCTTTCCCTCGATCCAGGGCACGATGAAACTGCCGGCAGGTTGGTAGGGGCCGTTGCCTGGCCGGCAACGGCCCTTGGACGCAGTGGTGACATATCGACATCTGCAATGGCGTCCGACCTCCCGTGTGGGATAATCAGGACAGGATCATGCCGCGCGCCGCGCTTCACCTCTGCCTGGGGCTGTTCCTGGCGTCGCCCGCCGCCGCGGCCCGCTGGGACCTCACCGCGACCTTTCCGTGGTCCTACTCCGTCAACGGCACCGAGGCCGCGACGGCCCTCGGGATCGGCTACCTGGACTCGATCTGGGTGGCCGGGAACGTGACGAACGCGGTCGGCCCCACAACCGGCCGGGACGTCCTCGCCCTCTATTATTCCCGCACCCAGACCCTGGTGTCGTGGACGGCGGCGAACCCCGCGAGGCCGCTGATGGCCGTGGGGTACGACCGGGCCGGGATGGACGAAGGGCCGCCGGCGCTCGCGGTGCACAACCACGGCTTCGGGTCGGGCGATACCGAGCCGGAGGAGTACCTGGTGTTTACCTCCACGGGGGAGGGGCTCGGCGAGCTTACCACCTTCCGGCTGCGGGGGCCGTTCCTGCCCGTCGGAGGCAGCGGCTCGTCTTCGCCGTGGCACGAGAACCAGCGCGGGTACCCCTGCGGCGGCGCGGGGGTCGCGGTCGACGGGTCGGGCACGCCGTTCTCCGTCGGGTGGGTCACGGCGAACGGCGTGGACCAGCTCTTCGTCGTCCGCCAGATTCGGAAGAACGTCGGGGGTACGGACTCCGGGCCCCGGGTGTCGGCGACGTTCTGGACGGGGTCGCTCACGCTCTCGGTTACGGGGCGCGCGATCGCCGTCGACGGGATAGGGAACGCCTGGATCGCGGCGCAGTCCGGCGGCGATATCGTGCTCTTCAAGTACACGCCGGCCTGCTACGAGGACACGTTCGCCGGTGAGCTATTCGCCTCCCCGGAGCCGGGCTGGCCGCGCCGGTTCGCGACGGCCGCGTGGGACGAGCCTCTCGCCGGGGTGCGGGACGTCATGGGCGACTTCTGGGTCGCGGGATCGATGGACGCGGACGGGGCGGTGTGGCAGTTCGACGAGAACGGCAACCCGGCACCCGGATTCCCGGTGCGGTACAGCCCGGGACCGGCGACGGTGTTCCGCGGGATCGTCATGGACGCGGCCCGTAACTGCTACGTCACGGGCTCGGTCGGAAACGACACCGTCGTCATGGGCTGGGATCACGCCGGCGCGCCCCTTCCGGGACTTCCATTCTTCCTGCCGGCGGGCGTGGACGGGGCCGCCGGGGCCGGGATCGTCCTCGACTCCACCGGGGCGATCTGGGTCGCGGCCACGGTCACGGCGGCCCCGGCGACCTGGGGCGGGACGCGGATCGCCCTGTACCGCTACGCGTTCGTCCCGGATCCGCCGCCCGTCGCCCTGGGCGAGGTCAAGATCCGCGGCCCGGAGGGCGCGGTGTTGAACCTGGCGCGGGGCGAGCGGATGACGATTCTCGCCTGGCCGCCCGGCGGTGGGAGCGTGGTCGTCCGGATCCGGAACCTGCGCGGTGAGCTTATCCGCGAGCTCGAGGACACGGGCCCCGGTCACCAGGTCGTCACGCTCGAATGGGACGGGGCGAACGCCGCCGGCCAGCCCGTGGCTTCGGGTGCCTACGCGTGCTTCGTGACCGGCGGGGGCCTGTCCGTCATGAAGCGCCTGGTCGTGGTGCGCCGCCCGTGACGCTCCTGCGGACCATGGTCGCGTTCGGGTGGCTTGCCGCCGGCTCGTCCCCCGCTGGGGCGGCCGTCGGCACGTCGGGCGGACAGATCCTGCTCGAGCCCGTAGCGGCGCGTCCGGCCTCGCTGGGCGAGGCGTACGCGGCGGTGGGCGGGACGGTCGAGGCGCTCGGGTACAACCCCGCCGGGCTCTCCGAGCTTCCGGAGGCCGAAGGCTCGGCGCTCGTCCGGCAGGGGTTTGCGGGCGACACCTACGCGAGCGTGCTAGGCGGCGGCGCCTTCCGGGGATTCGGCCTCGCGGCGGGCGTTTCGTACCTGACCACAGGCCCGGTGGAGCGGATCGACCCGACCGGCCGCGTTTCCTCGGTCACCGCCGAGTCGGACCTCGTGATGACTGCGGGGATCGCGCGGCCGGTCCCCGGGGTGCCCGTGTTCGTTGGCGCTTCCGCCAAGCTCGTCCGGTCCACCCTGCTGGAGGAATCGGCGGCCAACGACTACGCCGCCGATCTCGGCGCCCAGGCCGCGATCGCCTCGGCGGGCCTGCGATTCGGCGCCTCCATCCAGCACTGGGGCGGGCACCTGCGCTACGACGACGCGAAGTTCCCCGTCGACAACAATCCGCTCCCGCTCATGTGGCGGTTCGGGGCCGCGTGGACTATGGCGGTGCCCGTCGGCGGGTCCGCGATCGGCACGATGGAAAGCCTCACGGCGCCCGAGGTGCACCTGGCGCCGCCGCCGCATGTGCTCCGGATCCTGGGCGAGGCGGTTCTGCGGCGGCTCGAGCACGCGACCGGCTACGGCGGCGGGCTCGAATACGCGTACGCCGGGTGGGCGTTCGTCCGCGGCGGCTACCGGGTCCTCGCGAGCGGGGGCGCGGCGCGCGACTCCGCCTGGAGCGTGGGGGCGGGGGTCGCGTTTTCCGGCCTGCGGCTCGACTACGCTGCCGAGTTTCTTTCGTTTACCACCGTGCACCGGTTCGGCGTCTCCTTCATCCGGTTCCCCGAGTAGCGTTTCGTGCGCATCCTCGACGTGACCCTCGACCTGAAGCCCGGGATGATCGTCTACCCGAAGAACCCGGAGTTTCGGATCGAGCCCGTGTCCGAGATCGCCAAGGGCGGTTCCTCGAACTCCTCGCTCGTCACGCTTGGCACCCACACGGGCACCCACGTCGACGCGCCCCGGCACGTCTACGACGGCCGCGGCGGCGTCGAGACGATTCCGCTCGAGGCGCTGGTGGGGACGGCCCGGGTGGTCCGCCTGAGCCGTCCCAGCCACATCGAGGCCGCGGATCTCGAGCCCCTGGACTGGGCCGGGGTCGAACGGGTCCTGCTCCGGACCCCGAACTCGGACCGGTGGGGGACGGCGAAAGCATTCGACGAGGGCTTCGTCGGCCTCACGGGCGGGGCGGCCGCGTTCCTGGGGTTGAAGAAGCTCCGGCTTGTCGGGGTCGATTATCTCTCCGTGGACCGGATCCGGAGCGGCACGCATCCGGCCCACCATGCGCTCATGGACGCCGGGGTCACGATCCTCGAGGGGCTCGATCTCTCGCAAGTCGAGCCCGGCGACTACGAGCTCTTCTGCGGTCCGCTCAGGATCCCGGGCGCCGACGGCGCCCCCGCCCGCGTCTTCCTCGTCCAGCGCTGACGCTCCACGGGCGTTGCGTATCCATATAGATGGCCATATAGTAGTATTGACAGGAGGAGACATGGTCAAGACTCAGGTGGTGTTGCCCGACGAGCTCAGCGCGGAGCTCAAGCGCACGGTGCCGGTCCGGAGCCGGAGCCGGTTCATCGCCGAGGCGCTCGAGAAGTCGCTCCAGCTCATGAAGTTCCGGCGGAACCTGCGCCGCGGCGCCGGGGCGTGGTCCGACCGTGCGCATCCCGATCTCCGCACGCAGGCGGGAGTGAACCGCTACTTGGCCCGGTTCCGCGGCCGTCTCCGCAACAGTGCCTAGCTACCTCCTCGATTCCGACGTCCTGATCTGGATTCTCAGGAACCGGGAGTCGACGGTCCGGATGGTGGAGGAACTGGCCGAGCGCGCCTCCGAGCCGCTGGCTTGCTCGGCGCTCAGCGTCATGGAGATCCAGGTCGGGGTGAGGCCCGGTGAGGAGGCGCGGACGGCCGAATGCCTCGACGGGCTCACGGTCCTGCCCGTGGACGGGGAGCTGGCCCGCGAGGCGGCGGCCCTGCTCCGCAAGCGCAAGCGGCTGGAGCCGCGGGAGTGGGTGGACGCGCTCATCGCGGCCACGGCCATCCGGCACGGTCTCACCCTCGTGACGTATAACCGGCGCGATTACCCGTATTCAGAGGTCTCGCTGCACCCAGTCTGACCGGGAGTCGCTGTAGGGGGGTACCCCGAGGCCGCGTGAATCGGGGCACTGGCCCTGCGGGATGGTGTACCATCGTGGCGATGGAAATGCGCGAGCTCTTTCGCGACCCCCCTGCCGCGTTCCGCGGCAAGCCGTTCTGGGCCTGGAACGGGAAGCTGGAGGAGGCGGAGCTCCGGCGCCAGCTCGGCGTCTTCAAGACCATGGGCCTCGGCGGCGCTTTCATGCACTCCCGCGTCGGGCTCGCGACGGCGTACCTCTCCGAGGAGTGGTTCCGGCTCGTCGCCGCATGCGTGGACGAGTGCCGGACCCTGAAGATGGAGGCCTGGGCCTACGACGAGGATCGCTGGCCGTCGGGGGCCGCGGGCGGTCTCGTGACGAAGGACCCGCGGTTCCGGATGCGGTCGCTCGAGGCGTCGGTCATGGACGCGGCCGGGTACAGTCCCGCGGCCGACGTGCGCGGGGTCTACGCGGCGCACATCGAGGGCGGCGCGGCGTCGGGCGTGCGCAAGGTCTCGCCGCCTGCCGTGGCGAAGGAGGGCGAGCGGCTCATCGTCATCCGCGAGTCCGTGTCGGAGCCGTCGCCGTGGTACAACGACCAGACCTACCTCGACACGATGTCCGCCCCGGCGGTGAAACGGTTCCTCGAGGTCACGCACGAGGCCTACGCGCGCGCGGTCGGCGACGCCTTCGGGACGATCGTGCCCGGGATCTTCACCGACGAGCCGAACTACCACCACTGGGGTTCGCCCGCGTCGGTGCCGTGGACCGGGGAGCTGCCGAAGACCTTCCGTGACCGGTACGGGTACGACCTCCTGGACCGGCTCCCCGAGCTCTTCTTCGTCGTCGAGGGTCGCGAGGTCTCGAAGGTCCGCCGCGACTTCTACGACTGCGTCACGCACCTGTTCGTGCGGAGCTTCGCGAAGCAGATCGGGGACTGGTGCGGCGCACACGGGATCGCGTTCACGGGCCACGCCCTCAGCGAGGAGAACCTCCGGAGCCAGACGAGCGAGATCGGCACGGCGATGCGGTTCTACGAGTTCCAGCAGGCGCCGGGCATCGACATCCTCTGCGGCCAGGGCCTCGAGCGGCCCGGCGGGCGTCCGCCCGAGTATCTCACGGCCAAACAGTGCGCGTCGGTCCTCCGCCAGTTCGGCCGGACGTGGATGCTCAGCGAGCTCTACGGGTGCACGGGCTGGCAGTTCACGTTTGCTGAGCACAAGGCCGTCGGGGACTGGCAGGCCGCGCTGGGGGTGACGCTCCGGTGCCCGCACCTCTCGCCGTACACGCTGCTGGGCGAGGCCAAGCGCGACTACCCGGCCGCGATCTCGTACCAGTCGCCGTGGTGGCGGGACTATTCACTGGTCGAGGACTACTTCTCGCGGGTCAACGTCTGGCTTACGCGGGGCGAGCCCGTCCGGGATGTCGCCGTGCTCCACCCCGCCGAGAGTGGCTGGGCGGTCTTTGTCGGGGACAAGAGCCGGAGGATCGACGAGCTGAACGGCCAGCTCGAGGCCGTGCAGAAGGCCCTGCTGGAGGCCCACTGGGACTTCGACTACCTTGACGAGGAACTCCTGGCGCGGCACTCGGCCGTCGAAGGGCCGGAACTGAAGATGGGGCAGGCCCGGTACCGCGCGGTCGTCGTGCCGCCGTGCTCCACGATCCGGAAGGCGACGCTGGACACGCTGGCCCGGTTCGCGGACGCCGGCGGGCGCGTGATCTTCGTGGGGCCTGCGCCGGCGTGCGTGGACGTCGAGCCCTCGGAGGCGCCGGCCGCTCTCGCGGGCCGGACCGCGACGGTACCGGACCCCGCCGCCCTCGTCGCGGCCGTTGGCGGGGTGTCCGGGCTGCGCCGGGTGTCGGTGACGCGTCCCGACGGGACCGAGTGCCCGTCGGTCCTGGTCCAGATGCGGCGGGAGGACGACGGCCGGACGATCGTCTTCCTGTGCCAGACGAAGCAGCGGTCGGGGACGGGGCCGGTGACGGTCCGCGTCCCGGCCGCTGGCCAGCCGCAGGAATGGGACGCGGCCTCGGGGGAAATCCGCCTCGCCGAGGCCCGGCGGGACGGGGATCACGTCACGATATCGGCCGACCTGCCCGGCTGCGGCTCCCGGCTCTTCATTGTTGACCCCACCTCGGACACCACGCTCAAGCCCCGGCCGGCGCGTCCCGAAGTCCGAACGGTCACGCTCCCGGCCGGGCCCTGGCCCATCGAGCTCGACGAGCCCAACGCGATGCCGCTCGACGTCCCCGAGTTCGCCATCCGGGGGGGGGAGTGGCAGCCGGCGAAGGAGATCCTCTTTGTCGACCGGCTGGTCCGGGACGCGGCGGGGCTGCGGCACCGGGGCGGCGCCATGGTTCAGCCCTGGGCGGCGGTGCCGCCGAAGGGGGAGGTCCCCACGCCGGTCCGGCTCCGGTACCGGTTCGACGTCGAGACGCTTCCGGCGGGGCCGTGCCATCTCGTTCTTGAGCAGCCCAACCGGTTCACGATCACGCTGAACGGGACGACGGTGCCCTCGACGCCCGACGGGTCGTGGATCGATCCTGCGTTCCAGCGCCTTGTGATTCCCGCGGCCGCGCTCCGGCCGGGGCCGAACGAGCTCATCCTCGAGACCGCCTACCGCCACGACTCCGGGCTCGAGGCCCTGTATCTCACGGGCGGCTTCGGGGCGCGATGGCAGGATCAAAGGTCCGTGTTGACCGCGCCGCCGGCCGCGCTGGCGGCCGGCGACTGGCGGTCGCAGGGCCTCCCGTGCTATTCCGGCGCCGTCACTTACGGAATCGACCTCGACGTCCCCGTTGCCTCGGGCGAGCGCGCGGTCCTGGTCCTTCCCGCGTGGGAAGGGACGCTGGTGAAAGTGGCGGTCGACGGGAAGCCCGTGGGGAGGTGCGGCTGGCCGCCGTACGAGCTCGATCTGACCGCCGCCCTGGGGCCGGGCCGGCACCGGATCGGGGTCACCGTCGTGAGCTCCCGCCGGAACCTCCTGGGGCCCCTGCACTGCGCCGAGGTCTATCCCGGCTGGACGGGTCCGTGGGAGTTCGTCGACGAGAAACGCTGGACCAACGACTACGTGAGCGTGCCCTACGGCCTCATGGCCCCGCCCGTCCTCTCCATTCGCTGAAGCGGGTCACTCCATCAGCGCCTTGACGTGGGCGGTGGCGGCGGAGGCCAGCGCCTCGAGGTGGTAGCCGCCCTCGAGCATAGAGAGGACGCGGCCCTGGCACACGCGGTCCGCGATCCCGACGATCAGCCGCGTGATCAGCCCGTAGTCCTCGGTCGAGAGGTCCATGAGCGCGAGGGGGTCGTCGCGGTGGCCGTCGAACCCCGCCGACACGAGCAGGATGCCGGGGCGGAAGGCCTCGATCGCGGGCGTGAACCGCTCGAGGATCGCCTCCTCGTAGTCGCCGAGCCCCGCGCCGGGCGGCACGGGCGCGTTGAAGATGCACCCCGTTCCCGGTCCCCCGCCGGTCTCGGTCTCGGCCCCCGAGCCGGGGTAGAACGGGACGGCGGGGTTGAGCGGGTTGGCCCCGTACTGGTGGATCGAGGCGACTAGCACCGTCCCGTCGGCCCAGAAGATCCCCTGGGTGCCGTCGCAGTGGTGGACGTCGAAGTCCACGATCGCGACGCGGGGGATGCCGAGCCGGCGCTGGCAGTGGCGCGCCGCGATCCCGACGTTGTTGAAGAGGCAGAAGCCGGCTGAGGAGTCCGGCCCGGCGTGATGCCCCGGCGGGCGGACGGCGCAGAACGCGCGCGTGACCTCGCCAGCCACGATCGCCTCGGCGGCCGCCAGCCCGGCCCCCGCCGCGAACAATGCGGCGTCCCAGGAGGCCGGGACCGGCGTCGTCTGCGGGTCGAGCGGCAGCGAGGCCAGGCAGGCGTCGTGGACCTTGGCGATGTGCCCGGCCGTGTGGCACAGCGCCAGGTCCTCGGTGGTCGCGGCCCGCGGGGGCAGCTCGCGCATCCGCGGCCGGAGGCCCTCCTCGGCGAGCCGCCCGAGGATCGCCTCGAGGCGCGCGGGCCTCTCGGGGTGCGCGTCGCCCGCGCGGTGCGCGAGGCACGCGGGGGCGGTGGCGAGGCCGACGGTGGTGCCGGCCATCTAGGCGGCCATCCGTCGCGAGTCCGCGAAGCTGAAGTAGGTCCTCGCGCCCAGGATAATGTGGTCGAGGACGGGGATGCCGACCGCCTCGCCCGCGCGGACGAGCTGGCGGGTGAGGGCGACATCCTCCTCGGATGGCGCGGGGTCGCCACCGGGGTGGTTGTGGACCACGACGACTCCGGCGGCGTCCATGGCGATGGCCTCCCGGAAGACGTCGCGCGGGTGCACGAGGGCGAGGTTCAGGGTACCCACCGTCACGACCTTCGTCCCCACGAGCCGGTGGGCGGTGTTCAACAGGGCGATCTCGAAGATCTCGCGGCGGCGGCCGGCCCGAAGCGGGCTGAACCAGTGCCATACGTCCGCCGAGGACCGGAACACGGGGCGGGGACGGTCGGGCTCGCTGAGCAGGCGGCGGCCGAGCTCGAAGGCCGCGAGAAGCGTCGCGGCCTTGGCGGCCTTGATGCCGGCCTTGCGCTCGAGCTCGGCCGGAAGCGCCTCCGCCAGCGCCTTGAGACTGCCGGCGTCGCGGAGCAGGTCGCGGGCGACGTCGACCGCGGTGCGGCCGCGGACGCCCACCCGCAGGAGGATGGCAAGCAGCTCGGCGTCCGTGAGGCCGTGGGCGCCGTGTTCGAGCAGGCGTTCCCGGGGCCGCTCGGCTTCGGGCCAGCCGCGGATACCCCTCCTGGGGGAGGTCACTGGCCCTTCCCTTCGCGGGGGCGTCCGCCGCGCAGGAGGCGCGGCAGATCGGCCTCGAGCAGGCCCAACTGGGCCCTGAGGGCATCATCCGTGGGTCTTGCCCGCAGCGACCGGGTCCACGCGTCGCGGGCCGCGATCCACCGGGAGTCCATGACCTCCGTGAACCCCAGCAGTTTCAGCGCTTCCGCATGCCGCGGGAAGTAGCGGAGCGCGTAGGTGAGCCAGACCCGGGCGTGCCGGAGCTGGGCGCGCATGGGGGCGAGGCGCCCCGCGGCCCTTTCCGTCCGCGCGCGGGCGTAGGCGAGGGTCGCGATCGCGGTCGCGGCGTCCGCGTAGTTCGGCACGAGCTTGAGGGCCCGGCGGCACTGGGCGTCGGCCTCGCCCCACCGGCCCAGTTCCCGCAGGGTCTTGCCCTGGTGCAGGATGGAGTCCGCGCCCCACGGGTTCTCCGCCTCGTCGGCCGCGAACGCCTCCCGGGCCGCCTCCCAGTACTGGTTCGCGTAGAGGACGCTGCCGAGGAGGAAGTGCGTGCGCCAGGGCGCGTTCGTGAGCCGCAGGGTCTGGCGCGCGCAGAAGGCGGCGGGAGCCTCCTGCCGGGAATCGTGCAGGATGCGCGCGCCGTTGTAGTAGGCCTGGGCGGCGAGCAGGACCACGGGCCGCCACGAGACGGCGAGCGTGGCGGCGAGCCCGAGGCCGAGCCAGAGGGCGCGGCCCCTCGCGGAGGGAAGGGGCGCCTCCGCCGTGCCGGCCGGCCGCGGGGCCGCGGACAACCCGAGGAGGACGCCGGCGGTCACGAGCGTGCCCTGGATCGTGAAGGGCATGTTCCACACAGCGTGGACGGCGAGGGCGACGATCCCGGCGAGGAGGCCGGTGCCCAGGGCGTCGCCCCCGCGCGCGGCCCGCCAGGCGAGGCGGGCCCAGACCGAGCCGAGCCACAAGAGCAGCCCGAGTCCGATCACGCCGTGCTCGCACAGTACGAAGAGGTAGTCGTCGTGCGGGTGATCGCAGAACGCGGGCGGCAGGTCGCTGAAAGGTCCCAGGGCGCGCCGCGCGCGCGCGGGGAACTCGCGCGCGAAGTTGCCGAGCCCCTGGCCGAGGACCGGGCCGGCGCGGACGAGTTCGGCGGCCGCGCGCCACCAGAAGAACCGCTGGCGGGCGGACTGCTGGTCGAGGTTCGTCGAGGAGGCGAGCTGGGCGGGGAGCGAGATGCCGGTCGGATTGAAGGTCCGGACGGAGAAGACCAGCCCCAGGACGGCCACGACCGCGACCAGCCAGGCGATGGCGGCGGGCCGGGCGTGAACGTGCTGCCAGGCCGCCGCCGCGGCGACGACGGAGCCCGCGGCCAGCCCGATCCACGCGCCCCGCGTCTGCGCGCAGATGAAGGCCGCGAGGGCGGCCACGAAGGCGGCGCGCGCGAGCCAGCGCAGGACTTGGTCGGGTGGTCGGGAGCCGGACGAGACACCGAGGGCGGCGAGGACGGGCAGGGCGAGCGCGAGCTGGCCGGCCAGGAAGTTCGGATTGCCGAGCGTCGCGAATACCCGGCCGCGCCCGTAGTCGAGGGTCCACGTCCACGGATCGGCACCCAGGTACTGGACGATGCCGTAGAGGCCGCAGGCGAGGTGGGCGAGGACGAAGGCGAGGAGCAGGCGGGCGCGCTCGGCCGGCCGGGCGGCGAGCACCCCGGCCACCAGCGCCGCGACCGCCGCCGCCGCGAGCGGGGTGAAAACGAGACCGAGCGCCTCGGGACTCTCCGACCGGGCCATCCCCGCCGCCCCCCAGGCGAGGGCGGCGAGCAGGGGTGCCGCGAAGGGCAGGCGGAACGCGGCCGGCCAGCCGCCGGCCGCCCCGAGGGCGGTCGCGGCGAGCCCGGCGAAGAGGGGGAGGGCGAGCCACCGGGGCGGCGGGAAGCATAGGCTGAAACTCTGCGAGAAGAGGAGGACCCCGCCGGCCAGCGCACCCGCCAAGGCGAGGGTGGAGGCGCGGGTGGCGGCGGCAGTCGTCATGACAAGGGGGTCAGAACCCGGCGAGGCGGAAGAGCCCTTCGGCCAGCACGACGGCGAGGGCGCCGGCGGCCGTGGCGCCGAGGATCGTGAGGCCCCGGACGTGCGACGTAGTGGGCAGGAGGTCCGTGGCAGAGATATGAAGGAACATGCCGCCCGCGATGCCCAGGCATACCGGCTCCAGGCCGGCGATGACGCGGGTCGCCAGCAGGACGGTCACGGTGCCGGCGAAGCTCGAGGCGCCGAGCGCGGCCGCGACGCGGCCGGCCGTGCGGCGCGTGCCGCCGGTCGAGAGCACGATCGAGGCGAGGCTGTAGCCTTCCGGCACCTTGTGGAGGACGACGGCGAAGAACGTGAGCCACCCGACATAGGGCCCGGAGGCGAGCGCGGCCGCGATGGCCGCCCCGTCGAAGAAGCTGTGCAGGAGCAGGCCGGCGGCCGCGGCGGTGGCGGCGGGCCGCGCGATCGCGCCCTCGTGCCCCTCGTGGCCGTGCGTGCCGACGAGGGGGTGCGCGCCGTGCGGTTCCGTCGCGACGTGGTGGGCGTGGCCCGCGTACACGTGCTCGGCGAAGTATACGAGGAAGTACCCCGCCAGGATCAGGGCCGGGGCGGCGGGGGTCATCCGCAGGCACTCGGGCAGGATCAGGAGCAGGGCCACGGCGAGCAGGAAGCCGCCGCTGAAGGCGAGCCCGTGGACAAGGTGGCGCTGGGCCACCCGGGGGCGGAACAGGGCGATCCGTCCGCCCAGCAGGTTCGATCCGGCGGCCAGCAGGCCGAGGCCGAGCACGAGCCCGGTGGAAGTGCCCTCCGACATGGTCTGATCATATCCTACCGATTGTCCGGGGCCTTGCCGGGATGCGGTCCATGCGCCACAATCAAGGGGTAACCCATGAGTCTTCGACGCCCCCGCCCGTCCGCCCTTGCCCTCGCGTGCCTCCTGGCGCTGGTCTGTGCCCCCGTTGTGCCGGGGACGGCGCGCGCCGCGGCGGACGCGTGGTGGGAGACGTCACCCACCGAGACGCCGACGACGGCGAACGCGGTCGCCGTCGATCCGGACGGGAACGTGTACGTCGGCGGCACGACCCGGCCGACCGGGGCGTCGGGCGCGGCCGCCGCGTTCCTGCGCCGGTACTCGCGGTACGGCGGGCAGACCTGGAACCTCACGGGGGCCGGCTCGCTGACGGCGTCTTACTACGAGCAGGCGGTCCGGGGCGTCGCGGTCCTGCCGACGTCGGCGACGACCTGGGACATCGTCGTCGCCGGGGTCATCTCGAGCGCGACGAGTTACCAGGACATCTGGGTGTCCCGGCTGACGATGAACGGGGTGACGGTATGGAGCACGCTGCTGGATCCCACCACGGGCGGCTCGGACGGCGCGAACGCCGTCGCGGTGACGCCGGGGGGCGATGTCGTGGCGGCCGGCTGGGCGGGGAGCCAGATTCGCCTCGAGGTTCTCCGCGGCAGCGACGGGGCGCCAATCTACAGCGCGTCCTACTTCGATGCCCTGAGCGGCAACGAGGCGGCACTGGCGGTCGCGGTAGACGCGGCGGGGAGTGTCTATGTCGGCGGTTACCGGACGCTGGCCGCCGGGGACAAGAACGCCTGGGTGGCCCAGTACCCGGCGGACGTGTCCCTCGGACTGGTCTGGGAGGCCACGCTCTCCGCCGCCTGGACCGCCACGGCTTACGTCGGCGGGCTGGCCGTGAATGCCTCCGCCGGGGCGCTCTACGCGGTCGGCGCGGTGTCGTCGGCGGCGACGCAGCGGGACGTCCTGACGGCCCGGTTGAATCTCGCGGGCGCGGTCGCCTGGACGGCGACCATCGACGGCGGCGCCGGACTGCGCGATGAAGCCGACGCCTGCGCCCTCGCCTCCGACGGGGACCTGCTGATCGCCGGCGGCCTCACCTCGCTCTCCTCGTCGCCGTTCGCCGACCTCTGGGTGGCGCGCGCCGCGCCCGACGGCTCTCTCCGCTGGCAGTTCACGCGGGACGGCCCGGGCCACCAGGTCGACGGCGGGCTCGGGATCGCCGGAAGCGCGCAGGGGGAGGTGCTGGTGGCGGGCTACGAGGCGGACACCGGCGCCGCGGCCCTGCCGCGGCTCTACCTCGCCGACCTGCGCGAGACGTCTACGGCCGTGGTGCCCTCCGGCGGGTCGCCCGTGCCCCATCCGACCCCGAACCCGTTCCGGCCGGGGCAGGGCGGCGCCTACGACGCGTCCGCGATCACGTTCCGGTCGCTGACGCCCGGGTCGGCCGTGCGGATCTACACGCTCGCGGGGGAACTCGTCGCGGAGCTCAAAGACGACGACCGCGACGGCCTCGTGGTCTGGTCCGCGAAGAACGCGAGCGGGAAGGACGCGGTGTCCGGCGTGTACATCTTCGTCGTGGCCCCGGAGCACGGCGCGACCACGCGCGGCAAGCTCGTGATCATCCGATGACGACCGGGGAGCGGTCCGTCCCGCAGAGCGCGGGCGCCGCAGCGGCGTTGATGCTGGTCGCACTGGCCGTCATCGCGACGGGCCCGGCGGGCCGGGTCGCGGCCGCGTCCGCCGGCGGCGCCGGGACGGCCGGCGGGGTCGCGATCGGGGTCGGCGGAAGCGCGCGGTCGCTCGGGATGGGCGGGGCCGGGCTGGCGGACCTCCGGGATCCCGGCGCGGTCTGGGCCAACCCGGCCCGGCTGGCCGCGCTCGCGGCGCCCGAATTCGCGTTCATGCACGGCCGGTACGTGCAGGGCGTCTCGCTCGAGCAGCTCGCCGTGGGCGGGCCGACGCGCTGGGGCGCCTTCGGCGGCGGGTTCACCCTCCTCAGGATGGGCACGCTCGACAGCTACGCCGCCGACGGCGCGGCCACGGGCGCCTTCTCGCCGAGCGAGCAGGCGGTGTCCGCCGGCTGGGCCTGGCCGGGCGGCACCTGGTCGGCCGGCGCGGCCGCCACCTGGTATCGCAGCCAGCTCGCGTCCGATGCGAAGGCGAATGCCTTCGCCGGGGATGTGGGCGCCAGCGTGACGCCCGTGCCGATGCTCAGCCTGGCGGCGGCGGTCCAGCACCTGGGGACCGGGCTCGACTACGGCGGCAAGACCTCGTCCCTGCCGGTCACGATTCGCGGCGGCGCGGCGGTCACGCTGGCCGACCTCGGGCTCGTCGTCGTGGCGGACGGAGTCAAGCCGTCGGACGGGGACCTGAGCGTCCGGGCCGGGGCCGAGAAGAGCTTCGCCGTGCGGTCCGACGTCTCCATCGCCGTCCGCGCCGGGTGGCGCAGCGGCGCGCCGCAGGGGTCCCTCTCGGGTCTCGCGGCCGGGGCCGATGTGTTCTGGCATCCCGACGGCGGGTTCAACGATCCCGCCCTGGCCGGCATCGGGGAGTCGCCCGAGGGGCGCGGAGTGACGGGCTTCCGGCTCTCGTACGCGTGGACGCCGCTCGGCGAGCTGGGCGACGCCCACTGGTTCGCGGTCGCCCTGTCCTTCTGAGTCCCACCCCTCCGGAACTGTCCCGGCGAGTGCACGCGTCCGCGCGTGCGCTGGGCTTCCAGGCGGTAGGCATCACGGACTCCTCCCCGCTTCCCGGGGGCGCGCGTCTCCGCGAGTGGCTCGCGCGGGGGCATCACGCCGGCATGCGCTGGATGGACCGTCCCGGGGTCCGCGAGGATCCGCGCGCCTTCTTTCCGGCCGCGCGCAGCGTCATCGTCGCGGGGTGGAACACGTACGTTCCCGCGGTGCCGCCCGGTTCCGGCGAGGGCCGGATCGCGCGGTTCGCGACCCGGCCCGACTACCACGCCCGCCTTCGGGCCATGCTCGAGGGCCTGCTGGAGCGCCTCCGCGCGGTCGTGCCCTGCCGCGGGGTTGTCGCCGTGGACGCGCAGCCCCTGCTCGAGCGCGCCCTCGGGGAGCGCGCCGGGCTGGGCTGGGCCGGCGGATCGTCGTGCCTCGTGGCCGCGGCCCACGGGCCGTGGCTCCTGCTCGGGGAGCTGCTGGTCGACGTCGAGCTGGCCCCCGATGCGCCGGGGCCCCCCCGGTGCGGCACTTGCGCGAGATGCGCCGCCTCCTGTCCGACAGGCGCGATCGTCTCGCCAAGGGTCGTGGATGCCCGCCGGTGCGTGGCCTACCTGACCGTCGAGCACCGGGGCTTCGTCCCCCGGGACCTGCGCCGCGGCGTCGGCCGGTGGCTCTTCGGCTGTGACGCCTGCCAGGAAGCCTGTCCCTGGACCCGGTTCGCGCGGATTGAAGCGGCCGGTCGGGTCGAAACGCTGAAGGTTCCGACGGTCCTCGATGCCGCGGGCTTCCTCGCCCTCGACGAGGCCGGCTTCAAAGCCGCGTACGCCGGTACGGCCCTGATGCGGGCGGGTAGGGCGCGCATGGCGCGGAACGCGGCGATCGTGCTGGGCAACCTGGGGGATCCGGCGGCCGGGCGGGTGTTGACGGCGGCTCTCCGCGATCCCGAGCCCGTGGTCCGGGGCCACGCGGCCTGGGCGCTCGGAATGCTGGGGGCGCGGGCTCCCCTGGCGGCGGCGGCGCGGATCGAGGCCGATCCCGCGGTGCAGGAGGAGCTTGCGGCCGCAGCGTCCGACGCCTCGGCGGACGCCGCGGACAGCGATCGTCCGCGCGAGGGATAATACCGCCGTGCGCACGCGCGTTGGTCTCGCGCTCGGCTGGCTCGGGTGCTTCGGCGTCTACCTCGTATCGGTTCCCGGCACCTTCTACTTCGAGGACGGCCCGGAACTGCTCGCGTGCGCCGCCGGGCTGGGGAACACGCACCCCCCCGGCTACCCGCTGCTGACCCTCGTGGGCCGGCTGGTTCTCGTCCTGCCCGTCGGCTCTCCGGCGTTCCGGTTCAACCTCCTGATCGCCGCCTGCGCGGCCGGCGCGGTCGTGGCGTGGGGGGCCCTGGTCGCCCGCGTTGCGACGATCGCCATCGAAAGTGCGCGAGCCCTGTCTCCGCCGACCGAAGTTGCGACTGTCCGCGCGTCCGCAGGAGCGGCCGTCACCGCAGGTGTGGCCGCAGGCGTCTTCGCCTGCGGCACCTGGGCGCTGTCGGACGCGTTCTGGTGGGAAGCGGTCATCGGCGACAAGTACGCGGGATGGTACCTCGCGTTCGCCGTGCTCACGTGGGTGTCGGTGGCGGCGATGCGCGCGGAGTTCCCGGACCTGCCCCGCTCCGTCGCGTGGCTCGGTTTCGCGACCGGGCTCGCGTTTGCGCACCACCAGTACGCGATCTTCGCGCTTCCCGCAGTGGGGTTCGCGGTGGCCCGGGCCGGGCTCATGCGGACGCTGGGCGCGCGCCTGGCCCTGACGCGGGCCGCGGTCCTCGCCGCCGTGCTCGCCGCGCTTCCGCTGTCCACGAAGGTGCTCTATCCGCCGCTGCGCAGCGCCGGGGGCGCCGGCCTCGACTGGGGCCGGCCCGGTCATGCGGGGCCCCTCCGGGGGTACCTCTCGGGCACGCTGTACCGGAGCGGCTTCGCGTCGACGTCCCTGCCGCGGAACCCGTGGCTAGCGTTCGGCCGCTGGCGGCTCGCCGCGCGGTTCCTGGGCGAGGAGGTGCCGTGGCCGCTCCTCCTCGCGGCACCCGCCGGCGCGCTCCTCCTCGCGCGCCGCATGCCCATGGTGGCGGCCGCGGGTGCGTGCTGCCTCGTGGCGAACGCGGGCTGGGCGGTCAACTTCTCCGAGAAGGTCGTCCGGTGGTACGAACCCGCCTACGCGATCCTCCTCGCCGCCGCGGGCGTCGGCTGGGTCTGGGCGCTCGTGTCTCTGAAGGGGCGGGTGGGACGCGTGGCGCTCGCCGGCCTCGTTACCGGCGCGGTCGGGTGGCAGGCGGTTCGGGGAGCGTCCCGCAACGACCTCTCCCGGTTCTACGCCGCGCACGACGCCACCCGGGTTGTCCTGCGGGCCCTGCCCCCGGGGGCCGTGTACCTCGGCGCGGGCGACTTCGACCTCTTCCCGCTCTGGGCCGCGCGTTCAACCGAGGGGGTCAGGCCGGACCTCGAGGTCGCCGGGCTGGCGGGATTCGTGGATCCCGGCTTCACGGCTTCCGGCGCGGAGGCGCGCCTGCTGGCGGCGGCCGGCATCCGCACCCGGGGCCTGGAGGGATTGGCGGCCCTGGTGGCGAGGTCCGTCGCCTCGCCGCCGTCCGCGCCCCCCATCTTTGTTGCGGCGTCCGGGAACGACCGCCGGCTGCAGGAGATGATGCCCTTCCTGAAGGGCGCGGAAATCCACGGGCTGGTCGGCCGCGTCGTGCGGGCGTGGGCGCCTGCCGCGGGAGCGGCGGCGACGCGACGGGCGGCGCGGGGGATGACCCTCCGGAACCTCCGGGACCACCGGGCCGTCGCGATCGCGGACCTCGGCCGCCTGCGCGACGAGGTGGCGCGGGGGGCCCTCTTCCAGTATCCGGCCTGCCTCGCGACGCTGGGCCAGCAGTGCCTGCGGTTCGGCTTCGAGGCGGACGCGGCCTGGGCGTTCGCGCTGTCCCGGGCCCAGATGGAGGCGCTCGTGGGGCCCCTGGCCCCACCGCCCCCGGCCGCGTGGCTCCCGCCCGTCGCGGCCCGGGCGAGGCGCGACAGCCAGGCGGTTGCCCTGGGGTACGAGCGCCTCGCCGACGCGCTCGCCGACCGCGGGGTTACGTTCCTCGCGGATCAGGTGCGCGGCAACGCGGCGGCGGTCCTCCAGTGATCCCGGTGGCGGGTCTCCTCCTCGCGGTCGCCGCCGCGTGCGGGGTCTCGGCTGCGGGCGAAAACCCGGCGGTCGCTCTTGCGACCGGGAGCGCGACGGTTATCACCGATCTCGATGACGGCTGGCGCATCCGCGCCGACCCCGGCCGGGCCGGCGTGACGGGCCGGTGGGACGCGGCGGGGCTGAACGACGGCGGGTGGGCCCGCGGCGCCCTGTCGCGGTCGGCCGCCGGCGAGGCGGTCTGGTTCCGCCGCTGGGTCGACGTGCCCGCCGGCTGGCCGCGCGTCGTGCTCGTGCTCGAGGGGGTCGCGGGCCGCGCGGACCTCTGGGTGAACGGCGTGGCGGCCGGGCGGGACCTCGCGCGCCAGCGCTTTTCGGGCGGCGCATGCCTCCTCGATCTCGCCCGCCTGGCGGCGGGGAAGCCGAGGTGCCTGCTCGCGCTTCGGGTGGCGAAGGGCGACGACGGGCCGGGCGCGATCGCCGTGGCCCGGATGGCGGGGGATCCCCGGCCGTGGCTCCCGGATGCCCGCGACCGGCTCCGGTTTGCCTCGTCCGAGGCGCCGGACCTGCCCTGGCCCTCCTGGGTGCGCGGCGAGGGCACGGCGTGGACGGCGTTCGCCGATCCTGATGGGCTCACCGACCAGGGCGGCGCGTCCGAGGGGCTGGCCGGCTGGCGGGGCGAACTCGAGGGTGGGGAGCGGCTCGGGGCGGTATCGTGCTGGCTCTTCGACCGGGGCGCCGGACGGCTCTACGCGGCGCCGCCGGCCGCATCAACGCTCCGGCTCGAAGGACGCTACCTTCCCCTGCCGATCGTGACCGTCAGGGCGGGGAAGACCTTCGCTCTCACCGTCGGGTACTGGCCGTACGTGTTGACTGGGGCCGACAGGCCCCCGATGACGCTCGCGGTGGGCGAGGTGGTGGTGGACAACGTCTCGGACCGGCCGCGGGAGGCGGACCTCATCATCGTGGTGCATCCGTTCAGCGTGTCGGGCGAGGTCCTCCCGGTCCGGCGGGTGCGGTACGACCGGGCCGCCCAGACCTTCTGGGTGAACGACCGACCCGCCCTCGTGTTGGCCGGCGCGCCGGACGCCGTGGGGGCCGCGGCCTTCGGCGACGACGCGGTGCCCGGCGGGGCCTGGGTCCTCGCGCAGGCGGTCGCGCGCGGCGAGCTTCCGCCGTCCCGAGAGGCCGAGGACCCATCCGGCCTGGTGTCCGCCGCCGCCGTCTATCATCTCCGGATCCAGCCGTTCGGGGTTCGCACCCAGTCGTTCCGCCTCTTTCTGTCCGGCACGCCCGACGCCCTGCCACCCGATCTCGTGCGGGCGGTGCGGGAGGTGGACCGGACGGCGGGATGGAAGGAGGTGCGGGCCCGGTGGCAGAAGCTCGTCGCGGGGAAGGAGCGGGTCTTCCTCCGGGTGCCGGACAAAGCGGTACAGGAGGCCTTCTACGCGAGCACGGGCCACCTGCTCGTGGCCCTGGCTGCGGGCCGCGTCGCCAACGCCGACCGTCCGTTGGCCGCCGCCGCCCTCATCAGGTCCGGCCACGCCGCCACCGCGACGGCGCTCACGGATGCGGCGGCGGCCTGGGCTCTGACGCCGGCCCCGGTGGAGGGTCTCTCGGCGTCCGCAGTCGTCGAGGGCGCCTGGCATCCCGCGGACGCGTTCGCGGGCGCCTGGGCGGCCGCGCGGGCGGGCGACGGCGAGGCGGCCCGGCGCGTGCTCGCCTGGTGGCTGGCGCATCCGACGACGCCGGGGGCGTTCGCCTGGGGCGCTCTCGTGGATCCGGCGACGGGACGCCACGCGGGCGGGGCGCTACCCGATCCGCGCGCGGCCGCGCGGTTCATCTGCTCGCTCCGGGACATGCTCCTCCGCGAGGACGGGGATGTGCTATGGCTCGCGCCCGGCCTGCCGGGAGCGTGGATGCGGCCGGGCGATGCCGTGGATGTCCGGCACCTGCCGACGGCGTTCGGTATCCTGCCGGGCTTCGTGCTCGCGAGTTTCCCGAACGAGATGGCCCTGCGCCGGCTGTCGGCCGAGCGGGTGGCCAACCGCGGGCGCGGGCCCGTGATCGAACCGCGCGACCTCGCGCGGCCGCCTGGCGGGCTCCGGTGGCGCGTGCCCGGGACCCGGCGCATCCGCCAGGTGCTCGTGGATGGCGTCCGGCTCGCGGAGGTCCCCGCCGACAGGGTGCTGTTCCTGCCCATGGAGTTCCGTGAGGTCCGGGTCGCGTGGCGCCCCGTCCGTCTTCCGGAATAGCGGGCCGGAGCGGGGAGGTCAACACGCTACAATGGGGCCCATGATACCGGCGACGCGCGGCGAACCCCTCCTCGTCGGGGGCACGGTCTTCCTGGCCGGCGCCGTCGTCCTCGTCCTCGAGATTCTGGGCGCCCGGCTGCTGGCCCCGTTCTTCGGCGCGTCGCAGTACGTGTGGTCGGCCCTGATCGCGGTGACCATGCTCGCCCTCGCGGCCGGCTACCGGGGCGGCGGGCGGCTCGCGGACGTCGCGGACCCCCTGCCCGCGCTCTTCCGCCTCCTCGTGCTCGCGGGCTGGCTCGTCCTCCTCGTCGTCCCCGCCCGTCATGCGGTTCTGCCGGCCTGCGCCGCCCGTCTGGGGCTGCGGGGCGGCGCCCTGTGCGCCGCCCTCGTCCTCCTGGCTCCCTCGCTCACCCTGCTCGGGGCGGTCGCGCCGCTGGCGGCTCGCTCCGCGGTTGCGGAACTCGGCAGCCTCGGAGTCACCGTCGGGTCGCTCTACGCGCTCTCGACGGTCGGCAGCCTCGCGGGCGCTCTCGCGGCGGGATTCGTGCTCGTCCCCGCCCTCGGGGTCGTCAAGATCCTCCTGCTCGCCGCGCTCGCCCTGTTCGCGCCCGCGGCCTGGTACTGGTGGGCGGTCGGGCGCCCCGGGGACCGCGGGCTCTGGCGGGTGCTCCTGGTTGCGGGGGCGGCGGCCGCGGTGATCGGGCTCCTGCGTCCGGCCCCGACGTTCCCGGCGGCGAACAAGGCGGACGGGTGGAGCCTCCTCTTCCGCGAGGACAGCCGGTACGGGCAGGTCGAGGTCGTCGAGTACCGCGGCCGCCGGCTCCTCATCGTCGACGGCACGCTCCAGACGGGGGTCGACCTGGCGACGGGCTCGCCCCTGTTCCCGTACGCCGTCGCCATGCCGGCCCTCCTCGCGGCGGCCGCTCCGGACGCCCGCCGCGTCTGTCTCGTCGGGTTCGGGGGGGGCGTGGTGGCGGGAGCGCTGGCGGCGCGCGGCCTCGCGGTCGAGTCGGTCGAGATCGACCCCGCGGTCGAGGGCGCGGCGCGGCGGTTCTTCGTGGGCGGGGCCAAGCTGCCGGTCGTGGAAGCGGATGGGCGGACGTTCCTGCGCGAGACGCCGCCGGGGCGGTACGACGCCGTCCTGCTCGACGCCTACACGGGCGAGGCGCCGCCAGCCCACCTCTTCACCGCCGAATGCTACCGGCTTGTCCGCCGCGCGCTCGCCCCCGGGGGCGTCGGCGTCGCGAACCTGATCGCGTACCCGGACGGCGTGGACGGGCGGCTCGCGCGGTGCGTGGACACGACCCTGCGGGCGGTGTTCCCCTGGGTCACGGCCTTCCGCGTGGAGGCCGAACCGGGGGTCACGAACGTCCTCTACGTCTTCGGGGAGTCGCCCCGGCGGCTCAAGCGGCTCCGGTTCCCGGGGGCACATCCCCAGATCGCGGCCATGGTGGCGGGCCTCCTGGACCGCAGACTTGATCTCGCCGGACCGGACGCCTTCGTGCTGACGGACGACTACTGCCCGCTCGACCGCCTCGCCCTGCCGGCCCGTGAGGTCGTGCGGCGGAACATGCGCGGGCTCTTCCCCGCCTGGCTCCTCCTGGGATAAAGCCAGGCTGTATAATGCCCGCATGATGACGGTCCGCCTGATGGCCCTCCTCACGTGCCTGTCCGCCGTGTCCGCGTCAGCCGCCCCGCCCGTAGGGACCTCTGGGAAGCCCGCGGATCTTCCGGCGGTGACCAGCGCGACCCTGGTCGAGGTGGCGGTCGAGCCGCTGACGCCAGCCGCGTTCAAGCCGTTCGGCGAGGCCATCGTCGTGCCCGAGGGCCAGCCCCCGACTGCCGACACCGGGGCCGCCCGGTACTGGGGGGGCCTGGCCAAGGACCGGTTCGCCGAGGAGGTCGAGTTCGGCATGCTGTCGGTGGCAGCCCGGCCCCGCGAGGTGGCGGAACTGCAGCGGTCCGTCCGGAGTCCCACGTTCCTCGCCGGGCTGTCGGGCGAGTGGGTGCTGGTGGTGGCCCCGCCCACCCTTGCCGGCCGTCCGCTGCTCGCCAGCCGCGTCCGCGCCTTCGTCGTGAAGCCGGGCCAGGCGGTCCTGCTGCACCGGGGTACCTGGCACGCGGATCCGTTCCCCAGGGGGGAGTCCGGTCTCTTTCTCGTCGCCGTCCGCGACGGAACGGTCAAGAAGGATCTCAAGTCCCGTTCATTCAAAGGCAAGGAGGCAGTGAGAATCCCATGAACAAGATCGCGGTCATCGGTGCCGGCAGCGTATACACGCCCGAACTCGTCACGGAATTCTTCAAGGACGGGGGAAAGCTCGTCCCCTTCGACGAGATGGCCCTCATGGACATCGACCGCGGCCGGCTGGCCGCCGTCGGGGGTCTCACCCAGCGGATGGCCCGGCGGCAGGGCGTGCGGGGGGAAATCTCGCTCACGACGTCCCTGACGGAGGCCATCCGGGGGGCGAAGTTCGTCATTGTTCAGATTCGCGTCGGCGGCAACCGCGCCCGCGCGCTCGACGAAACGATTCCGTACCGGTACGGCGTCATCGGGCAGGAGACCACGGGACCGGGGGGCATGTTCAAGGCCCTGCGCACGATCCCGGCCGTCGTCGAGATCGCGAAGACTGTGAAGCGGGTCGCCCCGCGCGCCTGGATCCTCAACTTCACGAATCCCAGCGGGCTCGTGACCGAGGCCGTGCTCAAGGCGGTTCCGGGCGTCAAGATGCTCGGCATCTGCTCGGCCCAGCTCGGCCGCGAGTGGTGGGTGGCGCGCGCGCTCGGCGTCAAGCGCGAGCGCATCAAGGTCCGGAGCGCCGGCCTCAACCACCTCGCCTGGGTCTACCGCGTATCCGTGGACGGGCGCGACGTGACGGACCGGTTGTTCAACCTCCCGGACCGGCGGCTCAAGCACCTGGGCTGGCCCGTGGACCTCATGCGGAGCATCCGCATGGTCCCCATCGGCTATCTCTGGTACTACTACTACTCCGACAAGATGCTGCCGCACTCGAGGCCGGGGCACAACCGCGCGAAGCGGGTGATGGAGATCGAGCGGATCCTGATGAAGCGGTACGCGGACCCCGCGCTGGACGAGCCGCCGAAAGAGCTCTCCCTGCGCGGCGGATCCGGCTATTCGCTGGCGATGTCGACGGTCATGAACGCGCTGACCGGGCGGAAGCCGTGCACGATCCCGATGAACGTCCAGAACCGCGGGGCCGTCGAGGGGTTCGCCCGCGACCAGGTCCTCGAGATCGACTCGACGCTTCGCCCCGCGGGCGTGACGCCGGTGGCGATCCCGCTCCGGGACCTGCCGCCGCACCTGCTCGGCCTCACGCACCAGGTGAAGGCGTACGAGACGCTGACGGCGGAGGCCGCGATGACCGGGTGCTATCACACGGCCCTCGAGGCCATGATCACGCACCCGCTCGTGCCGAACGCGACAGTGGGGCAGCGAATTCTGGACGAGATGCTGAAGGCGCATCGGAAGTACCTGCCGAAATTCCGATAGCCGTCTGGTGAGACGATGCCCCGGGGAGGTGCCCGCCCGCGATTCGGGGGCTAAGGTGAGGGCCCTCCGTTTCCGCGAGACCGGCATTGTCGTCGTGCTCGTCGTCATGGGCGCGGTGCTCTGGGCCGTCGCGCCCAGGACCGCCGCCGGCGAGTCCACCTTCCTCAACCGCGAGAACCTCATGCAGGTCGCGCGGGCGTTCTCGTTCATCGGCATCGCGTCCGTCGGCGCGACGCTCGTCATCGTCTCGGGCGGCATCGACTTGTCGGTAGGGTCGGTCCTCGGCCTCACCGTGGTGACGACCGCCATGGCCCTCTCGGCAGGCTGGGGCATCGTGGCCGCGTCGACCGCCGGGCTGATCGTGTCGGGCGCGTGCGGGCTCGTGAGCGGCGCCCTCGTCGCGTGGGGGCGCCTGCCGCCGTTCATCGTCACGCTCGGAATGCTCTCCATCGCGCGCGGGGCGGGATACTGGCTTTCGGGCGGACGGATGGTGTCGGGGCTGCCGGACTCGTTCGTCGCCTTCGGCCAGGGTTTTCTGGCGTCCGTCGTCCCGCTCCCCGTCGTGGTCATGCTGCTGGCCATGCTGGCGGGCGCCGTGGCTCTGCGCCGGACCGTCTTCGGCCGGGCGGTCCACGCGCTCGGCGGCAACGAGGCGGCCGCGGTCCTGTCGGGCCTGCCCGTGGCGCGGCTCAAGCTCGCCGTGTACGGGCTCGGCGGCCTCTTCTCCGGGCTGGCGGGACTCATATACGTCGCCCGGTTCGGGTACGGGTCCTCGACCGCGGGCGTGGGCTGGGAACTCCAGGTCATCTCGGCGGTCGTCATTGGCGGGACCAGCCTCGCGGGTGGCGACGGGACCGTCGTCGGCAGCGTTCTCGGAGCTGCCGTGATCGGAGTGCTGACGAACGGACTGACCCTCCTGTCGGTTCCGGAGGAGTACAATCAGCTGGTCGTGGGGTGCGTTATCGTGATGGCCGTGCTCGGGGACCGTCTCCGGATGCCGCGGAGCCTGGCGTGACCGCGGGTCGCAGGTGGCCGGGAATCGTGATCGCCGTGGCGCTGGCCCTCGCCCCCGGGGTTTCGCTCTCCGGCGAGAACCCGAGTGCTCCCGCTTCGGGAGCCCCACTCACGTTTGCGATCGTACCCAAGCTCCTGGACAACCCCGTGTTCAACTACGCGCGGGTGGGCGCCGAGAAGCGGGCCCGGCAGATAGGGAACATCCGCATCCTCTGGCGGGCGCCGCAGGAGGCGGACGCGGCCAAACAGGTCGAGATCATCGAGTCGCTCATCGCGATGAAGGTTGACGGGATCGCGGTCTCGTGCAACGAGCCCGAGGCGCTCCGGGGGGTCATCGACAAGGCGATCGCGGCCGGCATCCCGACCATCACGTTCGACTCCGACGCCCCCAAGTCCCGGCGGCTGACCTACTACGGCGTCAACGACCTCGAGTGCGGCCGGCTGCTGGGCGAGGCCCTCGCCCGCGAGACGAAGGGCAAGGGCGAGGTCGCGATGCTGACCGGGATGCGCGGGGCGTTCAACCTCGAGACCCGGATGGAGGGCGTCCGGGAGGCCCTGCGGCGGCATCCGGGGATGGCGCTGGTGCAGACGGTGGCGTGCGACGACGACACGGCCAAGTCCGTGTCCCAGATCGAGGGCGTGATGAAGGCGCGTCCCGCGCTCGCGGGCTGGGCGTTCGTGGGCGGCTGGCCGCTCTTCGCCCGGGGTGCGCTCGACCCGGTGGACGCGAAGCGGACGGCGGTCGTCTCGTGGGACGCCCTGCCGCCCGAATGGCCGTATCTCGAGGGGGGCAAGGTTCGGCTCCTGCTCGCCCAGCGGGTGTTCCACTGGGGGGTGGAGAGCGTGAACCTGCTGGTGGCGGCGGCGAAGGGGGTCCGGTTGCCCCGGAATTCGTACTCGGGGGTGGACCTCGTCACGCCGGGCAATCTGGCCGCGTATCGCAGGATGTGGACACGCTGGGAGGATCCCGCAATTCCGTTCGGGCGGGATCCATTGTTGAAGCCCTGATAACCGAAAGTCCAAGGAGGATAAAATGAAACCGACAGGGAGGGTGCTGGCAGGGCTGGTCTTGCTCGCCGTGACCGGATGCGGCGGCAAGCCGGCGAACGAGGTGACGCTCAAGGGCTCCGACTCGATGGTGATCCTCGCCCAGAAATGGGCCGAGGCATTCATGGCGGCGAACCCCGGGAAGGTCGTGAAGGTGGCGGGCGGCGGGTCCGCGGTCGGCATTGCGGCGCTCATCGGCGGCGGCGCGGACTTCGCGCTGACGACGCGGTCGCTGACGCAGGACGAGGCGGCCCAGGTGCTCGCCCGCCGGAAGGCCGAGGCGAAGGAAACCGCGGTCGCTCTCGACGCGATCGTGGTCTGGGTCAGCGCGAAGAACGGCGTGTCGTCCCTCAGCGTGGACGGGCTGGCCAAGATCTACACCGGCTCGATCACGGACTGGAAGAAGGCCGGCGGCCGGAAGGGCGCGATCGCGCTTCTCGGCGCGGAGAACGGTTCGGATCTCGCGGTGGCGTTCAAGGAGCGCGCGCTCAAGGGCGCCGACGCGCTGGCGACGGTGAAGGCGATGCCGGGGAGCGCGGCGGTGCTCGAGGCCGTGGTCGCGGACCCGCTCGCGATCGGATACGGGAACCTGGCGGCGGTGCCGAAGGGCGCGAAGGCGCTCAAGCTCAAGGTAAAGGGGTCGACGGTGGGCGCGGCCGCTCCCGCCCTCCAGAGCGGCAAGTACCCGCTAACGGAGAAGCTCCTCGTGTGCATGGCCGGTGAGCCGGCCCAGGGGACCCTCGCGGCGGACTTCCTGGCGTTCGTCCTGTCCGCGGACGGGCAGAAGATCTGCGCGGATGCGGGCTACGTGTCCTTGAAGCCGGCGAAGGCGGCGAAGAAGGCCGCCAAGAAGACGGCGGCCAAGAAGCCGGCGGCGAAGAAGAAGTAACGGTCGGTTCCGGAAAAGAAGGGGCGCGCCCCCAGGTCGCAACGACCTGGGGGGGCGCGCCGTCGTTTTCAGGGGGCGGCCGGTTCATCCAGAATCGCGCGGAGACGCCGGTAGTCGGCATGCCGGACCTGCCCTTCGAGGAACGGCAGGTCGTCCTCCGAATCCACGTTCTGCCAGCGCGGCAGCATGCGGAAGGTCAGTCCCAGGCCGGCCAGGTTCCCCCAGGTCTGCTCCAGTTCCAGCCCCGATCCCCAGCGGACGTCCCGGAAGATCCGGACATCGGGGCGGCGGATCCCGATGAGGTAGTACCCGCCCGCCCAGGTCGGGCCGATGACACCGTCCGCGTCCGCCAGCTCGTCCACGGCCCGCTGGAGGTACTCCAGCGGGATCGTGGGCGAGTCGGTGCCGAGCACGAGCTGGCGGTCGTAGCCCATGACCCGCAGGCGTTCGAGGGCGTGGTTCACGCGCTCGCCGGGGGTGTTCCCCCGCTGGGCGAGGAACCGGCCTTCGAACCGACCGAAGCGCGTCATGACCTGCGATTCGATCTCGGCCTGCCTCTCCGCCGGGGTCACGAAGACGAAGACGTCGGCGCCCTTCAGCCGCAGGGCCTTGGCCATCACGAGGAGGGCGCATTCCCAGCCGAAGCGCGCGGCGCGGTCGGGCCCCCAGGCGGCGGACAACCGCGCGGCCACGGGGCCCGATTCGGGCGCGCTCAGGAACAGCGCGAGTCCGGCGGGAGCGGCGGGCGTGCCGGCCAGGCCCAAGTTCAGCGGCCCCGCAGCCGGCGTGGAACGGGCAAATTCATGCGGAAATTCTAGCATGCTGGAGTCGCGGTATTGCGATTGCTGAGTATGGGCCGCGAGACGCCCCGATGAGTCCCGTGGGCGTGATGACGCTCAGTACGGTCCGGGGCCCGGGAGCCTATCATGGAGGTTGGGGAGCATGCGAAGGGCTACGCGGATCATGGCGCTCGACGGGATGCGGGGATTGGTGGCGGCCTGCGTGGTGGGGCTTCTGCCGGTGTCCGCGAGGGCTAACTGCGTCGCCGACGTGACGGTGATGTCCGGCGAGGCGACCCAGTTCGTCTTCTTTCCCAACTGGCTGAAGGCCTACGCCGGCGCGTTCACGGTGAGCGACTGGGCGGTTTCCTGCGGCGGCGCGTGCGCGGGGGCGCCGAACTGCTCCACCGGGGCGCCCCCCGCCTGCGGGGCCCTGGCCCAGCAGGTGGCGGGGCTCACGATCGTGAACTTCGGGACCGGGACCTCGGGCCAGGCGGGCTCGTCCTGGGACATCGCGGCCGTCTACTGGCGCAGCGACGCGGACGCCGCCGGGTTCTACCACACGCTCACGGCGTGCGCGCCGAAGATGTGGACCTGGGCGTGGAACGGCGTCGAGGTGAACCCCGACATGTCCGCCCTGCCGAACCTGCGCATCTACGCGGACATCTCGGCGACCCCGGCGGACGGCGCCACCGTCCAGCTCGGCATTCCGTACGATGACATCAACGTCGCCGCGGGATTCTCCGACACCTGCTGCTGCTCGGCGCCGTGGAACGACGTGTCGAGCTCGCCCAAGACCATCCTCTATGCCTTCAAGACCGTCGACCGGATCAGCGCGGCCCCCGGCGATCTCCTCAACTACACGATCTACTACGGCCGGCCGGGGAACGTGCCCGTCACGAACCTCGAGATCCTCGACACCCAGCCGGATTACACGCACTACGTGATCGGCAGCGCGAACCCGCCGCCGGACCCCGGTTGGGATCCCGATCCCGGGCCGCCCCTGCGTCTGAGGTGGACGATCCCCGGCCCGCTGACGCAGACCGGGGGCGCCACCGGGGCCATCACGTTCCAGCTCTCGATCGACTGGGGGATCAACCCGTTCATCGATCCCCAGGGCGGGGACGTGGGGGCGCCCGAGGGGTACAATCTCTGGAACCGCGCCACCGCGACCTTCCCGACGCTGGGGGCCGGCCAGCGCGTGCACCTCTCCAACCAGACCCGGACGACGGTCATACGCTACCTCTTCTGGAAGCTCGCGGACCGGGACGTGCTCTTCAACTGCACGCCGACGATGTGCGACGAGCTCACGTACTCCATCTTCATCAAGAACCTGTCCGGGACGATGAAGTGGTGGAACGTATCGATCTGGGACACCGTCCCCCCCGAGGTGGATCCGTGGGGGGACGGGTACGGTTTCGACGACCCCTGCGTGGGCTGGACGATGACGCCGAGCGGGTGCGCCGCGGCGTCGCCGGGCTGGACCGTGGTCAGCGGCAAGACGATCCTGACTTGGAAGCTCGACATGCCGCCGGGGATGACCCTGACGGTGCAGTGGAAGGCCCAGGTCCGGCCGCAGGCCACGGCGGGCTCGACCGCGATCAACCGGGTCTCGATCCTCGAGTACGGGAACACGGGAGTCGCCGGGGGTACGGGACACTCCGGGGTGCCCCGCAACTTCACCCATACCGCGCCCGTCGTCCTGCGGACGACGTACGTGAGCTACGTTTCCTACGATGTCACGAGCGACTTCGACGGCAAGGGCAACTGGTACTTCATCGCGTTCTACCCCCTGCACCCGGCCGCCGTCTGGCAGCTCTACTACCTCAACGGGGATTGCAACCTGAACCCGTCGATCACGGCGCCCGCGCCGTCGGTGCCCTGCAACTCCTGGCCCGGCGCCGGGTGCTCGGTGGGTCCCGAGCGGCGCCCGCAGGTGTACGGGGGCAACGGGACATTCACCACCTGTTGCGGGACCCTGCCGTTCAAGGATTTCTACAAGCTCGTCTCCAACGCGCCCCTGCTGTGGGAATTGAACCCGAACATAGACGAGACGAACCAGGACTCGGTCATGTACTGCCCCGCCACCTCGCTTTCGTTCAAGGGGAACATGGTCTACACGTGGCGCCGCCAGAACTCGGCGCAGGCGGGCAACGCGTCCTACGGCGACTACCTCGGGATAGTCAATACGGGGAATGTGGCGACTACCGTGCACCTGTTCTCCTGGGACGGGGCGAACAGCGTCTGGTCGTACGAGGAGACGCGGGCCATCGATCCCCTGAGCCAGTACATGGCCGGGGGCACGACCGCGGCCCTCGAGGGCCATTGGCGAGTCATATCCTCGGACACGGACCTCATCGTCTGGAAGGGGTACGCCTTCGAGAACCCGATCACGGATTACGACAACTTCTCGACGACCGCGGCCGCGACGAACGGCAACCTGACGGGGGGCGCCGGGTCCATCTTCTACTGCTACACGGGGAAGCAGGGCGGCTGGCAGACGATGGTGGTCACGAACGTCGGCGTCAACCCCGCCAAGACCGAGCTCTGGCGCTACGAGTCCGCCGAGCCCATGCTCGTGGTTAACGCTGTACCGACGGTGCTCGGCGGGTCCTCGGGGACCTGGAAGCCGGTCGACGCGGGTACGATCCCGGCCGGCCTTTCGTCGGTCGGCACGCCGCACAACCCCCTCGCCTACACCACGCTAGTGTGCGACGCGAACTCGGTGCCTTTCCCGGACACGTTCGGGCTCTACCAGCTCAAGGTCCTCTCCGGCGGGCCGGTCCAGGTTCGGACCGGGCGCGGCGCGGGCTCGCGGTACGGCGGGTACGTCATGCACGGCGTGGACGAGAGCGGAACGGTGCCCCAGCAGGTCCCGGCGTCGTTCTGGCACACCCAGCACCGCCAGGACCCGGCAAACGACCTCGTTGCGTTCTGTCCGGCGACGGGCATGGTCGTGCGGTGCACGAGCGGCGCGGGGTACAGCGCGGTCTTCACGACGACCGGGCCCGACCAGCCGATCGCGTTCTGCGCGATGACGGAGCCCGCGGGCAACTGCGGCGTGAACTACAAGGTCGAGGTCCTGGCCCCGGCCGGCGGGCGCGTGATCGGGATGATGAACGCGACATACTTCACCGAGCGCCACTACGCGGCGCCGTTCCTGGCCACGGGCACCCACTACGACATCCAGGCGCCGGCCGTGGTCTTCGCGGGCCAGAGCTTCTGGATCACGGTCGTCGTCCTCAACACCGCGGGCGGGACGAAGACGGACTACTGCGGCTCGACGAGCTTCACGTCCACGGATCCGTCGGCCAAGATCGAGGGGGCCGGCCTGGATTCCTACAACTTCACGTGGTCCAGCTCCAGCGCGTGCAGCGTGGTGCCGAACGAGAACGGCGTCAAGGTCTTCATCAACGTGATCCTCTCCAAGCTCGGGGTGCAGACGATCATCGGCAACGACATCAACGACGGGTCCATCACGGGGCTGACGGCGATCCTGGTCACGGGGGCGGACGTCAAGATCTTCAAGGAGCCGAAGCTCACGGTGGCCGCGTCGGGGGACACCGTGCGGTTCAAGGTGTGCTGGAGCAACTATTCGTCCGCGAGCGCGTTCTCGATGGTGATGACGGACGCGATCCCGGTGGGGATGACGTTCATCCCGGAGGCGTCGACGGCGGCGTTCGACTGCAAGTCGACGGACGGGGTGGGCATTACGGTTTCGTACTCGACGGCGCCCTCGGCGGCGATGCCGTCCGCGGCGTCGTTCACGAGCGCGAACCCGGTGGCCGGCACGCGGTGGCTGCGGTGGACGGTGCCGATGGCGGGGGTCCAGACCACCGGTTGCGCCTGCTACCGCGTGCAGGTGAACTGACGTCCGAATCCGGTACAGTAGGGGCATGAGCGACACATCCGTGCCGGCGGGTCCGGCGGGTTCCCGGTGGTTCGCCCTCCTGGACGAGGCGGGGGTCCGGATCCTCCAGGGGCTGGCCCTTGGCGTCGCCCTCGTCGTCGCGCCCGGGTTCCTCGGCAACGTCGTGGACCTGCCGAAGCGGCTCTGGGTCGAGGGCCTCGTGATCCTGGGCTGGTGGGTGCTCGTGAGCGCCGCCCCCGGGCGAGGGGGGGTGGCGCTCAAGGCCACCCCGCTGGTAGCGCCGTTCCTCGGCGTCCTCGGGGTGCTGGTCGCCTCCGGGGCCCTCTCGGCCAATCCCGGCCTCGCTTGGGAGTCGGCTGGCCTGGTGCTCGCGTGGGGCGGGCTCGTGCTTTTCGCGGCGTCCCTTCCGGATCCGGCGGCCCGGCCGCGGGTCGCGGGCGCGCTCCTGCTGGCCGGCGGGCTCGAGGCCGTCTACGGCATCCTCCAGTACGCGGGCATCGACATCCTGCCGTGGGCGTCGTCGTGGGGCTCCCGGTGCTTCGGGACGATCGGCAACCCCGTGTTCTTCGCCGAGTTCCTCGCGCCGCTCTTCGTCCTGGGCGTGGCCCTCCTGGTCGCGGAAGAGGACGAGGAACGCAAGGATCTCCTGGGCCTGCTCGTGCTCGTCGAGTTCCTGGCGCTCGTATTCGCGCAGACGCGGAGCGCGTGGCTCGGTAGCGCGGCGGGGCTGGCCGTGCTCGCGGTCGCCCTCGCGCGGGGCGGTTCCGAAGCCCGGGCCCTCGTGGCGCGGAACCGCACGTGGCTGATGGCCCTGGGCGGCTTCGCCGTCGCCGTCGTTCTCACGATCTCCAGTTCGACGGTATTCGGGCGGAACGCGCTCCCGCTGAAAGACCGGGTCCGGGACATGTTCAACATGAAGGGGTGGACGGTCCAGCACCGGCTCGTACTCTGGCGCGCGGCGGGGCTGATCGTGCGCTCGTCGCCGGTGCTGGGAGCCGGGCCGGAGCAGTTCGGGAGCCGGTTCCCGCTCGCGCAGGCGACGTTCCGGCCGGCCTACGCGAAGAAGGGTTTCTTCTTCCCCCCGAAGGAACAGCGGGCCCACAACGACTACGTGCAGTGGGCCGCCGAGGTCGGAGTCGTGGGGCTGGGCCTTATGCTGTGGCTGTTCGCGGTCGTGGGGAAGGTGGGGTGGCGGGCGGTGGAGGTGGCAGGGACGGCTCAGGACCGGGCGTGCGCGGGCGGCCTGCTCGGGGGCTGCGTGGTCCTTGCCGTGGATGCGGCGTTCAACTTCCCGTTCCGCGTGATTCCGGCGGCCGCGGTCTTCTGGCTCTTCGCGGGACTCCTCGCCGAACGGGCCTCCTCCCGGTGGTGGCGTCCGTCCTGGAAGCTCCCCGCCGCCGCCGGGCGGCTCCTCCCGGTCGTCGCGGCCGCGGTGGCGGCGGTCTGGATCGGGTGGCTGGCGTGGCCGGCGATTCGCGCGGACCGCGCGCAGTCGGCGGGAGATTCGTTCCTGGGCTCGGGGTTCTACGAGCGGGCGATGGACGCCTTCGAGCAGAGCCTCGCGTCCCGGCCCCATGACGCGATCGTGCACTACCAGTTCGGGCTGGCCTGCTGGAACGCGGCGACCTTCGACTGGACGGGGCACACGTGGGACCGCGCCCTCGTGGAATTCGACGAGGCGCTTCGACTCGGGCTCCACGACGAGCTGCTCTACGCGCGTCTCGCGATGCTCTACGAGCGCAAGGGCAAGCTGGCGGCGGCGGCGCGCGAGGGCGAGCTGGCGGCGCGGATCTACCCGGAGCAGGGGGACCATCTCGCCAACCTCGCGTACTGGTACGCCCAGCGGGGCCGGAACCTGGCGGAGGCCTTGGACCTGGCCGACCGGGCGGTCGCGATGACGCCCCGGCACCCGCTCTACCACTGGACCCGCGGACTCGTGCTCGAGCAGCTCGAACGCACGACGGAGGCCTTGCGCGAGCTCCGGGCCGCCGTCCCGCTCCTGCCGAACGTGCTCAACGGCGCGGCGTTCCGGCCGGACCTCGACCGGGACGTCGCGCGGGTCGCGGCGAAGGCCGGCGACTCCGCCCCCCGGCCCGCGCCCGTGCCGTCCAGCGACCTCCGCACCTTCTAGCCGGCCCCGGGTTGTGGCCATCGTCCGGCAGCCCGACGGCGCCCGCCTCGTGGCCTTCCTGGCTCCCGCCGACGGCCCGCCGCCGAACGTCCGCGTGACCGGCACCGTCGCCGTCGTCCGTCACGGCGACCGCGTCCTGCTCGTGCTGGACCGGGGGCGGGGTTCGTGGGAACTGCCCGGGGGCGGCATCGAGCCGGTTGAGACCCCCGAGGCCTGCGCCCGCCGCGAGACCCTCGAGGAATCGGGCCAGACGCCGGGGCCGCTCTCCCTCCGCGGGTGGGCGATCTGGTTCGCCCCCGGGATGGGGACGGGACGCTCCGAGTGCTGCGCCGTCTTCGCGGGAACCGTCGACCGGGAGGTCCCCTTCGCGCTGACCGCCGAGATCGGCGGCGTGGCGTGGTGCGCGCCCGGAGAAGAGCCCGCCGGGATGGCGTTGATCGACCGCGCCCTCCTCTCCCTCGCCACGCGCTGACGTTCAGTCCGGGTGCAGTGGCCTCGCCGGTCCCGGGCGCGGGCGCTATCGGGGGTCGGTCAGGCGGGGCAAGATCTCGAGCAGGGCGGCGGCGGCGCGGGCGCGGTGGCTGATCCGCTGCTTCTCGGCGAAGGGGAGCTGGGCGACGGTGAGGCCGCGGTCGGGGAGGAGGAAGACGGGGTCGTACCCGAAGCCAAAGGTGCCCGCCGGCGCGCGCGCGATCTCGCCCTCGAGCGTGCCCGTCGCCGTGAGCGTCGCGCCGTCGGGCCCCGCGAGCGCGAGCACGCACCGGAACCGCGCGCTGCGGTCGGAGCGATCGCCCAGCGCCTCGAGCAGACGGGCGACGTTGTCTGCGTCGGTCGCGCCCGGCCCCGCGTACCGCGCGGAACGCACTCCGGGCGCGCCGCCCAGGGCGTCGACCTCGAGGCCCGAATCGTCCGCGAGAGCCCATCCCCCCGCGGCCGCGGCCAGGGCCCGGGCCTTGAGCAGCGCGTTCTCGAGGAACGTGGCGCCGGTCTCCTCCACGTCCGGCATGGCGACCCCGGCGTCCTCCGGAAGCGCCAGTTCCAGCCCGCCCCCGGCGAAGAGGCCTCCGAGCTCCGCGAGCTTGGCCTTGTTCCGGGTCGCCAGCAGGGCCTTCATCCCGCGCCTCTAGAGCCCGATCAGCGGCACGCGCTCGACCGGGAAGGCGATTAGCCCGACGCTCGCGTTGAACCGGTACTCGCCGGATACGTAGCGCTGGAAGGTGCCCACGAGCTCCCAGCAGTGCAGATTGCGCGTGACCGAGATCGTGTACCAGTGCACGCGCCGGGCGGCCGCGTCCCACTGGCCGAAAGCCCCGACCGTGATTCCGGGCGCGATGGGAAAGGAGGCGTCGGCGTCCACGACGAAGATGTTCCGGTACTGGAAGTCGTCCTGGAAGCTCGCTCCGTACACGAAACGGGCCAACCGGTAGTCCTGGGACGTCGTCGTCGCCGCCGGCAGCTCGAGCCGGTTGTCCGTGTACCGGGGCTGGAACCGGATGAACGGCCCGCCGGCCTCCATTCCCAGCAGCAGGGAGCCGGAGGCGCTCCGAATCCGGCGCCACCAGAGGTCGTAGCCGGTCTCGGCGGAAAGGGAGACGAAGCGCACGGGCGTCAGTCCGAGCGTGCCCGTGAGCGGCGACCAGCGACGCCGCGAGGGGTCCTGCTTGTTGCGCAGGTCGTAACTGAGGGACGTACCGAGCGTGCCCGCCCGGCCGAATCGCTGGGCGAGGCCGGCGCCCGCCGAATGGACATCGAGCCCGTGGTAGCGGAAGGGGTCGTACCCGACCTTGTTGAGCCGCTTGACGATCGTGTGCGCGAGGTCGAGGTCGAGCCCGGGCGCCAGGCCGCGGCGCAGCGAGGTGGCGTTCTCGGCCCGGTACCCGACTCCCCGGTTCCGGTCCTCGGCCAGCGTGCCGTCCTCCCGGAGCACGCGGTCGCCGCGGTCCCGGGCCGTGGTGGTCAGCCGGGTGGTCATCGCCGCGGCACCCACCCCGCGGAGGCGGCCGAACGCCGACAGCGCCGGCGTCAGGGAGGTGGAATTCACATACCAGCCGTTCTGCCACGTGTACCCGTGGTCGGCTTGGCCCCGGGCCGACAGGCTGAGCCAGTCGGCGAGGGGCAGGGACCGGCTGTTCAGCGTGATCTGCGGCGCGTGGATCTGGGAGAGGGCGTACCGGCCCTCGACGGCCTCGGCACTCGTGAGGTGCAGGGTATCCACGCGCTCGACGGTGAGTCCGAGACTGGCCCCCGGCAGCTCCTGCGAGACCAGGACGTGCGCGCGCCGCTCGCCCGCGGTGGTCGGGAGGCCGAGGCGCTGGTTTCCGTACTGCTCCCGGAAATGCGGATCGCTCACCATGTCGACGGCGGCGGCGACCCGCGTCTTCGATCCGAAGGGTCGCGAGCCCTCGACGAAGACCTCCCCGCGAGTGCTCGGCACGGAGACGCGCGAGGGGACGCGTTCGCGGATCCGGTACGCGTGCACGCGCGCCGCCCGGCGCCCTTTCGCGTCCAGGAGCTCCTGCGTGATTCCCAAACCCCAGCCCGTCCGGGCGAAGTAGTCGAGATGCGCCTGCCCGGGAGCCCGCCGGGTGAACGAGTAGGCGGGGGCGGTTCGCGCGTACGCGCCGAGTTCCCGGGTGTGGCCGACCTGGGCCTCGAACGGCAGGCGGAATTCGCGCAGCGGTGTGGCGAGGACGGGCAGCCAGAAGATCGGCGTCGTGCCGGCGAGCACGGTGACCGAGCGGGCGGTCAGGTCCCGGTTGAGCCGGATCTGAACGTGGCGGCAGCGGATCGAGTAGTGCGGGCGCGGCGCGACGCACGTGCTCAGCACGCCGGGCGCCACGATGACCGTGTTCTCCTCGGGCTGCTCGACGCGGTCGCCGCGGCAGATCCAGGGCCCGGTGAGGAGCGTGACGTCGTCGACGGCGCCTGTCTTGCGCTTCATGTCGAAGGTCATCCGGGAGCCGGTGGCGTGCAGGTCCGCGCTCTCCCAGACGAGGTGGCCGGAGGCCGTGATCTGCTCCCGGTCGAGGTCCACACTGATCGAGTCGGCCTGGATGACGTTGGTCTCGAAGCGAACCTTGACGTTGCCCGTGAGGTCCACGCGCCGTTCGCGCTCGAAGTACTCGACCCGGTCGGCGCGCTCGAGCTCGATGGCGGAGGCGCGGGCGCCGGCGGCGACCGTCGAGGACGGCGCGGCGCCGTCGGCAGTTCGCGGGCCGCCGGTGTCCCGAGGCTGGACGGAACCTGCCGTCGCGACCGCGGCGAGCAGGGAGGCGGCGACGGCGAGGCCGGGGACCAGGCGAACGGGGGCGGGAACTCGGGGTGCCGGGGGAAGCGGCCGCCGGTCTGCGGCGGGCCTGGACACGAGCGGATCAGACGATGGCGACTTCAGTCTGCGGATCGAAGAAGTGCGCCTTGCTCATGTCGAACACGATGTCGATGTCCTGGTTGACCTCTACCTGGTCCGTCGCTGCCACCTGCGCGATGAGCGGGGTGCGTCCGACGGTGACGTAGACCTCGGTCATGGACCCGAGCGGCTGGACGACTTCCACACGCCCCGTAACCGTGTTGTCCGGCGTCGCGTTGCTCGCGTAGAGCTTGTCGTGCAGGTTCTCGGGCCGGACTCCCATGTGTACCGACTTGCCCTCGTAAGGTTTCATCCGTTCGAGGTGGTCGTCGATGAGCCGGACCTGGAGCCCCTCGCCCGTGGTGAAGAAGAGGCCGCCCTTGCGGGACTCGATGTCACCTTCGACGAAGTTCATGGGCGGCGACCCGATGAAACCGGCGACGAACCGGTTGACCGGCTGGCCGTAAAGCTCCTGCGGATTCGCCACCTGCTGGACCCGGCCCTTGTGCATGACGACGATCCGGTCGCCCATCGTCATGGCCTCCACCTGGTCGTGCGTGACGTAGACGATGGTCGCCTGAAGCCGGTGGTGGAGCTTGCTGATCTCCGCCCGCGTCTGCACGCGGAGCTTGGCGTCGAGGTTCGAGAGCGGCTCGTCGAAGAGGAAGACCTTGGGCTTGCGCACGATCGCGCGGCCAAGGGCCACCCGCTGGCGCTCGCCGCCGGAAAGCGCCTTGGGCTTGCGGTCCAGGAGGTCCGTCAGCCCGAGGATGTCCGCGGCCTCGCGGACCCGCTGGTCGATCTCATCCTTCGGGTATTTCCGGAGCTTGAGCCCGAACGCCATATTGTCGTAGACGCTCATGTGCGGGTAGAGGGCGTAGTTCTGGAACACCATGGCGATGTCGCGGTCCTTGGGCGGGACGTCGTTGACTTTCCGGTCGTCGATCGAGATCTCGCCGTCCGTGATCTCCTCGAGCCCCGCCACCATGCGCAGGGTCGTGGTCTTCCCGCATCCGGACGGCCCCAGGAGCACGACGAACTCCTTGTCCTGCACCTCGAGGGTGACGTTGCTGACAACCTCTCCGGTGCCCGGGTAGACCTTGCGAACGTTCTTGAAGCTTACTTTCGCCATGATGGTTACAGGCATTCACGTTAGCATCCGTTTTTCCCGGGTGTCAAGCTGAACAATCGGCTTGTTTGACAGGGCCGACAAGGCCGGGGGAGGATAGGCCTCAAGACCATGAACGACCACCTGCTGCTCAATACCGGCGAGTCCGAAGACTCCTGGCGCATGTGGCGGATCATGGCCGAGTTCGCCGACGGTTTCGAGACGCTGGGCGGCGTCGGGCCGGCGGTGTCGATCTTCGGCAGCGCGCGCACCCGTCCGGACGACCCCAACTACGAGCTCGCCAGGGCGCTGGGCCGCAAGTGCGTCGAGCAGGGCTTCGCCGTGATCACGGGCGGCGGGCCCGGCATCATGGAGGCCGCCAACCGGGGGGCCGCGGAGGCGGGCGGCCGGTCGCTGGGCCTGAACATCAAGCTACCGCACGAGCAGAAGCCGAACCCGTACTCGCAGACGAACATGTACTTCCGGTACTTCTTCGTCCGCAAGATGATGTTCGTGAAGTACGCGGTAGCCTTCATCTGCTGCCCCGGCGGGTACGGGACGCTCGACGAGTTCTTCGAGGCGCTCACGCTGATCCAGACCAAGAAGATCAAGCCGTTCCCGGTCTTCCTCGTCAACAGCGTTTACTGGAAGGGCCTCCTGACCTGGGTCCGCGACACGGTCGTGGACCAGCACATGATCGACGCCGAGGACCTCTCGCTCTTCCACGTGCGCGACGATCCCGACGAGGTGGTCCGGGAACTCAAGAACTGGTACCGGGCGGTCAAGGCGGCCGACGACGCGAAGGCGAAAGCCGGGGGCTCGTAGCGTCGAGTGTCGGCGTCCGCCGACACTCGCGTGCGTCCGTCCGCGGACGCCTTAGAAGCCCGTCCATAAGCCGTACCAGGGAACCCCGGGCTTCAGCCCGGGGCGGAATGGTACCCC
>ERZ1292640.77-Hain-H43-02um-R1-77-length-75407-cov-60_pt2 | contig 70669 bp, 79 predicted proteins | sample MGYA00564404_ERZ1292640 | MGnify/ENA primary metagenome ERZ1292640 (study PRJEB36523, sample SAMEA6512636) | groundwater metagenome | collected 2019-01-08 | study: AquaDiva: Metagenomics assemblies of 32 groundwater samples
GTTTATTTTGATTAGGTTGGTTTGATTTGATTTGTGGTTTGTTTTGTTGTGGTTTATTTTGATTAGGTTGGTTTGATTTGATTTGTGGTTTGTTTTGTTGTGGTTTTTCATTACGCAGCGTTTGGTATAATTTGAATGCCTGATCAACAGTTGCATTTCCATGAACAATATATCTAACAGCTCTAATCATTGCGACTGGATTTTCAGATTGCCAGATATTTCTACCCATATCAACGCCTACTGCACCGCCTTTGATTGCATTATATGTTAATTGTAATGCATCTCGCTCTGGAATCTTTTTGCCTCCTGCAACAATTATTGGGACAGGGCAAGATTGAACAACTTTCTCAAAATTATCACAATAATAGGTCTTGACAATATGAGCGCCTTGTTCAGCAGCTATTCTACACGCTAATGAAAGGTATCGGGCATCTTTTCCAAGTTCTTTACCAACTGCAGTTACTGCAAGTACTGGAATTCCATATTCTTCTGCTTCATTAACTAATTTTCCAAGATTTACAATAGTTTGATGTTCATATTTTGAGCCAACAAAAATAGACATTGCAAGTGCGCTAGCATTTAGTCTAATTGCATCTTTAATACTAACGGTGATTTCTTCTCGAGATAAATCCTCACCAATAATACTTGAACCGCCAGATACTCGTAAAATCATAGGGACGTTGGTAAAGGTTGGAACTGATGTTCTTTGCACACCTCTTGTAAGCATCAAAGAATCACAATATTTCAATAGTGGTGCAATTACTTTTTTTGGATTTTCTAATTTTTCAGTAGGGCCTAAAAAGTATCCATGATCAACTGCTAACATCAATGCACGATTATTTTGTGGTTTGATAATTTGTGAAAGTCTATTTTGTAATCCCCAATCCATATCTCTTCGATTTTGAAAGAATAGAAATACCTTTCTTAAGCCTTTCTTATTTTGTAATAATTATTTTCATTGCATTATCACCACTTCTAGCATGATCAAATGCTTTTTGAGAGTCTTCAATAGGATATGTGTGAGTCACTAATTGTTTGACATCTATTTGAGATGATTCTATTAATCTAAGAGCTTCTTTGGTATCATTATCAGATGCAGCATAACTTGTCACCAGTGTAATTTCTTTAGAATATATTTTACTCATATTCAAAACAATTTTTGCGTCCTTTGAAGGAACACCAAACATCATGACAGCCCCGCCTTTTCGTACAACATCAATTGCATCTTCCAATGCTTTGATGCTACTTGTTGCGACTATTGCCACATCTACTCCTTTTCCTTCAGTATGATCTAAAATTCTTTGTTTTCTGTTTTCATCTAGAGAATTAATAGAGTCTGTAATGTTAAATTTTTTTGCAAATCCTAATCTAAAATCATTTACATCAAAACAGAAAATCTTTGAGAATTTTTTAGATTTTGCAAGCATCACGTGCATCATGCCAGTGGGCCCAACACCAAAAACTGCAACAGAGTCTCCTTCTTGATAAGAGTATTTTGTCCATGCCCTAACGCAACATGCCAAAGGTTCAATCATTGCAGCTTCTTCAAAACTCATAGAATCAGGAATCTTGAGCACACCGCCATGATCTACATTCCATTTTGGTACAACATATTCTTCAGATAGACCACATGGGGAGAGGTTTGTTTCATAATATTTTGAGCACATTGTTTCATTACCGTGTTTACACAAGTGACAAGAATAACACGGAACATGATGATGAGTAAATACTCTATCACCTTTTTTAAATTCAGTTACATCAGAGCTAACATCAATAATTATTCCGGCAGGTTCATGACCTAACCGCATTGAAGGTTGTCCATATTCTCCAAATACTTTTTCCAAATCAGACCCACAGATACCACATGCGTGCATTTGTACCAAAATATCTCCAGAACCCAATGTCGGATTTTCTATTTCATTAATTGAGATAACAGAGGGTTCTCTGACAGACGCAGTCTTCATATCAAAACTTTAGAAGACTGAATATAAGTAGATTAAATTATACACCGAGGATCTTTTTGAGCATCAATCTATAATCAACCTCAGATTTTTCACTTCCCGCTGAAGGTAATGCAAAAACCAGTGTGGATTTTATTGCTCGAAGTGCAGTCAGTTCATCACTAATAGATTCAGTCATATCATCACTTACCAAAACTAATCCAACATCAGGATTATCAGTTAGTTTCTTAATTTCATCTAATGCTTTTTTAGGTGTATCTGAGATTATTCCAGGTACTCCTGCTAATTGGAAACTTGTAACAAAGGATTTGCTTCCTACAGTGAATATTTTCACAGATCAAAATTTTGTTTATTCTAATTTAACCCTTTTTGGTAGGTATTAGATCAGGAAAGATTGATTTAGTTTAAGAAACCAAACAAATCATGATAAAAATTGACACTCAGAAAAATGTCTATTTGTTCACGCATGGAAGAATGGATCTACAAGAAAAAGCAGTAAGTGCCCTAGTCTCAAAAGGATTCTCAAAGGAGAAAATAGTCATGGCATTACCAAGTAAAGTTGGAAATGTAGGTGATTACATGGCAATGCTTTGGATGCCACCTACCCCAGATCACATAAAAATTCAACACATAACCAAAGTTGAAGACGTGAAACCAGAGGGAATGGTTGGACTTTGGAAAGGCGTTTCAAAAGATGACATTGAAACTATACCATTAGGATAGAATTAACTAAATCCAGCGCCAAATTCATCGCCCTTTTGAAGAGGGTCACCAGAATCTAAATTTTTTAATTTTAAATAAAGCAATGATTCGTAGACTAGCTTCATTGCATCCTCATCATTTAGATTTGAATTAGATCTTACGTGGTCATTGTATTTTTGTAGTTTCTGGGTATTTTGTTCATCTGCAGATAATCCATCTTTTTCCATCATTGTTGTAATTTTTTCAATTAAAGGATCGTATTGATTTTCATCCATAATTATTTTGTATTATTTCTAGTTATTAACAAGTTCTAATAATAGAATTTTCATAAATCAGAAATTAATCCTGAAAGAAAATCGCCATATTCTTCATCAGAAAATCTAATCGTTTCTATTTTATTTTCTTTTTTAGCCAAATGGGTGGATTCCAAATGATAGCAAGTTGTTTTTCCATTTAATCTGCCAAAATAATATCCAGGACAAGAACAGTATTCAGCATCAGGATCTAACCAGTGTTCTTTACCTTTTCCAACTACAGTCCAAATTTTTCTTTGACTGGGTTCAAAAAGATGTAATTTAACTCGTTTTTCAGAAACTAGAGATTCAATTCTCTCAGAATCTTTGTTCATAAGAATTTAATCCAAAGTCTATTGTATTATCTTTGATGCTCAAAACAAGAATAATTCCATCAAAACCAATAATGGTTTTAGAAGGGAAAAAAAAGAATCTAATAGTTACAGATATGCATATTGGATTTGAAAGTACTCTTGCATCAAATGAGATCTTTATCGGAAAAAATACGTCAATCAATGAGACAATAGATGAATTATCAAATGTAATTGATTCAGAAAAGCCAGACGCGCTGATTTTATTAGGAGATATAAAATCCAGCATCAAAAATATCTCAAAAAGCGAATGGGATGAAATTCCATTATTTTTTAAGAGAATAAAACAGAAATGCGATGTGATATTAATTCCTGGAAATCATGATGCAAACATACAGAGACTAGTTCCAGAAAATATCTCAATGATCAGTTCTACGGGAATGGTGGAAGAAAATATTTTACTCATGCATGGACATACAATGCCTTCAGAAAATTTTTCCCATGTAGATAAAATCATCATGGGTCATGTACATCCTGTATTTTTTCAAGAAGATTCAGTACTAAATGGACAAAGAGTATGGATTTCAATGAAAACAGAAAAGCAAAATATTTTTCCAAATAAATCAGGAGATATAGAAATAACAATCATTCCATCATTTAACAGATATTTTTATGCAACTCACAAAAGAAAATATAAAAAATCAATTTCACCCATAATAGAAAAAATAAAACAAGTATCATCTGCCAAAATAATCACACTAGATGGAACTATTATTGGAGATGAATCAATAATTGATCAAGTGTTATAGTGAAATTCAAATCAAGAACAGATTTTTGTTACAAATGTCATTTTGTGATCACAGTAGTCATTCAATTGTATCATATGGTTCTATAGGATCTTTTGTTGTTTCATTATCTTTGAGCCATTCCAGAGTCTTTACAAATGAATCAGCTAGCTCAATAGTTGTAAGAACTGGAATTCCTAATTCAAGTGCTTTTCTTCTAATTTGATATTCATCCTCAAGCATTCCAACATATTTTTCAAGTGTTGATGTGCTAGGAATATTTATGATAAAGTCTATCTTTCGTTCATAAAGCAAATCTGCAATGTTAGGTTTTCTTGTAGGTTCTGAAATTTTGTGAACTACTTCAACATCACCAATCTTTTCTTCAAAAAATTCTGCAGTATGCTCAGTTGCAACGATCTTAAATCCAAGATTTTTTAATCGTGCAATTGGTTGCAATAACTTTTCTTTATTTTGAGAACCACCAACTGTAACAAGTGCTGTACCTGTCTTTGGAAGAGTATATCCTGCAGAAGTAAGCCCTTTAGCTAATGCATCGTAAAAGCTTGTTCCAAAGCATGCAACTTCGCCAGTAGATTGCATTTCCACGCCTAGTCTAATATCTGCCCCCTCTAGTTGCATAAAGGAGAATTGAGGTACCTTGATTCCAAAATTTTGAATTTTTTGCCATTTATTTTCAGGTAATTTAGGAAGAGGCTTACCCAAAATTGCCTTTGCTGCTAGTAAGATAAGATTTGTCTTAACAAGTTTTGATACAAATGGCATAGAACGAGATGCTCTAATGTTTAGTTCAATTACATAGACATGATCATCATGAATTAGAAATTGTAGATTAAATGGTCCTTTGACATTAAACGTTTTTGCAATCTTTGTAGAGTATTCAGTGATAGTTTCAATAGTTTTATTGTTTAGTCTCCATGGTGGAATACACATCATGGCATCACCTGAATGAACACCTGCACTTTCAATGTGTTCAACTATGGCGCCAATTATAACATCAGTTCCATTACTAACTCCATCAACATCGACTTCTAGTGAATTTAACATGAATTTTGAGATAACTACTGGGTGATCAGGTGATACATCAGTTGCTTCTTTAACATATTTTTTTAATTCATCTTGGGACCATACAACTTTCATTGCAGCGCCAGATAACACATATGAAGGTCTAACAATTACTGGGAAACCTACATTTTGTGCAAAACTTTTTGCCTCAGCAGTATTTGAGAATGCTTGCCATCTCGGTTGTTGAATATGTAATTTATCTAATTCCGCACTGAATTTGGAACGGTCTTCTGCTCTATCAACATCGTTTGCAGCAGTACCAATTATGTTAATACCATTTTTTGCAAGACCTAATGTCAAATTATTTGCAGTTTGACCTCCAACACACGTAACTATGCCTTTTGGATTTTCAAATTCTGCAATATCCAAAATTCTTTCCAAAGTTAATTCTTCAAAGTACAATCTACTACAAATGTCATAATCAGTTGAAACAGTTTCAGGATTACAATTTACAACTGAAACATTTTTTTCGCCATTTTCTTGCAAACCCCAAACCATATTTACAGTACCCCAATCAAATTCCACGCTGCTGCCAATACGATACGGACCTGCACCAAGTACGATGACACCTTTTTCATCAGGTGTGATTTGAATATCATTTTGATTACCGCCATATGTTAGATAGAGGTAGTTGGTAACTGCAGGCCATTCAGCTGCCAAAGTATCGATTTGTTTTACAGAAGGCAAAACACCTGCTTTTTTACGTATTTCACGTATTTCTTCAGCAGGTTTGTCTTTTGCACGCGCAATTTGCTTGTCAGAGAATCCCATCTTTTTTGATTCCCAAAGTAAAGGAGTGTCAAGTGGCTCTTTTTTTAATTTAGATTCAATATCCACAATATTTTTGATTTTTTCAATAAACCAAGGATCAATTGCAGAAAGTCTATAAATTCTCTCAACTGAGATTCCCATCTTAAGAGCAGCTGCAACATAATACAAAATCAAATCATCAGGGTGAGAGAGATGATCTTCTATTTGCTCTTCATCATATGATTCCATATTTGCTCGATTTAGAACAAGACCGTCATTTCCAATGTCAAGCATTCGTATTGATTTTTGTAATGATTCCTCAAAGCTTCTTCCAACTGCCATAACTTCACCAACAGATTTCATGGTAGGACCAAGTTTTCGTTTTACAAGATCAAATTTTGCAAAATCCCATCTAGGATGCTTACATACAATATAGTCCAAAGACGGTTCAAAACAAGCAGTGGTGGATTTTGTAATTCTGTTTTCTAGTTCTGGCAATGTATATCCCAATCCAATTTTTGCAGACATGTATGCAAGTGGATAACCTGTTGCCTTGCTTGCAAGTGCAGAAGATCGTGATAATCTAGGATTGATTTCTATTGCAACGTATCTATCAGAATCAGGATCCAATCCATATTGTATGTTACATTCACCTACAATTCCAACATGTTTTGTTGCACGCAAAGCTGCAGTGCGAAGCATATGATATTCATGATTATCAATTGTTTGAGAAGGTGCAACAACAATGTTATCACCAGTATGAACTTTCATTGAAAGAACATTTTCCATATTACAAACAATCACATTATTCCCATCATAATCTTGCATTACTTCATATTCTATTTGCTTCCAATGTCCAATGTATTCCTCAATTAGAACTTGACCCACAAGACTTGCCCTTAGTCCTCGTTCAACAATTTCATGTAATTCAATTTCATTGTAAGCAACTCCTCCTCCCTTACCGCCAAGGGTATACGCTACTCGAATAATTACAGGGTAGCCTAATTCTTGAGCAATTTCTTTTGCATCTGTAAAATTTGTAACAGTTCTACTTTTTAGAATTGGAACATTGCATTGATTCATGGAATCTTTGAAGAGTTGGCGGTCCTCAGTTCTTTGAATTCCCTGAATTTGTGTACCTAAAACATGCACCCCATACTTTTCAAGTATGCCTGCTTGTGCAAGATTAACACCACAATTCAAAGCAGTCTGACCCCCATATGCCAGCATTATCCCATCAGGCCTTTCCTTTTCGATAATAGATTCTACATACTCGACATTCACAGGTAACAAATACACTTTATTTGCAAATCTAGTATCTGTCTGAATTGTTGCAATGTTTGGATTGATTAAGATACTTTTCAGTCCATCTTCGTGTATTGCTTTGAGGCATTGGCTTCCGGAGTAGTCAAATTGACGGTCGTTTTTAGCGACTTTCGCCGGCTTCTCCGATTTTTATTGCCCCACTACCAAGTACAAGAATTTTTTTTATCGACTCATTCTTCGGCAGATTTGCCTTCCTCCATAAGGTGCTTGAGTTCTTCAAAGACGAATTTACAATCATAAGGTCCTGGTGCAGCTTCGGGATGAAACTGGACAGCGATACAATTTTGTTTTTTGTGTTTTATTCCTTCGACTGTTTTATCGTCTGCGTTTGTAAACCATAAATCAAATTCAGATGCATTCAAAGATTCAGGAGTTATTCCATAACCGTGATTCTGGCTAGTAACATAAACTTGATCATTATCTAAATTAACACATGGTTTGTTTTGTCCTCGATGACCATATTTTAATTTGTAAGTTTGAGTGTTTCCAGCAAGACCAATTATTTGTGCACCTAAACAAATTCCAAGTGTTGGAATATTTTTTTCAATTAGTTTTCTTGCAGTTTCAATAGTGTTTGGGCATTTTTGCGGATCTCCTGGACCATTACTAATTACAACACCTTTTGGATGATACGACATAATTTTTTCAAAAGATGTATCCCAAGGTAATTTTATTACTTTGTACCCAAGTTCACGAATATTTCTCAGTATTGCATTTTTTGTACCAGTATCAATTACAACGACTGATTTTTCTTCAGACCCATACACCACTTCTTGTTTGGTAGATACCGCATCCATGAATTGTTCAGAATTATAATTAGGTGCGGATGCAAGTTGTTTTTTTACTTCATCTACATTAATTTCAGTGTCAGATACTACTAGAGCAGCCATCATTACTCCTCCAGTACGAATTTTTTTTGTTAGCGCTCTTGTATCAATTCCAGAAATTCCAGGGATTTTTTCATTATATAACCACTCATCAAGAGTCATCAATAGATTCCAGTGGCTGGCAGTCAAAGAGAGTTCATGAACAACCAACCCCCTTAGTTGAATTTTATTAGATTCAAAGAATTTTGGGATTCCATCTTGATCTTTAATTGATGGATCTGGCACACCATAGTTTCCCACAAGAGGATAGGTAAGTGTAAGAATTTGCCCGCTATACGATGGATCAGTTAGAGTCTCAGCATACCCCACCATTCCTGTATTAAAGACGATTTCACCAAAAACGGTTGTAGAATAACCAAACCCCATCCCGTCAAGGACAGTGCCATCATCAAAAATCAGCTTTCCAAACTTGTTTGCATGGATTGATTTCTTTGTAGTAATTGTAACCCTCGACGACTACTTTTGATTATGGATTTAAGTTTTTTGAAGGTTGATCGCAAAGAGAAATTAAAATGTTCTCAGAGTGCTCTGAATTCTTCACTCCACTTGTGATATGCACGGATCATTTCAAGTGAAACACTTGGTTTTCTTCTTTCCATAATTGTCTTAAAGTCAGCTGTGGTGAGTTCACGTGGTTGTATTGGCGCTTCACCGGCTACTGGTTCATGATAATCAGGTGCATTAAATATTTCATGAACTGCCTTAATTTGTGCTGCTTGACAAACGTCTTTGATATCACTTGCACTGTAACCATCAAATAATTTTGCAAGTTCTGTTATGTTAACTCTAAGGTCTTTTTTTAATGGTGCAGTGTATTGTTCAAACAATTTTTCTCTTGCTTCTTGAGTTGGAAGTGAAACATAGATTCTTTTTTGGAATCTTCTAAGAAAAGGCCAATCAAGACTCCATGGTTTGTTGGTAGCACCAATAACATAAAGCATCAAATCTTTACCTTTACCATTAACACCATCCATTTCTGTCAAGAATTGATTTTTTGTTCTTACCTCTCCTCCAACTTCACTACTTCTGGATCCTAAAAGAGAATCAACTTCATCGACAAAAAGAATAACAGGTTTTCCTTCTTTTTCAGCATACTTTCTTGCCATAGCAAATAATTTTGAAACATTTTTTTCAGCCTCACCTAACCATTTACTCATCATGGATGCAGCATCTACATTAATGAAATACCCATCCATTTCATTTGCAGTAGCAGCTGCCAACATGGTTTTTCCAGTTCCTGGTGGACCATAGAGAAGCATTCCTTTTGGCCAGCCCAAAGGAAACAAATCAGGTCTTTTTGTAGGATAAACTATTGATTCACGCAATGCATTCTTTGCATCATCTAATCCAATTACTTCACTCCAACTAATATTGGGTTTTTCTTTCATTACAAGATCTTCAAAATCATTTTCATCAGTTTGTCTTTGCACAGAAGCTTTCTGTTCTTTAGGAGAAGCATTTGGATCAACTGCAGGTTCCACTCCACGTGATTCTTGAAGTGCAGTTATTCGGTTATGATAAGAATTGCATCTGTCTTTGTAAATAGGATTAAGTTTGCTTGTAGGATAAAGCTGTAATAGTTTTACAAGTGAATCAATTGCTCGCTGATAATGTGTAATGGCCATGCCTCGTGCTCCTTGAGAGTCAAACTTGATTGCCTCTGAAGCATACTTGCTTGCATTATTTTCTAATTCTTGTGGGGCTAAACTCATATTACTTGCACATTATTCCCTTGAGAATTTTCTTGGTATTCAGAGGTGTTAATCGCTGTAGTAAAATTGGTTAAATTAATTGAACTAGTTTTAGTATTCTCAGTGAATTCATTCAGATATGATTTTTCAAGGTCAGATTTTTCTGAAATTCTGGAGTGCATATTCTTGACTTTATTAATAGAATCCTCAGCAGATAAAATTAATTCAGAGATTTCATCATCGACGCATTCCATTGATTGAGCAGATTCTGCGATAATAGAAACAAACTGCTGTAAAATCAAACGTGTCTCTTTTTTATCCTCATATTTGGAGAGCATGAAATTAGCCAATCCCACAATTTTATTTATATCCTGCAATTCCTCCAGGGTCAATTTATCAATTTTAACATCAGGTGTATTAGAGAGGGATATCTTTTTTTCAATTTTTGCCGATAGTGATTGGATATGGTCTATATCTTTTACAAAACCACGTTTGGAGCTAAGAAAATTCAAGTATTGCATGCTTTAGAAAAATCAAGATTAGGGTACTGCTTACTTATTTTAGAGTCGACCATCAATTTTACTTCATTTAGCACTGAAGTTGACTCGATATTTGATTGACTAAAATCAAATCTAGCCTCAGTAAGAATTGCAGAATCTAAAATAATACTTCCCAAATGAACTGATAACTCTGAAAGATTTTGACTGCAGGCAGGAAGCAGGTTAAAAAGTTGAGCACTCACAGTCCTTATCATAGGGATTGTCAAAGGCAAAAGTTCAGGGATGCTGTTTATTCCAGAGATAGAGTTTAGTCTTTTTTGAATTTGAGAGAGAATTTCTAATGAAAAGATTATGGTTCTTTCAAAATCAAGTGCTTTAACATAAGTGTGATCATCATCGTCTAATTCTAAGAAATTACGGTTTAATTTTTTTAGTTCAGTTTTTTTTCTTTTTAAAATATCCACAATACTATTTAGTAAATCACTTGAATACTCGAGTCTTGGGACAATAGTGACAGTTTGAGATACATTCACACATTCTACTCTAACTAAATTTGAATTACACATCATACCAACTTGTCAACAGATATTTGATATTTCAGTACAGTGTCACAATTTTATCAGTAACCGCAGTAACACCTCGCGATGGTTACAATTTTGAATTTTTTTTGAGTATTTGTGTAAAGGAATTTAGCTCTCAATGTTACCTAATCATGTGTAAAGAAGAATCATGGTAAATGGGCATGCATTAACTGTTAGTCTTGAAGAATTTGGCTTGAGCAAGTATGAGGCTCAGGCATATGTTGCCCTTATCTCAAAAGGGACAATATCTGCAGCAGAACTTGCATATTATTCAGATATTCCAAGAACCAAAATATATCCCACATTATTAAAGTTGGAAAACAAGAAATTGGCAATAATTTCAAAGAGCAAACCAATCATGTGCACAGCAATTGCACCTGAAGATGCATTTGATTCAATCATCGATGAGCAAATTAATAAAGTAAATGCAATGAACACATTAGTTTCAAATCTAAAAAAAGCAAGTGAGGAAAGCAGGAAATCTAGAGGTTCAGAAGAGAAAAGATATTTTCACGTTAGTGCAAATAATGTTCTAGAACAGCTAAGAATAATGATAGAAGGTTCAAAATCGTCAATCAATATCATGGCAGATCAATGGGGATTAGAATTATTAGGAGAATGCAAAGAACAATTACTATCAGTACTTCGTAGAAATTCAGAAGTCAGATTATTACTCCCATCCACACAAATTTGTTCAGAATTGTACAGAGCAATTCCAAATGAGGTAAAAATCAGAGTGTCAGATACAATACAAAATTGTTTTGTTTTTGACGAAACAGAAGTATTGATTGTAGATAATGAGAATGGCAAGGGTGCAATATTCTCATCAACGGAAGTATTGGGAGTAAATCAAAATAGAGTATTTGCAGATATTTGGAGAAATTCAATTAGAACAGAATCACTTGCAGACATGACAAAAAATGAGGCCCAAGAAGTTTACAAAATTATTCGAATCATTAATGAAAATGGGCTTACACATATTCTAAATTCAACAATGGTTTCAAAAAAACCAGAGTTAGACATGCTCAAATTACTTGAAAAAAATGGAATTAATTTAAAAAGTAAATCACTGGACGAAATAATTGAGATCCTAGATGCGGTACTACAAATAATGTGTTCAGGTCATGTGAATTTTGATGCCAATACTAAAAACATAACAATAGAATCAAAATTAAATAGCGGTCATTCATTACCGTGGGCATCCATTTTGGATGAATGTCTACAAAAACAAGGTTACAAAACAAGAACAGTGTATCAAAATAATTCAAACAAGGGTGAAAAAGTCCTCATCAAAATAAGTAAAAGCTAAAATCAGATAGGTATTTCACAAATATCGTGATTGATGAAAAAATAAAATCATTAGGAATTAACCTACCCATTCCACCTAGTCCTGCCGGATCTTATATTCCAGTAGTAAGATCAGGGAATTTACTATATGTCTCAGGTCAGATTCCAATGGAAGATGGGAAAGTGACATTCACAGGAAAAGTTTCAGATACAAATATTGAAACGGCACAAAAATCAGCAAGAATTTGTGCAATCAACATACTTGCTCAACTCAAAAAAGAATTAGGAGATTTAGAAAAGATTTCCAAAATTGTGAGAATATCAGGATTTGTAAATTCAGTGCCAGAATTTACACAGCAGCCAAAAGTAATCAATGCAGCTTCGGATTTGTTTTATGAAATATTTGGAGAGTGTGGAAAACACTCTAGAATTGCAGTCGGAGTATCAAGTTTGCCGTTAAATTCAATGACAGAGATTGACGCCATAGTAGAAATGAAATGAAATACAGTTCCAATTTTGAAATTATTTAATTTAATTTTTTATTAAATTCTTTAAGGAATGTTTGAATTTTTAGTTTTGGAATAACGGCTCCACATGCTTTATCATGTCCACCACCAGAACCACCAAGATCAGTTGCAAGAATATTAACAATTTTACCCAAATGAATTTTGCAAGATCTTGATCCTCTAACAGATACGGCATAGATGCCATGATCAACTCTTTCTTTGTAGGCAACACCCACATCTTTTCCAGATAATCCTAAAACAAAATTAACTGCACCACTTGCTCCAGAATCCATAATTTCCATATATCCAATGTTTGTCATTGTCTTCATTCCTTTTTTGACTTTGTCAATTATTAGTGCTAGTTTCTCAACTTGAATTTGTGCAAATTCAAAGGTATTTGGAATTTGGTGTGGGAATTTTGAATCAGCCAATTCTTCTACCAAATACAGTAGATAATCAGGATCTTTTTGGTGTCCAACTATATTGTAAGTAAGAACAGTTGCGTTAATCAAAGCAAATTGTCTATCGTAGATTTGAAGTAATTTAGAACCAATGGGTCGGTCTTCCATATAATCAGTAATGGCAGCACATGCTGCAATAAACGAAGCATGATCAGAGAGTTTTGATTTGAATGCATTATAGACCTGAACTGTGGTGCATTCATTGATATCATGAATCATTTTAACTTTAATTTTTTCTAAGTCTTTTGTAATTTTTGGATCAATATCATGATGATCAATGTATGTTACTGCAACATGATTCTTTTTTAAAATTCTTAAAATTTCAACAAATTCATCTTGATTCTTTTTACTAAGACCTAAATCGCAAATATACAATGATTTTAATTTTTCATCTGCACAAACTTTCTGTATAGCCTCCATCTGAGATGGGTAATCAACCAAAACAGAATCACCGCCAAAAGCCTGTCTGATCAAAGCTGCAGAACTAATACCGTCAGCATCTTCTTTGTGTGAAATACAAATAACTTTAGTTCTTTGTGATTGTGTGGCCTTTGGTTTTGTTGTAGTTTTTTTCTTGATAGTTTTTGTTGTTTTCTTTGTTTTAGATGCGACCATTATTGTCGATTCACTTGTATACCCTCATTTAAATCAAGAATGAATTATTACTTTGATTCCTGAGATTCTTGTTTTATGCTTTGATTTACCAAAGAGGTGGAATTTACAAATGCATCATAAAATGACATTCCATTCATCTGAGTTTGAATATCAATTTCTTGAATTTTACGTAATTCATCTCCAGATGCAGTTAAGACAAGATTATCGAGTTTCTCTAAAAGTTGTCGTTCAGAGGGAGTCATTTAATTTTTAATTAAAAATAATCATTTATGAGCCAGAGTTGCCATATTAGACTAATTACTAAACTTCATAGACATGATTTCTTGCGAAAATATAATAAAAGATTTCTCAAAGGATAGATGTGGAGACAAAAAACATAGGCTTACGTGGGATTCAGGTTGCAGATACAAAAATCTCAAATATTGATGGGGAAAAAGGCAAGCTAATTTACCGCGGTTATGATATCTTAGAACTAACAAAAAAATCAAACTATGAAGAAACAGCATATTTGCTACTACATGATGAATTACCAACCAAAGAACAACTGTCAGAGTTCAAATCCAAACTAAACGAGGCAAGATGGATTCCCAAAAGAATGCAGATCAACATGGGAAATTGGAGAAAAGATGCAGATCCAATGGATATGTTACAAGCATTTGTTGCAGCACTGGCAGGATACTATGATGAAGAATTTGCAAGCAAAGAGGCAAGTTATGATAAAGCAATCAATCTAATTGCCAAAGTACCTACAATAATTGCAAGTTGGCAGAGAGTAAGAGACGGATTAGAAATAATTGATCCTGATCCAGATTTAGATCACGCAGCAAATTTTCTCTACATGATGTTTGGAGTAAAACCAGACAAAGAAATTGAAAAGATTTTCGACACATGTTTGATTCTTCATGCAGAACACACCTTTAATGCATCTACATTTGTTGCAAGACAGGTTGCATCAACTAGAGCACATATGTATTCAGCAATAAGTGCGGCAATCGGTGCATTAAGCGGAGAATTGCATGGTGGTGCAAATACCGAGGTAATGAAGATGCTATTAGATATTGGCACAATAGACAATGTTGTTCCATGGATTAAGGAAAAAATCAGCAAGGGTGAGAGAATAATGGGAATGGGTCATGCAGTGTATAAAACATATGATCCTAGAGCAGAGGTTCTAAAAGAATTATCAAGAAAGCTTGCTGCTAAAACAGGTGAACCGTGGTATGACATTACAGAAAAAGTAGAAACAACTACAATTGCAGAAATAAAAATGCAAAGAGGAAAAGATATCTATCCAAATGTCGATTTGTACAGTGCTTCAATTTACCATATGCTAAAAATTCCAATGGATCTTAATACTCCAATTTTTGCAATATCAAGAGTTGCAGGATGGGCTGCACACATAATTGAAGAAAAATTTGCAGAGGCAGCACCAAAAACGGCATTATACAGACCAGAAGCAGTCTACGTTGGAAAATATTGTGGACCAGAAGGTTGTGAATACGAGATCCTGGACTTGAGAAAGTAATTTTTAATTTCTTGTGTTAAGCCATTCTTTTGCTTTAGAGTTTACATCGTGTTTGTACAAAACTTCAAAAACCATATCATAAAATGTGATGCCTTTTTTTTGTGCCTGATCATCTAGCCAACGAATTCCATCAGCCAATTCTGGATCATATTCTGAAAATTCTACGAGTTCATCAACCATTTTTGAAAAGAATGTTTGTGACTCTAACATGTGTTGTTCTTTTAATCTTTGATCATAAGGGCGGGATTCAAAATATATAGACAAAAAACCGTTATTTGGTTGACAATTGGAGCACGTTTTATTTTTTGATGGAAATACAAAGGCAATATCATGGGTTATTCAAACAAACAATTCAATCATAGAGCAAAAAAGAGAACATGCAGATATTTACTTGGATAAAGTAACCAGTCAACAATCAAAATACATTGGATTACATGTTGGGATGTTTTGGGGCATTGGCACATTTATCATAAAAAACCAAGATGTTGTAAAAATAGCAATAGACAATAAAACAATCTTTGAGCATCTATCAACAAATCAAAAAATCCATGATGAATTTATTGAAAAAAGAGCTCATTTTATCAGACAGTTAATTGAACAAAGAGAATTAAAAATTCAACATGTATTGATAACACCAGAGGAAAACTTGGCTGCTAAAAAAATACAATGCAGAGGTGCTTAAGACCAAAAACGAGAGTTACTTGGTGAGAGCTCCAATGCATCTTGTATTTCGTACTAGGTGAATGAATAATATAAAAAATAAGTGTTCAATATGATTGACCATAGTTAAAATCAATTAAAGCGATCATGTAAGATTTTCAAAAGTTTTTTTAGATTTATGTAAATTTTTGAAGAAAATCAGAAATTACACATGTGTGAAAATTTCAATGTTGTAGTTATTCAGAAGAGACATAGTTTTCTAAATATTCCAATTATTTTAAATGGTAAACGTAATAGTAAAGATTAGATTTATTTAGCTTGAGGAAATCCTTGGATTAATTATGGCAAGTATAGATAAAGTGGCAATTGCATTTTCTATTGCAATTGTAGCTGTCGGCGTAGGATTTGCATTCTATGCTGGTCACGTTCAAAATAACGCTCCAGTAGTCTCAGCTCCAGTAATGACTAAAACTGAGATGCCAAAAATGCAAGCACCTACAACAACAGAAAAAACTGTAAAAATAAAAGAAGAGGTAAAGATTGAAGAAGAACCATCTGTGCCAGTTGAAGAACCATCTGTGCCAGTTGAAGAATCATCTGCACCAAAAACAGTTAGCGTAACAATTCCAACCGGAACTTCGTCTCCAGGCTGTGAAACATCCAATGCGTGTTATTTACCAGCATCAAGTACAATCAATGTAGGTGATACGGTAGAATGGAAAAACATAGACACTGCAGCACACACAGTAACAGGTGGTAGTCCATCAGATGGTCCATCTGGTGTATTTGACAGTAGTTTAATCATGGCAGGCGCATCATTTGAAAATACATTTGATGCAGCAGGAAGTTATGATTACTTCTGCATGGTACATCCATGGATGGTTGGAAACGTTCAAGTGAACTAACCGAAATTTTTTCTTTTTTCTTATTTTATTTGATTTTTACGTATTGCTCTATTGTATGCCACTCCAAATCTATGAGTCTCATCTCGGGCATATTGTAAAATTTTCAATGAGGGCTTGTCTTTTGAAATTACAATAGAATCTTTTTGGTTTGGAACAAATATCTCTTCATTTTCTTTAGCAAGTGAAATGCAATTAATCTTTAATCCTAGTGATTGCAATGACTTGAGTGCAGCATTTAGTTGCCCTTTTCCACCATCAATTAATATCAAATCAGGTAGATGAGAATGTTCTTCCAGTAACCTAAGATATCTTCGTTTGATGACCTCACTTATCATTGCAAAGTCATCTCTACTAGAAACTGTTTTAATTTTGAATTTTCGGTATCCAGATTTGTTTGGTTTACCATCTACAAATCTAGACATCGAGCCTACTGCAAAATCATCCCCATGATTTGAAATATCAAAGCATTCAATGATGCTAGGAATTGCAGAAAGATGTAATATTTCTTTTAGTTCTATCAAGCCAAGATCACCACCCTTGGAATGAATCAATGAGATATTCTTTAAAATCAAATTAATGATATCCTTTCTTTTACCTCGTTGTGGGCAAATAATTTCAACTGAGAATCCTGCCTGCTCAGAAAGTAATGATTCTAAAAGTATTTTATTTTCAGGAAGTTCACTGACAAGGATGAATTTTGGAATTTTGTGAATAGTGTAATACTGAAAAAGAAAATTTGAAAAACTATTATCCCCAACAAGATCAAAAAAGAATTTGTCGCTGTCTCGCATTACTCCATTGATCATTCTGAAATTCATTACAGTTACAGTTTGATCTTTATTTCCAATTCCAAAGTATTCCTCATCAGAATTCTCAACATATTCCATTTTTTGTTTTGTTTGAAGACTACCCAATCTAATCAAAGTATCACGAATATCCTTTGCACGTTCAAATTGTTGTGATTCAGCAGCTTGTGTCATTTCTTCTTTTAATTTTTTTGTGAAAACCAGAGTTTGGTTTTTTCCTTTTAGTACTTCTTCTAATGAAGATACATGTTGATTGTATTTGTCTTGAGCATCTTTGAATTCACATGGACCTTCACAGTTTCCTAAATGGTATTCTAAGCATACTTTTTTTGGCAATTGTGTACAGATTCTAATTTGAAATGCTTTGCGTAGAGTGCCGATTGTAAGTAGCTTTGAGCTACCTTGCATAAACGGACCAAATATTTTTCCGCCACCTAGAAACTTTCCATCATGTGTTCTTCTTGCAACAAGCAATCTAGGATATTTTTCGTTGGATATTCGAAGGTAGGTATAGCGCTGTTGATCTTTTAATTCAATGTTAAATTTGGGCCTATATTTTTTTATCATATTTGATTCTAAAAGAAATGCTTCACTTTCATTATCAGTTAAAACAAATTCAATATCAGAAATGTTTTCCACAAGCTTTTGTGTTTTGTAATTCTGATTTTTTAAAAAGTATGACTTTACTCTGTTTTTCAGATTCTTTGCCTTGCCAATATAGATAATTTTCTTATCAGAATTTTTCATCAGATATATGCCAGGATTTGAGGGAATGTGGATTTTTGAAATATCAAAAGTCATTGTTTTAGTAATTTTTTGAGATATTTTCCAGTATAGCTTCCAGGTGCTTTTGCAACTTGATCAGGCGTGCCTACAGCAATTATTTTACCACCCTCATCACCACCCTCTGGCCCCAAATCAATTAACCAGTCAGAGTTTTTGATTACATCCATGTTGTGCTCAATTACCAGCACGGTATTTCCCAGATTCACCAGTCTATTTAGTACATCAAGAAGTTTTTGAACATCTGCAAAATGCAACCCTGTAGTAGGCTCATCAAGAATGTAAAATGTTTTTCCTGTTCCTCGTTTGGATAATTCAGATGCAAGTTTTACTCTTTGTGCCTCTCCGCCAGATAAAGTAGTAGATGATTGTCCTAGCTTGATGTAACCCAACCCAACATCAAAAACGGTTTGTAATTTTCTTTTGATTGAAGGAATGTTTTCAAAAAATTGCAGTGCCTCATAAACTGTCATATCCAATACATCTGAAATATTTTTTCCTTTATACAAAACAGATAGAGTTTCAGAGTTGTATCGTTTTCCTTTGCATTCATCACACTTTACATAAACATCAGATAAAAATTGCATCTCAATTTGTTTTACACCGTCACCATCACAAGCAAAACATCTTCCATCAGCTACATTAAAGGAGAATTGTCCTACAGTGTATCCTCGCTCTTTTGATAATTCAGTATTTGCATATAATTCCCTTATAAAAGTAAATGTGCCGATATATGTTGCGGGATTAGAACGTGGTGTTCTCCCAATTGGGGATTGATCAATTGCAATTACCTTATCAATATTTTCCAGACCTAAAATTTCACGGTGACTTCCAGATTTTACATTAGACGTGTAAAAATGATTCTCAAGGGATTTTAGTAAAATATCATTTATCAAAGTAGATTTTCCAGAGCCTGATACACCAGTTACAGAGACAAAAAGACCCAATGGAATTTCCACATCAATGTTTTTTAGATTGTTTTCAGATGCTCCTTTAATAATTAACGAGCCAGAACGATTACGTATCTTCCCTTCAAGTTTTATCAATGAATTATTTTTTAAATAATCTCCAGTGACAGATTTAGTATCATTGAGAATTTGGTCAATAGTTCCTTCAAAGACCACATTTCCTCCATGCACTCCTGCACCAGGACCCAAATCTACAATCCAGTCTGAATTTCGTATAACTTCTTCGTCATGCTCCACTACAATTACCGTATTTCCAAGATTTCGTAGCTTTGTTAGCGTTTTAATGAGACGCTCGTTATCACGTTGATGCAAACCAATTGTAGGTTCATCAAGAACATACAAAACTCCAGTAAGATTAGACCCAATCTGAGTTGCCAGTCTAATCCTTTGAGATTCGCCACCAGATAAAGTAGAACTTAATCTATTCAGAGTAATATAGTTTAATCCTACGTTCATTAAAAATTCTAATCTCGCTTTAATTTCTTTAAGGACATCTCGTGCAATGTATTGTTCATTTTCAGTTAGCTTTAATGTGGAAAAAAAATCATAACAGTGATCAATGGATAAATCACAGACATCCATAATTCCCTTATCGTTAATTTTGACTGCCAATGATTCTGGTTTTAATTTTTTTCCATTACATACAGTACATGGTGTGTCTCGCATGAATTGTTTTAGCCATTCACGTTTTGATTCAGAATCAGTTTCCATAAAAGAGCGTTGAAGATTAACTAGTACTCCTTCAAATGCATTGGTGTATTGCCAGGAAGAATCGCCAGATTTGGAACTATATTTAAAATCAATCAGGTCATTAGTTCCGTGTAAAATAATTCGAAGATGTTTTGGCGCTATTTTTTCAATAGGCGTCATCAAATCAAAACCAAATTTTTTTCCAACAGATCTTAATGCTTGTTTTCTAAATGCAGAAAATCGTCCACTCCATGGAACAATTGCACCATCTAAAATGGATTTGCTCTTATCAGGGATTACAAGGTCTGCATCAAATTCCATATTCACACCCAATCCATTACATGCCTTACACATTCCAAATGGAGAATTAAATGAGAATGTTCTAGGTTCTAGTTCACCAATAGTTAATCCACAATAAGGACATGCATTGTTTTGTGAAAAAATTTTTTCTGATTTTTCAGATGAAATCATGACATCTCCTTTGGATGCTTTGATTGCAGTTTGTATTGCCTCAAATAATCTAGATTTTTCAGATTTTTCTGTCTGTAATCTATCCACTATAATCTCAATATTGTGCCATTTCTGTCTGTCAAGTGTTGGAAACTGTTCATCTAGGCTCAAAATCTCCCCATCTAGGCGTATTCTAGAGTATCCGTCTTTTTTTATCTGTTCAAATAATTTCTCATATGTCCCTTTTTTTCTCTGAATAATTGGAGATAAAATCAGAATCTTTTGTCCAGCAAAATCCTTTAGAATAGAATCACAGATAGTTTCAATGGATTGACTAGATATTTTTCTAGCGCAATTTGTACAATAAGGAATTCCAATTCTTGCATAAAGTAATCTCACATAATCATAGATTTCAGTAGTTGTTCCAACAGTAGAACGTGGATTCTTACTTGTAGTTTTTTGTTGAATAGATATTGCAGGAGAGAGTCCTTCTATAGAGTCAACATCAGGTTTGTCCATTAATTCAAGGAACTGTCTTGCATAAGCAGAAAGCGATTCTACATAACGTCTCTGTCCTTCAGCATAAATTGTATCAAAAGCCAAAGTTGATTTTCCAGAGCCTGACAGTCCGCTAATAACAACAAGTTTGTTTTTTGGAATATCAACATCAATGTTTTTTAGATTATGATGTCTTGCACCACGAATCTTTAATTTATTTTCTACCATCTTTGAATTTAATCTCCTTTTCCAGTCTTTTTATTCTATCTCGACATTCAATTGCACGCTCAAAATCTAATTCTTCAGAATATTTTTTCATCTGAGATTCGAGTTCAATAATATCAGTAGCAAGATCGTGTATAGATTTTAGTTTAGATTCATCTAATGTGGTAACTTGTTCAGGAACTGATTTTATAATTGTCTGTGGAATGATATTATGCTCCGTGTTGTATTGTATTTGTTTTTCTTTACGTCTTTTTGTTTCATCTATTGCATGAGACATTGATTTTGTAATATTATCAGCATACATAATTACTGAACCGTTTACATGTCTTGCAGCTCTTCCAAATGTTTGAATCAAACTAGTAAAGTTTCTCAAAAATCCTTCCTTGTCTGCATCTAAAATTGCAACTAGTGAAACCTCAGGAATATCTAATCCCTCCCTTAACAAATTAATTCCAACTAGAACATCAAATTCGCCTAATCGTAGTTGTCGAATTAATTCTGTTCTTTGCAATCCTTCTATTTCAGAGTGCATGTATCTCACCCTCACCTGTTTTTTTGAAAGATATTCAGCAAGGTCTTCAGCCATACGCTTTGTTAGAGTGGTGACTAAAACACGCTCATTTTGGGCTGCTCTTTTGGCAATTTCGTGAATTAGATCATCCATTTGATCCTTTGTTGGTCTAATCTCCACGGATGGATCAAGTAGTCCAGTAGGTCTAACTAACTGCTCTGCTATTTGAGAGGATATTTTTTTCTCATAATCACTTGGAGTTGCAGACACAAAAATTGTGTTTTTCAGATAACCCTCAAATTCTTCAAATTTTAATGGTCTGTTATCATATGCACTTGGCAGACGAAACCCGTATGTCACTAGTTGCATTTTTCTTGAATAGTCACCTTTGTACATTCCATGTAGTTGTGGCAAAGTAACATGTGATTCATCAATTACAAGTAAATAATCATCTCCAAAAAAATCCATAAGACAAAATGCTTTCTCACCAGGTTGTCTTCCATCAAAATGTCTTGAATAATTTTCAATTCCTGAACAATAACCCAACTCACCTATCATCTCCAAATCATATTTTGTTCTCATTTCCAGTCTTTGTTTTTCTAATTCATTTAATTCTGGCAGTCGTTGTTCTAGCTCATCTTTAATTGAAAGTACAGCTTTTTCTCGGACATCTTTTGCAATCAAATAGTGTTTTGCAGGAAAAATTTTCATCTGAGTTATACTATGTTTTTCTTTAAGGGATATACTGTCAAGTAAAGCGATTTTTTCTATGTCATCGCCAAACATTGAAATTCGCACAATATCTTCAGAATATGCAGGAACAATATCTATCGTGTCACCCTTTACTCTGAAATTACCAGGAGCTACTTCGATGTCATTTCTTTCATATCTTGCATCAATGAATTTTTTTATTAGTTCATTTCTTTTTATTACGTCACCTGCATTAATTGTAATTGCCAAATCATCCCAATCCTGAGGATTGCCAAGGGAGTAAATGCAAGACACTGTTGAGACAATAATCGTCGGATCTCCAGATAGGAGCATTGCAGTTGCCTCTAATCGTAATTTTTCAATTTTTTCATTTATTTGAGTGTCTTTTTCAATATAGGTATCTGTCTGAGGCAGATAGCTTTCAGGCTGATAATAATCATAATAAGATACAAAATAACCCACGTTATTTTTTGGAAAAAACTGCTTGAATTCAGAATACAGTTGTGCAGCCAGAGTTTTGTTGTGAGATATGACCAATGTGTTTTTTCCAGTTCTTGCAATGACATTTGCAATAGAAAATGTCTTTCCACTGCCAGTTACACCAAGTAATGTCTGAATTGTTCCCTTTTTTACACCATCCACTAGTGCATCAATTGCTTGCGGTTGATCACCAGTAGGTTCAAACTCTGATACTAGTTCAAATTTATGACTTTGTTGCAACAGTTACGATAATTCAAAACTGAACTTATAGCTAACGTTTGGAGAGTAAAACACCAATGGTTCACAGTAATTAAGAACAAAAGATAGCACCAGTGAACATATTTTTCAATTTATTTATTAATCAAAAAATAACAGTTTTCACAGATGGAAAAGATTTGCAAAAACTACAAACATGTATTTGAGAATCGTGCAGGAGATTGTTGCTCATTTGATTGTAGTGAACAATATTTTAAAAAACAAAGTCAAATTCTAAACTGAATTTAATATAATTGGGATATCACAAGTAAATATTACCAAACAGGTTCATCAACCATTTGCAATCCGTTTTCAGTTATCTCAAATCCCATAATTTTCAAAGTTGCTTTTGCAGTAAGGGAATTTTTCTTTAATATTTTTTCTGCCAAATCCATTCTACTCTCTGCACGCATGTGTTGTCCGATTTTATATTTTCCATGTAGTGTATCAGGAATGACTTTGATTACAGCAACGCCGTCTAAAACTCTCATGGTAGATTGGATTGGCTCATATCCTCCCTCAGGCTGATATTTTTTCATAAGACCATTTAGTGCAAGTGTTTTTTCTTCTCTATCTGTTACTAGTGATGCTTTGCCTTTGATTACAATACTAATGTATAATGTATCTGCAAGTGAGGCATTTTTTGGATCTTCAAAATAAGAAGGCAGAAACTCCAATTCCCTATCAACTTCAAAACCAACTTTGTTGTTTCGATTGATATTATCAATTTTTTCACCTTTGATATGAGAATGCATGTATACGGAATCATTTAGAAAAACAAAATTCATTGGGATTATCTGGGGGTATCCATTCTCATCAATACTAGAAACTCGTCCGACGTGTTCTTGGTTCAAAAATTCTTGTATTTTTTGATATGATTTGATTTGTAAAATCCCAACTAGTTGCAATACGGTTATTTTCATCAATAATATTATAAATCCAGATCCTAATCTCTAAAATACGGGTTGATTAAAGAAAATCATGGATGATCCTTATCTAAATGATCTAAAAGACGAGTTTAAAAAATACTCATCAGAACTAAAAATATTAAATAAAAAACTCTTAAAATCAAATTCATCTGAAGAACAATCAAGAATTATAAAAAAAATAGACAGCATTGCAAAAGAGATGGAAAAAAATCAAATACAATCAGTCAGAGTAACAAAATCAAGATTAAAAGAAAAGAGCAAATCAAAAAAATCTTAATCAAAATTCCTAAATTATAGGGTAAATGTAGAGTAAGAAGATTGGACGAAAGAGAAGAAGAGCGATTGAGAGCAACATTGGTGGCACTTAAAACCCTAGAGGAGTGGGGTGGAACTAATTCGAGATTTATTTGGTTTAGAGAACTGCATAGAATTACAGATATCGACAAAGGGTTACTAAGAAACATCATCAATGATTTAAAAAAATCAAAAGAGGTTAAAGAGATGCACGGTACAAATAACAGGATATTTTTTTGTCTAAGAAAATACTATAAAAAATGTCACGACATAGAATTTAGATTTAAAGGAAAACCGATAATGCTCAGAGACGGAAGTAAAGTCAAAGTGATACAAGGTGAAACCAACTCCACAGCACGTACAAGAAAAAGATTAGAAAAACAACAAAAAAGACGACAAGTAAAATCATACACTAGAATGAAAAGCAGAAACAGAAGACCACATAAATCATAAATTAATCATCATTGAGGATCATCTGCTTTTCTGCGCATAAGATTAAATTCGGCGCGTTTTAGTTTTGCAGATTCTGCTACATCTTCAGTCATATCATACAGATGATGGAGTTCCAACCCAGATGATATTTCATCCTCTTTTTGGTCCTCTAATTCCAACTCAAGATTAGACAAAATATCTATATTTTCTTCCAGAATTTTCAGGCATTTTTTTATTGCTTCAGGAAGTTCGTCATCCATTATGAATATGTAAAATTAGCATAGTAAATGATTTTCGATGTGCAAATGGGCTTATTTTTGTAATTTTTCTCTCAGATAAGGCATTACGTGGCTTGCAAATTTATCAATAGAGCCAAAGTAGTTTTTGCCCCAGAATCTAATTACAAAGTGATTCACACCTGCTTTCATGAATCGCTCAAATGTTGGAATGATATCATCAGGAGTACCAACTGCAGTTGATGAACGAGCAATTTTATCAGGAATTTTTGTTGCTGCATCTCTCATCTTGACAATCCAAGATTGATCTGACATTGAATATTCTGTAAAGTATTTTACAAAATCAAATCCTTCAATTTCTTTAATACCATGAACACGCAACACTTCAGGTTTGAACAAACTTACCTTTACTGCTTCTTTCATTTTTGCCCAAGATTCTTCTGCATCTTCTGAAAAGTAAACATCAATATCTAATGCATATTGGAAATTATCCTTTTCTTTTTGAGTTCTGTTATGTGTATCCATAGATACTTGAATTTGTTTTGCATGATCTTCAAATAATTCTGGAGTGTAACCTATTGGCAACCATCCATCGCCAAGTTTTCCAGTAAGTTCCAAAGTGCGTGTACCACCTGATGCCATGTATGTTGGCGGATGTGGTTTTCTAATTGGTGGTGCTTGAAGACATGCACCTTCTAATTTGTAATATTTACCATTATAATTTACAGTGTGATCAGGAGTGGAACCATACAGAGTTTTGATAACTTGAATTTGTTCTTCCCATTTAGAAACTGGTTTTTCAAAAGGAATACAAAATTCTTTTAGATTTTGAGCCTCACCTGCACCAATTCCTAAAATCGCTCTTCCTTTTGAAATTCTGTCAAGTGTGATTGTAGCTAGTGCAATGTTTGATGGATGTCTTCTAATTGCATCAGTTACACATGTTCCTAATTCAACATTATTTGTAACTGCGGCAATCGCAGATAGCATTACCCAAGGATCTAAAACAATTGCATTTTTCCATTGTGGGACATTTGTGTGGTCCATATAGAAAATAGAGTCATAACCTGTTTTATCGGCAAGCATGCAAGCAGTTAAAATTTGATCTTCAGTGTACCCTGCTCGGGCAACATTTAATCCATTTTGAATACCGAATTTTAATGGTTTTTCAGTAATCATACACTTAGTGAATAAGATTAGCATAAATAAGTTTAGTCAAAACAGCCAACTTCGCAGTTTATTAGTAAAATAGAAAAAAAGTAAAAATATTGAAATTTTTTACAGATTACCAGATTTAATATCCTGTAAACATTTGATGACGTCTTCTTTGGAAATTGGGATTGGGTTTGGATCCAAATGTCCTCTATCAGTCATCACTGTATCTGCTGCATCTGAAACATCGGCTTTTAGATCAAGTTTGTCAAAGCCCAGTTTTTTCATGGCTTCCTTGAATCTATCATAGAAGATGGATTTGTTATGTTTGTGTGCAACTGTAGTACAAGAAGACAAAGAATAGCCATGGGGTATTCCTTCATTTGAGAAAACGTATGATAGTGCATGTCCAAGTGTAGTTGAACAGTTACCAAATCCAATACCAGATAACATTGAACCGTATGGATAATTTTCTGGTTTGTCATTCATTATTGCATCGTATAGAATCTCAAATGCTTGTTTACACATTGTTCTTGTAAAGTCATTACCAAGTTTGCTGTCATAGCCCTCGGTTGCTTGAGCACATGCATCACAAACAGAACTTTTGATGACTTGTTCTGGAGTACCATCCATAAAATATGAATCCACTACAGCCATGTCAGCAAGAAATCTGTCTTCGCGTAGCAATTTCTTTTTTCCATCAAATTTCAAAACGCAATACGTTGTCATTTCAGCTCCAGTTCCAAATGTAGTTGGGATTAGGATTTTTTCTTTTTTCATCTCTGGTGCAGCATATTTTACTACATCCATTGAACTTCCTCCACCCAATCCAATTAGGACTGATGGGTTTTTGTCTTTGAATTGTGAAATTACAGCATTGACATCATCAATTGATGGTTCAGGTTTTACTTGATCATACAGCATATAGTCCGTAATTCCCATTTTGCCGAGCCATTTGTCAGAAAGTGCTGGAGGAACGGTTGTAACAACTAGGGCATTTTTCGGATATTCTGTTTCACCAAGTGCATTTTTTCCAAAATTGATAATTTTTGGAATACGTACTGAGTACATGAATCAAAGGCATCATTGATTATTATTATATCTTACAGTAAGAGAAATTAGTATATGATTATTCAAAATTTTGAAGATTTAGCAACATCAGAAAAGAAAAGAGAATGTTTAGAGATTTTGGAGGCAGGACTGAAAGCTGCAGACCCAGAGAATATCATACCAAAATTTGTTACTCCCGAAGAAATTAAAATTGGTGGACAAATTCTCAAACTGAGTGATTTTTCCAACATTTACACAGTGGCATTTGGGAAAGCTGGTGATTCTATGACGAGGGCATTAAATGAAATTATTCCAATTAAAAGTGGAATTATAGTAATTCCAAAAGGGTCCAAATCAAAAATAAAAAGCAAGAAATTTCAGATTTTTAATTCTGGGCATCCAAAACCAGATCAAACAAGCGTAAAGGCTGCAAAAGAAGTAACAAAATTTCTTCAAAATAGAAGGGAGGGGGAATTGGTGATCTTTCTGGTTTCAGGCGGTGGATCATCGCTACTTGCCATTCCAGACGACATAATATTGGATGATAAAATCTATGTAACCGATCTGTTGTTAAAGTCAGGTGCCACCATTCAAGAGTTTAATTGTATTAGAAAGCATTTGTCAAAAATAAAAGGTGGCAGACTAGTTGAAAATATCAAATGTGGTGGGATTGGACTTGTAATGTCAGATGTTGAAGGAGATGATCTTTCATCTATTGCGTCAGGAACAACATACATGGACAATACCACTTTTCTAGATGCACTAAACATAATCAACAAATACAAATTAAAAAACAAAATTCCATTAGAAATTCTACAGAGGTTAGAAGATGGGTTTAAAGGAAAAATTCCTGAAACCCCAAAAAATGCAAAGATAGAAAATTATGTCATTGCAAATAACAAAGATTGTCTAAAAGCAATGGAATCCAAAGCCAAAGAATTTGGATATAAAGTAAAAACAATACAAGTGTTTGGCAACATAAAAGATGCTACAAAAACAATTATGGGGAACATATCAGATGAGCAAAAAAGTTGTCTAATTTTTGGTGGGGAAACAACAGTTGAAGTAATTGGAAAAGGATCAGGTGGGAGAAATCAGGAATTAGTTTTAAGAATTTTAAAGAATGCACAAAATTTAAAAAAAATGATCATTTCATCAATGGGGACAGATGGAATAGATGGAAGTACATTTTTTGCAGGAGCCATAACAGAGAACGTCAAAATAGATGAATCAATAATCAAAGAATTCTTAAAAAATAGTGATTCTGGAAGATTTTTTCAAAAACAAAAAAGCAATATCAGAACTGATTTTACTCACACAAATCTGATGGACATAGGCGCGATATTGAAGTAAATCTCTAGTTGCACAAAACTTGTTTTTCTATTTTTTCCTTTTCTTTTCTCATTCTGGCTATAACTGCAGCCAATTGTGCATCATGAATTTCATCAAGGGTTTCGCACATACCAAAAGAATATCTTGCACATACTTAAATCATGACTGAAAATTTGTTAGCATCATTCTATAATTTTTGATGACTGTTTAAAATTCAGATATAAAATAAACAAATTTTTAATTGAAAATAGGCTGGCTTGAAATACCATAATTGCTACATAATATTATGAACAAAAAAAACATGAGCAAATGTGCGGAACCATCATGCATGTGTAACTGTCATGAAGAAACAGATTATAGAAGGAGAAGAATAAGAGGATAACACATGGAAATAGCATATATTTTGATACAATGTGATTTGGGTTCAGAAGAACAAATTATCAAAGAAATTATGAAAATTCCAGAGATAAAAGAGGTCAGAGGAACATATGGAATTTATGATGTTTTTTGCAAGGTACAATCAGACAGTAAAGAAATACTTGATCAAGTAATTACCAGCAAAATTAGAAAGATTCAAAAAATTCGTTCAACTATAACCTTGCATTATATTCCATCACAGGGTGGTAAGTAATTGCTAGAAAAACAATTCAATCCAGATTTACTATATAACAGAATTGTCCATTATTACATAGATAAAAAAGGATATTCAAAAGACAAGGCAAATTCAATTGCACAGGCAGTAGTAAAAAGAGAAGCGCAAAGAAGAATATGTAAAAATGAAAAGTGCAAGCATTTCTCACATGATCATATTAGAAATTCTGAAACATGTTTGGTTTTAGATTGTGACTGTGGAAAATTTTCAAATTAGATAAAATCATCCAAAGAGTTTTCACGTAATGGTTGTGCATTAATTCCAATTTTTTTTAGGTGTTCAGCAAATTCCTCAACAAATCCATGAATGGTATAAACCTGTTCTGCCCCTGAGCGTACCACCATATCCACTAGCTCATTAAAATCACAATGATCACTCATTGGAATTGAATAATCAGATCGTCTCCCGAATGCAAACCTAGTAGATTGTGCCCAACCACTAAAACCGATAGTTACTGCACCGTATTTTGATTTCATATCTTTGAGAAATTGGTTCTTTTCAGACATCATTGGTGCAACCATTACCCAGGGTTTTTTTGATAATAATCCATTTTTTTCTGCTTCAGAATGACCAATTCCATCATTTAGAGATACACCAAGTTGCTGATGAAGTGTGTTCATTTGTTTTACAGAATCATGAAAGTAAAGAGGTCCCCAATGTCCAAAGAGTTGAGTAATGGTTTGAGCTTTTCCTAGCTGATAACCCAATAATATGACAGGTACGCCTTTTCCATAAAGTTCTGAAATTAACTCATTTACTTGTTTTTGTATGTCTTCTAATTTTGGAAAGACAAATTCAGGCAAACCAAACGTGCATTCTGTGATCAGTGTTTTACATTTTGGGATAATTGCACCTTTTAGAAACCCGCGATTTCTCGTACAGATATCGCCAGTATAAAAAATATCATCAAAAAGTAATCCCTTTGCTCCCAAAATATGACCACTGTCAATTAATGAAAAATTATCCATACTTTGAACATGGTTTTCCATCTTAAAGCCTCTAAGATGTGCAATCTCACTGGTCTCAATTGATGAAAGTATTGTACCGCCATTTTTTGATGGGAGATGATCAAAGTGTGCATGAGATATAAAATTCACTCCAGTTGAATTGGTATTTTTTGGATCCAGGTGTACCTTTCTCCCATTAATCTCACACAAGATACCATTTTTTGTCATTCTAATAGGATGTGGCAATGTCAAACAAAATAATTAGATTTGATATAAATTGCAGGTTTGATTTACTATTGACTAGTTGCTAAATTTAGGAATTTTAATTTCAGGTCGCGGAAGCAACATGGAATATATTTTAAAATCAATTAAACATAAAAAAATTCCCATAAACCCAGCTATCATTATATCAAATAAATCAGATGCCAAAGGCTTGAAGATTGCACAAAGACTAGGCATCAAAACAGAGGTAATTGAAAGTAAAGATTTCAAAGGAAGCAGATTGGAATATGATAAAAAAATAATAACAGTACTAGAAAAGTATGGAGTCACACCAAAAAATGGACTGGTGTGTTTAGCAGGATTTATGAGAATAATTAGTCCTGAATTTGTTAAAAAATACAAAAATAGAATTATCAATATTCATCCAGCTTTGCTTCCATCTTTTCCAGGACTTGATGCCCAAAAACAGGCAATAGAGTACGGTTCAAAATATTCAGGATGTACAGTGCATTTTGTAGATTCAGGTGTTGATACAGGACCAATAATTTTGCAATCAATAGTCAAAATAAGAAAAGGCGATACGGAAAAAACATTATCCAAACGCATTTTGGCAACAGAGCACAGAGCATATCCTGAAGCTATCAGATTATTTGCAGAAAAGAAAATAAAAATTTCAGGCAGAAAAACAATAATCAGCTAAGAATCAGGTCCGCTAAAAAAATACAATACAACTAGTTCTTTTGAATTACCATGAAAAAAATGCTCTATTTTTTTTCCTACAAAATACATTTTATTTTCAGATACAGAGTAATTCATATCTTTAATTTTTAAAAAACCATCACCCTTGAGAACAAAGTATACTTCATCACTATCATGAGGCTCTTGTGTATCTTTCTCTCCAGGTTGCAATACCAACACACCTGCAGCCAGATTTTCATTATTGATAAAAGTGTGAAAATAATTGTCACTGTTTTTTATTTTTTCAATGTATTTGTTTACATCAAAAACTAATTTCATTTTATTGTGAAGCTACAGTGTAAAATTTTGGTTCCGGGAGTTTCTCCATGTATGATGCAGCCATAGAATGAACTTTTTCATGTTCCGGGCTTTGATGCATTTTACTGAATTTTTCAAGATTCTCAAATTCAACTAGCACACGATGCTTGCCATCTTTAGTTTCCAAAAGACGTCTATTTACAAATCCATCAAATTTAGATACAACTTTGTTTGATTCAGAAAACCATTTTTTAAAGTCAGCAACGGAATCATGTTTTAATTGAATATCAGATATCACTATAAACATGAGATCACACCAATAGGGTTACATAATTTCTTTACTCAGATTTTCAAATTCAGAACAATGCATTCCAAGGATTAAATATCTACAAGCCAGAAATAATCGTGATGACAGGCATCAAAATAGATGGAAAAGAGATTGCCCAAACGGTAAAAGACAGAGTCAAAAAAGCTGTCGAAGAATTAAAGAAACAAGGAATCAACCCATGTTTGGCAACTATTCTAGTTGGGGATAATCAAGCATCTGCCACTTATGTTAAAAATAAGCACAAAGCCTGCGAAGAAGTAGGAATCATTACCAAAGACTACAAACTATCATCAAACATCACACAATTGGAATTAAATAAAATAATTGTTGAACTAAATAATGATAAATCAATTCATGGAATTTTAGTTCAATTGCCATTACCTAATCAATTAGATGAGTTTGTTACAACATCTAGAATTTCTCCATTAAAAGATGTGGACGGTTTGACACCACACAATTCGGGCTTGCTTGCAATGAAAAAAGCAGTACTTGTTGCATGCACACCATTGGGAGTAATGGAAATGTTTGATTATCACAACATAGAGTTGGAGGGGAAAAACATTGTTCTAATAAATCGAAGTAATTTGATAGGAAAACCACTATACCATTTACTTTTGGCAAGAAATGCAACGGTGATTACATGTCATTCTAAAACAAAAAACATCAAGGAATTATGTCAGTTGGCAGATATTGTAATTACCGCGGTTGGTGATAGAAACAAGTTTACATTAACACCAGATATGATAAAAAAAGATGCAATTGTAATTGATGTTGCAATCTCAAAATATAAAGAAAAACTCGTAGGAGACACAGATTATGATCAGATTATCCAAAAAGCATCTTATGCAACACCTGTTCCAGGTGGAGTAGGTCCCATGACAGTTGCAATGTTATTGAAAAATACAATAACAGCTGCATCATTGAGTAGTCAAATTGAAAGATAATTCAGAGAAAACATCATTACGAGAATTCCTCCTTGAGAAAAGAGATGGAACGTCTTTTGATTTAATGAAAATTGCAAGCAAGTCAATACTAAAGAAATTAAAAAAAATAGAATCATTTAGAAATGCACAAAAAATAGGATCATACTATCCAATAGGCAGTGAAATACTGACACAGGACATTATGCAAGAAGCCCTAAGTGAGGGAAAGGAGGTATTTTTGCCCAAAGTAATAGGAAAAAACATAGAATTTAGAAAAATCGAGAATTTCAGTAATTTAGAAAATGGTAGTTTTGACATAATGGAGCCTCGCAACGAATGCCCTGTAGATAATAATCTGGATGTGATACTTGTTCCAACAGTAGGAATATCACCAACTGGAGTAAGATTGGGATACGGTCATGGGTTTTACGATAGATTTTTAGCTGAAAATAAAATTGAAACGATTTCGTTGACGTTGGAAAAACAGATTATAAAAAATATTCCACGTTCAGATCATGATGTAATTATCAATTGGATCGTTACAGAAGACAGAGTAATAGATACATCAGATATAAGATAGACCTTTTTTACCGATATCTTTTCTACAGTATTTGTGAGGCCAAGAAATTTTTTCTGCTGCAATGTATGCATTTGAAATTGCAGATGCCAAAGTATCACCAAGTGCAGTAACTCCTAAAACTCGCCCACCATTTGATAAGATTTTTCCATCTTGTTTTTTTGTTCCTGCATGAAAGACCATGGCATTTTTAGGAATTAAATCAAATCCAGTAATCTCTTCGTCTTTTAGATATGATTCAGGATATCCTTCAGATGCCAAAACAATGCAAACAGATGATTGATTTTTCCAAGCGATTTGGGGCATCAGAGACAGTGTTCCATCTACACTTGCAACAAAATAATCATACAAATCAAAATCCATCCTCAGAGTAATTGGTTGACATTCAGGATCACCCATTCGCACGTTATACTCTAAGACGTATGGTTCATTGTCTCTAATCATCACTCCGGCATAGAGAAATCCTTTGAAGACAATACCCTCGTTTTTCATTGATTGTAACGTTTTATTGATTATTTTATTTTGGATTTTTTCAGCAAGAATATCATCAATGACAGGAGTTGGGGAATATGCACCCATTCCACCTGTGTTAGGACCTTTATCATCATCAAAGATTCTTTTGTGATCTTGGCTTGTTGCCATTGGTATTGCAGTTACACCATCACATAATGCAATGTATGATGCTTCAATTCCATCAATTCTTTCTTCCACAATAATGCGATTTCCAGCATCGCCAAATGTCTTTTTTACCAATATTGTATGAATTGCAGCAATTGCCTCATCAGTATCATTACAAACAATCACTCCCTTTCCAGAAGCAAGACCGTCTGCCTTGACTACGACATTGTAATCAAGAGACTTGACGTATTCCTCTGCTTTCTTTGAATCCTCAAAGATTTCAAATCTTGCAGTTTGGATACCATTTCTTTTCATGAAATTTTTTGCCCAAATTTTACTAGATTCTAATTGTGCCGCTTTTTGAGATGGACCGAAAATTTTGAGATTCATTTGATTAAATCTATCCACAATTCCTGCAGCGAGAGGAGTCTCAGGACCAACTACCGTAAAGCAATTATTTTTTTGAGCAAAATCAACTAATGCATTTAGATCATCAATCTCAATTGGAATGTTATTTTCTGTTCCACCATTTCCAGGCGCTGTGAAAACTTTGTCAACTTTGGAGCTTTGAGATAATTTCCAAGACAGAGCATGTTCGCGTCCACCAGAGCCGATAACTAAAACATTAACCAACAGAAATTATATCTCACTCAATTATATAATCCAAGATATCAAAATGCAAAAAAGGGGTTTTTACTCAAATGCGTGTTTCCACATTTTTGCCAATTTTGTCTGACAGTCATCACAGTTTTCTAAATGCTCATAGAACTTTTTTGTATTTTGTGCATATGATTTTACCATGCCTTCTTGGATTTTATCAAAGTTAAACATGAAATTCTACGAGTATTACAACTTAATAAAATTCCGAAATATCAAAAAATCAATTTAGCTTTATAATGCCACACTCATATCAAAATCTAAGATGGAACTTTCATCAAAATTTGATGCAAAAGCAATTGAATCAGAGATAAGAAAATACATCGAATCAATTGATGTTGAGAAACTGATCTTTGAGTCAGACAAGCCTGAGAAAATAATGTTTATCGAAGGTCCTCCCACTATGAACGGGGTTCCACATGCAGGACATCTCAGAGGACGTGTGATTAAGGATCTATGGTATAGATTCAACACATTACAAGGGAAAAAAATCACATTTAATGGAGGATGGGATACACAGGGACTTCCAGTGGAATTACAAGCAGAAAAAGAGCTCGGGGTAACGGGGGGCAAATCAGAAGTCATTGAAAAAGTTGGAATTGAAAAACTAGTTGAGGAATGCAAACGCATTGTAAAAAAATTCAATACAAAATGGATTGAGGTAGATAATTCACTTGGAATGTCATTTAATCACAATAAAGCATATTGGACTTATCGAGATGAATTTATTGAAAGAGAGTGGCAGGTTCTCAAAAAAGCACATGAAAATGGAATACTAGAAGAAGACTTTACAGTAATTGCATATTGTCCAAGCTGCCAAACATCACTTAGTCATGCCGAAGTTAATCAAGGGTATGCAGAAGTAAAAGATCCATCGTTATACTATAAGGTTAAACTCAGAGATGAAGATGCGTATCTGATTGTTTGGACCACAATGCCATTTACTCTAGTTACAGATGCAATGGTAGGACTGAATCCAGATGAGGATTATGCATATGTCAAAGTGGAAAATGAAACATGGGTTATTGGAAAAACAAGACTGGAAGAATTTTTCAAGGAAGTGAATATTGAAAAGCATGAAATTGTAAAGACTGCAAAAGGTTCAGAGTTTGAAGGGAAAAAATACATCCATCCACTTTTGAATTTAATTCCAGGACTAGATGAATGCGCAAAGGAAAATAATTTCCATGTTGCAGTATCAGAAGAATTTGTAGAGGTTACAACAGGTAGCGGTTTGGTTCACTTGTCTCCTGCCAATGGGGAAGAAGACATAAAAATTGCAAACAAAAGAAAAGTCAAAGTATTCAGCCCCATTAATGATCAGGTAAAGTTTACCAATTTGGCTGGAAAGTACGAGGGAATGTTTGTCAGAGATGCAGATAGAATAATTGTTGATGATCTCAAAGAATGCAATGCACTGGTAAAAATTGGAAAAATCAAGCACAAATATCCATTATGTTGGAGATCTCAGCATCCAATTGTATGGCTTGCACGAAAAGGTTGGTTTTACAAACTAGATAGATTAGAAGACAAGGCAATTGCCGCAGCAGAAAGTGTAGAATACTTTTTCGACCAGCCAAAAAACAGATTTTTGGGAATCATTAAAGAAAAACACCCATGGTGCATATCTCGAGAGAGAATTTGGGGATGTCCATTACCAGTTTGGATATGCAAGGAGTGTGGAGAACAAAATTGGTTCTTTACAAGAAAAGAAATCATAGATTCTGCAGCAAACTTACCTGATGGACCAAATTTTGAATTACATCGTCCGTGGATTGACAACATCACCATAAAATGCAAACAATGCAACAGTGCAAATACAAAAAGAGAAGAATATGTTTTAGATACATGGCACAATAGTGGTTCAGCTCCATATTCATCATTAACAGATGAAGAGTATTCTAAAGGAATACCTGCACCATTTTTCACAGAAGGTATTGATCAAACAAGAGGATGGGCATATACTCTATTGATAGAAAATGTGATTTTAAACAATGGGCCAATTTCACCATTCAAGTCATTTTTGTTCCAAGGTCATGTACTTGATGAGAAGGGAGGCAAGATGAGTAAAAGTTTAGGAAATGTAATAGATGGTGCAGAATTACTTGAAAAATATCCAGTGGATTTGATTAGATTTTATTTTATCTGGAAGGCAAGTCCAATAGAGCCACTTAGTTTCAGTACTGACGAGTTAATGTCAAGACCATATCAGGTACTCAATACACTGTTTAATTTGCATCTGTATTTTAAACAAAATAGCGAGTATGATAATTTTGATGAGACAAAAACAATCTCATGGGCAAAAGAAAATGAATTGCTAACATCGCCAGACATTTGGCTTTTATCAAAATTACAAAAATTAATCAAAAAAATAACAGAGCGTAATGAGTCGTGTAAATTCCATGAAGCCGCAAAAGCAGTCGATGACTTTATCATAAGTAATCTTAGTCAGATATACATTCCAATTACTAGAGGGGAATTATGGGATGAGGACGAGTCAAAAAAGAACAGAAGACTGGCAATTTATGCAATCCTAAGGGAGGTACTCAAAACATTAGATATTTTGATTCATCCACTTTGTCCATTTACTAGCGAGTATCTCTATCAGGCAACATTTGATGGAAAAAAGAGCATTTTGCTAGACAAATGGCCACAGTACCAAGAGATTTTAGTCAATGAGGAAATTGAAGAATCATTTGACATTATGAAAGATATAGTTTCAATTTCATCTGCTGCAAGAATGAAGGGAAAGCTAAAACGCCGATGGCCATTAGCTGAGGCATTAATTTGTGTAAGTAAAGGTCAGAAACAAAAATTAGAATCACTTTCTCCGTTGTTAATGTCACAACTCAATGTAGAAAAATTCACAGTTTTTGAAACAGAAAGAGAGTCTGGATTAGAACAAGTCTTGGAATTAAAGCAGCTAAACTTACCTTGCAGATCAGTTGTGGAATTGGAAAGAAAGCGAATAGGTCCCAAAGCAAAACAACACATGGTAAAACTTGTCAATGCATTTTCAGAAACCAACAAAGAAGAAATCATATCATCACTCCAAAAAGAAGGGCAATACAATTATGAAATCGATGGTGAAAAAATTTCACTGGACAAAGAAGATTTCATAGTAGATTTTGATGCAAGTGAAGAATTTGCAGTATCAAAGCGTGATAACTATATCGTATTCATATCTACTTTAAGAAACAAAGAGATGATGGCAAGGGGTTTGATAAAAGATGTTGCAAGAAGACTGCAAACATTAAGAAAAGAAAGAGGATACAACCCAACAGATATTCTCAATGTTGCATCAATACTTGATTTAGATGAAGAGTCACTAGAAATGATAAAAGAAAAATCAGAAGACTTGGCATTTTTAGTTAGGGTAAAACAAGTAAATTTTACAGAATCATGCAAAGAATACAAAGATGACGATATTGACGGTCAAAAGATAAGAATTTCAGTAGAATAACAATTAACACGGTAAATAACCAAGATTCAAAGCCATTTTTTCTCTGGAGCGATATTTTGTTTTTTACTGTGCTGATTCTAGATAAATGGTGAGATTGCAATGCACTTATCTGACGATAGGGTACTCTTCTGGAAAATTTAATTACAAAATTTATTTTTGACGAAATGTAATATTTTTATTAGAACAGATAATTGAACAAACCAATATGCCCGAATCAAAAACACCAACAGTTGTTGGAATCAATGTTCTAAAACAAAATGGCTTGGACGTAGAGGAATTAAAAAAACTATTGATTCAAAATGCATCAGTAGAATTTACTGCCTACTACTATTTCACCAATTTGAGAGCACATTGTACAGGCTTGGAAGGAGAAGGACTCAAAGGAATTATCGAGGACGCTAGACTAGAAGATCTTAGCCACTTTGAATCATGTCTTGAGAGAATATACCAATTAGGTGGTTCTCTTCCAAATGATGCAATAGAATTCATCAAAATGTCAGGATGTGAGTTCTTACAGCTTCCAGCAAATCCAACAGATCACAAGGCAATACTAGAAAAATGTCTCAAAGCCGAACAAGGTGCAATTGTCAACTGGGATAAAGTCTGCAAGATGACTTTAGGAAAAGATCCTACAACGTACGACATTGCAAAAGATATTTTGGCAGAGGAGATTGAACATGAGTCATGGTTCCTAGAATTAATCTATGGAAGACCATCAGGACACATGAGAAGAAAATACTCTGGGGAAAGACCACATACCAGAAAACATTCTAGAGCACTTGATATGGCATAAAGCCAAATCACATTCTTTTCTTTTAATTAAAAATGAACCAACTGGTTAGCTTTTAGCTAATCAGGTATGATAAATAGAAAAAACGTGTAATGATTGTATGGTAAAACAGATTAGTCTTGATGCTTGGCAAATTCAACATCTAACCGATCTGTTAAAAAAGGGCTCAGAGATTGTTGCAAAGACCAACAAACCAATTGTACTGTATAGACAAACATTAGAAGAGGAGGAAGAGGCCTATGAAGAAATTGTATGCACACTTGTCAAAGATTATGTAATTGAACAACTAGTTACATCAGGTGGAGTACTAGTACCAAACTTTCATCAGCAGTTTGTTTTTACAATTGAAGAGTTTCCGCAAGAATTATTGAGAAAAAGCCGTGATCGATTTTTACAAGTAATTGATTTTCTTGAAGAACAGCTAAATTAGCGTCATAATTAATAAAGACCGTAAAATCGATGGTTTTTGCATGCATTTACTAGAGTTTCAAGCAAAAGAATTATTCAGAGAATATGGAATTAATCTTCTCCCAAGTAAGGCATCAACGACCATTGAAGAAGGTAGAAAACATGCAAAAGAGTTAGGATATCCATTTGTGATTAAAATTCAGGTTCCAGTAGGAGGTAGAGGAAAAGCTGGAGGCATTCAAAAATGCCAAAATGATGATGAATTTGAGCTAAAGTATCCTCAAGTTTTAGGATTAACAATCAAAGGGGAAAAGGCACGTGCAATTTTACTTGAAAAGATGGCAGATATCAAAAAAGAGTTGTACCTGTCATTGTTTTTGAATCGTTCAAAAAGATGTTACACAATTATCGCATCACCAGAAGGCGGAGTTGAAATTGAATCAGTTAAAAATCAAATCATAAAAGAAGTTGGACTGGGAGATGTTTCAGAACAAGTAGCCAGAGAAGTTGCAAAAGAGATGAAATTGGAAGGAAAATTAGCTGATGAATTTGTAGATATTTTACAAAAACTAGCAAAACTCACAGTTGAAAAAGAATCTGAATTGACAGAAATAAACCCACTTGCAATTATGCAGAATGGTTCTTTGATGGCACTGGATGGAAAATTTGTAACAGATGACAACAGTAACTTTAGACATGATGAATTACAAAAATACCAAGAAAAAACAGAAATGGAAGTAAGGGCAGAAAAAAGTGGATTTTCACTAGTGGAATTAGATGGAGATATTGCAGTTGTTGGAAATGGCGCAGGATTAGTAATGTCCACACTAGATATGTTATCAGATAACGGCGGTAAACCAGCATGTTTCTTAGATGTCGGAGGGGGTGCAACAACTGAATCAGTTTACGAAGCACTTACTTTGATTAGCAAAATGAATAGAGTTAAAGGAATTTTAGTTAATCTTTATGGAGGAATTGTAAAAACAACTGTAGTTGCAGAAGCATTTCTTAAAGCATATGATAGTAATCTGATTAATCTTCCAGTATTTGCAAGACTGAAAGGCACTGAATCTGAAAAAGCAAAAGAGATGCTAAAAGAATCTAGAACCAAAATTTATGATTCAATAGAAGAGGCAATTAATGCAGCAGTTATGGGGATTAAAAAATGACAGATATTTTCAAACTATTAAGAGGAAGTCCTGATGATTCAGACTACAAGAAAAAAGGAGTGATCGTTCAAGGAATCACAGGAGCGTATGGATCATTGCATGCAAAAAATATGATGACATATGGGACAAATGTTGTTGCAGGCGTTACCCCAGGAAAAGGAGGTCAGAAATTCGAAGGTACAGTTCCAATTTACAACACAGTCAAAGAGGCAGTAGATGCTAGTGGTGCAAAAATTTCAATTATTTTTGTCCCAGCAAAATTCTTTTTGGGAGCTGCAAAAGAAGCGCTAGAAGCAGGAATTAAACTACTAGTAGCAATACCAGAACATGTTCCAATCAGAGATACAATGGAAGTCATAGATTTAGCAAACAAAAAAGGTGCCATAATTATCGGACCAAACACCCCAGGTGTAATGATTCCAGAATTAATAAAAATAGGAATTATGCCACCCATGCCATTTAAGGCAGGAAAAATTGCAGTTTTATCAAAAAGTGGCACGTTACTTTACGAGATTTCAGATGCATTAACAAATGCAGGATTTGGACAATCCATAACAATAGGAGTTGGGGGAGACCCAATTAACGGAACACGAATGATTGATGCATTTGACATGGTCAAAGATATTCCAGACCTAGAAGGATTGGTAGTAATAGGAGAAATCGGAGGAGACTCGGAAGAAATTTTGGCTCAACGTATCATAGATATCGGATTCAAAAAACCAACTGTTGCATATATTGCAGGAAGATCAGCACCAAAAGAAAAAAGAATGGGTCATGCAGGAGCAATAGTGATGGGAACATATGGTTCTGCAGAATCCAAAGTCTCCATGTTTAACAAGGCAAACATACCAGTAGCAAATAGACCATCTCAAGTACCAGTTTTACTAGCAGGAAAAATGCAACAATCCGATTAGAATAAAAGAGAGAGATTAAGGAGAAAATTAATGCCTATTACTGATCCGGAGAAAAAACGCATTGCACAAACTGCTCGTCTAGTTATGAAAATATGCTTTAACTGTGGATGCAGAAATGACATCAATGCAACCAGATGCAGAAAATGCAGAAACCCATACTTGAGATTAAAGAACAGAAATCTCGGCGTCAAAAAGTAGAATTAGAAATTCATCAATCTTTGCCTATATTGTATTATTGCAGATTTTATTTTCGGTTGATATTCGGAGATAAATGATCTTACAGCATTTTCATTTTCTAATTCCTCAATGTTTAATTGCAAATCATCAGGTAATTGGTCATTCATTTGATAAAGCACTTTGGAGGCCTCGATGTATTGACCTAAATTTGCTGAATAATCAAATGCCAATTGCATCCGCTCAACTAGCGCATCAAATTCACGTAAAGACATGGTTGATTTTTTGATTTTCAATAGAAAAGGTCAAGGTTATCATGATATCAGACAGATAAAGAACCAAAGACAAAAAAGATGCTTATTTTGTAATTTTGTTGGACCGGTTGTCTAGTGGTTAGGATGACGCACTCACACTGCGTAAGGAGAAATTCCCGCAAAGGTCGTGGGTTCAAATCCCATCCGGTCCATATATCCATCGTGTCCAAGAGTGGAGGATTATGGTTTACAAAATTATATTGATTACCCATAATCGATTTTCTTTATTCGTATGGTACTTCCTTTAGTTTCTAGATAATGTCCAATAAAATTAGTCATTTGTTCTCCAATTTTATATCCTAATGCCCCCTCCATTATGCCTGATTTTTCAATTCTTTCTGCCAACTCTTCACTAATCTGAATATTAAAAAATGTCCAACCAAATTTTTCAAACGGCTTTTCAATCGTGTACCCATTTTGCACATTGCATTCTGTTTCTAGATCTGCCAATGCTTGTCTTACTAGTGGAATTTCCTTCTCATAACTTCTGGTACTAAGCTGAAATAATGGATTCAAGATTTGTTAATCTATTGAAAATTATCTTACCAATCTATATTGTTTGAGGATTTCATTTGTAATTTTGTAGATTGTTTTAGGTGTAAATGAGATTACCCATAAAGGGCTGAATCACAAGTCCATCGTCGTATTGAACAAAATGATATGAATCACAAATAATGCAACAAAAAATAGATTATTCAGGCATCATTAAGACTTTGTTGAATGTCTGATGGGTTTCATTTTCTTTTTGATATAAAATAATCATCATCAGATTCAATATGGTGTCTTTTCGTTCTTATAAAATATAACAGTCGTAGCAAATCCAAATACATTCTATAAGCAAATTTGTTCTCTCTTATTCTTGGGGCAATTTTATCCCAGAAATATCTGGTTTGGATTGAGGATAATCTAGAATCCCTAATCACAAAGATGGTTGTCTTTGTTTTTTCAATAACTTCCATTGTTTTTGGACTAAATGCTTGATCAGATTGATTTCCAGCACCCATGATAATTATCTCAGGGATTGTGCTGTTAAAATGTGCCAACAAATCACGCATCACATTTTCTTTTCTTGAAGGTATTTTGTGTATTGGAATTTTTTTTAGTTCTAAATCAAACATTCGTTCGTTAAGTTTTGCCAAAATATCTCGCTCTTCCTCGGGGGAACCTGTTACTCCACGAACTATTCGGATTTTACTATTTAGTGATTTGGCAAGTATGTCTGAGATTTCCAATCCCATGTTGGAATGTCTCCCTTTGTCATATGAAACAACCAAGTTTGATAACTCTGTATGAAAATTTTCTCCCATATGTACTCCCATAATATCACATGTAGTAAGCGAGAGTAGTTTTCTATTATTTTTTAAACTGTGAAAATCCATAATTAGCAGATTAACTCCTTGCTGTTCTACGGTTGCAAGAATAGCTTCTGTAGTATCATGGGTTAATCGTATAAGATATCGGCATGGAATGGACCATGATTCTTTTTTTAAATCATCAAATGATCTCATTGCAGGATTTGTGAATTTCTGAGCTTCTGTAAGTGGTAATTGTGTAGGAATTGTCACTATATTCAAAAATGAAACTTCACCATCTTTTTGTTGCGCAATAGCTGATGCTATTTTGGCAAATTTTGCAGAGTGCTGATCAAAAACAACCATTATTCGATAATTCTTTCTTTCTTTTGGACCCTCACTTGCAACTAGAGGAGCATGATGCTCAATTTCTTTTTTAACCGAGTATATTTTGTAAATTGAAAAACCTATCAATATCCAAATAATTGCAATCAACCAGCTTAGAGGATTATAAATCAAAAGATATATCGCAAGTCCAATTTTGGTAAATATTCCAATTAAAGGCAAAACAGGAAAAAAAGGCATCTTGAATCCATAGTCTAGTTTGTGTCCGTATAATCGACGAATTGTTATGGCAGCAATGTTTACCTGAGTGAAAAGAAAAAGAAACATAACACTTGCAGCCAGTGCAATTTGCTCAAGGGGTAACAGTAATGCAACTATTATCATTATTACTCCTGATGCTATTGTGGCATAATGTGGCGTATGGTATTTTTTGTGTAGTGTGCTAAATTCTACGGGTAAAGTGTAATGTCTTCCCATTGCAAACGCAACACGACTGGATGAAAATGTAGTTGCATTTAATGCAGATAATGTAGATACTATCCCTCCAACAAGTACTATCAAAGCACCAAATGGTAAAAGAAACTTTGCACCTTCAATTATTCCAAGCTCTTTATGTCCTCCAATGAATTTCCAAGGATCTTCTCCCGTTTGAGATGGATTCAAACCTCCAATGAATGCAAATGTAAAAACAATATACAGCACAACAACTACTGCCAATGAAATAAAAATTGCACGTGGAATGTTTCGTTTTGGATTTTTTACCTCTTCACCTGTTTGAACAATTATCTCATATCCTTCAAAAGCAATAAACGTCAAACCCATTGCAATAATAATGCCAACACTACCCTTTGGGAAAAAATCCTGAAAATTATCAGGCCATGTATGATTGGTAAAACTAACTGCATACAAACCTGCAATTATCAGAACGCCGATAATTGCCAACTGTAAAAATGTGATTGCACTTCCAATTTTGCCAGTATCTGATGCTCCCTTGACATTAATGTAAGTGAAAAGCACCACTGCCAGTACCGCAATTATTTTGTCTAATCCTTCAAAAACTACTATATTCATTATAGTAAGTAAATGGGCAAGAAACGAACCAAAGCCAACTGCATAAAGACTTCCTGCTATCATGTGTGCAAACCACGCCATCCATCCGCTGATGAATGCATTTGGTCTTGGCAATCCTTGTCTAATCCAACCATAGCCACCTCCAGCTTCGGGAAGTGCAGACCCAAGTTCTGCATAAGTCATGGCGGTAAATAATGTGATTATACCATTGACTAAAAACACAATCATAAGTGCTGGTCCTGCTTCATTCATTGCCGGACCAACCAATACAAAGATGGCACCACCTATCATAGCAGCAATTCCGACCATGACGATATCAATGAGGGATAAACTACGTACAAGCCCAGACGATGGAATTTCAGACATTGAATATGTCGAGTCGACAGGGAGCTAGGATATACGGCTTTACATTTGATTATGTGAGTAAAGTATAGTTTTAGTTATAATGTTCGTTAATAGTCAAACTGAGTCTCCTTATCTATGCCCCCAGATACATGCGCTCCAAGTAAAATTTGAATCACATTATGAGTATCTATTCTTGTGTAATCATTAGTATTCTCACTGAAATCATCCTGTAACCATCCATACAAGATACCATTCACCAATCTCAGTCCGCCAAAAAAAGAAATATGGATAATAAGATATTTTTTAACTTAAAATTAGCCATTATAGTCTATATGAAAACTATCGAGTTTCACATATTTTTCATAATGAGAGTTATTTGACTATTATCTAGACTGTATTTCTAACTCATATCTTTAAAATATTACACCCATAAAAGAAAGTAAAAGTATGGATTTTGGATCTAGTTTTTTTTCATCACTTATAATTTTCATAATTGTTTATGGGCTGATCATTTTTAGAAATGTACGAGGAGTAAATGTTCCAATATGGGCAAGTATGACTTTTGGAGCCATTGCAGTTTTAGTTTTGCAAGTCATAACAATTGACGATGCGTTTTCAGCCATAAATTTTGACGTGATATTTTTTCTTCTTGGAATGTTCATTCTAGTTTCAGGGTTAGAGTCTTCTGGAATGTTAAATTATATGGTAAATAGAATTTTGTCATTTGCAAAAACACCTAATCAAATTTTGTTTTTTATTTTATTTGTAATGGGTTTAATGTCTGCATTTCTTATCAACGATACAATTGCTCTTGTGGCAACACCTATTGTGATTGGATTGACAAAGCCAATGAATATTCGTCCAGCCCCAATGTTGATCTCTTTAGCATTTGGAATCACAATAGGTAGTATGATGACTCCAATGGGCAATCCACAAAATTTGTTAATTTCCCTTCATAGCGGAATAGAGTTTCCTCTTTTTACTTTTCTTAGATATCTTTTTGTGCCAACCATAACATGCTTGCTAGTTACCTATTTTATCATAAAATGGTACTACAAAAAGGAATTTTCAAATGCAGTCATGTCACAAAATATGATTTCAAAAGTAGTTTTAGAATCAAATCTTGCAAAAAAATCATCAGTTCTAATCATCATTACAGTAATAGGATTCTTTGTTATTGGATTGATAAAATTATTTGGCATTTCAACTGAATTGAATTTCAGCCACATTGCAATATTTGGAGGAATTTCATTGCTTTTGATTAGCAATAAAAAGAAACAGATCATCAAAGGAATCAACTGGCAAATAATCGTATTTTTTGTAGCCATGTTTGTGTTTATGCAAGGTGTGTGGAATGGAGGAATCATAGAATTACTTCAGACAATATTACCATTTGATACAAATCCAAACTCACCTACATCGCCAATTAACATAATCGGGACAAGCATTCTAACAAGTCAAGTGGTTAGCAACGTGCCATTTGTTGCAATATCCATTCCAATTTTACAAAATTATGGTTTTTCATCAATTGATACAATATCATGGATTGCCCTTGCAGCAGGAAGTACGATTGCTGGAAACTTGACTATTTTGGGGGCTGCGAGTAATGTAATAATTTTAGAAGCAGCCGAAAGAAAACACAGTGTTGCTTTTACGTTTAAGGAGTTTTTTAAAATTGGTGCCATAGTGACTGCTGCAAACATGTCGATTCTGATATTTTTCATAACATTTCCTTTCTAGTAAACATGAATTCACGAAAATATAGTGAATTTGAATACTATTATGTCAGAAATTTGGGAGGACTAGATCTCATCTAAAGTACTCAACTGATTTATTTTGTAAATCATGAAAACTAGTCAAATAACAGTTTTTTTTCTACTTGAAATTCCCTAACGCAAACCAAGTTTTCATTTATTCATTTCGGCAGATAATTTCTCGACTTGACCAGTGATTAGCAAGTATAACTGTCTAAAGAAATTCACAGCCATCACCGATAAAATCTGGTCTTTATCGCCAAAGCATTTTTTATTTTCAAGGCAAGTTGGACATACCAGCCACACATAATTATAACGACTGCCCTTGACTCCCTTGTAGGTTACCTCATACTTTGGAGTATGTCGCTCTTCACAGATATTCATTGTACGGTCTCCTTTGTTTGTTGATTTATTTTCATGACAACATGTTTTGTCATTTTTAGCAAATCAGACATGTTAGAATCTATCTCAAATTGTTCTCCCATGAAAATAATCATGAGATGAAATAGATAATCATGTGTCCGTTTGAAAAGTTACACTCGTAATCCAGACATGCTCAGATGTAGAAGATAAATTGCCATAGAAATTATTTTAATTCAGCAAGGGCCTTTACTACATCGGTTTTGCTTACAATTCCAGATAATTGATCATTAATCAAAACACCTACTCCGTTGATATTACTATCAATCATCTCAGTGCAAGCCATAACTAGATCATCGTTATAGTCAATTGAGACAATATTTGAAGTCATGACATCTTTTGCAAGAATGGTTCCTCCAAATCCACTTGGATTCAAAAACCCTTTTCTAGGAAAAACTACTGAAATTAAAGGATCAGAATTATCCAAAACATCATCGTCTTTTCCCATAGTCATTGAGACTCTAAACAAATCCCCAAAAGTGACAACTCCCTTGGCTTTATTTTCATTATTTTTTATAATTAATCTAGACACTTTATCTTCAATCATTTTTGATACTATTTTGTAAATAGGATCATCCAGATACATTGAAGAATAAGATACAGTCATCACATCTCCAACTCTTTTGTGACCAACATAATTTTGAATGTAATAACGGGTAAGGTCAGTCTTTGTAACAATTCCAACAGTATCAGAAGAAGACACACCAACAGAGCCAATATTTTTAGTGTTCATGATATGCGCTACATCTTCAACTGGGGTAGACTCGTTTACCTGGATTAGGTGTTTTGCCACATCAGATACTGGAATTTCAGTCAAATTTTTTTCAGAGTCATTTACTAGTAAAAAAAATCCGATATCTTTTTCAGTGATAATTCCAACAATATTACCAGAATTATTAGTTGTAAGAAGACGGCTTATTTTTGAATTAGTCATGTGGGTCATCGCTTTAAAAAGTGAAGCAGAATCTTCAATAGTTATGGGTTTTTTCATGATTTGTTTTACATTGTTCATATGAGAACTAATTTCTCAGAGCTTAAAATGCAAGTGATGATTTCTAGAAGTGAAATTCAATGTTTAATTGAAATACAAGATAAAACAAACGTGTTTTAAAATCATCAAAAATTAGGCTCAAAATCAACTCTAGATGAATTTTTCAAATGAGATAAACCACATGAATGCAAATTCAAAATTTATAAAAAAAGCAATAGAATTCATATACAGATTCCATCGTTTCAATCTCTAGAAGATGAGCAAAAATTTTTGGCACGACATAGAGTCAGGTGCAGATATTCCAGAAATAATCAACGTAATAGTAGAGATTCCAAAGGGGTCTATGAACAAATACGAATATGATAAAAAACACAACATGATAAAACTAGACAGAGTGTTGTTTTCACCATTTCATTATCCAGGTGACTATGGTCTCATTCCTCAGACACTATCAGAAGATGGAGACCCACTTGATGCACTAGTACTTGTAACAAATCCCACATATCCGGGAATACTAATTGAGGCAAGACCGATTGGATTACTGCAAATGACGGATGATGGAAAACTAGATGACAAAATTATTTGTGTTTCAATAAATGATCCTAGGTATCTGCATACTGTAGATATTACAGATATGGAGGATCATTATCGCTCAGAGATTGGACATTTTTTCCAGGTGTACAAAGATTTGGAAGGAAAAAAAGTCGAGATTTTAGGATGGAAAGGGTCTAAAGAAGCAAAAAAGATCATTGTAGAATCAATCAAGAGATACAAAGATACTTTGAAAAAATACTAGGACATAATTATTTGGTTAAACAAATGTGGAAATTCAGAGGTCTAATTTTTTGTTTAGAAACTATTCCTCATCTAGAATTATCCAAGACAATCCAAGTACAGATTCCCAAGCAGGTGGAATTTCATTGTTATTTGACATAATAATATAATTACAGAATGTACTTAAAACACTCACGTAGAAATGATTCATAGTAATCATCAGCATTCCCTAAATGCTATTTTGTAAAATCATATTGTAGTTGGAACTCTCACCAAGTACCTATTCGGTTTTGGTCTCAAGTTCCAGTTAAAAATTTCAAAACTTTTTGGTCATCCCCTCAAAAACAATCAAAATCCATTAAAATGGTTTAAGGCATAATAGAGCACCATGCATTTTTTAATAGTTACAAAATAAGACAGTCATATGTCAGAGTACAAACTTGACAAATGGAACCTAACAGAACTAGTAAAAGATCCAAAAAGCCCAGCATTTCAAAAACAAATTAGCGATTTAGAGGCACTGGCAAAAAAATTTGAAAAGATAAAATCAAAACTAGATCCCAAAATGTCATCAAAAAAATTTATGGATATTCTACATGAAATTGAAGATATTTCTGAAAAAATGAGCAGGATTGGCGGATATGCATCATTGTCATATTCTGCAGATACCCAATCAGATGAAGCCACATCTCTTATGACAAGAATGTCAAAGTTAGGATCAGAGATTTCCAATAAAATTTTATTTTTTGATTTGTGGTGGAAAACTCAAGTAGATGACAAAAATGCAAAAAGATTGATTAAAGATTCAGGAGAACTTTCAGAATATCTTAGTCACAAAAGACTATTTGCAAAATATGCACTTTCTGAACCTGAAGAAAAAATTATCAATACTTTGGACGTTACAGGAATTTCTGCACTAGTGAAGATATGCGACAAGATGACGAGTGCGTATGAGTATAAAATGAATGTTGGAGGTAAAACAAAAAAAATGACGCGTGAAGAAATTACAAATTACATAAGAAACACAAATCCAAAAATCAGAGAAACGGCATACAAAACAATCCTGACAAAATACACAGAAAACAAGGGTGTGTTGGGAGAAATTTACCAAAACATTGTTTTGAATTGGAAAGATGAGGGAATTGAAATTAGAGGTTACAAGTCTCCGATTTCAATGAGAAATATTGGAAATGATATAGACGATAAAACAATAGAATCGCTTCTTACAGTGTGTAGGAGAAATTCCCCAGTGTTTCAAAAGTTTTTCACACAAAAAGCAAAAATGCTAAAAATGAAAAAATTACGCAGGTATGACCTATATGCCCCAGCAGCATCCAACATAAAAGAAAAAAATTATCAGTATGATAAATCAGTCAAGCTTGTTTTTGAGTCACTGAAAAGGTTTAGTCCAAAGTTAGAAGAGTTTGCCAAAAAAGTATTCAATGAAAAACATGTTGACTCATCAATCAGAGTGGGAAAAAGAGACGGGGCATTTTGTAGCACGTTAACTCCAAAGATCACGCCATATGTTCTAGTCAACTTTACTGGAAAAACAAGGGATGTTTTCACATTGGCACATGAATTGGGTCATGCAATACATAGTCAAACAGCACAAGATAGATCAATTCTGGTTCAAGATGCACCATTGCCATTAGCTGAGACAGCATCCACTTTTTCAGAGTTGTTGTTGTATGATAATTTATCAGATAGAATAACAGATGATGAGAAAAAAATTATGCTTTCAGAAAAAATCGATGATCTATATGCAACAATTATGCGCCAAGCATTTTTCACTATTTTTGAAGTAGCAGCACATGAACAAATTGGAAAAGGAACAACCGTTGATGAAATTTCAAAGACATACATTCAAAATTTGAAAGAACAATTTGGCAATTCGGTTGTTGTTTCAGAAGATTTTGCAGTAGAGTGGTGTTGTATTCCTCATTTTTATCATACACCGTTTTACTGTTATGCATATTCATTTGGAAATTTACTTGCGTTGTCATTATTTCAAAGATATAAAAAAGAAGGAAGTGATTTTGTCCCTTCATACATCAACATTCTTGCTGCGGGGGGGTCTAAAAAACCAGAAAAATTATTGGCAGAGTATGGTTTTGATATCAGTTCCCAAAAGTTTTGGCAAGAGGGATTTGATTACATTGAGAGTCAAGTGAAGGCTCTTTCAGCATTAAACTAGAATTTTTAAAACTATATGAAATTGGATTTATCTAATCTCTAAAATTATTCTTAAAAAGTAAAACAATAGTGTGAATTACTGTGACACACTCAAAGAAATGATATTTTCATTTTACAATCAATAATTATCAAATTAGGATACAGATCAACATAAATTACAAAAAATAAAAAGAAATGAATTAGAACCCTGAATGTTTCATATCGAGAAATGTCTGTTAGAATTCATATCAGTATAAATTCTTGGAGAAAAATAAAAATTAAAAAATATATTTTATAGGCACTTACTTGCCTGCTCTTGCTCTTACTGCGGCTGCTTCATCAGCAAAAGGATCTGTATTCCATTTTTCCTTGTTTATCGTAGGTCCTAAACCTGATGGTGATGGGATAGATCCTTGTTCTGTTGCAGGTGCTGGAATTGCATCATCTGGAATATAGTTTTGCTGGTTTTGTGTTCCGTATATTATCGCACCAGCCATTCCAAGAACTCCTACTGCTATGCCGACATAGATCAATGTATTTGACATTAAGTAACATAGGCATATTATGTATTAATCAAGTACGAATGCATTGCACTCACTTAATTTTTCCGTTAAATCGTACACCGTTTTCTAAATCATTTGAACTTAATGATGATTATGAATCAAGAATAAGTTAATCCATAATTCAAAGTATGAATCATCAGAATGCATTGCAGTGTATACACACTGGTTATGTTCACATTTAGTAGTTGGTTTTAATATGAAACCCGTAAAAGTGGCATTAGATTGGACCCACTCAAGTATTGAAGAAAACCATGGTCATACACAAAGTGAATTGAACCACATTATCTCAAATAACAAAAATGACCCTTCTGTCATTTATTCATATAAAATGAATTGGGAGACCACTGGCGATTAAAAATATCATGAGTTGTAAAGGGATTTGCCACAGATACAAGAATTCAAAACCTGTTGGAATTAAGAGATATCAAGAGGGTAGAAAGCGATGTAATCCATGTGGAATTTTCATTAAATGGGATGGATTGTTTTGTCCATGCTGTAACATGCAACTAAGAGAACATTCTCGTCGTAGAAAATACAAGGAAAAATTCAAAGAGTTCCAACGAATTTGAAATATTGAATAATTTTCAAAAGATATTTTGCATGGCAGTGTATACGCACTGATTAAATCTAATTTTGTATACCAAAGTTCCATGTCTCAAGTAGAAACACAATACGATACATTTCTAATGTCCCTGAAAGAAACTGTCAAAAATGTCGATGTCAACCTTATGTTGAAAATAATGTATTTGGAGAGAAAACTCCCCAGTGTTGCACCCCATGTGGAGCTTGAATTGAAATTAAAGCCAGGAATTAACCGAGTGCAAAAAGAAGCATATATCAGATCAAAATATGGGTTTCAGACTTCGTTTCTTGGTGAGCATGGTTTGTTTGCAGTAGGTCAAATGAACATGGATCTTGTAGCAGAAATTGCAAATGACTCAGACATTGAGAAAATTTCAGGCATGGCAACTCCTGCATCATATTAAATCCATAAAACCAAAATTCTTTATTAATTTCATAAATTTTCTGGAATTTTATCTACATGAATTAATCTATTATTGGAAGCCGGATTAATTATCCTTCATTGGAGTAATCCATCTTGGTCAGGGGATAACCAATGACAGTATCAAGATACAGTTTGCATGTATTACCCAGCTTCCGTTATCTTTGGGATCTTTTAATCTAATAAAATTATGGTGTAATATCACTGATGAAAGTAACGTGCATCTGAATCAGAAAAATAATTATCAGATGGCTTTTCTTAAAACATCGTTTATTGTTTTAGAATAACTATATGATTCACTGATTTGCTGAATCATTTTCGCTTGACGCTGTCTGAGTTTTTTATCAATGTCATCATCGATCATAATTGTCACTCTTTTTAACATCATTTCTTATTGTATGATTTTTGTATTTAAATTTAAAGTATGTTTTTTCATAGTGCTAATTTAGATCGTTACTGTCAAGATCTGATTGCTCTGGATTATAATGACTTGTCTGAAAATTTAATGTACTTGTCTGAAAATCTAATACGTGGCACCTAGAAATTTTTTCATATTCAAAGCAGATGGAAGTAAAGTCAAATTTAACGCAAACAAAATTTTGAGTACTTGTATGCGGGCAGGAGCAAGTAAAAAGACTGCACAAAGAATTTTGAAAAAAGTGAGTTTGGATGTTTACCGTGATATGGGAACTATTGATATTTACAAATTGGTCTTACAAGCTATTTCAGAAGAAAAAGACAGGGGATTGCATCAAAGATATCAACTTAAGGAAGCAATTATGCGACTTGGTCCTTCGGGATTTGTTTTTGAAAATTACGTAGCAGATTTACTGAAATATTATGACTTGCAAGTTTCTGGAATTAGAGTGAATGTTAAAGGCAAATGTGCTTTGCATGAAATTGATCTGATTGGCATGTCTAATTCTAAACAATTTATGATAGAATGTAAGCATAATTCGTATCGCGGTACATATGTTGGACTTAAAGTGGCACTTTACACTCATGCGAGATTTTTAGACACGTCTCCTAGATTTTTTGGGGAAATTATTTTTTGCAATACTAAAATATCAGAAAATGCAAAAAAATACGCAAACTGTATTGGTCAACAAGTTTTTTCTTGGAGATACCCATCAGAAAAAAGTCTCGAAAAGATCATTGAACAAAATAAATTGTATCCCATTACCATTCTGAATCTAACTTCAAAAGAATTAGGCATCTTCTCGGGTATTGGTATGATGATTGCAAAAGATCTTCTTGAATATGATGAAATTAAATTATCCAAAAAGACAGGAATTCATACAAAAAGAATACACAATTTACAAGCATTGATCGAAAAAATATTACAGTAATTATCTATCGAATATCCAAAAAATAATGATTGTCATGTTACTGCACCATGAATTTTACAAATTATGATTATTTTTTCGTGAAAAGAAAAAATAAATTCCAATTCCTAAAAGAACAAAAATGCTACCAAAAATTTTATCATAAATGGATGTATGATAAATTAGAAATACGCATATGCCTATTCCAATAAAAGGCAATATCCTCTGACCAATAAATTTAGTTTCTTTTTCTTTTTTTAATACAACCAATGACAGACATACAAAGATGTACACGATAGACAGGTTAAAGACTGAAAATGAAATCAACTGAGCTATTCCACCATATATTGAAAGAAAAAACGCCGCGATTCCTTGTATAATTAATGCCACGTAAGGCGTTTTGTATTTCGGGTGTACTTTGGAAAATATTTTTGGGAATAATCCTTCACTAGACATTGCATAAGAAAGTCTGGAAATACCTAAGACAAAAGATGAGCTAGCACCAGAAACTGAAGCAAGCGCTCCAAAACTCACAATCATTCCACCTACATACCCTATGACAAGCGTACCTACCAGTACTAGCGGTAATGCACTGTGTGAAAGTTCAACCCAGTTAATTGATCCATACAAAACAAAATTCGTAAGTAAATAAAACAAAATCACCAACATCATGCCAACTACTATTGCTTTTGGAATGACTCGTTTTGGATTTTTTACCTCACTTGCAGGTAAAGTCCCCATCTCAAATCCTGCATAAGCCCAAAAAATCAAGACAAGCGCTGAACCAAAATTCTCCCATCCCAAAGGAGCAATAGGAGAATAATTCTGAACTAGTTTTTCTGGATTGTATGTCAGGAAAACAAATCCCAATACAATTACAAGAACAAGAGGCGAGAGTTTTATTATAGTTAAGACATCATTTACCCTTCCTCCTAATTTTACACCAAGAATATTCACTGTTGTTAATGAAAAAATGAATAATCCTTTAACTAGAATTTCTTGCCAAGGTTCTAATTCTATAAAATAGTGAAGATATCGAGTAAACACTATAGCAAACAAAGGCAGTGCCATTGTTTCAGCAATCAGCAATAACCAACCAGTCAAAAACCCATAGAACTTTCCAAATGCCTTTGAAACAAAAGCAAATGGTCCACCGACTTTTGGAACATAATAGCTTGTATACGAAAACACCAATGCAATAACAAGGGCAAAAATTCCAGCTACAACCCATACAATAATTGAAGCAGGTCCAATCATTGCTGCAGTCAATCCGGGTGTGATGTAGAGATCAGCGCCAATTACGGATCCTATAATGAGATTAGTAAGATCAAATGAAGAAAGGCGTTTTTTAAGATTCAATGTATGCCATTATAGTTACACGTACTTGTTTAATTCTTAAAATTCCTCAGTAATCATACCTTTGGAAAAAGTTACTTGATTACAGTAACTGGAATTTTTGAAGTTTGAACAAGATAGCTAGAGACACTGCCCAAGAAAAGACGTTTTAGTGTGCTTTTGCCTTTTGCGCCAATTACGATCATGTCGTGTTTGTATTTTTTTGAGAATTGTTCTATATCATATGCCGGGTCATAACCATAGATTATTTTAGTGGTGAATGATATGTTTTGATTTGTACATCTATCCTCAGCATCCTGTACAAATTTTTGCTCTTTTTTAGCCAAAGACATTTTGACTTTATCTTTTGAATGGCCAATTGTATGAACTGGTGGAAGTATTGCAATATGAAGAATTGTTATGGATGAATTGCTACCTCTAGCAAATTCAATTGCTTTTTCTAATCCTCTGACAGAATTAGGTGAACCGTCTATAGGTACAAGAATTTTTCCCATTATGTTCTAATTTAAACACTAGAATTTATACTCGTATGTGAATTTTCACGATAAAAATAATTCAAGAGGTTTTTGTTTTAAGGGCAAGATTGTAATTATCACTATTCTAGGTATCATTCATTGGAAATATACAGTGCATGAAAAAAACGCAGTGTCTAATTTAGATAATATCATCAAGCTAATTTTTAATTAAACGAATTTCATCTTCATTGGTAATTATTACTTGAAAGAATCTTCAGGTATTACTTGAACAACCCTTAATTCACCAAGTAACTGCATTTGGCTTGCTCTATCATAATAGTGGTAAATTCCTGGCTCTTTTGGAATGACTGTAATGGTATCATTTTCACCAGGATGCAAAAACTTTGTTTGAATGTTTAATCCATCTATGTATAGCATGTGGGGTAACTTTCCATGATTTACTACAGTAAGAACATATGCATAATTTCCGGATCTAGTGATCAGTGTAGGGTTATCTGCCTCGCCGGTTCCAAATACACCATCTACTCGCACATGCCCGTTTTCTTCAAATGCTATAGTTTGTTTGATTTGCTCTGGCAAGTAAATTTGTACATGGCGCACATTTCCTCCTCCAACAAATACCATCAAAAGTGCAAAGGATACGATTCCAATTACAATTACAGACATTACAAAAATATGATCAGATCTTGCCAATTATTGGAAAAGTGTAGAACAAAGTATTTTGATTAATAGCAGATTATCTGTTTTGAGAATCAATAATGAAATTCACATTCCACAAGATACTCTAACGAGTTTTTTGTGAAAATACACAATTCAGCTTTTCAAGGCTAATTTTTTAAAATTTTATAAGAATATGGGGCTGGCAGTCCAACGCATGGACTGCCAGCTTGTTCCCCGAACGGTTTGAATTCGATGTCAATTTCAAGTTAAAAATTATCGGATTTAAATGTTTGAAATTATCCCCAGTCTAGTTTTTTTGATTTGATTTTTCTTGCAGAACCAGCTAGGATTCCAATCGTAATTCCAAGATTATAAAGAAGATACAAAAAAACCTCAAAAGCACTGGGAGTCAAATCAGTGAATCTACTAAGACCAGTCAACAGTAAAATAAGAAAGCTAAAAAAGAAAACAAAGATTTTAGCAACACCGTGAATATGAGTAAATTTTAGCAGTACGAATGTCATAATGGTCACAGAAATTGCAAGTACTGCCAAAAATCCAGCAGTCATTCCAAATACAAGAAAAATCAACGAGGTAAATTCCACAGGATTGCTAGATTGAAAGAGATTAGAAATGTCAATTTTTTCAGGAGATGCAAAACGAGGTACACTCAAAATTGCATTTACAAGAAACAAGAAAAATAAAGATACTGAAACGGTTTTTACGTGATTCTGCAGACGTGGGAATCGTAAAAGTATCGCTCTGCCCAAAACAATTCCTTGGAAAATCCCAATTCCAAATGCACTTAAAATTGCAATTACTGAAAATACTGGATCTTGAAAGACTCCAACTAAAAATGAAATTAATGCCACACTTGGAAAATCATCTCAATTACAATATTAGTTGCTAGATACATGGTTTTGGTAAAATTAGCAAAATAATTTCATCAAAGACAAAAATCCAAAAAACAGATGAATAAAACAAGAGTAAATTTAATAAATTCATCTCAGAAGAGGCAATCTATGCAAAAGTTCATGGTTTTATTTGGATTAATTGGGATAATAATTTTTACAACAAATTATGCATATTCACAAGAAATGAGTCTTGCCACATTTCAAGAGACAGCGCAAGTGATAATTGATAAAAACATATCCCAAAACGTAACAGCCTCAATTACTCTACAAAGTACAAATATACAAGAAATAAAAATTCCTGCCGAATTGGAACAAAAAATTAGAGAAAACAATAGAATAACAGCCATAGTTTTGACAAATCAGAATCAATGCGTTTTAGGCGTACTTGATGAATCATGTATCATCATAAATGTTGCAAGAGATACAGCAGACACAAATTTTCCAGCAATTCAAAACTCTACAAAAAAGATTGCAGAATTATTCATCGATGAACTAAATCAGACATTTGATACTAATGCAAAATTTCATTCCACATTTATTCAAACTAATGATGCGATGAGTAAAGCGCTTGACACATCAGGAACAATTTCAGGTAAAGGTACAATATCTGCAGTGTATACAATGCCTATGGAAGATACAGAATCCATGTATGAAAAAATCTCAGCATTATTACTTTCAAAAACCATTAGAGAGTCTGGAGGATTTTACGACATATCAAAGAATCTATCCAAAGAAGAAAAATCAAAGATGACATTTTCAATCATACCATTAGAAAAGAAATCATTACTGCAATTGAAATTATCAGTAGATTATCCAAACATGGCTTCATCAGTTAATGAAGTTAGTCCATTAGAATTTCTGAAAGCAGATGAATTGAAAAGATCAGATTATTTCTCAACCGGATTTTATCCATTAAATTCAATATTGCAAGTGGTGGTATTATCTCCAGAATCCACCAATATCTCAGATGTGAGAGGAAGTATTGTGCCCACTCAAATAGTAGATGGTGAAAAAATTCCAAAAGAAATTACAAAACAAGGATGGATTTTTGATCCAGAGCAAGGAAAAAGAGTTCAAGGAAAATACATTTTTGGTGAGAAGCAATCAATAAACAAAGATGAGTTAATTTTTTCATTGGGCGGTAGTGAGCTACTAGCACCTAAAAAAATTGAAACGTATTTTGATGAATCAATTATTATCGTAATAATTATTACAGCAGTAGCAATTGCAGCAGCAGTGTTTTATCTCAAAGGATATAAAAAATAAAACTATACAAGCAAAACAGCAGCTGCAAAGACAGTAGTCCACTTACCATCCTTATCGCCTTTTGCTGATTGAGTGATATTTTGTGTTTTGTAAATCTGACCAGAAATTGTCCATTGTTGTCTTTTTTCATTCCAGTCTTTATCAATATCAAATGGAATGCCAAGGGATGATGCAAGCATTTGTGCTGCAATGTCTTCAGCATAGTCACCTGATTGTTGTTCATTTTGTCCATATGATTCGTATTCTGAAAGATATCCATATCGGTTCGTGTCTTTTGGTCGTGCAATACCAACTGAGGCAGAACATAATCTATGAGCCTCATTTGTTTGATTCTTTGAATAAATTGTAAATAAAATCTGTCCATGCTGGATTTGTTTGAGACCCTCATTTCTGGAAATTAATTTTGCGTTTGGTGGAAATATACTTGAAATTAAAACAAGATTAGTACCTGCAATTCCAGCATCTCTCAAGGCATATTCAAAACTCGTCAACCTATCTTCATGAACACCTTTACCATTTGTGAGGAATAATTTTTTGGCAACTAAATCTAGCAATTCTTTCTTGTTGAAAGAGTTTAATTATTTATACTTTGATTGAAAATCTCAACAGATATTTTCAAAAAAAGACGCGATCTCCATACCATGTTTTTCTATGTGGAATCTCAAAATATCTTTTTAATCACACCATTTTTGTCAATTATAATTGCAGATGCCATTTTTGAAAGACATTGGATGGTGTTTAGGACAAAAGCAGAAGATATGATTCTGGATACACCAACAAATTGGCAACTTTACAGCCATCATATAGAATCAACTCAAAAATTAGGAGTCATTTCTCATAAGTAATACTAGGGGTTTAGCGTATCAAGTCAAATTGATCTTTAAGGAGTTAGATTTTTTTATAATGTATAACAGCATAGATTATGTTAGAAGATTTTTTCCAGTCAGAGATTTTCTTAATTGGATACTATGTCCTAACCGTAGGAGCATCACTTCTTCTCATTAAAGAAACTAAAAAGAGAATCAAGGATCTAAAAATAGGAATTAGTTCAATAAAATATGCACCCATACCGTTTGGAATTTTATTTGCATACATTATTTTTGCACATGATTTTGTCGAAACAATACCTATTCTAAATTGGAGTTGGCTTGGATACAACATTGCTTTTGGTCCATTTGCAGATCAGGGATTTTGGGGCATAGTTCCTTTCATTCCATTATTAGTGTACATGTTTATTCACATCAACTATGTAGAGGAATTGTATTTTAGAAAATCAAAAAAGATGGTAGTGGTATGGGCATTTATCCATATTGCAATGGGGGTAAAAGTACACATGGCAATATTGTTGCTACCGATTGGATTTTTATTCAAATACATTTACGATAAAAAAGGAATCAATCATGCATACGCAATGCATTTTGCAACAAACATACTAGTTGTTATCGCTCTTTTTCTTTCTTTTATCATTACTTAATTCGGGTTTCTGATTAAGAAAGATCCAACCAAAAAATGCACCCAGAGCTAAATTGATGACTCCCATAAATGTAATCATTAGTGTTCCTTGAGGTGGTGCAATATACAGACCAACGATAATTCCAACAATGCCTGACCCAAAAAACATCCCCATCAGGATTTTAAGTCGTAGTGGCTTGACGTATTTCATGGATGAATATTCACAGTTTCACAGTATTATAATCTGATAGGCAACATGGAACAAATAAGATAATACGTATTTTTTAAAAATTAGAACTGATCTAAAAAAATAAAATCAGATCTTAGACATACGTAGCAAAGTTTTATTTGAAATACTTTATCGGGTAACACTTTAAAGATCCAAAATTTTTATTGGATTTTGTGCCAATATAGCTCAGCCTGGTTAGAGCATCAGATTTGTAATCTGAGGGTCGTGGGTTCGGATCCCATTATTGGCTTTTTAAATTTATAAAAATAATTTCGAAAGAGTAAGAAAAAACGACGTTAAGCGTATTTTAGCCTAATATCTTCCTCTATTTTCAGTTCTTGGTTTTCTATGTTTTGGTAAACATTCTTTGCAGAAAACATCTCTACCTTCAATTGGTTGAAAAGGTACTTGTGATTCTTTTCCGCAATCAGAACATGTACATGGGTACAGTTTACGATCGTCTGCTGACATTATTTTGGATATTGTGATGGAATATAAGAACTATGAGAAATAAAAACAAGGCAAAATGTGGCAATACGAATAAGTATGTTGTAATTGAATCAAATCCAAATGGATTCTGATGAAATTGAATCACAGCACAAAGAAAGCAATAGTGGAAAAATTTCCATTAAAAAATCAGTGTTTAGCGTTTTAGTGATTTCAGTGATAGCATCTAGTTTGGTGGCTGTATTTTTTGCAGGTTCGTATATGAGTTTAAAATCAGATCAAATAACAAAATATGAGTTAAACGAGGCAATTGTAAAACTTGAATCAAAGGTTTTGAAAAATCAGCAAGCACCTGTACAACCTGACCTACAACCAATTAGTGTGTCAATGGATGACGATCCGATTAGAGGGGATCAAAATGCGCCAATTACCATTGTAGAGTTTTCAGATTTTCAATGTCCGTATTGCGCTCGATTTCAAATTCAGACACTCCCATTAATTTTAGAACAATACGTAGATACAGGAAAAGTAAAATTCGTATACAGAGATTTCCCAATACAAAACAGTCACCCTAATGCAATGCCAGCAGCTGTAGCATCAGAATGTGCACATGAACAAGACAAGTATTGGCAATACCACGATACATTATTTGAAAATCAAGGAGTTTGGAATAAAGTAGAACTCACATCTGCAATTACAATCTTTAAAGAATTTGCAGCAAAATTAGATTTGAATCAAGATCAATTCGATTCTTGTCTGGATTCAGGTAAATACATCGAAGAGATTAGCAATGATCTAAAAGATGGAAAGAATTATGGAATAACTGGAACCCCGGGATTTTTCATAGGAAATGAAGAAATTGGATTTGTAAAAATAAATGGAGCCCAACCTTTTGAAGCATTCAAGAGCATAATTGATTCTCAACTAAACACATAAGAAATAAGAACAAGCGTTTATTAGACCTAAAAGAGGTTTACGGGTATCGGAATAATGACGAGTAGGCAATGAGCTTTTTCGTCATTGCTTAAGAGAAGAAAACAAAATGACAAAATTTCAAGATTTAGGATTAAAAGATGAGTTACTGAAAGGAATTCATGAAATGGGATTTGCAGATGCATTTCCTATTCAAGAAGCAGTAATCCCAGTGTTACTTACAGGTAGAGATGTTGTAGGACAAGCACACACTGGTTCTGGTAAAACAGCAGCATTTGCTTTGGCCATGCTTCAAGAGATACAACCAAAAAAAGGCATCCAAGGTTTGATCATGGCTCCAACAAGAGAGCTTGCAATGCAAATTGCAGGAGAGATAAAGAAATTTGGCAAGTATACAGGAATTAGAGTAGCAACAGTGTACGGAGGTCAGGGAATGGGCTTACAGCTTGATGCATTACATAGAGGTGTAGAGATAGTAGTTGCAACACCTGGAAGATTAATTGATCATCTCAAACGTGGTTCAATAGAACTTGGAGACATTACCCATATTGTATTGGATGAGGCAGATACAATGTTAGATATGGGATTTATTGACGATATTCAATTTATTTTAGATCTTGCTCCAGAAGACAGAGTAATGTCATTGTTTTCAGCAACAATGCCAACTACAATCCTCAGACTCTCTGAAGAGTACTTGAAAAATCCAAAACAATTTCTTCTTGATGCAGATGATCTTAGTGGAGAGGGAATAGACCAAGCATTTCTTGTAATTAAAGATAGAGACAAAATGAAATATCTTATTGATTTTATCAAACCAGTTAAAGGTCAAATCATAGTTTTCTGTTCTACAAAATACAGAACTCGAGATGTTGCCAAGTTCCTACATCAAGAAAAATTCGATACCGTTGCAATAGAAGGAGACATGTCACAAAGTAGACGAGAGCAATCAATGTCAAAATTCAGAAACGGCAAGGTGGATATTCTTGTTGCAACAGATGTTGCATCTAGAGGAATTGATGTGCCAAGAGTAGAACTGGTAGTCAACTATGATGTTCCAAATCAAGAAATGGTATATTTTCATAGAATTGGAAGAACCGCAAGAGCAGGTGCAAAAGGAAGAGCAATCACACTAGTATCATACTCATCAGTAGGAGATTGGAATTTAGTTAAGCGTCAAATCAAAGTACCTTTGACAGACTTGAACAAAGAGATGGGAATAGAAATTTCAATTCCTGATCCTCTAAAAAGACAAGTTTCATCCAGAAGATATGGTGGTGGAAGTTCATCAAGATCTGGCGGATATTCCAGAGGTCGTTCTGGCGGATACGGAAGATCTGGAGGATATGGTGGTGGAGGAGGTAGCAGTAGAGGAGATGCAAGAGATGACAGAAGTAGTGGAAGAAAAAAGTACGGAGACCGTGGTGATAGAAATAGCTATGGTGGACGTAGCAGATGGTAATAGATGTAAAACTTAAAGACAAGTAACAAAACAATCATTCTGAGAAAAACAATGCACACAGGATTTATTTTATTAAATTGTGATCTTGGCGCAGAAGAGTATATCTTAGAAGAATTAAAACAAATGCCCAATATCAAAAACGCACATCTTACTTTTGGCGCATATGATGTAATTGTAGAGGTAAATACAGAAGACCAGCAAGCATTTGATAAAACGGTGGCAGGAATTAGAAAATTATCAAGGGTGGAAAGCACAATGACACTAAGTGTCATAAACTCTGAATAATTGCCAAAAACAAACCATATACCGGATTTTCATAGACTTTCCATAAAACAGTCTTTTGTATTGAATAATACGTGGTTGGCACATGAGTACACAAATCAATTACTTTCATTTTTGATAATCGATGTCTGATTTAAAATCAAACTAAATTAAAACAAATACATGAGTAATGTACTTGATGAATCAATCTCTGGTTTCATAGATAATACACTGTCTATCCAAGAGAGCAATCAAAGTGTATCAGATTCCGTAAAAAAAATGGAAGAATATGGGACAGACAGTCTGCTAGTAAGAGACGAGGGAGAAATCAAAGGGATTGTTACGTACAAGGATGTTCTTTTTGATGTTGTTTCAAAAGGAAAGGATCCAACAAAGGTAAAGATAAAGGAAATAATGCATACACCTCTTTTAACCATACAAAAGAATGCAAAAATAAAAGACGCCATATCATTAATGACTAAAAACAATGTACGAAGACTGGTGGTTTTAGATGACAAGGTTCCAATTGGTGTAATTTCACAAAAGGTATTGGTTGGAAACATAGCAAAACATGCAATTACATTACCTGAGCTTGAAATGCCAACTCAAATAAGATGTCCCTACTGCTCTTCGTTATTTGATGACAAGATAGCACTTTCCAAACACATAGACAACATACACATTGGAAGAGGCCTGTTTGACGGAAATCTATCAAGAATGGATGACCTCGGAGGCATTTATCCACCAAGTAATTTCCCAAAAACAATCTGAGTTTTAGAAATACAGTGATTTTTATTTTTTGTAAGATTGTACGTTATTACAATGTCAAATTAATATTTTTATCCTGAAATATATTCACTGAGATCTTCCAGATATGGATTTGTGACAGGATATTCACGTTGATATGCATCCACTATATCTCGCGCTGTTACCATGCTGACAAGCGTACCGTCTTTTACTAGACCTAATCTTTTGATGTTCTTTGATGCCATTATGCTTGCTGCATCATGAACTGAGATCCCCACATTTGCAACAATCATTGGCGATGAGGAATGTTTTGCCACCTGATCATGGATGTTAAAGTTGCCTGAAGTAATGTGTGTCAAGAGATCCCGTTCAGTGAAAATCCCATATCCTTTCATGTCATCGACAATTATGCTGCCTATCCTTTTCTCGTGTAATTTTTTTACTGCATCAAAAACAGAATCAGAAGACTTGCATTTTTCTAGTTTGATGCTAATGACACTATCTAATGACGAGTCATTGCGTGTCTTTCTAAATGCCCTTAACAAATCTGAAACTGTGACAATTCCTACAAGTTTATCATCATCAAAGACCAGCAGTCTTGATTTTTTCCTAATCATTTGATGTGCTGCATCCAACACCGTGTACCCTAAAGGTAATTTGACATAAGGCTGCCATCCTGCATCTTGTACTTTGAGATTGTGAAGATTCTTGGAACTTGCAATTACCTTTAAGATTTCACGTTCTGTCAGGATTCCTTTTGGAATTGTTCCGTCACTGACAACGAGATTTCCAAATCCCCTCTCTGCCATGAAATTTATGGCTTCCATTAATGGTACTTTGGGTTCAACTGATATCGGATATGCAGTCATGTAATTGGAAATTGGAAGGTTGGCAATCTTTAGTCCCATGCGTTTCAAAAGAAAAAAACAGTATTTGACAACTTGGGTCAAATATCAAATATGATAACTCCGTCAATTTTTGAAATCATATCAGCAAGCACCTGAAATAACCAAAAGAATAATTGTTATAGGAGATAATTCAGATTTAAATCAAAATGGAAAAAATAGACTATGAAGGAATTGTTTGGGCAATTAATCACAATAATCCAGAGCCATTAGTTGAACATGCTCTACATACATTGGAAATGTATGGAGTAAAAAAAGAAGACATCCAACTAACAGATGCTCCAGATAATGTAAAAGTTGGTGCAATCGTAGTTGAGATTTGGCCATATCATCTTGATGTTGGAAGAGTGAGAACCATACGTAATGAATCATTTATCAGCGGTACTGTTATGACAATTGAGTTAAAGCTAAATGAAGAAGGCAACTATACCGATTAATTTTGAAAAAATCAAAGAAACAAAATATCATCATTGCATCCATTGCAATTATCATCATAGGTGCAATAGCAGGTTATAATTATTCAGTAGATCAAACTAAACAAAAAGGACTCAGATTTGGCAACGAACTTCAGCAAATTCAAGAAGAAATTAAGCAGTTGCAAACAGAATTTAATTCAAAAATCATACAGTGGAAGGAAGGAGATTTGAGTCAACAGGAATTATCAGAATATTCAAAAACTCATGTTGAAAAACTGCAAAATGTGATTTTAAAATATGATGAACTAATCCCACCAAAACAATTTGCACCATCAGTGGAATTATTCAAGCTTTCAACACAAACGCAATTAGACAGCGATAAGGAATTCATAGAATGGATAAAAACAGGCAATGATTCTCACAAAATTAGATCAGATTCATTAATACAAGAATCATTTGAGTACGAAATGACTGCCTTAGGGGAATTTAATGCAGCAAAAGCAGGATTAAGATAGTAATCACTCTAGTTTTGGCAGTACTCTAATACAATAAACAATTCAGATATGATTATAATAAATTCAATTTCTGCAATAAATCCAAGATAGGCGAGATTTCTTTTAGAATTTCTGTCTTGTCTAATGGTGTGGGTTCTGAAAATTTGATTGGAAATGTAATTGTAAGCATGTCATGATCAGTGTGAGATATTCTAATAGAATGAATAGTATTGTTGGTTTTTGTGATAAAATCTTTCCATTTTTTTAGGTGCTCACCAACACGGTTCACATGATTCTCTAATTCATCAATATCAATATCCAAATCAGAATCAAATAATCCAAATTTAACAAGCGGAATCATGATAAGTCCGCCTGGAATTTTATCATGATTTTTTAGCATTTGTGAGACAATGTCTACAGAGTTTTCTTTTGGGAAGATATCACCATAATCAGGATCAAAGTATCCAGCTATGAGTTTGTTAGAATCAAATATTCGGAAATATTCATCATCTAAATCTAATTTCCACAATAACTAGGCAACAGAGCATGAATAAATAAAGAATTTACCAGAGTTAAATATCCAAGAAAAAGAAGAAAATCATGGCAATTTCCAAAGAAAACAAAGATTTCATCGATAGTTTGATTGATTACTACATTAGTGAATCAGAATCATATAGGCAAATTGCAGAAAACTTTGTTCCAGAAGTAGGGTCAGTTGCAGATACAGCATTTGGAATTATTGTAGGGTGTGTATATTCTGGATTTTTACAGGCTTACCAAAACCAACAACAAACACCAGGATTAGAAGATATCAATGAATTCAATCGAATTCTAAAGAGCCGTGCACCATTAATCAAAAAGTCGATTCTTGAACCCATCAGAGAACAAGACGATTAAAATATTTCCAGGATAACTTTAGAATTGTCAGTCAATGCGTTACAAAAATATAGTTAAAGTTTAATTTGATTTCATAATATCAAAAGACATGAAGGTAGACGGAAGTAAAATTATCTTTGGTTTAGGAGTGGCATCTGCAGTGGTAATGGCAGTAATAGCACTCTATTTTTCAATACGTTGATAAATCAACAGGTCCCATCAACAGCATATTGTCAGCAACAGATGAATTCAAAATTACACAGATAATAGATAATGGTCAAATGGTACAATTGACATTAATTGAAAATGTGTCAACTGAACCAATATCACAAAAACAGATGATCATGGAAAACGTTTCAAAAAAACTAGATGCCGAAACAAAAGAACAAGTCATGCCATTATTGGAGGCAATTTTACAAGCACAGCCAACAGTCAACATCAAAAGCTATCAGCAAACCCAGATCACAATTGCAATGCCAAGATCAAGATATGAAAATATGGGCAGACCACAGGTTGGAAATGTTATCAGAATAGACCTGAAAAAACTCTAAAGATGCGAATCTATCTCAGCAATAGAGGCTAGAGGTAATGAGCAGGTAAAATCTCTACAAACAAAAACATCTGTTTTATCACCAAAAATTTTACCTGTAAAAAATGGAAATCTCGCAAGATGTTCTAGTTGAGTTTTATTATTTATGGTCACCAAGATTGACTCAGGTAGGAATTTGCTAAAAAGAAACTTGCAAATTTCAGAATTTTCTGAGTTGATAATTGTAATTTCAGTTGGTTTTTGCAAATATGCGTAAATGGCATTTAGCAGATATCCAAATCCAAAAGGATTTTCTGCGGCAATTTGTGCCTGAGATTCCATGATTTGGGTTGCAATTTTTAGGAATTTTTCTTCCCTAGTTAGATGGAATAATCTAAGCATTACAAAACATGAAACAGAATTACCAGAGGGCAATGATAAATCATAGTTGCTCTTTGGTCGGATGATTAATTTTTCATGATCATCAGAAGTCATAAAAAAGCTGCTGCTTTCAGAATCCCAAAAGTGATCAACTAAATAATGTCCTAATTTTAAAGCCAAATCCAAATGTTTTGATTCAGGTTCAATCTCAAATACATCAAGCAGTGCATTTGCAAAGTAAGAATAATCTTCCAAGTATCCGTCTATTTTGGCAATATTATTTTTGTATGTTCGTAGTAATTTGTCATCATGTAGAAGAGTGGTTTCAATAAAAGATATGCATTTTTTTGCAGCATCCAGATATTTGGTTTCACCGGTTACACGATATCCTTTAGCAAATGCTGTGATCATCAACGAGTTCCAAGATGTAAGAATCTTATCATCTAATCCGGGAGTAACTCTTTTGGAGCGAACATTCAATAATTTTTCAGAACAACTGGCAAGAATTTCTCTAATTTTATCTTCAGATATGCCAAAATGGAATGCAACTGCAGAGATGTTAATGTTGTTGCACAAAATACTGTTACCTTCCCAATTGCCACCATCAGTTACATCATAGTATAGACAAAATAGATCAGCATCATCTCCAAGAATCCCTTTTATTTCACTTTTTTTCCACACATAGAATTTTCCTTCTATACCTTCTGAATCAGCATCATATGCGGAAAAAAATCCGCCGTTATTTGACGTCATTTCTCGCAATACATAATCTAGTGTTTTATGTAAAATTTCAAGATAGAAAGGATCTTTTGTAATTTGATATGCTTCAGCATAATTTACAGGAATCAAGGCATTATCATAAAGCATCTTTTCAAAGTGAGGAACCAACCACCTAGCATCTGTAGAATATCTATGAAATCCGCCACCAATTTGGTCAAATATGCCGCCTTTAGCCATTTTATTTAGAGTTTTAAGCGCAAATTCATTAAATTTTGAAAGCCCAGTAAGTTTTGCATATCTAAACAAAAATGACACATTAGCAGCGTTTGGAAATTTTGGCGCAGAACCAAACCCACCATACGAGGAATCGCCAAGTTGAAATAAATTCATAGCTGCCTCATCAAGAATACCTCTTTCTAGTTTTGATGGAACTTTGATAGTCTCTGATTTTTGCAATGCTCCAAGAAAATTATCAGCCGATTTTTCAATGTCTTTTGGTTTTTCTTTCCAAGCTTGTGCTAATTGTCTAGTGATACTTCCAAAACCAGGACGACCGTAAGAATCCAAAACAGGAAAATAAGTGCCAACATAGAATGGTTTTTGATCAGGAGTTAGAAAAATACTCAATGGCCAGCCACCCTGCCCTGTTGCTATCTGGCAAACTTTTTGATAAATATCATCAATGTCAGGTCGTTCTTCTCTATCAACTTTGATGTTTACAAAATGCTCATTCATGAATTCTGCGACATCCTCATTTTCAAATGATTCGTGTGCCATGACATGACACCAATGACAAGCACTATACCCCACACTAAGAAAGATTGGCTTGTTTTCATCTTTTGCCTTTTTCAGAGATTCATCATTCCAAGCATACCAATAAACAGGATTATGTGCATGTTGAAGTAAATACGGACTGGTTTCATTTATCAAACTATTTTCTTTCACAATCAAACACATTCCTATTGGTATTTGTACCTAATTGGCATAAATTAGTAAAAGATTCCTTTACCTTCTTCTAGCTCATAAATTCGGAGATTGATTTTGGCCAATAGTTTAACTTTTGATTTATGGGCTTTTTTGTCATGGCTGTAATCTTTTTTCTCTACTAATTCTTGGAGTCGTCTTAATTGTTCTAGTGAAAGCTTTTTGAATTCATTTTTTGAACTCGAAATAAGCTGAAGTAGCGTTATTCGTTCACGATCCTCAGCAGTGATATCTTTAGACATGTGTTATCATAGAATTAAGATCTTTATTTTTCTAATGAACGAATCTTAAAATTTCGTGCTGAAAATAGACAAATATGAAAAAAATGCGAGCCATGGTACTATCTGAATGTGCCCCCATTGAGACCAATCCTTTAAAATTAACTGAAATTGACAGACATGAAATCAAAAAACCGGATGAAATTTTATTAAAAATTGAAGCGTGTGGAGTTTGTCACTCGCAACTGCATGGAATTGAGGGGGATTGGAAAGACATTGGCATTCCACCTACGCTACCTACAGTTCCAGGTCATGAGGTGGTTGGCAAAGTTGTTGAAATTGGCAGCAATGTTACCAAATTCAAAATAGGAGACAGAGCAGGAATAACACCGTTACTTGAGGCTTGCAAAGTATGTCAATATTGCAAAGAAGGAAAAGAACAACTTTGCGAATCATCTGTAATTACCGGAGAGTCACTCAAAGGAGGATATGCAGAATATATTACAGTGTCAGAAGATTTTGCAACAAAAATTCCGGAAAGCATGAAACCAGAATATGCTGCACCGTTGTTCTGTGCAGGAATCACAGCATACAAGGCAGTAAAAGCTGCAGAACCACATTTACACAAAAAAATCGGCATATTTGGAATTGGAGGAGTTGGTCATATGGCAGTACAGTTTGCAAAAATAGAAGGATGCAATGTCATTGCATTTTCACGTAGTAAAAATCATCTTGATGTTGCAAAGAGATTAGGGGCAATAGACACTATGACTTTTTCTGAAAATCAAGAATTTCTAGATGAGTTAAAAAAAAGACATGGAATGCTAGATGCCGCAATTGTTTTTGCTCCAGCAGATATAGTAACTAATGTTGCAATCAAATCAGTAAAGAGAGGAGGATTAATTGTAATTGCAACAGTTGGTAAAAATCCAACATTTTTTGCATTTGAGGAAAAGACAATTCGTGGAACAGTAATTGGATCAACTAAAGACATGGAACAAGTCATCAAAATATGTAATGAGAAAAATGTAGTAGTCATAACAGAGACATATCCATTAGAAAAAGCAAACGAGGTTCTCAAAAAACTAAAAGATTCTCAAAT
>ERZ1292640.97-Hain-H43-02um-R1-97-length-70191-cov-8_pt1 | contig 70191 bp, 55 predicted proteins | sample MGYA00564404_ERZ1292640 | MGnify/ENA primary metagenome ERZ1292640 (study PRJEB36523, sample SAMEA6512636) | groundwater metagenome | collected 2019-01-08 | study: AquaDiva: Metagenomics assemblies of 32 groundwater samples
CCAACAACAATGTCGGAGTAACCGTCATTGTTGACATCGCCGGCGGTGGAGACGGAGTAACCAAAAGCCGCACCAGTTTGGTCGCTTTCGGCCGTCCAGCTGGCTATTGAGGAAAGAGGATCAACAGTAATGGGATAAGCGGCATTTTTATCATCGACAATAAGATTAAGGATGAAGATATTGGTTTGGCTTTTCTTTTGCCACCAGGGTTTCTTCTTGAGTTCAATCTCCATTCTGGCCGGTAAAACTTTACCATCTTTGTCGGTCGCTTTGAGTTCGTGATATTTAAAGATATCACGGGAGTTTGTTGCAAAAACAATCTGTTCCGCCGAGCTGGAGGAAACTTTGATGTCTGTCTCCACCTTGCCCTGAACAGCAAGCTCATTGTCTCCATCTGGCCTTTTTTCAATAGTAAAGCCCTGTTCAATTCCTCGCTCGCTGTTTTCGTACCATTCACTGACATTATCCCGCTCGAGGACAACTCTCTGGCTTTCGTTTTTAATCTTGTCTTTGTCGATCCCGGGAGCGTTCCTGATCTTGTCCCGGCCTAATCCGACAAAACTGTAGCGCCAGCTCCACTTGGGTGTGCCCTCATCGGTCGTTCTCGGCCCCATCTGCCAACCGTTCTCGTCAATATAAGTACGCAGGTTATTGGCTCTGTTGGCAAAGTGCCATTTGGGTTCCTTGAACTTTTCGCCGGAAGACGACTTCTCTTGCAGAGAGAGTTCGTATTCGGCTTTGGCCATCTGTTTTTGAGCAAAGTTCTGCCAAGCGGCAAAGTCTTCAATTAGGACTTGGCCTGTTTTTGAGACGACAAAGCCCTCATCAAATGGAGTAAAGGTACCCTCAATGAAGAGCTCCCCCTCGGGAGCATAGAAGGTTCCGGCTCTCTGATCGAAGGATGATTTAAAATTAAGCCTTGCCTTTGAATCAAGACTACCCTGAAAAACGCCGCTGGTCTGATTGAAGGGACCAAAGACGGTAAAATCTCTTTCTTGGCGGATAGTGCCGGTATAACCAATGATACTCAAGCCGGAGATCCCGCTGCTAAAATCGGCATCAATAATTGAATCATTCTTGCTGTCACTGTTAAAAACGACCGAATCGGCGCTTGCGGGCACGGAGTTGGTACTCCAGTTGGCAGGACAGGACCAACTCTGAACCCGTTCTTTTCCGCCGCATCGTTCAGCTGTCCCGGCGCCTGTCCAATAAACCGGACTGGCCAGGGAGCGCGATTGAAACTGGGGTAAAATACCGTAAGTCATCAGGAGTGCAATAAAAACAAACAGGGCGGCGCCATGAACACAGGAGCGATAGCGATTCAGGTGCCAGTAATAGTACCACCCCCAATGCATGCGCAGGCTATTATGAAGTGGAGCAAGCGGGGGAAAAAACGTTCGCGTTGAGCGTTGAATAACAACGATCCATCGGTCGATATCACTAACAGTTTCAAGGCACTCATCTTTAAAGTTTCTCAAGCATTGGGCTGCCCTAGTGTCGTTAACTGACGTCAAAGAACCCTCTGGTTTCGAACCTCTTTTCCATAGAAAAAAGTTTTTGAGACGCTCTAGCATCCCGCCACCTCCAAAAATAAATTCGATCGACACCATTCTACCAGAACAGCGTCGGGCAAAAAAGATAAATTAAAAACCGGGACAAAGAACAGTGTGCTGTCCCAGTCAAAGATCCGCAATGAACTATTAGCCCTTGGTGATCTTTTCGATCTCGTCACTGCCCTCTTCCAACGCTTTGGCCTGTTCCTCGGCGCGCTCGAACCGGTCGCCTAGCTTCCTGATCTTGTTCTCCTGTGCCTGCCAGCGCCCAGGATGTCGAGAACGGTCTGCTCAAATTGTTGTCTTGAGTAAAAAGGCGAGAGCAATCATCTACTCAGATCTTTTGGCGGCGAAGAAGTTGGGCATTGAGAGCAACAATGATCGTGCTTGCCGACATAAACAGGGCGCCAACTGCCGGCGGCAGAATAAGACCAAATGAGGCCAGCGCCCCGGCCGCCAGAGGCAGAGCAACCACATTGTAACCGGTCGCCCAAACCAGATTCTGAATCATTTTGCGCCAAGTTGAGCGCGAGAGAGTAACAATCCGGGCCACATCCCGCGGATCATTCTTGACCAGAATGATGCCGGCCGACTCAATCGCCACATCGGTGCCGGCGCCGATCGCAACGCCGACATCAGCCTGAACCAGCGCCGGCGCATCATTGATACCATCGCCAACCATTGCCACTCTCTTGCCGGCTTGCTGCAATTCTCGAACTTTATCCTGCTTGTGCTCCGGTAAAACTTCGGCAAAGAAGGTTTTGATGCCAAGTTCGCGCGCAACCGTGGCGGCCACCGCCTGGGAATCACCGGTGATCATAGCCGTCTCCACCCCCATTGCCCCAAGCGCGCGAATCGCCTCCCGCGATTCCGGCCGGATTTGATCGGCCAGAGTGATAACGCCGACAATATCCCTACCCCTGATAACGTAGATGATTGATTCGCCGCGGTCCTCGGCTTGCTTGATCGGCTCCCGCAGAAGAGAGGGAACCTCGATCTTAAGCCCCTCAAGTAATCTTGGGCCGCCAACGGACACCCTGGCTCCGGCGACTTTGCCCTCAATGCCGCGGCCGGGCAAAGCCCGAAAGTCAGAGGCCGCCGGAATTTCAACCCTCTCCCCCTTGGCTTTTTGAACGATAGCCTGCCCGACAGGATGCTCTGACATTGCTTCAACTGCCGCCGCCAGCGCCAAAATATCTCTGGCTTGCTCTGATTTTACCGGAACAACACCGCCAACCCCCTGTTCACCCCGTGTCAGTGTCCCGGTCTTGTCAAAAAGAACAATATTGATCTCCCGCGCCGCTTCGAGTGCCAACCGCTCGCGGACAAGCATACCGTTCTTGGCGCCAAGTGTCGTCGAAATTGCCACAACCAGCGGAACAGCCAGGCCCAGAGCGTGCGGGCAGGCAATCACCAGCACTGTTACCGCTCTCTCCAGAGCAAAACCCAAGGAAGCACCGGCCAGAAGCCAGCCGGCAAAGGCAAAGAGTGCAACCGCCAGAGCAACAATAGTGAGATAAAAAGCCGCTCTGTCCGCCAAAACCTGAGTTCGGGAACGGGAAGATTGCGCCTCAAGCACCAGAAGGGTAATCCGACCCAGAGCGGTATCCTGGCCGGTTTCGGTAACCCTGACCTGAAGGGCGCCATCAATATTGATTGTACCGGCAATCGCCCTGTCTCCAACCTCCTTGGCAACCGGTTTCGACTCGCCGGTAATGGCCGCTTCGTTAGCACTCGAGACACCCTCAATTACCTTGCCATCAGCCGGAAAACGCCCTCCCGGCCTGACCAGAATAATATCACCGGCTCTCAGATCCGAAACCGGAATTCTCTGTGTTTCGCCGTCAACGACTTTCTCCGCCGTATCCGGCAAGAGTTTGGCTAGCTCCTTCAGCGCTCCCTCCGCCGCCCCGATCGAGCGCATCTCCAGCCAGTGGCCCAGGAGCATCACCGAGATCAAGGTAGAGAGCTCCCAAAAAAACTCGACGCCAACAATGATAAAAGTGGTCGCCAAGCTATATCCGTACGCCGTGATGATGGCCAGCGAAATAAGCGTCATCATCCCCGGCTGCCGGCTTTTAAGCTCCGAGGCAGCACTTCGAACAAAAATGGCGCCGCCATAAAAGAAGATAACGGAGCCCAAAATAGCCGGGATAAGGTCGGAGCCGGGAAAAGCGGGCGGAGAGAAGCCAAAAACACCCTGGATAAAGGGCGAATAAGCGAGCACAAACAGCGTTAAAATCAAAACAATCCGGAAGCGCCGCCGGAAAAGTTCGGCGCTGTGACCGGCGTGCTTATCATGTGCCGGATGAGGTGTCTCTACATCCCGTCCGTGCCGGGCGTGTGACTCGTGTTCGACCCGATGATTATTTGCCGGTATTACCTGCCCGCGGTTGTGGTTATGATGGTCTTCTGCCACCTTTTTCCTACTTGTCTAGCTGACCGAGAATCTCTTCGACCTCTCGACTGCCGGATTCAAGTTCTTCTGCCTGCTCTTTATCATATTTCAAGAGAAGGGCCTGAAACTCGCCAACATGCTCCTTTTCCTCCTTGGCGACATCCAACAGAACGGTTTTGATTCTTTCATCACTCGCTTTGGCCGCCATCTGTTCATAGAAACTGACAGCGTCCAGCTCGGCGATGATGCCGGCCCGTAAAATCTCTGCGTCAACCGTCCCCCGATCAACACCGTCAATATTGATTGGCAACTGCGACAACATCCTCTTCCTTTCGCTTAATTCTCTACTTTTAATTATATCACAGCCGGAACACCTCAACCTACAAATTACCACGATGCTTTTCGGCGGCGATGATCCGCTTAATCGCGATAGCGTAGGCGGCAGTGCGAAGATCAATCTTGTTTTTGTGCTCTTTGGCACACGCATTAACCCGATTCCAGGAGCCAAGCATCATCTTCTTGAGCTTGGCCCGCAAATACTCCTCATCAAGAATATTGCCGGTGCGGTTCTGCGCCCATTCAAAGTAGGAAACAACCACACCGCCGGCATTGGCCAGAATATCCGGCACAACGGTAATGCCGTTGGAGAAGAGAACATCATCAGCATAAAGGTCGACCGGACCGTTAGCCAGCTCAATAATATTTTTAGCCTTGATTCGAGCCGCATTCTTTTCGGTAATCTGATTTTCAAGAGCAGCTAGGACTAAAACGTCCACCGGCAATTCTAAGAGCTCTTCGTTGCTGATCTTGTCGGCATCGTGATAAGCGGCCACATTGCCCTGCTCATCCTTGATCTTCAGCAGGTTGGCCACATTTAATCCATTTTTATTATGGATCCCGCCCTTGCTGTCTGAGGCCGCCGCCACATTGTAGCCATCTTCCGAGATCATATGGGCAAAGTGAGCACCGGCATTGCCAAAACCCTGGATGGCAACCGTTATCTGCTCCTTATTCTTTCTGATTTTCTTAACTAACTCTTTAAAAATAATATAGCCGCCCTTGGCGGTCGAGTCGGCTCGAAGAGCAATCCCGCCAAGCTCGACGGGCTTGCCGGTAATCATACCCGGCTCGTGATGGCCAACCTGCTTTTCGTATTCATCCAGCATCCAGGCCATAATTTGCGGATTGGTATAAACATCGGGGGCCGGCACGTCTTTATCCTGCCCGACATATTTAGAGAACGCACGCATATAAGCGCGGCTAATCGCCTCAAGCTCTTTCTTATCCCTGCCCTTCGGATTAATCCTCACTCCGCCCTTGGCGCCGCCGTAAGGCAAACCGGCAAGCGAGTTTTTGAGGCTCATCCAAAAGGCCAGGGACTTGATCTCATCCTCGCACACCTCGGGGTGAAAACGAATCCCGCCCTTGCCCGGTCCGAGAGCATTGTTGTGGATAATGCGCCAGGCCTGATAGCTCTGGCCATTGATCTTGAGTTCGGCTTTATTGATTTGGCGCGATTTGGCTAAATAGTCAATCTCGCTCTGGTTCAAACCAACGATTTGTCCCACCTGCTCCAGGCGCCTAATAATCGTTTCGAATGTCGACATCTTTGGCCCTCAAGTTAATTATCAATAACACTCTTGAGCTCTGCAACAATATCATCCTTAGGACGCACGCCGATAATCTCCTTGGCAACCTCGCCGCCCTTAAAAATCTTCATATTGGGAATGCTCATAATTTTATACTTATGAGCAAGATCCTGGTTTTCCTTCTCTTCAACGTTTAATTTGACAATCTTCGCCTTTCCGGCAATCCCCGGCTCTCCGGCAACCTCATCCAAAACGGGGGCCATCATCTGACAGGGCATACACCAGGGCGCCCAAAAATCAACCAGGACCGGCACATCCGACTCGAGAACTTGAGCCTCAAAATCCTTGGCGCCGATCTCCACCGCCTTTGCCATTACTCTCCTTTCGTTAGCTTTTCCACCCTCCCAATATACCAGCCTTAATTTTTGCCGGTCAATGGGGAACTGCTAATAGTGCCGCCGCCGAGGACAACCTCCCTGTCATAAAACACCGCCGCCTGGCCGGGAGTAATAGCCCGGATCGGGAGATCAAACCGAATTGTTAAATCAAAGTTTGGCGAGATGCTCGTATCGAGACTTGACGAGATATTGTTCGAAGCCTCAAGCTGAGAACCATAAACCATTGCCGGCTCTGCCGGACTTCGGTATCTTATCTTTACGCCGACCTTAATCGGAAGTTTAGGAACTTCGCCGATCCAGTGAACATTACTAACTTTGGCTTCATCTGAATACAAATCATCCTTATCGCCAACGTAAATTTCGTTCTTCTTAACATCTTTACCAATAATATAATACGGCCCGCCGCCATCTTTGATATCAAAACCATGCCGCTGGCCAATAGTATAATACCAAGCCCCGTCATGCTCCCCTAACGTACGACCGTCGATGCGCTTTACCAAGCCTTTCTTCGGTTTAATGTAGTCTTTTAGAAATGACTTCATTTTGAGAGGCCCGATAAAGCAGACTCCCTGGCTATCTTTCTTTTCAGCCGTTGGTAAATCAAATTTCTTAGCCAGTTCCCGAACCTCCGGCTTGGTATAATCGCCAATTGGAAAAAGAGTGCGTTCTAAGTGGCGTTGTTTAAGGGTGTAGAGAAAATATGATTGGTCCTTATTCTTATCAACCGCCTGGCAAAGTTCATAAATGAACGACGAACCACCTAACGACGAACAACGAATATCATTATCCTCACCCCTGCCCTCTCCCGTCACACCAGGAGAGGGAGTTCCTTCTCCCTCTGGGAGAAGGTTAGGATGAGGGTTGTGAATCTGTTGTCCATTTGTCTGCTGTCCATTTATGACATTTATGCGAGCATAATGTCCCGTGGCCACATAATCAGCCCCTTCGGCCATGGCTTTATCAAAAAACAAGCCGAACTTGATCTCCTTATTGCACATAATATCCGGGTTGGGGGTAATTCCAGCCTTGTAAGCCTCCAGCATGTATGTTGCGACCTTTTCGCCGTACTCTTTGGTAAAGTCCCAGGTCAAGAGCGGAACGCCCAGCTTGGCCGCAACTCTCAAAGCGTCCCGACGCTCCTCTTTCCAAATGCAACCGGGGACCGCCGGGTTGGGGACTGTCGCCCATGGCGACTGTCCCCTTGACTTCGGACTTTTATCCCCCGTAGCCTCGGCGGAGGGGGACCAAAACTTCATAAACACGCCCACGACAAAATAGCCCTGTTCTTTCAGCAAGACCGCCGCAACAGAGCTGTCCACCCCGCCGCTCATCGCCACATAAACCTTTTTCTGCTTCTTCGTATCCATATCCGATGAATTATACCGGAAAACCTGCCATGAGTCCATGTAAGAAATAAAAAGGGCTACCCGTATGGTGGCGGACAGCCCTTTTGCGCGTCGACCGCCTTGCGGCGGTGAATCCAAGGATCAAATGGCAAGGAGCCAAAAGTTCAAAGGATTCAAGAAATCGAGGCTCTACTGCGGGAGGAAGCCCGAGGCAGAGCCGTAGCGGGCACCGTAGCCGCCGACCCCGTACGCGCCGAACCTGACCCTGCCGTCGCAGAAGAGGAAGAAGAACGGCGCGTAGCCGAAGCGGCCATCGGCTCCCAGAGCAAACTCGTCACCGGGGAGATCCTCGTGGAGCTGCTCCCTGCGAACGAACCGCTCGGGATGCGTCAACGCGATGGCGCCGCCAGCCAGGCTGCCGAGGCCGTACTCGTTGACCACGAAGGTCTCGCGGGCCCGGCACGTGGACTTGCCGCGGTGGCGCAGGCCGAGCTGGGCGGCGATGACCAGGATATCGCCCCCCGTCTGTACCTCAATGATGCGCTCCATGGCTTGCGCCGTGCGAGCGTGCATCCGCAGGTAGCCGGGCGTGATCTGGCCGTCGCGGTAGTTGTAAAACGGACGCGAGGCCTTGATCTGCGCCAAGGTCAAGAGAATGGCCTGGCAATACTGCTCTGCCGGATCCTTGACCTTCGGGAAGTGCGCCCTGGCCAGGGCGCCGATCGACGGGATGGCAAACCACCCCTCGGCGCCTTCCGGAAGCTCGGGCAGACGTGCCGCGTAGTCGAGGGCTATCGCCGTGTCGAGGCAGGGGAAGATCTCGGCGATCATCCTGATCTGCTCGACGATCGGTTTCGGACCCTTGTACTCCGGCGGGTAGACGTAGTTCGACCTGACAACCTCACTGGCGTACTTGTTACCCGAGCGATTTTCGGCGATGAAGGCGGTGATCAGGTCGACCAACCCAGGCGTGTTGTTGATACGCTGGGCTTCCTCTTCGGTAAGCCGCGCCTTGTTGTACGCGGCTTCGACGACCGAAACGAACTTGTGACCCTTCGGGTCTCGGGACGTGACAGACGGAGCCAATGTTGCCATCGGAGCCATCTCCTTTCGTTTCATGCGGGGGTTCGTAGCTGTCCCATGAGTGGAACAAGCGTACTACCAATCAACCATGACTGGCAAAACGCTTGTTCCAAAAAACCGCAATAACGTGGCTACTATACACCATCATTAGACTTCTGTCAAGGTTGACAACCGTTAAAGCATAGTGCTAATCTAATAACAGACTAATTTAGTCTGGATTTGTGTGATATTTGTTATTAGATATTTGGATAATTCGTTATTCATTCCTGATATGCGCATCTCGACCAAAACCTACTATGGCCTGCGAGCGATGATCAACCTCGTTCGGAAAGAGGAGGTTTCTCCGATCGCCGATATCGCCTTTGAGGAAGATATCCCTTTTGCTTTTCTCGAAAAGATCTTTCAGCAACTAAAGCGCGCCGGATTAGTCAGGTCAAAGAAGGGATCACTAGGCGGCTATGAGTTAGCTCGATCTCCTAAGGAAATTACAGCCGGACAAGTCTTTGAAGCGTTGGGGGAAGAGGTCATTTCCTCATTCTGTCCCGGCGATTCGAGCTGCTCCAGGCTTAATTCTTGCGGAACCAAGGACTTCTTGTCTAAACTAGAATCTTCGATCGGCCAAACTCTTGATTCAATGACACTAGAAAGACTGGCTAACTAAAATGAAACACATTTATCTTGATCATTCAGCTACAACGCCGCTCGATCCGAAGGTTCTTTCGGCGATGATGCCGTACTTCGGCGACAACTTCGGCAATCCGGGATCCTTGCACTCGTTCGGTGTTGAGACCAAGAAAGCAATCAACGACGCGCGCAAAAACATTGCCGCTTTTTTGGGCTGCGATGAATCCGAGATTATTTTCACCTCTGGTGGATCAGAATCAGACAATCTGGCCATTCGAGGACTCGTATCACGTAGCAAAGGGGACTGTCCCCTAAAGGGGACTGTCCCCGAGAACGCCAAGAAGCCCCACATTATCACGTCGGCGTTTGAGCACAAGGCTGTTTTGGATACAGTTAAATCGCTTGAAAGGGAGGGAATAATCAAGGCTACCTATATTAAACCGGGCGCGGACGGAGTTATTAAAGTTGATGATATTAAAAATGCCATTCGCGATAACACTGTTTTAGTCTCGATTATGTACGTCAATAACGAGATCGGCACCATCCAGCCAATCCGTGAAATTGGTAAGGTCATTTCCGGGCTTAATTCTAAAATCGAAAATCGAAAATCAAAAATCTATTTCCACACCGATGCCGTTCAGGCCACGGAGTTCTGTCCGATAAATGTCCGTGATCTCGGCGTCGATCTGCTCTCCCTCTCCGCCCACAAAATCCACGGTCCCAAGGGCGTTGGCTTACTCTATGTCAAATCAGGCACACTTCTCAAGCCAGAGATTACCGGCGGCGGACAGGAGAGAGGGTTCCGCGCCGGAACGGAAAACGTTCCCGGTATTGTTGGGTTTGCTAAAGCAATATCATTAATTAGCAGCTCAAATCCCAAAGTCATACCCCCCCTTTCTAAGGGGGGGCGAAGAGAGGTTGAGAAGCTTCGCGACAGACTTATCGACGGTATCTTGGAGCGGATTCCCGGCTCGATTTTGAATGGTGATCGTGACCATCTGGCGCCGCATATTGCCAATATCAGTTTTATTAATGCCGAAGGCGAGGCTATCCTTTTAAACCTCGATTTTCTGGGTATTGCTGTTTCGACCGGTTCGGCCTGCACTTCGCGCACGCTTGAGCCCAGCCACGTTTTAACCGCGATGGGTATCCCGCCCGAGCAAGCCCATGGTTCTATTCGGTTCTCCTTGAGCCGGAACACAACCGAGGCAGAGATTGATCGAGTACTGGATGTCCTGCCGGGTATCATTGAAAAATTGAGGACAATGAGCCCATTTGACACAAATGGATAACTAATTCATCCAAATGACTAATGACGAATAATATAACCCCCTACGCCCATCCTTCTCACACCCCACCCGACCTTCCCGCAGACAGGGGAGAAAACAAAAGAAGGAGAAAATCTGAATTAGTCATTCGTCATTTAGACCAATTCGTTATCCATTTGTGGTCAGGAGTTTGATGGAACAGTATTCAAAAACAGTCTTAGAGCACTTTTATAACCCGCGCAATGTCGGGGAAATTGCCGATGCCGACGGCGTTGGCGAGGTGGGCAATCTTCGCTGCGGCGATGTTATGTACGTCTATATCAAAGTAGAAAGGCGAAAGGCGAAAGGCGAAAATGGTGCAAGGGGACTGTCCCCAAAGGGGACTGTCCCTGGATTTGCCGAAGAAGAATACATTAAGGACATTAAATTTAAAACCCTGGGCTGTGCGGCGGCCATTGCTTCGACCAGCATTATGACCGAGATGGTTCGAGGTATGAGCTTAGACGAAGCAATGAGGATCACGCGCGACGACATCAATGATGCCCTGGGAATTCTCCCCAAACAAAAATACCACTGCTCTATCCTCTCGGCCGACGGTATCCATAAGGCAATCGAAAATTACAGGGCAAAAAAGCAATTTAGCTAGTTAGCGTTTTAGCTAATTTGCTAACGCACTAATTTGCCAACATGCTATTTGGGCCATTCGGCAATCATGATGGACTCGACCAAATCAGGAGAGATCTCTCTTAACTCCTGCCAAACTGCCTCCGTCACAAAGGGCATAAAGGGATGAAGCATTATAAGGGTTTCGGATAGAACTTTGACGAGAGCTTTTTTAGTGTTTTTCTTGATCTGCTCATCGCTATGTTTATCAAAATATATCTTTGTCTCCTCGATATATATATCGGCGAACGTGTGCCAAAAATAGTCGTAGAGTTTCTCCCCAGCTAAAGAGAATTTGAAATCACTTAGTAACCGTGTTGTCTCTTTCTTAAGAGATTCGTGTTCGTTAAGCATTCTTTGATTTTCCACGGTATGCTTTCCGCCTTCGATGAAATCTAAATCAGATAGTTTGTCAGTGCCAATTACACCCGTCTTGAGGTCGCCTTCTGAAACCCGAAGGATAACGTAGCGCGAAGCATTCCAGATCTTGTTGGCAAAGTTGCGCATACCGCGAATCTTTTCTTCGGAGATAATAACGTCGTTGCCGGCAGCAACACCGAAAACCAAAGCCATTCGAACGGCATCGGTACCGTATTGTTCTGCTACGCCAAGGGGATTGATAACATTGCCTTTGGACTTGCTCATCTTCTGCCGATCCTTATCCCGAACCAAACCATGTAGAAACACATGTTTAAACGGCACCTTGTCGGTGACATAGAGTCCTAGCATAATCATTCTGGCGACCCAGAAAAAGAGGATGTCCCAACCGGTCTCCATGACAGAGGTTGGATAGAACTTTTCAAAATCACTAGGCTTTGTTGTCTGGAGAGCGGCAAAGGGCCACTGACCGGAGGAGAACCAGGTGTCAAAAACATCAGGATCAGACACAAGATCAGCACAACCACAATCTGGACATTTTTCTGGTTTTTCCCCTTCTGTCACTATTGGTTTTCCACTAATTTTACTTATCCTACCTGGAATTGTTCCCTCTTTTACTGCGGCTCCGTAAGTAATATCTGTAGCGACCTCGTTGCTACAATTTTGACAATACCACGCCGGAATTCTGATTCCCCAAACAATTTGGCGGGAGATATTCCAATCCCGAATGTTCTCCATCCAGTGAGTAAAGATCTTCTCAAAACGTTTGGTGACAAACTTGACTCTGCCGTCTTTTACGACTTTTAGAGCATCTTTGGCTAATATCTTGCCTGATTTGCCGGGCTTATTGACGGCAATAAACCACTGTTCGCGTGGCAGCGGCTCGATAACACTTTGGCACTTATAACAAACACCCACAGAATGGAGGTAGTTCTCATTTCTTTTTTCAACCAACTCATCCAACTCCTCCGCCACAAGAGCGCGAGCCTCGGCAGTTCTCTTGCCTGATAACCTTTCTATAATCTGGGGTTTTGCTTTGGCTTGTTCCAGATTGGCAAGACGCCCTCTATCATCAATAACCGCCAAAATCTCAAGGCCATGGCGCTGGCCGATTTCAAAGTCGGTCGGATCATGGGCCGGAGTAACCTTAACCGCCCCGGTGCCGAATTTCATATCAACGGCTTCGTCGGCAATGACCGGAATATCGCGGTCTGTTAAGGGCAACGGCACACTCTTGCCAATCAAATCTTTATACCCCTCATCGTTCGGATTAACGGCGATAGCCACATCGCCAAACATTGTCTCCGGTCTGGTTGTCGCCACGGTAATCGGGCCATATTTGATATAGTACAATGGATCTTGTCGCTCTTCGTATTTTACTTCAAGATCCGAGAGTGAGGTCTGGTGTTTCGGGCACCAGTTGACCAGCCTAAAAGCCCGATAAGCCAGGCCGTCGTCATAGAGCTTTTTAAAGGTCTCGTAAACGATCTTAATAATGTCGGGGTCGAGGGTAAATTTCTCTCTCTGCCAGTCGCAACTGGCGCCTAGCTTTTTGAGCTGGGCTTCCATTGCCTTCTTGTTTTCCTGAGTGAAATCCCACATCATTTGGTAGAGTTCGTCTCTTGGAATTTGGAATCGGCTCTTGCCCTCCTTCTCCAGCTTCTTTTCAAAAACAACCTGGGTTTCAAAGCCGGCGTGATCGGCGCCCGGCAGCCACAGAGCGGCTTTTCCTTTAAGTCTGGCATACCGGATCATAATATCTTCAAGGGTAACGAAAACGGCATGGCCGATATGAAGCGAACCGTTGGCATTGGGCGGCGGCATGATAATACTGAATGGTTCGCCCCCTGGATTTACCTCCGGCTTAAAATAGCCCGCTTTCTCCCAGCGTTGGTATAGATTCTCCTCAAATTTTTCCGGCTGCCACGCCTTGTCGATCGTTTTCATAGTACTACCAAAATACCATAAATCCACTCGTGATTCTACCCTTCCAGCATCTCGCTGATCTTGTCGCGGATCTCCTCCAATCGCTTCCTCTCGGCTAACAGTAATCGCTCATCAACCGAATAACCACGTAGTAACAAATTCTTCAGCGTCTTTGTTGCCCAGATCCGAAACAGAGTCGCTTTTTGGGAATTTACTCGATATCCGACAGACAAAATCGCGTCTAGATTGTAAAATTTAGTCTTATATTTCTTTCCGTCTTTGGCAGTACATTCCAAAATGGAATGAACTGATTTTTCTTCGAGTTCACTTGATTTAAAAACATTATGCAAGTGCTTTGCAATTGCTGGCTGATTTACGCCAAAAAGATCAGCCATTTGATTCTGGTTTAGCCAAAGAGTCTCATCCTTCAGGCGAGCCTCAATATAGACCTCACCCTTATAGACCTCACCCTTCGGTGAAGTGTAAATGGCAATTTGATTCACTTCCATAGCACAATTTTAGCCCAACTCCCAGTTGGCGTCTACTTTAATCTTGCCCCAAGAAGAAACATTGTTTCGCAGAACGTGATAGTAGGCCGCCAGACCAATCATCGCCGCATTATCGCCGGTTAAAGCTATTGGCGGTACCAGAAAATCTACTTTCGACTTTTCACTTTCAACTTTCAACTTGCTTCGAAGGTGTTTGTTTGCAGCAACGCCGCCGGCCAAAACAACGGTTTTGGGGGTAAATTGTTCAACCGCTCTCATTGTTTTAGTTACCAGCACATCAACAACTGCATCCTCAAAGGCAGTGGCAATCTCCGCTTTATCGATATCATCAAGACCCTCACCCCTACCCTCTCCCAAAGGGCGAGGGAGTTTTAAGGAAATCCGACGCTTAACTTCCAGAAGAACAGCTGTCTTTAAACCGGAGAAAGAAAAATTAAAAGTGCCATTGTTAATAATCGGCCGAGGAAGAACTAATTTGCTTAAGGCTGGAGGCTTAAGGCCGACCTTCGACAAACTCAGGTCGCCCTGAGTGGAAATTGAATGGGCGGAGGCCACATCCTTCCCGCCTTCAGCCTTCGGCCTTGGGCCTTGGGCTGATTCGCCTTTAGGATCATTTCTAAATTGCTCCGCCAATTTAGAAATGATCGGTCCCCCGGGATAACCAAGACTAAGCAACTTGGCCACCTTGTCAAAAGCCTCTCCCGCCGCGTCATCCAGGGTCTGGCCGAGAGTCTCATACTGATCGTGACCCTTCATCAGAACAAGCGAAGTATGCCCGCCAGAAACCACTAAAGCCAAAATTGGAAATTTTGGCTCGTCCAAGGCCAAAGGCCCAAGGTCTAAGGTCTTTTCGTCTCGGCCTTCGACCTTCGACCTTCGACCTTCGACATTTACTCCGCTTAAAGCGGAGTAAATATGTCCTTCGATATGGTTGACGGGAATAATCGGCTTATCCAGCACGTAAGCGATCGATTTGGCGGCGTTAAATCCAATCAAAAGAGACCCGATCAACCCCGGTCCCGCCGTTACCGCGATGTGGGTAATCTCATTTTTTAGATAATCCTGACTTTCCTGAAAATTACTACCCTCACCCCAACCCTCTCCCTGAAAGGGAGAGGGAGTATTAAAGGTTCCATCGCCCCGTTTCACGGGGAGAGGGTTAGGGTGAGGGGTTATAATAGATCCGTTTCCTTTATTTTGCATTTTGCATTTTGCATTTTGATTTTTAGCCTGTAAGAGTGCTTGTACGATTACAGGCGTTATCGCTTCCATATGCGCCCGGCTGGCCACCTCCGGCACTACCCCGCCCGTCTTGGCATGGAGATCGATTTGAGAGCTCACCACATTCGACAAAATGACAGGCCGAAAGCCTGTCATCCCGGACTTGATCCGGGATCCATCTTTTCCTACCCCAATAACCGCCGCAGCGGTCTCATCACAAGACGACTCGATGGCAAGAATTAGAGGGGACATTAGAGGGGACGGTTCTCTTTTAGGCACAGTTTTTCGCTTTCTTTGATTTTCTGGCCACCTTTTCCTGTTCTCGGTATCTTTGATAATTACTGCCCCAGATATTTTTACCATAAGTTTGCTCAATAATTTGGTCTACCACCAGTTTTTGATAGCTAATTTGTCTATCTTGTGCATCCTGTCCGATTGCCTCATAAAGAAAATCGGGGGTGATTAATAAATCTGTTTTACCTCGAACGTAATGGAGATAGCTTGAGTATTTGTAATCTTCCGGCCTTTCTACTAATCTCGCCCTGACCGGATTAAGTTCAATATACTTTCCGCACTGGATAAAGTAGGCGTCCTTACCGACCGCCTGACTTTTATAGCGATCTTGCCAAAAGTGGCCAATCCAATCATAGGACTGCCGATAGTGTTGGAAATAGGCCAAATTTAACTTTTTCATAAAAGTCGAAAAGTCGAGAGCTTTCTTGGTTTGAATTAAAAAGTGAGTGTGGGTAGGCATCAAGCAATAATGATAAAGGTCAAAAGGATGTTCTGATTTATACCTGCCAATAAGTTCTAAAAAATACAAATAATCATCATCTGACCTGAAAACCTTATTCCGGTTGTTGCCCCGGGTCATTATATGATAAAAACTCTGAGATAAAAGAAATCGTCGTGTTCTTGGCATAACGTAAGTTTACTAGAATTCAGTAAAAAGCGAAATATCGAGATAAAAAGAGAACCGTCCCCTTAAGCTCTTAAGCTTATTAACAAAAATCCCTATAAAAATCAAATGGAGCGGCCGATCTTCGATCGGCCGCTCCAAGGGTCCAAGAGGGGGAACCCCAAGCACACAGCGCCCTAGGAAGCAAGGACTCCCAGAGGGCGAACCGCCGCGCGGCGCCAGCGGCCGTCGGCAAAGTTGTAGCTGACGCGCACGAGGCCGCCGTAGTTCGAATCGCCACCGACGAGGCGGTTCGACGCGTCCCCGAAGAACTCCTCGTACCAGACCCACGTATCGGTCTGGCCGTCGTTCGCACGGGGGCACATGGCGGGGTATGCCTGCGGGACGATGTTCGCCTCGATAATGGTCTCGAGGCGCATCCGCTGAGCCGGGAGGCCGAGCAGCTCGGCGACCACCGAACGGAGGTGGTTGTCCCACTCCACGGGCGAGACACCGAAGCGGCTCTCCTGAGGGCCGTACTCGTACTTGACGAGCTTGCCATCTGCCCGAAGGCGGGCGATCAGCTTGCCCAGGAAGTTGGCGTCGTTTGCGAACATCTGCCGCCCGCCGTCGTACGACGGCTTGCAACGCGTGTCCACCAGGGCAACGATGCCCTCGAGGCCAACTTCGGTCATCGAAGCCAGCTCGCCGCTGGCGTTGCGCCGCTTGATGTTGCCGGCGCCGATCTGTTCCCAGAACCAGAACTCCGGCTTCTTCTTCCAGCCCTTGAGGCTGGTCTTAGCGGTAAGCACGAGCTTGGGCAGGAAGTGCACCTCGAGACCGAGGGCATTCCAGGCCTTCACGCGCTCTTGGCCTGTGGCCTCGAGCACCTGGCGCATCAGCGCCAGGTTTTGTGTCTGGCCGAAGAATGCCTGGTGGCATTTCTCTTCGGCGGCAATGATCTTGCCAATCCAATCCATGGTCGTTCTCCTCTCTGAAACGTTGCGTTTATGATAGCGCGAACGCTTGCAGCGTACCACGAGTTGATAGTCTAAGACTATACACTATTTTCCTGTCACTGTCAATGTTTCTGGACTTGATATTTTCTGCTATCCTTGAAGTTAATGTCCACCTCTCTTTTCCAAACCCCCGAGTGGGGGGATTTTAAGTGCCAAACCGGCTGGAGCAAGCAGCATCGCCTTGACGGTATTTTGGTGCTGGAGAAAAAATTACCCCTTGGACGGACGATGCTATATTCACCGATGATCAATGAGGCTCAAGGCCGGAGGCTCAAGGCCGGAGGCTTTTTGGAACAGATCAAAAACATCGCTCAAAAGCGCAATGCCATATTTTACCGGGTGGAATTCGACACCCCGCTCCCAACCTTCGACCTTAAGCCTTCGACCTTCGGCGCCCGTCGGGCTTTCGAGGAGATGCAGCCGGAGCATACGCTGATTCTCGATATCACCCAGAGCGAGGAAGAGATTCTGGCTCAGATGAAACCAAAGGGGCGGTATAACATTAAAGTGGCCGAACGAAGCGGAATCGAGATAACGGAGTCAACTGATCCCAAGGGGCCGGAACTCGACAGCTTTTACACACTCTACGAGTCTATGGCCAAGCGGCAAAGAATTTCCTATCGAGATAAAAAATACTTCGAGGCTCTACTTGAAATCCTGGGCAAAAAGGATTATGCTCGACTGTACGATGCCTCTGTTAATATTGATGGCAAAACTACTACCCTGGCATCAGCCATTGTCGGGAACTTTGATCGGCGGGTGACCTATCTCTTCGGCGGCTCAAGCAATGAACACCGTAATTTGATGGCGCCCTATCTCCTGCATTGGCAGATAATCAAAGATGCTAGAGCGCAGGGCTGCACTGAATACGACTTGTTCGGTATTGCCCCCAATGATGACCCCAAACATCCCTGGGCCGGCGTAACGCGGTTCAAAAAACAGTTCGGCGGCCGCGAGGTCCACCTGGCCGGAAACTGGGATCTGGTCTTTAGACCGGTTGAATATCAATCATTCAAGATAGTCGAGAAAATCCGAAGATAGCAAGCTATCTCTACTACGAAATTACAAATTCACCGAAGGTACAAATATTACCAGTGTTGCGTAATTAATTGGCGATTCCTCGAATTGTCATCTCGAATCCGCCAACCGGCGGATGAGAGATCTCCGATGTAGCAGCAAACCAATTCGAAGATTTCTCGCCTCCAAGGCCTCGAAATGACAGATTGTGGGCATGATTGCGCAACATTGGTAAATATTACAAAACTACAAATTTGTAATTACGTAAGATTCGTAATTTTGTTCAATTTGTAATTTTGTAGGAGACAATGAGAAAAATATTGTCGAAGATATTATCTCAGTCAACCAAGAATAAATATCATAAAATCCAAGCCGATTGGGCGTCTTTTCGTTGTGGCAAGCCGAGCCGAAAAATTAAGGTTATCGGCGTCACCGGCACCAAGGGAAAAACCACAGTTTGCAATATGATCGCCTCTATCCTTGATGAGGCCGGCATCAGGAACGCGATGGAGACAACCATCAACACCAAAATCGGCGACCGGCTTATCTCGCACACAACAAAAGCGCGCTGGGTCACTACCCCGCCCGCCGCGGTCCTGCAGAGCTTTCTGCGCCAAGCGGCTCGGGAAAAGTGCCGCTACGCCATTCTGGAGGTTACCTCGCAAGCAATCGATCAATACCGAACTTGGGGCATTAACTTTGATCTTCTTGTCTACACCAATCTCTCTCACGATCACCTGGACTATCATAAAACCAAGGAGAATTACCTGGCCGCCAAACTAAAGGTTTTTCAGCAAAATCCCCAGGCGCGGTTTGTCATCAACGCGGATGACGCCTACTGGAATCGCTTTTACTCCCTATCCGCCGGCGACAAGCTCCTCTATTCAATCAAGCAATCAATCGACCACGGCGCCGTCGCCCGCAAAATACTCCTTGGCGCCGCCACCGCCACCTTTACCGTTGCTTACGATAACGGGCAAAGCATCATTCACCTGAGCCTCCCCGGTATTTTTAATGTCCAGAATGCCCTCGCCGCCTTTTGTGTCGGCCGGGTCCTCCGGCTGGATCCGGAAAAGATAAAGGCGGGACTGGAACAGATCAAGCTGGTGCCGGGCCGGATGGAATCGATCCGCATCTCACCCAAGCAGAATTTTAGCGTTATCGTCGATTATGCTCACAATCCTGACTCCCTGAAGAATGTTTATGAAGCCATCCGTGACGGTATAAAAAATACAGAGGGGAGACTCATCGCCGTTCTCGGCGCAACGGGGCGGCGGGATAAGACAAAGCGGCCGATTATGGGAGCGCTCGCCGGCGGCTATGCCGATCTTGTCGTCTTTACCAACGAGGATCCTTACGACGAAGATCCGGCGACCATTATGGAGGAGATGGCGGCCGGCATCCATAGGGGCGGCCAGCGCAAGTATCAGTGGCACCTTAATCGAAACTACTGGAAGGTACTTGACCGAACCCAAGCAATTCATAAAGCGATCAAGGAAGCACGCAAAAATGACGTGGTGGTCATAACCGGTAAGGGCGCCGAGGAGGTTATGGCTGTGGGTCAAGATAAATTTGTCCCTTTCTCCGATCGGGCAGTGGTGCGGCAAGAACTCCTGATGCGCTTTCCAGTCACAAACGGACAACAAACCTCCTAACAACGAACATCCCTCACTTTAATCCTCTCCCTTTGAAGGGGAGAGGGGAGGGGGAGGGTTTGGCTTGTGAGCGTTTGCCGTGAAAAGCTTGGTGAACTTCGCGCAGATGCTGATCGGTAACATGGGTATAGACTTGAGTGGTGGTGATGGAAGAGTGGCCCAAAAGCGACTGGACGCTCCGAACATCGGCGCCGTTAATTAAGAGATCGGTGGCAAAGGAGTGGCGCAAGGTGTGCGGCGATACCTTTTTAGTGAGACCGGCTTTCCTGGCCGCTTTCTCGACAATACGCTGGACACTTCGAACCGCGAGACGCCCGCCCCGGGGGGAAGAGAAAAGGGGCTCATTATCACTTAAGGCCGGAGACCTAAGGCCGGAGACCAAATTGCTATTACCTTCAGCCTTCAGCCTTAGACCTTGGGCTGATTTGCCTTCAGCCTTAGACCTTCGGCCTTGAGCTGATTCGCCTTGGGCCTTGGGCATGGGGCCTTCGGCATAATTCTTCAACCAATATTTTGCGCTCTCTGAAAGAAAAACGACCCGAAGCTTCTTGCCCTTACCCAACACGGCAATCTCACCTCGTTCGAGATTTATCTGGTCCCGGTCAAGGGCGACCAACTCCGAGACTCGCACCCCCGTTGAAAAAAGAACCTCCAGAATCGTCCGATCGCGCAAACCGGAAGTTTTAGCAACATCGACAGACTCTAAAACGCTTCTAAGCTCCTCCGTTTCCAGAAAACTGATCTCGCGATCCCCCGTTTTAGCGATAACAACCTTCTCCGGCGGTAAAGTCATAATCCCCCGCCAAGAGAGATAGCGCAAAAAAGCCCTAAGGGCTAGGGCATGATAATTTTGTGTCGTCTTCTTAAGCTCTTGCCCCTTCTTGTCGCCCAATCGATTGATGTAAAGCCGGTAGTGCCGCACCGTCTCTTGGGTAATCATTTCTGGCATAAGGCCGGAGGCCACATCCTTTTCGCCTTCGACCTTAGGCCTTTGGCCTTCGGCAACATAATCCTTCAGCCACGTTAAAAAACGATTAAGGTAGCGGTCATATCCGGCAATCGTTAAAGTTGACTGGCCCTTGTCCAGCTCGCAATACTCCAAAAACTCGCGTTTTAATTGAAATAAATCATTCATTATCATAAATGGATGACTAATTGGTCTAAATAACAAATGACGAATATTCATATCCCCTCTATCTCCCTCCCGCATCGAGTACGGGACAGGCTCTACCTTAGGGGGAGAACCATTGGTTGTTCGTTATTTGGAAAATTCGTTATCCATTTCTGGTTGTGCTGTGGCATACTCCCAATGCCTCTCATATTTATGAACAAAGCGATAGGCCAGAACACCGGACAAAACTCCCAGGATGGCGCCGGCGGCAGTATCAGAGGGGTAGTGCAGGCCCGTTCCAATCCGACCCAGCGCCACGCCGAAAGCAAGGATAAGCAAAGCTATGCCCAAACGACGGTGGCCATAGAGATAAACACTGATAGCAATGGCAAAAACAATATAGGTGTGACTGGAGGGAAATGAGCTCATCCTCTCGACCGAGAAGAGACTAAGAGAGGGATTAACGATGTCTTCGTGGGTAACAAAGGGGCGGGGGCGGCGCCAAAAAACGAAAATGATCAGGTCGGTCATTGCACCAAGGCCCATCGCGATGAAGGAGCAGATAAAAGCATTGATTCTTTTGCGCCAGATCAGATAGGTGAAGGAAAGCAGAAAAATCGCCATACCGAACTTGGCAAAGAAAAAAAAGAGTCGGTAAAACCAGGGATTGCCCTCGCCTAAATTATAGAAGAAATAATAAATCGTAAAATCATAACTACGCAAAGAATCAAAAAAGCTTTCCATAACCCTATGATAACACTCAGAGAAACCGGTTAGCAAATCAGTGTTTCTTTGATAAAATGATAACTATGCAAGAATTCTTTCAGTCTCTGGTAATCGGCGCCATCCAGGGCATCACCGAATTTCTGCCGATCTCCTCGTCGGGGCACCTGGTCTTGGTCCCTTATCTTTTTGGTTGGGACTATCAGGGTCTCTCATTTGATGTCGCCCTTCATTTTGGCACCGCCCTTGCTGTTATTGCCTACTTCCGGCGGGACTGGATAAAGATCATCGCTAAAGGCCTAAGGCTGAAGGCTGAAGGCAATAGCAATTTGGCCTCCGGCCTTAGGCCTCCGGCCTTAGGCTTTTCCGCTTCCAGCCCTAGGCCTCCGGCCTTAGGCAAAAATTTGCTGTGGCAAATTTTAATCGCTTCCATTCCGGCGGCGATTGCCGGCATCTTGATCAACGACTATGTTGAATCAACTCTCCACTCTCCTCTCTTGCTCGCCGCTAACCTGATTATCTTTGGCTGGCTTCTCTGGTATGCCGACAAACGAGCTGCCTTCGGCCTTTGGCCTTCGGCCTTCGCCCATTCGATTTCCACTCAGGGCGATCTGAGTCTATCGAAGATCGGCCTTCGGCACGCCTTGTTTATTGGTCTGGCTCAATCTCTTGCCCTGGTCCCCGGCGTCTCCCGCTCCGGCATCACCATCACCGCCGCTCGCAGCCTCGGCCTGAATCGGGAAGCGGCAACCCGCTTCTCCTTTCTCCTCGGTACTCCGGCGATTGTCGGCGCCTTTCTCTATAAATTCAAGGATATCGATATTGCCCTAATTAACCTTCCCTTTATTGTTGCCACACTGGCGGCAATGGTCTTTGGTTTTCTTGCGATCAAGTATTTGCTACAATATTTAAGAAAGAGCGATTTCTCCGTTTTTTTGTGGTATCGAGTCGCACTAGCCATAATCGTGCTCTTCGGAGGGAAATGAATGGCCGAGGAAACCAAGGTAAAACCTGCCGCAACCGAACCAAAACCAGTGAAGGTTGCGGCAAATGAGCAAAAGATCGATATCAAAAAGTACTTTCCTTTGATCAAGTGGTTAATAATAACCGCAATCGTTTTAGCTGTTCTCTACTTTGGGACACTGCCTGTCCGCAGCCGCCTCTCGGAAAAGTATCTCAAGCAAGGCGACCAACTCTTGGTTCAAAAACAGTATCTCTCTGCCGACCTGGCGTACCGGAAAGCCGAGATACTCTCGTCTAAAAACAAAGTAATCAAAGAGCGCCGGCACACTGCCAAAGAAGCGGCAGCCGATATTAAACTGCTTCTTCCCTTCTGGCAAGAGAAGGGCGAGCTGACTCAACTAAGTCTCTATGATGATGCCAATGCCGTGCCGGCAAATGAAGTTGAAGCAGTCAGGCTGGCACGCCGCCTGATTGAGCAAAATGAGCCCCAACTGGCGCTGATTCCAACCCAAACCGCCCTGGATATGGATAAAAACTATCGCGACGCCTGGCTCTACCTTGGCGCCGCCAACCTTCAGGCCGCCAAGATCCTCGAGATCTCCGCCGATGCCCGCAGTCATTACCTTAATCAGGCCAAATCCGCTCTCGAGAAAGCCCGGGAGCTCGACCCGACCTATAAACCAACCCACGACCTCCTGGCTCAGATCACAGAACCGAAAACTTAAACAAGAGTAAGAAAAATAAAGTCGTAGATGAAAAAAGAGATTCCTAAAAAATTCTTCAATGGAAAAATATGCATTTTTATCGACGCCGCGAATGTTATTTATTCGCTGCGAAATTTGGGTTGGAAAATTGATTACAAATTGCTTCAAAGATTCTTTGAAGCGCAGGGTGAATTGGTAGATATTTTCTTTTATACAGCATACTTTGACTCTGATCTCGGCCTGAAAAATCTGCTGGAAATGCTTTCCAGAAAAGGTTTCATAATCCGAAGCAAAGAAGTAAAACAAATTAGAACACCTGGGGGTATCATACATAAAGCAAACTGTGACGTTGAGCTTGCCATGGATGTGATGACGCACTATTCGCGGCTTGATACCGCAGTAATAATGAGCGGTGACAGTGATTTTACGCCCCTGATAAAATTTCTTAAATCCAAAAAGAAAAAGGTTGTGGTAATCTCGACTAGAGGACATGTCTCAAAAGAGGTAGTAGAATCAGCAGATATTTTTCTTCATTTCGGCCTCTTTAGAGATAAATGGGAACTAAAATCAAAGAACCCCGCGAAGCGAGGCTCTTGATGAAGTTTCTGTCTAGAGACTAACATGAAGCAACTGTTTCTGTCAAGAGGAAATTTTTGCATGACTATAGAGGGATTTAAAAAAGTTGTCTCTATCACTCTCCTTACGGCCACGCTGACCGCCCTTTTGCCAGTGGGACAGATCAATGCTCAAGAGCCCTCAGGACTCAATCCAGGCACTAACACCGGCCAACCCAAGACCCCAGCACCGCCCGCCGCAACCACGCCGTCACCACCAGATCCATCAGATGAAACTAAGTGGGAATATATTGTCAGCGAATCTGGTTCTAACGCTTCAATGGCAGAAGAAAGCTTAAAAGACAAAACGATTAGCGGAAGGGTTTTCCCTACCGACCAACGAGGGAAATCTTATTTTGAATATGACAATCAAAAATTATCTGCTTTTATGGTAACTGTAAATTCTTCCGGTAATTTTCCAAAAACGCTCTATCTTCTTACTGGATACAAGGGCTACTCCGAAAAAGAGGCGATTCTATACATGGCTCTGCCATTTTATTTCTCTGATCAAAGCGGCCTTGTAACTTCCGATAAAAATACTCTTGCCTTTATGCGAGATCCGGAAAATTATTATATCGGAGACGAAAACACACTCGACTCCGTCTCGTATTTTCAGCCCAATAGTACAATGGGTGGAAAAAGTCAGGGAAAGGTATTAAAAGAAAAACTCTATAACGGGAGGTACTTAGTCATAATACACTCCAATAATGGGGGGTTAGCCACAGGCAAGGCGCGAGAAAACATGGCTTACAACTATTTTGGCCTCAGTGCAACCAATAACTTAAATGAAATTAATTACCTGAATCGACTAATCGGTGCCGTTCAGGATAACGAAGAAATTGATGTTAGAGAGGTGAGACCGAGCACGGGAATTGATGACTGTAAAGATAAGTTTATCACTCCATTAATGAGCTCGGAAACAAACCGCCAAAAACTAGCTGATGAGCTCAACAAATACAAAGAACAACTCGAGAAAGCCAACCAAGATAAAAAAGATCGTTATAAAAGCCTGATTAATGCCTATGATGCCATCTTGGGAGGAAAGAAGGTAACTAAAGATAACGTAAAAAACTTAATCTCCGAAAAGGATGACAAGGAGCTTTATAATACCTTCTATGCCTCTGACGAGGCAATGAAAGGGCAATATTCGGATCGTAAACCGACAAACAAAATGCTCGCCCAATTTTCAGATTTAACAACCAGTTATGCCGCCAAATTACCGTACTACAAAATGGATTATGACAAGGGTGATATCACCACAACTGCCGCCGGAACCGGAACCGGGGCTGTTATATCAATAAGCGCTCTCGCGGCTTCAGCAAAAATAGCAGCTGGGGCGGCGGCGGCTAACGCCGCAACAGCAATAAATCCTGCAATAGTGTTGGCTGGTAATTCTTCCGGCATAGTGATGACCGGTGCCGCGCTTGGTACAGTGGGCGGTATTGCTGTTGGTGTAGCAGGAGCATCGGCAACGTATATGACCTATATAATTCAAGAAAGGGTTGCCTTCGCGCATGCCAACCAAGACGCAATACGCTTTTATACCAAGATGTCGTTAGCTCTGTATTATGCTTACCAGTGCAACGAGTACAACAAGTGTTTAAAAGCTAACGATGATGATGCGGGTTATGTAAATGAAAAAATAATTGCCGATTTAATTGACCACATGAACCAAGCGCAAAAAACAAAAGAGTTGGTCGAAGCCGAATGTAACGTCAGCGAGGGTGGTAAAGTAGAGGAAATGATTAAGGAAGCGCTTTGTAATCTCCTCCAGATAATTCACAATTTTACTAAATCGGTTTTTGAATTTGGTGCTACCAAGCTCGAGGAGTCAATTGGTATCCAAGTTAAATAAGGTGACATGACAAGACTTTGGCAAAGAAAAATTTTTAAGACTGGAGCAATTTTAACGCCAGCTCTTCTTGTTCTGTTAATTCCAAGCATAACTTATGCCATTGAGCCGGTCTGGAAAGTCCTCTCCGACACCACCACAGAGACCAGTTTTGGTTACGCCGTGGCCGAACGATGGAAAACTGTCCTAAACATGATTAATACATTAGTGGTGGCTGTTCTCATTTTTGTCGCCTTTGCCCAAATTCTCCACCTTAACATTAACACTTATGGCATTAAAAAGGTTATGCCCAGCTTGATATTTGCCGTTATCGCCGCCAACTTCAGTTTTCTAATTTGCCGTTTCTTAATTGATATCGCCAACATCGCCATGATCGCTCTTATCAAACCGGAAGAAGCAAACAATGCCGCAGCTAAATTTACCGGTGCTTTTGGCACCCCTGAATTTCACAATCCTTTCGCCGTCCAGCCTGGAAAAACTCCGATAGAATTATTGCTTGATATGATCTTTATGTTGGTCGCCGGAATAATGATGCTGATGCTGGCCTATCTCCTCTTTATTCGCAACTGGATCCTATATTTTCTGGTTGTTCTCGCTCCCCTGGCCTTTATGGCCACCGTTTTGCCGCAGACCAAAAGTGTTTTCAACCAGTGGTGGTCCAACTTTATCAAGTGGACTTTTATGCCCGTTGTTTCGATCTTTTGGATCTGGCTAGCAAGTCTATGGATAACTGATAAAACCTCCGGGCAAGCAATCTATCTGACAACACTATTTGCCTTGGCAGCGATGTACCTTGCCCTGACAACGCCGTTTAAGATGGGCGGGGCGATTATGGGCCAGTGGGCCGGCCTGGGCAAAAAACTCTGGGGGTCAACCGGCGGTGCACTCCTGGGAAACGCCGGCGCTCTGGCAAAAGCCAAGGGTCAAAGTTGGCTTGAGTCGCAAGGTGCGGGCGACAAGTGGTATAGCAAGGCTAATCCGCTTGGCTGGCTAAAAAACTCCAAAGCAAGTTATGAGCGCGTATTGGAACACGAGAAAAAGACCCAAGAGCAGTACCAACAAAAACGCCGGGGGAATCTTCTGGGGCGCAATAAGAAATGGCAAAATATGTTTGCCGAAGAACAGACGTTTGGCGGCGACTGGGAGATGGCTGAGAAAAAGGCGATGAAAAATCTTCAAGAGTCGCCAAGGGGCCAAAGGTGGATGAAAGGTCGGGAAGAATGGCGAGCTGAGATGAAAGCCCTGGAAACGGAAATTGCCCATCGCGACAAAGAAGCCGCCCTAGGGGTCAGAGACGACCAAACAAACGCGGAGTTTTTTAAAAGAATTCTTGTAGCCACCAGACATGGTGCCATTGCCGAGAATGAAATCGCCGAACTTGACAAGACTTTATCGGTTAATTTTGCCCGGAAAGAGGGGCCATTTGCAAATGATAAAGACCGGCGATTGTCCGACCTGTACTTTGCCACCCTAACTCGTAGTAAAGAACTTGACGAAATGGTCACAAAGGCCGACAACGATCGAGTCGAAGCTATACTTGCCGACCAGCTCCATGTCCATGACACCAAAGAAGCAATTGACAGAGGTACACGAGAATTGCAAAAGTTAAACCAACAAGAAGAAAGAATGCAAGAATTGATGCGGCGCGAACCAGCAAATGCTGCTGAACTAGTTGAACTAGGAGAGCTTCAACGCCAAGGGGGCGCAAGAAACATAAGGAAAAGTGAAATAGTTAGCGAACAAAACAGTGCTATCGCCAAAGCCCGCACTTTTGTCGAGGAAGGTATTGAGCAAGGCAAGACCTACCTTGCCGGTATGGTCGAGGGCAATACCATTAGAGGCTTTGCTGGACTAGTTGGCAACGATGAAGATCTAGGGAAACTAATGGCTTCCCGAGCCGGCAAGCTTATGAGTGCTGAAGTAAAAAGTGATGCCGACAAGTTACTTGACAAGATGACACCGGCAATGATCGCCGAAGAATTACAAAACATCAACCCGCAAGTTTTAGAAAATTTTAAACAAGGCCGAAGATACGTCAATGTCCCCCTAGGACCTGAAGAAGGAGACGTGCCCACACTTAATCGAAAAATTGAAGCTCATGTTTTGGCTCTGGCTAAAGTTGCGCGCCAGGCAAATCACCCCGAGGCGCCCGATGCTCAAGTTGGTCTTGTTGGTATGCTAACAGATAACGGCCTAGCCAAAGCAATAAATGCTTACAACAACCGCGTCCAACCTGCAGAACAGATCCAGACAAGAGAAGATCTTATCAGGAAGATGCGAGACGGGGGAAGACCCGGAAGAGCCGCCTTTACCGCTGTTGTTAATCAACGTGACGTTGGCCTTCTGGATAATCCATCAGGTTATCTCTCGCTTGGTACGGATGAGGGGTCAACAGAGACCGCCAAAAGAATTATTCAGACCGTACAGCAGATCGACCCTCCCAACCTCCAGGCGCAAAATCTTAATTATCTCTACACAATAGCTTCCAAGGCTCACACTCCAGAATTCAGGGATATCGTCAAATTATTAAAACAAAACGGTGAATACACTCGAGAACTCTTAAGAGAAGCGCAAAAATCCCGATATTTATTGGCAGCAGAAGAAACTCTGCATCGCGCCGGGATTACTGTTGATCAACACAACACCAGAGAATTAGCCCAGATCATTAAGACTGAACTGAAAAAGAGTGTTAGGGAGCGTAATCCCGAAGCGATGGTTGGCGGTATAAATAACTACATCCGAGGGAAAAATCCCAACACCAATTTCAGTATCGAGTCTATTTTGCACGAAACCCAAACACCAAATACGAAAGCAGCGAGTAATCCGACGGAGCCACGCAGATGAATGATAAAGATTTAAATCTAATCATACGCCAATTGATGGTGCTTGAGGTGGCAGTGGAAACAATCGGCGTCTTGTCCGACCCTGATTATATTAATGATATACTTTTAAGGATTAAAACTCTAAGAGTGCATACTCCCCAGAAGATAATATCAACACACCAACACCTGCTAGAAACGCTGAATAAGGTCGACAGCCCCACTACGCGCCGTGAACAAATCCCCCCTCTTGTCCGCGATGCTCTGACACAAGCTGGAGTCGGGACCCAAGTCCCTCCGAGTCAACCCCAAGCCCGCGCTTGTCTACTAAAAACCATCAAAGCAACAGAAGCTTATATTGATTATTTCAACGATTACCCCAATCAGCCGATTGATGTCGACAAGGTTAATGAGATAGCCATTAGAAAATTGCTGCGACAAAAGTTTGGGGAGGAATAGTTATGACCGAATTGGAAAAAATTCACTCTGTTGAAGATTATTTCACCACGATCGTTCCGCCGGAGCGAGGCGGGGTCTTGCAGGAAAAATGGCAAGAGTTGCGTGCGACGGGCAAGATCGATGTTGAGAGTTTAGGCAAGATACCCGATAGCGAGGGACGATTTAGGGTTGTTGAGGCTCTGGCTTCCTTGATTGAAAAAGGTAAGATCAATGCAGAGGATATCTCCGACCTGATTGAATCCTTCGGCTACGAAGAGAGGAGTTCTATAAATTACAACGGTGCTCATGGCGTGGCCGGATTTTACAGCGGCCACGTTCGGGTTCATAACAAGCTTTTTGAGCGCTACGCCGAGGGAGAATTTGCCGGGCAATATCGGCATGAACTCGATCACAATATCGCCCACGAGATCGCCCACGCCATCATCGAATATGCCGACAAAAGTGAGAATATTCAACTCGCCGCCACTGAAGGATTGGAGACCGAAGTAGAAACCCCTCTCGAGTTAATTGCAGAAGCTTTAGGAGGCATTGACATTGATGCCGAGTCAATCACTGTGCAGGAAACAAAAGGTGCTCCGGCCGTCAACCGAAAAGAGCGCTTGGCTGAGGCCTTGGCAGTCTATATCGCTTCCGGCGGAGAAGAAAACGAATTTTTAAGGCGGCGGATCAGTCTTATCCAAAAAGATCATCTGGAAACATTCTTTGTCGCGCCAGCAAGCAAAGAGCTGAGTTTGACTAACACAATTGCTCAGGCAACCGAAAGAGGAAGAGTATTAATCGCATCGACAAAAGCACTTTTTCAAGCCATAGACGACAATTGGGAGAGACTAAAAGCCGGCGCTAAATCCGCCGCTCAAGGCGATACTGAGATCGACGGCATCTTTGATCTCTGGGGTCCCGAGAGTCAGCTAAGCGACTTGACTCAAGCGGCAACATTTTCTCCGGCCGCATCAGCACCGTCTCAACAACCAACGGCACCGGCCGAAAATAAAGCCGCCGGACAGTCTGGCCGGAAAACAAACTCCATTAGCCATCTTCCCGGCGAAAAGGCGGGGCATTCAAACGAAGTACTAAGCGCCTTGGGGGGATTACTTAAATCTTTTGAGGAGATAAATCCGATAAAAATTACACCGGCCAGTGTTTAGGGGGCGGCATTGCGGAGCGAAATACGTCCTCTCGCCAAAACCAAACGTCCGGATTTTTTGGCGCTTCTGCTCAAGTGCCCGAGGGCAATACCTGAACTTAAATTGTAGCAACTAACGATAGCCGGACAGAAACCCTACTGTCAAGAGCGAGTAAGCACAAATCAACGAGGCCGCCGGTATCAACACCGTCACGTCAAAATGAACCCATAGACATCACATCCGGAAAACGCACTAAAACTATCATTACCCTCACCCTAAACCCTCTCCCTTTCGGGGAGAGGGAATAAGAGGGAGTGCGACCCTGTTGTATGACACCTGTGGTTACTCCCTTGACAAATTGGCAGCAAAATTGATATAATTTCATTAGATTATTAAAAATGATAATTTAATGAAATACAATCAGCTCAGATTACAGATAAACAAGCCTTATTTCACGCTGGACGATCTGCGCTTGCGGGGACTCAAGGTTTACAGCTACCAATTTTCTCTTTGGCAAAAAAGGGGATATATTAAACAGCTCAAGCGCGGCACATATGTCTTTGCGGACAAAGAGGACGAACTAGCACCCCCCGAGATCTCCTTTCTTCTCTATCAGCCGAGCTATCTGAGCTTAGAAACAGCGCTAAACCATTATGGGCTGATTCCCGAGATCGTTCAGGCTCAAACCGCCGTCACCGCCAAAATCAATCGCCGCTTTAAAAACTCTTACGGTTCTTTTATTTATCGGCACTTGAAACCCTCTCTTTTTTTCGGCTACACCCCCGCGCAGACAAAATACGGAAAATATTTGCTGGCCGAACCGGAAAAGGCCCTGCTTGATTATCTGTATCTAAATTTGGGAAAAATAAATACCCAAAATGATATCGAAAACTTGCGCCTGAATTGCCAAATCCTGCGAGAAATCATCACCAAAGGGAAACTTGACCGCTATCTTAAAATATTTGATAGCCGGAAACTCAATCGAACAATTAACCAACTCTTAAGGCAATGCTCACCTACGAACAGCTGAAAAAATATTATTCCGATGGTCTAGCCGCTAAAATGCCGAAAAATATTTTAGTGGAGTATCTTCAGTATGAACTTCTTGACTCCCTCTTTAAACAAAAGAGGAGCGAGTTGCTGGTATTTATCGGCGGGACAGCAATCCGAATAATTTATGGCAGCAGCCGGTTTTCCGAGGATTTGGATTTTGACAACTTTGGCCTGCCGTTTGATGAATTTGAAGAAATTGTGGACAATGCGGGAAAAGATTTAGAGTTAAAGGGGTTCTCTGCTGAATTGCGCTTTGTCGAGAAGGGCGCCTACCACTGCTATTTAAAATTCCCGGAAATCCTCTATGACAACAACCTCTCCAGCTTGCTTCAGGAAAAAGTGCTCATTCGCCTTGATACAGTTAATAAAGAGCCCTCTTATCGGCCGGTTATTCATACTCTCAACAAATTTGATGTCTTTCGCAATATTTTGGCGGCGCCGGCAGATATTATATTGGCCCAAAAACTGATCACGATTATGGAGCGCAAAAGGGAGAAGGGGCGGGATTTTTACGATGCCAGCTTTCTCCTTGGTCTGACTAAACCTGATTTTCTCTACATCAAAAAGACGACCGGACTAGCCCAGGATGAATTTGGGGGGAAATTTTTGGAACGTTTGAATCAGCTTGATTTCAACTTTTTGGCCAAGGATGTGGAACCGTTTCTGGCCGCCCCGGAACAGTCGGAGCGGATTAAAAACTTTAAAGACTTTGTCGTCCCCCGCCTCCGCTAAACTGTGGCGAGCGGTTTTGTTTTGCGTCGAGCGTTTTGCTATAATCAAACAAGCAGGCTAATTAAGTTGAGGGGAAATGCGCTATAAGGTACCGCAAAATATTGATATGCAGGACCGGATTTTAGGACCACTAACAATGGTCCAGTTTCTCTATGCCATCATTGGCGGCGGCCTCTGCTACTCCATCTTTATGACCGTCCCTCGGCCACTCTCTTATGTTTTTGTTGTGCCGCTCGCCCTTTTTACCTTTGCCCTAAGCTTTCTTAAGGTGAACGAGCGGCCATTCTTGGACTTCTTTCTAGCCGCCATCAACTACTATTCAACCCCCAAAAAGCGGATCTGGCACCACCATGCTGCCGATAACCTCAGTGTCACGATCTTTGAAGCGAAAGCAAAGAAGAGCGAGGTGCAAACTAAACATATTTCTCACGAGAAGATTGAAGAACTGGCCGGCAAATTAGACCAAACATAACCAAAGTCAAAATTCAAATGTCAAATGTCAAAATGATAAAGGATAAACACAGGGCAATAAGGCTGTAGTGCTAGTAAGGCAGTAGAGTATTTATGGCAGCCCTATTGCTTTACAGGCTTTACTTGCTTATTATTCGATATTCGGATTTTACAAAATGTCCCAATTTTCAACTCAACAATCAATCGACATTGCCGGGATTAAGGAGGGTGTCGTCATCCTCAAGAATGGCGGCTACCGCCTGATCTTTTCGGTGGCGGCAATTAACTTTGCCCTAAAGAGCGAGCAGGAACAGAACTCGATTATTTTCCAGTACCAAAGCTTTTTAAACTCCCTTCACTTCCCCATTCAGATCGTGATGAGATCCAAGCGTTTAGACCTCGACCCGTATTTGCAAAAAGTCTCCAAGCTGGCCGGAGATCAGCAAAACGAGTTATTGCGAATTCAAACTGAGGATTACGTCGACTTTGTCGGCAAACTCATCAATATCGCCAACATTATGAAAAAGACCTTCTACGCCGTCATCCCCTACCAGCCCCTCTCTCTCCAAAACACGGGCGCTCTGGGCAAACTGTTCCGGCGAGAAAAAACGGTGACAGAGCTTAAGATCTCTGAAACGGAGTTCAATCATAATATCCAGGAGCTTAAACAGCGCGCCGGCGTTGTCGCCAGCGGCCTGGGCTCGATGGGCCTGCGCTGTGTTCAGCTCTCAACCGAGGAGGTCATTGAGCTCTTTTATCAAGTCTACAACCCCGAAGAAGCCGGAACGGAGAGAGTCAGCGATGCCGAGAGCCTGACCTCGCCCGTTGTCATTCACAAAAGCGAAGCGCCCGAAGAAGCCGGAGGTCAAAGGCCGGAAGGTGAAGGCGATAATACGGCCGAGAGCCTAAGGCCGAAGGCCGAAGGGGGTCAAGCTGAAGGCGAAAGGCCGGAGGCTGAAAGCCAAAGAGAAGAGGTAATTGACAATTCGGCCTCGGTACTGGCGCAACAAAAAGAACAAGCTATGCTCCACCGCCAGGAGATGATGAAGGAGGGAGAGCGCAATATAGCCCAAGGCCAAAGGCCGGAGGCTGAAGACGACAACACCCCCAATCCGCCACCGGCAACGCCCGAACCAATAACTCAAACGCCGAATCAAACCACTACTCAAACAAATCAGCCCGACAACTCGAACCCCGAGGAACAGGATGAAACCCAACAGCACAAGCCCCAATAAAGGCTCCCTCCAATCCCCTCTCCTCCGAGAGGAGAGGGTGAGGGTGAGGAGAAAATTAAGAGTTAACTCAACTCCAGCTGAACAGATAATCTGGCACAAAATAAGATCAAGACAATTAAACAACCTGAAGTTTCGGCGGCAACATCACTTTGGAAAATATATCGCCGATTTCTATTGCCCAGAGAAGAAATTGGTAATCGAGATCGATGGTGATGTTCATGATTTAGAATGTCAGAGAGAGCACGATAAAAAAAGAGGCCATTATTTAACGAGCTTAGGTTTGCGTGTCTTACACATTACCAATGATGAAGTGAGAAATAATCTTACAGGAGTACTAGAAAGCATCTTGCTGCAACCCCATCCCTCACCCCAACCCTCTCCCTTAAAAAGGGGGAGGGAGTAATAAGGTTTATATGGCAAATCCAGCTGATCAAAATATGACCGCCTCTCCGGATGCGCGAACGATTGCCCAAAGCAATGTCGAGGCGAGAGAAAAAGCATCCAAACTCGCCTTTTGGAAACAGAACGGCGAGGATTTCTCGCGGGGCGCAACCTCCGTCCGCGATATCATCGCGCCGGCCGCCTTTGTTGTGAACTCAAACTACCTTCAGATCGGTCCGCACTATGCCCGCACCCTCTTTGTCTTTACCTATCCCCGCTACCTCGAAACCAACTGGCTCTCGCCCATTATTAATTACGATATTACCGTCGATATGGGAATGTACATCCATCCGCTCGAGTCCAAGGATGTAATGCACCAGTTAAAGACCCAGGTCGGCAAACTTGAGTCGACGATGATGATCGAACAGGAGAAGGGCCAGCCGCGCGACCCGGAGATCGAAACGGCTCTCGGCGACGTTGAGGCCCTACGCGACGTCCTCCAGCGCGGCGAGGTCCGCCTCTTTCAGTTCGGGCTCTATTTTACACTCTACGCCAAGTCGCTCGAGGAGCTAAAAACCATGACTGAGCAGCTTGAATCTACCCTCGGCGGTCTCCTTATCTACACCAAAGAGTCGCTCTTTCAGATGGAGCAGGGTTTTACCGCCACCCTGCCCTTAATGCACGACAAACTGGAGATCCTGCGCAACCTTGACACCAGCTCTCTCTCCTCCACCTTCCCCTTCACCTCCTCTGAGCTGACCCAGGACGACGGCATCCTCTACGGCATCAACCGCCACAACAATTCGCTGATAATATTCGACCGGTTTCATCTTGAGAATGCCAACAGCGTCGTCTTTGCCAAATCCGGTTCGGGTAAATCTTACTTTGTCAAGCTTGAAGCCCTGCGTTACCTGATGCTTGGCACCGATATCATCATCGTCGACCCGGAGAAGGAGTACAAAACGCTCTGCGATGCCATCGGCGGCAGTTACCTTGACATCTCTCTTAACTCTGATAAACGGATAAACCCCTTTGATCTGCCCCTGAATCCCAAAGCGGAGGCCAATGAGACGGGCGAGGATGTCCTCCGCTCCAACATCGCCTCCCTTCACGGCCTGATTAATCTGATGGGCGGCGGCCTCTCGCCGGAGGAAGACGCGATCGTCGACAAGGCGCTCTACGAAACCTATGCCCTAAAGGATATTACCGCCGACCCGGAGAGCCAGAAGAACGAACCGCCTCTGCTTCAGGATTTCTACAACGTTCTGGGCAATATGCAGGGCACCGACTCTCTCCGCGCCAAGCTCTCCAAATACACCGAGGGCTCCTTTGCCTCCCTCTACAACCAGCCGACCAACTTTGAATTGAAGCCCGGTATGGTCGTCTTCTCTGTGCGCGATCTGGAGGAACAGCTCCGTCCCCTGGCGATGTATATGATCTTAAACTATATCTGGACCAAGATCCGCCAAAATATGCGGCGGCGGATTATGATTATCGATGAAGCCTGGTGGATGATGCAGTTTGAAGATTCGGCCAAATTCCTTCACGGCCTGGCTAAGCGGGGCCGGAAGTATTACCTGGGCCTGACGATTATCAGCCAGGATGTCGAGGACTTTCTGGGTTCGCGCTACGGCAAGGCGGTGGTGGCCAACTCCTCGATGCAGATCCTGATGAAACAGTCCACGGCGTCGATTGACGTTGTCGCCGATGTCTTTAACCTGACCGAGGGGGAAAAGTACCTCCTGCTCGAATCTGACGTCGGCGAGGGGCTCTTCTTTGCCGGCCTGAATCACGTCGCCGTCAAAGTCGTCGCCTCTTACGCCGAGGATCAGATCATCACCACCGATCCGAAGCAATTACTCGGAGAGTAACATTGCCGAAGGCTGAAGGCCTAAAATAGTCGCCTTCGGCCTCAAGCAAATTATTAATGTCTGAAAAACCAAACCAAAATCCTGTCGAGCCGAATCAAACAGTTGAGAACACAACTGAAGTTAAAAACACCGGTCTTTCCATAAAGACAATTTTGATAGTGGCTATCTGCTCATTCCTGCTCCTCTTTGGCGGCGGAGCCGCCATCGCCGTCCCCCTCGCCTTCCTCGGTCTCGTCGATCCCGGCGAACCCTCACCGCTTGCGGCAAAGATTTTCGGAAGTAGTGGAGATAATAGTTGCTGGCTATCAGATGATGCATTTAAAGACACAACTACTATCACGGAGGCTGATCAAATAGCACGACTGATGGGTAACGACAGGAGACTATCGAATCCCCCAGAACAAAAAGATCGACTTAAAGTGATCATTGATGAGTCGAGAAGAAAAGTGGTCAATGATAAACAAACCGGCATAAACCCTGCGATCTTGGTTTCTTTTTGGGCGGGAGAACAGGGTTTCAGTTATGATTCTAACGATAAATATGACCCCGATCGCGATATGAAAGCTTTTGGTTGTAGTGTCACTGGACCAGGCGTTAACAGCTATCCGTCATTTGAAGGACAAGTAAAATGTGTCCTAGATCAAGTTCAAAATGCAATCAACAAAGAGGGAAATTATAGGGAACCGGAAATTCCCGGTACCTGGGATCGTCTAATTTATCATTATATCGGCACAGAAGATCAGAAAGTTGCGCTAAAAACTTATGGCCATGTCACCACCGCAAGTAATACCAGGATCAAAATATTGAAGAAGCTCGTCCCCGACCAAGTCACCTGTGCGGCAATTCAAGGTGCAAGCACATCAAATAAAATCGTTGGTGCCGCCCGCGGGCAAGTCGGATACAAGACTCAGAAATCAGATTGTGCCATTTACAACGAAAAAACTATCGACGAGAGCCGGCAGTATCAATGGTGCGTCAGTTTTGTCTCCTGGGTCTATCGCAAAGCCGGGCATAATGTTCCTCTTATGGTCGGTACCGAAGAGATTATGAATTATTTTAAAAACGAGCAAACGTGGATCGAAAGAAAAGATATTAAATCAGCAAACGATATTAAGGCCGGAGATGTCTTAATTGAAACCAGCGCCTCGAGCAGCAGCGGCAAGCATGCCGGGATTATTGATATCGAAAACGGCCGCTATTTCACCATTGAGGGCAACACCTCAAAAGATATGGTCGAGCGTCGAGAGATCGGTGATATGAACGCTTTTGTCAGGAATCTTGTCGACCTCGGCCGGATAAAGGAGTAGAATGAAAAATGATATTTATCAATATCTGAACGCGCGGATATATTTGGCGCTCTTTGTGATGGTCTCGGCTCTCTTTGGCCTCTACTGGTTTGCGACTCACTCCTACCTCACCATCAAGGTCACGCCGCCGGACGCTATGGTCACGATCAATAACGCGCCGGTCTCGCTCTCCGCCGCCGGCAAAATAAAACGGGCTCTCGCGCCGGGCGCCTACTCGCTTCGGATTGAGGCTGACGGCTACGTCGGCTATATCGAGGAGGTTGCCCTCAAACGAACTCAGCGCAAAACCGTCTCGGCCAGCCTCACGGAGGCGCCAAAGGTCCAGACTCTGGCGGAATCAGCGAAATTCCTCTCCGCCGGGCCGGACTTTAACACCATCCACTATCTGGGCGATGATGGCAGAACGCTCTACCGCGCCAAGACAACACTGGAAAACGGCGAGGTCAAACTCAAAGAGCACCTCCCGATAACCGAGCCGCGGTTCTCCGGCCTTGAGGAGATTGTCTGGTCGCCCGGCAAGGAGCTGGCTCTCCTGCGCAAGAGCGAGGGCATCTATCTCTTCGATTTTAAAAAATACGATTTTATCAATCAAACCGAGACATTGTGGGCCAAGAGCGCCGGCAGTCTTGCCTGGTCGCCGGACAACTCCAAAATCGCCTATTATTACGCCGACGACAAGGAGAAATCATTAATCTTTACTAATATTGCCAACACCGAACCGGTACGGGTGGCTAATCTGGCCGAGATGAATATCGTCAATCCGATTCTGCGCTGGTCGCCGGACTCCGAATGGCTCCTTGTCATACCTCGTAATACTTTTTCATACGATTTAAGCAAAGTTTATGCCTTTAACGCCTACAGTCGCTCCTTTATCGAACTGACGGAAACGGGCAGCCAGCTTGACGCCAGCTTCTCGCCGGACGGCAACAGAATCATCTACGGCACGTATTCGGAGCTCTCCAGCAATCCCGTCACTTCTCTAATATCGATTATGGATAAAGACGGCGCAAACAAACGCTCGCTTAATTTACGCGCCGATATCAGCCGGATGGCCTGGAAAAAAGACAGTAAAACCTTAGTCGCGGCGACTTATAATCCCTCAAGTCACAAAGAGTCGCTCTTTGGCTTTGACACCGAGAAGAAGCAGAAGATTGATTTCTCCGTTAATGCTCTTGATTCGGGTTACATCCGCACTCTGGCCATTTCTGACGACGAAAAGATCATCATTTTTGAGTCGGGGAACGGGATATACGGCATCGCAATAGAGTAAATCTCAAACAACAAGCACCAAATATCAAATAATTTCCAAATCACAAACCTCAAATAACAAATAAATTCCAGATTGCAATTACCAGCTACAAAAGCGTTTGAAAATTAGAGATTGGGACTTGGAACTTATCTAAGATTTGTTATTTGGGATTTAAATTTTACTTGTGGTTTGGTGCTTGGTATTTGAGGTTTCTCCGCTTTGGCGGAGAGGAGGGGTTTTGGCAACCGGTCGGCAAAATCGGGAGGAGTACGAGGCCTTAAGGCGCAACCTTAAGGCGGCAATCGGGCGGCGGAGTCCGACCGTTTATAGCATTGCCCAAAAGATGAACTCCTTGGGCGTCTCCGACCCCGAGCTGGGACCGATCATTGAAGCCCTCGCTTCCCGCCAATTCAGCGCTATGGCCGAAGCCCAGCGCCATTTTGGCGTGAAAACACCATCAAACCGCCCTGATTCGGCCAGACCATCGGAATCGCCAGGGAGCGGAACTGAAACCGGCACTCCCTTTGAAAATGCCGGCGAGGGCATCAAGGCCAAGAAACCGAGTGATATCGGCCGGATCGGACAGGTCGCTAAAAATATCAGAGACCTGCAAAAGCGAGCTCAAAACTACCTTCGCGCCCTCAAGGCGGCCGGCATTTTGGCCAATCCCTGGACATGGGTGGTGATCGGCATTGCGATTTTAATTATCCTAATTATTCTCTTTGTCGTCATTCTCTCGATTGTTTTGAACAAAAACCAGATGACGCCCCATCCCGGCGGCAAATCCCAAGCCCAGGCCGCCGACCCCATCGCCGACCGCGAATTTGTCCGGAAATTACTGGCTCTAACCGGAGACCAAGATATTAAAAACGAGGCGATCGCCGGCAACAATAAAAAACTGCTAACCCAAATCGACGACCTCATTACCGAGATCAGAAAGCCGGAAAACGCCGACCTTCCCGATCGCGACCAAATTAAAAAGGACTATCTCGCCATCAGGGATATCGCTCAAAATATCAGCCCCAGCAATTCCAATAATGCCGCTCTCTACGACCAGGTTATCGCCAAGCTTAAAGAAACAAGAAAATATCTCTCCGCTCCCCTCGCCGCCTACCCCGGCCCTTCGACCTTGCCGCTAAATTTGCCTCGGGATCAAATTAGAACCGGGAATAGCCTTCACCATTGCACCCGCTGGCGGCCAGATCACTGTTTTAAAGGCTCTGGTCACGGCACCTTTGTAATGAACAGTAGCAAGCGCTCCGATGCCGTTGATCTCTCACCCACTACAAAACCTGTCCACGATGTCAAAATCATCGCCGTTTTCGACGGCACTATTAAAGATAAAGAGCATGGCGGTGTAGACACCAAGAAAGAGTATTTTTATCTCACCGATACAACTGGCCAATATAAGGCGGTTTATGCCCACGTTAAGCTCAATGATGGTACAAAAAATGTTAAGAAGGGCGATGAAATCGGCTATATTCTCGACAGTATCGGCCATCTTCACTTTGAGCTTTACCAAATTACAAAGATCGGTTTGAGGCCATTAAATTATACCGAGGAAGATATTAAAGCTTGCGGCCTGGATAAAAATCCGCTCACTCCCAACTGCCCCAACGGCCGCCGCATCGGTGATTATTATTGGGATTACCTTACTTTGATTTTGCAGAAATGAAAGCGGTTTTCCAAAAATCTATCTGTATTCTTCTGGTAATCGGGTCGCTTTTAATTCAAGTGGCGCCGATTCTGTCGTTTCCAACAAAAGTTAGAGCCCAAGAAGACATCGCCAATGAAACAACCAATCTTAATGTGGAAACGGTCGGACCAGATGGTGAAATCTATGGTGATGTCCCGCCAGAAGTTAAGGCGTACGAAGAAACTAACTCCATCTATGATCAGATGGAGAAGCTTTACGACTTTGCCGAGGAAGCCAATTTCCGCGACGATGATCCCACCCGCCTCTCGCCAAGCGATCTCTTTGGCACGAGCGATGCAAGGATAATTCTGCGGCAGTCGGATTATCTCAAGGTCAAAGCCCTTTACTGCATCTCGGAGTCGGTCGGGGGGTATCCCGACTACGAGAATGATCTGGCGCTTTTAGCTAAGGATTCGGGGCGAGACGAGGGCAAGCTCACCGAACTCAAAAACAGCCTGGCTGTGGCTGATCGGGTCGAGTTCAGACGAATTATGCGGGGCACCCTGGTCAAGTGGGGTGAGAGTTACGATATTAAAGCGAAACTCAAGGATGAGGCAAATCTCCGGACACTTGAGTGCATCACCGGCCTCTCCGGCAACGCGCTGGCCGAGCTTCGCGCCAGCCAAAAGGAGAAACTGGATCCGATTATCGACGATGCCGTGGAGGGATTGAAGATCGACATTAGAATTATAAAGACCCTCGTTTATCTTGTCACACCAAAAGAGAAGGGTGGAGCGGGGCATTATCGTATTCGAGTCCACCGCATCTTTCAGATCAAAGAGCTCTCGACCGAATCCGATGCCATCCTCGGCCGCAACTTAAAACAGCAAAAGGACGGCACGGCCGCCGATATCGGCCAGGCCGAACGGGAAGGCGCCGATGCCACAATTGAGGATGCCTCCGGCAACGCTGTCGCCGATGCCTATCTCGAAGAGATAACGCAAGAAGAGGACAAGGTTGAGGCCAACCGCTCCGCCCACGCCGACGGCCAGGCGGTTGATATTTCCGAGATTGACGACATTCGCTGCACCGTTGTCGGCCGGCGACGAGTAGGACAAGACAAAGTCGAGAACAAACCGGCCCAGCCCGTCCGACTGTCTTGGCAAACCAATGATGGCTACAGCGCCTCCGGCGGCAACAACGCCTATGATCTTATGGAGCTGATGCGGGAAAGCGCCAAGGAAAGCCTGCGCGAGCTGGCCAATGGTCTCGGCGGCGACATCACCGATTACGAGGGCGACCTCTCCAGGGCCAACCTCGAGGACTTAACCACCCTGATCGGCAAATCGCTCTTTGCCGAGATCATTAACTCTCCCGGCGCTTTTCTTTCGGGCTACGATGTCGGCGACACGATGGAGAAGCTGGGGTCGATGTATCTGGCCGATTACCTCGGTCTCCCGCGCGAAGTCTTTGCCGGGCGCGGCATCGAGAGCTTTGACGACATCTCCGTCCTGGTCGGCGAGGCTTCGATTGAAAAGAAGCTGAATCAGCCGATCGGCCTGCTCGAGCCGATTATGGAGCCCTCGCCTGGAAATAGTCTCTCCGATCTTGAATTTTGGCTGCGCCAGATCGGCCGGCGCAAGATCGCTCTGGAGATGAATTTAAACCTAAACGACCTCGTCGATTACTCCGGTGATAAGCCGATATCTCTTCTGGTGGGTCAAAAGGCGATCGAGAAGGGTATTGATCTTCCCCCCGGCTCCTTCAATTATCACAGCGCCAGCTTTAACGAGCTCAAAAGTCATATCGGCACGATTAAGGTCCAAGTCATTCAAACCGACCCCGCCTGGGTCGATCGGACGCTTCACATTCCTCTCGGTTCAACCAAGAAATTATTGGACAACAAGGATAGCGAGGAGGCTCTGGCCGAATTCATCGCTTTGGTCGGAACCACCCGGATTGAAGACACGGTCAGAGGATTTAAATACCTTGCCGCTCACAGCAGTGCGTACAACCTGCCGGATGACGACTGGGAGAGAGCGGTCAACGGCGACCCTGACGGCCTAACTCAGATCGGCATCTTTATGGCCGCCCGCGCTTTTGCCGAGGATAATGACGACTACCAGCGTCTGGCCATCCAGCAATGGATTAATGATGCGGTGAGCGGCTCTGATAACGGCGCTTGCGTCAATAATCCTTACATTAAAAAGAACGTTGAGATTGCCAAAGCCGAACCCCAGTTGGTTCTGACCGAGAGCGGACAATTTAAGGAGATCACCATCTCCGAGGACAGCGCCCGCAAGGCCGGTCTGGCCGAGGGCGATCTCTGCCAGATGTTCGGACAGAAGGCCGCCGCCGCCTATGATATCTTTGAGCGCATCGGCGAGCGCTATCTCTACTATGCTTTTGTCAACGCTGTCGCCAACGAAGAGAGAGTCAAGGTCGATTTGATGCAGGATCCCGCTTACCATATCACCAACACCGAAGTTCTCTTCTACACCACCCGGGTTGAAAAAGCTCAGACGCTCTCCAAGAAGATCAAAAAAGATTGGGAAACGCTCAAGAAAGACGAGCGCCTAAAAGATGATCCCGAACTGATGAGCGCGCTTGACGAGATCATCGCCGCCTCGGCTGATATCTCCTCCACCCAAACCAATATATCCGGCATCAGAGATAAGTCGCGGCAGCTAACCGCCAAGAGCAGCCGGATCAGCGCCCGGCTTCGGCAAAAGAGAGCCGAACTCTCCGATCTCTCCGACCACATTAACGCGCTGGTTCGGGACACCCGGGAGCTCTATCGAACAGTGATGGAGTTAATCGAGGGCCAGCCGATTCCGGCCGCCTCGCTCCTGGAGGCCAACCAGATTAAAACGACCGATTTAAGCCGGCGCGAGAACGGCCGCAACAATAGTAATGTCAAAGTTACGACCGCGCCGACGCTGGTCGCCGCTTTTCTCAAGGGCCGGATCAAGCCGGCACAATTCTTCAAGAAGCTGGCGATATCCAAAGTCGAATCCGAACTCAACCTCCCCAAAAATTCCGTCACCTATTACGTCCAAAACTGGGAGATCAAAGGGGTCGAGGGTAATAATATCGACGCTTTCTATCAGGCGATCGGCCAGGCCAAAATTGAGGAGAAGCTGGGTCTGCCGGAATTTTATTTCCAGGGACCGATCTATAAAGATGTTAAGGATTACAGCCAAATTGCCTGCAATGCCATCCAAGACGGCGACAATTGGCAGCTGGCGGTGGATGAACGCTCCGATAAGCTGTACGGCGAACTTCAAAATTTCTATCGAGAATCGAACAAAACAATCAAAGTTCCAGGAAGCGGCGACAATATCAACATCGACAACGAGAATCAGGTTTGCGATCTCCTCCTTCGAGCCAAGAGCGGCACGGCCGTCCGCCACCGGGAAGCCAAGCAGGTCTGGCGCGAGATTGAACGGGCCGCTATCTCGATCTTTCGGCGAGAGCAGAATGAAAAGAACAAAAATACCGACAGCACTATGACCGATGTCGCCAGGAATGTCGATTATCAGAAACTCGCCGACGGCATCAGGGGCGGCAACAATGATGTTATGCTCCGCTTCGGTCTGGCCGGCAGCCTGGAAGCCGCTTTTAATCAACTTTATTGGTCAGCTAATCCGGGCAGCCGGCAGCGCGCCGAGAAAATTGATCGTGATCTGGGCATTACCGCCGCCGGCAAAAGTCGATCCACCAACACCCAGGCTCTCTTTACCGGCGAAACTCTTCTCTGGCGCGACGGCCAGGATATGCTGACGGAGACGGAGAAAAATTCTCTTGCCGAGAGCGGACTCACCCTCACGCAAACCCTCTCCGGCACAGAGGAATATGCGCGTAAAATCGCTCTGTCGGAGGATGTTTTAAACCGTTATCTTCAGGTCCTAAACAACGAGATCGACCTAAACGGTTTTAAGAACTACAAACAGCATCCCGTCTCTTATAATTCGACCAATCGCTACCAAAAGGACAGAAGAACCAATGACGACGCCGAGAAGAGCTGCAAGATAACCTACACCAAAAAGGATGGCTTTGAGGTGGCGGAAAACTCGATTCAGGATGACGCCTATGTCTATGTTGACGCCCAAGGCAAGCCCTACTCCTTCCGCAATAAGGAGGCGGCGGCGGCCTTTATTAAGGGACAGGGATTTGAGGAGCAATATTATATCTCGCTCTTAGCTCAATACCTCTATGATCTCGGCCAATATATTCAATCCGAATATGGTCCCTTTAGCCAGGAGTACCGCGAGCGTTTCTCGTCGACTGCCCGCGTTCAGGACGCCCTGGAACGCTTCTTGCAGCAGGCGGACATTGACCTCCTGCCCTTTGCGGAAATTATCGATAAAGCGGAGGCAAAAAATCATCAATTCACGCCGGAAAACCAGATCCTCTTCGGCAACACTTCTCTCTCTACTCTGCGCAAACTCTTCGGCCAACCTCTCCTGGCCGACAAACCCCTTCAGCGCTACCGCCATATTGTCGGCTCGGCCGAAGCTAAAAGGATATTGACCGCCACACTCCTGCGCAACGTTGGCATTACAATCAATCCCGAAGATTTCGGACCGGAGGATTTCCTGGCCATTCTCTCCGGCGACTACCGCCCCCTCACCCGTCTGGGAGCAACCTTAATCGACAAAAGCATGGATCTTCCCCAGGGCTCAACCCGGGCGCTCTTTGCCATTCAGTCGCTGGACGATATCACCTGCGTTTTGAGTGATATCGGCGCTCAACGCCTGGGCAAGCTGGTCGGCCTGAAACGCCTGCCCCTAAACGGCGAGATCGGCGCGCACTATCTCTCCCAGCTCTATCACAATATGGGCCAGGCCAAGATCGAGGAAACTCTGGGTCTCCCCTACGGCAGTTTCCGCGGCCAGGCTCTCTCAACTTATCCGGGCAGTCCGGGCCTCATCGAGAACATTGGGCACCTTAACTTTGCCCTGGCTTTTGAAATCCCCCTTGAGGGCGTAATTGAAGGTTCAAATGAGACTATCGCCAGCGCCGCCCTCCAGGTTATCGGCGAGATAATGGGCCAGGCCGCGGTTGAGAAGTATCGGAAAGCCTCAACAACCAATCTCTTAAAGCTCATTCGCGACAATCTGGCTTACACTACCAGCCGCAAGATCAATTCATTAGAATCTCTCGATCGGACAATATATTACCGGGTTTCCGAACTAGTCAAAGCCGATGACAAAAACGGCAAGTTCTGGCAGGGCGATCTTAAAAAAGAAACGGAGGACTTCTTTGCCCGCCTGCGCTATCTCGACGGCGTCTTTGAGCTTGATTCCCTCTCGGCCGACAGTCGAACCTTCGCCCTCTTTAACGGCAAAATTAAGCCCGACGCTTACGCCGAGCGGGTGGCGGCGATGATGGCCCGGCGCTTAACCGCAACCTCATTGGCTAACGCCTTCGGTATTGACGAGGAGGACGCTAAGGACGCTAAGGCCGCCTATGAGATTATCCGCAACTGGAACAATATCTTTCACTGCTATGATAAAGACTTCAATTCATACTCCGGTCCCATGGGGCTTGACGATGCCTGCGCCGGCTGGAACCAGAACTGGGGCAAGCTCTATGACGGCTTAAGTAAAATTGTCGATGTCGATCTGGATGACCGGGCCGGCTTGTCGGACGGCAGTATGCGGGCGATGATCAACAATCCCGAGATCGCCCCCCAGATTCTTCTGGCCAACGGCGCCGCCGATCTGGATGAGAAGTGGGAGCTTGACACACCCTCTGCCGCCGATATAACCGGCGCCGTCATTGGCGCTCTCGGCGGGAGTGGTATTGCCGACATTAAAGACGGCACCTTTGCCACCGCCTATACTTCAGCCCTGAATTGGCAGGCTTATAAAAACTTTACTCCGGCCGAGCGGGCCAACCTGAGCAATGTCCGGAGTTTTTGCGCCAAAAACTACGCCGATCCCGACTTAAATTTGCTGACCGCCGCCGAACGGGAACAACTCGAGAGTAAAAGCGGCGACAAGGTTACGCTCGATATTATCCGCGACCGGGCCATCCGCCGCTGTAGCGAAAATTACCGGCTGGATGGATCGATTGATCCTCCGACCAAACAGGCGGGCAAAAACCGCTATGCCGGACTTCAAAGATATCTTTCCGGCCGCATCTCGGCCAAAATCAGCGACGCGACCGGGGGAACAATTAAAATGCCGGCGGCCGACCTCGAACGGCTCGTCTTTGAGGGCGATATGCGCTTTGTGGAGATTGCCGCCGTCTCTTATCTTATGAATATTACCGTCAATGACACCGGCGGCAAGGAAAAGGCGCCCAACGGATATATCATAAGCTACGACGATATCAGGCTGGCGATTGTCGGCGACCGGGGCGCCGAGGAGAGTGCCGCCCTGACTCAGCAATACGTGGCGGCCCAAGGGGTGACCGTGGTGCCGGAGGAAGCCCAGCGGCCCTACGGCGCCACCTGCCCCGACGGCTCCTCCGATGTCCAGTGTATCGCCCTGACGCAGGACGCCAGCCAGTCTTTAGCCAGGAACCACGGCGATCTGACCAAGGCCAACACCGCCGCCATCCGCCACGATAACGGCATCGACCCCAACCTGACCGAGGAGCAGATGAAGGAAGCGATCGCCGCCCGCCAGATCGAGTGGGAGCGCACGGTGGCGGAAAAAGATTGCCGGCGGATTACCGCAACTATTGATACAACGGAAGCCGGCCAGCAAAACGCCGCCTCGCCTGAAGATGTTGCCGCCTGCCGGCAGGCCATGGACGGCCTCAAGCGTCTCGAGGGCGCCGACTTGGAGGGGCGCGGTCAGGCCCGCCAATACTTCCGCGACACCCTGATGTACCGCACTCTGGATATTATGCTCTGGAAGATGGACCAAAACATCTACCCGGGCTTTGCCTACGATATGATTAAGGGCAATTGGCAAACCCGCATTAAAGCTATTGGTATTTACGTCTTAAACGGCGCCGAACGAGGCGAGCTCTTCGGCCAAAAACTGCCCGAGTGGGCCAAGGAGGCCGCCGAGATCGGACTGGCAGTCGACTACCTTGTCAACATCAGCGGCCGCCGCAACGGCGACCGCGTCCTGGATCAATTCATCACCGACAGAAAAGTTTATAACTTCTTCGAAAATAAACTAAGAGACTACTTTCAGGAGCAGTTTAACGTCGGCCTGCCGGCCGGCATCCTTGGCGGCGTTCTGATCGGCACTGTCACCAGCGACTGGGGCTTTAACACCGGCAATGAGAATTATAAATTCACCGTCGGCGGTAAGGAACAGACCTTTGCCACTCTTAAGAACATTATTGAAGAATCAGTCAAGCGAACCATTTTCCGCTGGGCCGATAAAAAACTTAATATACCGGCCGGCACGATCTACCAAGCCTATAACCTTTATCGCGACATCACCAAGGCCCGCTTCGCTCTCAACAACTTCAACGCGGCCGGCGGCGTGGCTGGAGTCGGTCTGACCAATGCCGAAAACCTTGCCTCGCTTTCAACCGGCAGTAAAGTGACATACCAAGGCGTAGAGTGGACAAAGCAGGCAGACGGCAACTTTATGGCTACGGCCGATGGTACGGATACCATTATTGATGCCGATACACTTGGCGAGGCACAAGCAACCAAACAGGGCGACACTCTTAAACAGGGTATCAATGCCGCCAAGGCCGCCTTTGTTACTTATGTCGTCACAACGGTAGTTAACAAACTCTTCGGCGAGGCGATGGCCAAGTTCGATCAATCCTTAGGATTGGTGCCGGGAACAACGGGAATGATTGTTAACACAGCGATCGGCGTCGGCGTCGGTATGGCCTTTGGTATTATGCCCGATCCTTGGTTGATCGGCGCCCAACTCCTTTATATCGTTGCGATGAATCTCTTTAGTGTTTACAAAACCGACGTTTACTGTACCGCTGACGGCTTTTACCCCGACAAGCAAGCCGCCCGGCGGACGCAGCAGTTAAACTCGGCGGTTAATCCGACCGGGCTGGGCATTTGGGACGGCAGCAACACCGACACCCATCGTGATAAGTCGATCGGCGCCGCTCAAGCCCGCGCCCGCCAGCTTATCGGCGATGTTTTGCAAATGCAGTTTAATCCCTACTTTGCCGATGTTATTCCCAACCAGATAATGACCGGGCGCGAGGAGGATGTTGCCTACTGGAACGAACTCGCTAATGAAAACTTATGCCGCCGTATGGGGCCGGAGTGGAGTGCTGATGCTGCCGGCGTCTGCACCACCAGCGAAACTCATACCCCGGATGAACGCGCCGGAGTATGGGCCAATCCGCAGACAGTCGGGTTTACGCATATCGGTTTCTAGTGTAAAGCACCAGAAACCGATTATAAGACCTATATGTCCCATAAGTCTTATATGACTTATCCTAAATTAATAATCCTGATTGATTTCACGTACTTCTTCCCCATTTTGGAGTTAATGAGGTCGATCAGCACCTCCTCCTTCATTTGAAGTTCCTGGGCGGCGGCGGATGAGGCAACGGAAACCTTTAAAATCGCCCGGGAGAAAGATTCGGCCCGAAAAAGATCGTTGCCCTGTTCGTTGGCCAGAAAGCAAACCTGAGCGCTTAGAGCGGTTTTACCCAAGCCCTTCTTGGCCAGGGTTCCCAGTATAAAATCACCGAGTTTTTTCATAAGTCTTATACGTCTTATAATTCTATTATTTTTGCCTTCTTTAAAATCTTTTCCGGCAACAGCCCTCGGTCGGCGGCGGTGATAATTGTCTGATGATCGCTGATTAAGCTAAGCAGATGCTCCCGCCGCTGGGCATCGAACTCTGAAAAAACATCATCAAGGAGAAGAAGGGGTTCTGCACCTTCACCTCCACCCCGGGAGACGCCTTCTAAGAATTTCAGTTCGGCAACCTTTAGCGCCAAGATGGCGGACTTAATCTCCCCTCTCGAGGCAAAGTTTGCCATATCCCGATTATCCAATAAGAAGATAAGGTTGTCCGTATGCGGACCAAGATTGGTCCTCTCGTCGGCAATATCGCGGCCGCGAGAGAGGGGCAGATCCCGGACCAGATCGTTCGATCGCCGGTCATAATTCAACTTCAACATAACATTATCAGAATTGGCAATAACCGCATAATGATCCGAGATAAAAAGATTCAGATTGTCAACAGCGCTCTGCCGTCTTTGGCCGATAAATACACCGAGCCGAATTAACTCGCCATCCCAATAATTCAACTCGGAAACCGCAGCGCTCTTTTGCTTAATCAGACGCAAAAGGCGATTGCGCTGGCGCCTGATTTTAGTATAGTCAACCAGGGTACGCAGATACTCATAATCGGTTTGGCTGATGAGAATATCAAAAAATCGGCGGCGATCGCCGGGAGAACCGGTAATAATCGCCATTGTCTCCGGAGAGAAGATTACCGCCCTTAAGATGCCGACAAGGCCCGTTGTCCGCCGCGGCACGCCCTTGACCCGGACCTTCATTATAAACTGCGGTTCTCGGCATAAAACCAAATCCAGATCATCGCCGGTCAGGCGGGCAAAATTCTGGTGATAGTTAATCAAGTTCTGTTTCTTCTCCTCCCGATAAGACCGGCAGAAGGAGAGCATTGCTATCGCCTCAATAATATTGCTCTTGCCGGCGCCATTCCGACCGGTAATAATAGTAAGAGGAGAGAAATCCAGTCTTAAGTCCAGATGATTGCGAAAGTTTTGGAGATGAAGAGTTTTAAGCATAAGTCTTATATGACCTATAAGACATATGGGTCTTATGGACTAATTATCTATCTTCAGCGGCATCACTATATATAAATAGTCCCTATCATCATCAAAGCCGAGAACGCCCGAGGAGGAGCCGTCATTAAGTTTGAGTGAGATATTCTTGCTGGAGACGGCACCAAGAGCATCAATAAGATAACGGGCGTTAAAGGCGATTTCCATCTCTTCGCCGGAGACCTCGGCCGAGACCCTGGAGGTAGCATCGCCCGACTGGGCCAGGGCGGAGTTAACAACCAGCTCCGTTTTTTTGGTTGTTACCCGAATGTTGTTAGCCGCATCCTTGGCAAACAACGCCGCCATCTTGATTCCAGCTAAAAACTCCTTGCTGTCGGCCACAGCCGTGACCTTAAAATCCCGAGGAATGATCTGGTTATAGGGCGGAAAAGCGCCCTCAATCAAGCGCGAGACAAGACTGGTTTCCCCGGCTGAAAAGAAGATCTGGTTTTCGGCGGCCGAGATACTGATAACATTAACCTCCGCCTGGCTGGAGATCACCCTCACAACCTCGGCCATTGTTTTTGTCGGAACGATCATCTTGCGCTCCGGGACCTCGGTCTCGAGAATTAATTTCTTTTCTGCCAGGCGGTACGAATCAGTGGCCGCCAAGACCAGGTCCTTGCCGGAAAAGTGGCAGTAAATTCCGGCCAGCGTCGGACGGGTTTCATCGTTGGCCGGCGCGATTATTACCTTCTTGACCGCATCAATAAAATCCGCCTTCTTTATCCGGCAAGAGAAGTCGGTCGGGATCTCGGGAATTGTGGGGAACTCATCTGCGCCAATTCCGTTAATATTTGCCTCGAAGTGAGCCGACTTAAGGTTCAGTTTAAGATCGGTCGCTTTCATCTCGATCGAGTCATCGTTGTTATTCACGATGAAGTCAGCTAATAGGCGCGCCGGCACCGTTAGTTCGCCCTCGGTCTCAACCTTGCCGCCGACAGTCGTTTTAATTCCTATCTCCAAATCCGTCGCGGCAAGCGTTATCTGTCCCTTTTTTGCCGACAAAAGAATATTACTAAGCACCGGCAGAGTTGTCCGTGTTCCAACTACACGTGAAACCTGGTTCAGCGCTCGGGTAAAATTAACTTGTTTGATTGTTGCTTTCATCACAATACCTTTCGCTAATATTTTCCTGTGGATAACTCCCTGATTTATCCGCAACCCTGTGGATAACTTATGAAAAACTCGTCGCCTGTAAGGGCGCCGGTTTAAGCCGGTATATTCTTATCCCCGACACCGGGTATTAATCCACATCTTTTCCCCCACCTTTGTCCAGAACTTATCCCCAACCTCCTCCTTTGTTTTTGATATTTGATATCTGATATTTGATATTTATCCACTTATCCACAAGCCTTACTATTACTACTATTAAGTATTTATTATCTTTTCAATAAAACAGGGGATAAGTTAACGAAGAAAAGTGTAAATTCTCTCTTTAATCATCAATATATCATCTTTGACTCGATCGTTTTTATTTAACTCGGATTCAATCTTGCGATAACCGTGAATGACTGTCGAGTGATCTTTCCCGCCCATAATACGGCCGATATCGGGAAAGGACAACCCGCCCTCGCTTTTGAGTAAAAACATTGCTATCTGCCGCGGCAAAACCAACTCTTTTGTTCGGCGTTTTCCCAGGATATCATCTATCGGAACCTTGAAGTGGCGATGAATCTCCCGCATAATGAGATCGGGAGTGATTGTTTGGCGCCGCTCTTTAATCATCTCCCCCAGAATTTCATTGACGCAATCGGTATCAATCGGGACATTTTTAAGCTCGCATGTCGCGATAATCTTGGTTAGGACCCCTTCAAGCTCACGAATGGAGGAGTGGATATTTTCGGCGATAAAACGGATTACCTCGGGTTCGATGTGGACTCCGTGCTTGCGCGCCTTATGACGCAGGATAGCCTCTCGTGTTTCCAGGTCGGGCTGGCTGATGTCGGTCACCATTCCCCCCTCGAAGCGTGTTTGGAGCCTGATTTCAAGTCCTCTGATGGATTTGGGGTGGGTATCGGCGGTTAAAACCACCTGTTTTTTGTTTTGGTGTAGGTGATTAAAGGTGTGAAAGAATTCATCCTGAGTGCTTTCTTTGCGGGAGAGGAACTGAATATCGTCGATCAGAAGAAGGTCGACATTGCGGTACCGGTCTTTAAAGTCCTTTGCCCGGCCGTGCCCCGCCTCAACGGCGGTGATAAAATCATTAATGAAGGTTTCGCTTGAGATATACAAAACCTGTTTGCCGGGACTCTTCTCTAAGAAAGCGTGGCCGATTGCCTGAATAAGATGAGTTTTGCCTAATCCCGAGTTGCCGTAAATAAAGAGCGGATTGTACTGACTGCCGGGACGGCTGGCGACGGCAAGGGCGGCGGCGTGAGCAAGTTGATTTGAGGGACCGACAATAAAATCATTAAATTTATAATCCTCGTTCAAATTGTTGCCGATGAGCGACTTTTGCCGGTTGGCATTGACGCGAGCCGGCTCAGAGTTATCCACAGGGCTGTGGATAACTCTGGATTTTTGAAGGATATTTTTAAACTCCGGCGGGGGTGAGGCGATCTTGAACTTGATGCCGACGACTGTTTCTGTCACCTGCTTTTGCAGGGCGTTTTGTATCTCTTTTAAATACTTACGTTTCAGCCAGTTTTCAAAGAAGATATTCGGCGCCCCGATTGTAAAATAACCCTTTTTAAAATCAGCTAAAAAGGCGCCCCGAAACCAGGTTTGATAGTTGGCTGTTGAGAGCGAAACCTCTAACTCATTCAGAACATTGCGCCAAATTTGGACTAAATCCATAGCTGGAAAATCCCTTAAAAAAATAGACAACTCAAATATAGCAAGTTATCCACAGGGTACGTCAATAGAGCGTTGGGCAAGGCATCCATCGTCGCTAAAGTGACTTCTCCTACAAAATTACAAATTTTACAAATACTATGGTGAACAGGTTCGAATCAATTTGTAATATTTGTAGTTTCGAAAGATTTGTAATTTTGTAGGATATTTAGGTGTATTGTGTTGACTTTAGTTTTAAGATAAGCTAAACTATCTCTGTTATGAAGAGAACATTTCAACCAAACAGACAGCGCCGGGCCAAGAAACACGGCTTTTTAAAACGTATGGCCACTCTTAGCGGTCGTCTTGTTATTAAGCGTCGCCGCAACAAGGGCAGATCAAAATTGACAGCATAAATGTAAGTGTGAAGGTACTAAGCGTGAAAGGGGAATGAAAGCGCTGACTTAATATCTCACACTTTCATCTGCTATCTTTGCGGCGAGCTTCGGCTCGCTTTTTGATTGGCGTGTTGGTCGAACTTGTGTTATGATTAGAAAAGGCCGACTTCGGCCTGTTTTCAAGCAATGCTCAAATCAGAGAACCGCCTTAAAAAAGACACGGAGTTTCGTCGGATTTTTCGTTCAGTCCGCCCCGTCTGCACGACCAATCTTGCCGTGCGGGTCCAGGAGTCACGCACCAATGTGACAAGGTTTGGTTTTGTTATTGGTATAAAAGTTGAAAAGCTTGCCGTCAGGCGCAATGCTCTGCGGCGGCTTTTCCACCGGGCGGCCAGGGAATTTTTGCCGCTGATTAAAACCTCCCTTAATATCGTTGTCGTGGTCAAGCAACCCTTTCCCTATCCCTATGGTCCGAATGAAATCAAGCGGCAGTTGGAGGAAGGGCTGAGAAAAGCCGGGGTACTGAAACAATGAAACAGTTGATGCTAAAACTTATTAACCTATATCAACAAACTTTATCCCGCGACCGGGGCTGGAATTTAATTCGATACCCCGGCGGATATTGTAAATATATCCCTCACTGTTCAGAGTATTGCAAGAGATCGATCGATAAGCGCGGCCTGATTTATGGCGGGATTGCCTCAATCTGGCGGGTGCTGCGCTGCAATCCCTGGAGCGAGGGAGGGATTGATTTACCATAAATATTTAGCAATTTAGTATGTTAGCTAATTAGCTGTCTTGCTAACCTGCTAGCAAGCTATTAAAAATGATGGACATTATCAAAACAATTTTATATCAGCCCCTGTACAACCTCCTGATCTTTTTGGCGTGGGTGCTTCCCGGCCATTCGTTGGGTTGGGCGATTATCGCTTTAACGATTATTGTACGCGTCCTGCTTTTGCCCAGCTCGATTAAGGCGGCCAAAGCTCAGGCCAGAATTCAACTGCTTCAGCCCAAGATTATGGAGATCCGCAAAAAGTACAAGGATCACACCGAGCAGAGCCGGGCGCTTTTTGATCTCTACCGCCAGGAGGGCGTCTCTCAGTTTGGCTCCTGCTTGCCGCTCTTGATTCAGTTTCCGATTCTGATTGTTTTATACCAGGTTTTTCGTGTCAGTCTCGATACCTCCCAATACTCCCTGCTCTATCCCTTTACACCCCATCCGGCGGCGATTAACACAACTTTTTCGGGTATCGATCTGGCCGTGCCCGACCCCTGGGTTTTACCAATAGCGGCCGGTTTGAGCCAGTTCCTGTTGTCACGCCTGATGACGCCAAAGCCGATTGCTTCCACGGACGGCAAAGAGGATCCCTCTATGCTGATGATGCGGCAAATGAACTACATCTTTCCTTTGGTCACGGTTTTTATCGGCCGAACCTTTCCAGCGGCGCTGGCGCTATATTGGGTCGCCTCAACCCTCTTTGGCGTTATCCAGCAGATTTATGTTAATAAAAACATCAAAGATCAAAATACCCCTTCTTTCTCTTCCCCTAAGATAGTGGGAGATGGCGGGGGTATGAAGGGGGAAGGTTTAGTTAAGGAAGAGCCGTCGATTTCCCGGGCCGATAAACCAAAGAAGGATTTAATGTCCAAGATGGTCCAGCGGCGCCTGGCGAAACAGGAGAAGAAAAGCGGTGTTAGCGTGACCGTAAGGAGCAAAAAGAGATGAACGAGGCATTAGAGATTAAAAAGAAGATAGAGATGCTGGTTAGCCGGCTGGGTTTTGGCGGCGAGGCGATCGTGAAACAGCGCGATCAGGCCTTTCTGGTTCATCTGGCGGTTGACACCCCGGCCATCCTGATCGGCCGGGACGGCGAGGGCCTGTATGCTCTCCAACACCTTCTGCGCCTCCTCTGTTTACGGCCGCAGGCAGAGGGAAGCCGGCCGATAATTCTGGATATCAACGGTTATCGGGAAAAAAAGGAGGATTTTATCACTCAATCGGTAAAGGCGGCGATCGCGGCGGCGGAAGCGACCGGGCAGGAGCAAATCCTGCCGCCGATGAATTCCTTTGAACGTCGCCTCATTCATGTTTTAGTTGCTAAGCACCCCGGTTTTACGAGTGAAAGTACAGGGGAGGGTCCGGAGAGGCAAGTGGTGATTAAACCAGCTGGGTAAGGCCAACCTTGTGATTCCCGTCAATTTCGGGTTTAATAATAGGGAAACGGAAGTGTGGCAGAGCGGTTGAATGCGCCGGTTTCGAAAACCGGTAGCCGAGCAATCGGCTCAGAGGTTCGAATCCTCTCGCTTCCGCCATAATCCCATACGTCTCATAGGACATATAAGTCGTATAGGATTATGCCTGATATTTCCGGCACAATTTACCACCTAAACCGCGAGCAGGAGGAGCGCCATACGCAGGAAATGGCGGCTAAGTTGAATTTGCCCTATATTAATCTGGTCGGCTATCCCCTGACGAAGGATGTGCTTGATCTGGTCACCGAGGAGATCGCGATTAAGCATCAGATTATTCCTTATCTCAAAGTCGGCAAGACGGTCAAGGTCGGTCTCGTCCGCCCCGGCGACAAGACAACATCTGACTTTCTGGGACAACACCTAAAGCGACTCGGGGTTGATTTTGCGATCTCGGTTATCTCCCAATCCAGTTTTCTCTACGGTATATACTTTTATGACAAGTTAAAGAAGGAATCGGGACTCAAGGCGGAAACGGCCAAGAGAGAGCAGGAGGAGTCGTTTTCGACCGAAATCAAGGATATCCAAAGCGCCGGCGCGGCGGCAAAAAAGGTGAGCGTGACGCGCCTGCTTGACGTGGTGGTGATGGGTGCGATCAAGACCAAGGCCTCCGATATTCACCTTGAGCCGGGCGAGAAGGATTTTCTGATCCGCTACCGCGTTGACGGCGTCCTGCAGGATGTCGTGCGTTTGTCTCTGTCTCAGTTCCACCAGTTGATCTCCCGCATCAAATATCTGGCCCAGCTGCGGATGGATCTCGCCAATCAGCCGCAGGACGGCCGTTTCTCGGTTAAGGGTTTGGGCGGGGAGAATATCGATTTGCGTATCTCGATTATGCCGACATCCTTCGGCGAGGCGGTGGTGATCCGACTGCTCGGCCAGGAGAAGTCGATATTGGAGCTGGACAAGCTCGGTTTCCACCCGGAGGCGCTCTTGGCGATCCGCCAAGCGATCGGCAAGCCCCACGGTATGATTCTCACCTCCGGCCCGACCGGTTCGGGTAAATCCTCTACCCTCTATGCCGTTTTGATGGAGTTGAAAAAGCCCGGGGTGAAGATTATCACGCTTGAGGATCCGGTGGAGTATCGGATTGAGGGTATCGAGCAAAGCCAGGTCAAACCTGGGGCGGGGTATGAGTTCTCCCAGGGTCTTCGGGCCTCCCTGCGCCAGGATCCGGACATTTTAATGGTCGGCGAGATCCGTGATGCCGATACCGCCGAAATCGCCATCCAGGCGGCTCTCACCGGCCACCTGCTCATCTCCACTATTCACGCCAACTCCGCTCCGGCCGTCTTTGCCCGCTTTATCGAGATGGGTGTCAAGCCCTTCCTTCTCTCGGGTTCGATTAACTTGGTGATGGCTCAACGTCTGGTGCGCAAAACCTGTCCTTATTGCCGGGAGCAATTTGCCCCCCGGCCGGAGATTTGGCAGGAGATCAAAAACTCTCTTTTGCCAATCAAAGCGCGGCTCGACCAAAAGACCCAGCAGATTCTAGATAACCCCAAACCGGTCCTTATCCGCGGCCGGGGCTGTGCCCGCTGCAACAACACCGGTTTCCTGGGACGGCAGGTGGTGGTGGAGGTGCTGGTGCCGGACGAGACGATCGAAGCTCTGATTGCCAAGAGTGCTTCAATCTCGGAATTTGACAAGGCCGCCAGGGGACAGGGTATGATAAGTATGGAACAAGACGGTTTAATCAAGGTTCTCTCCGGCTCAACGACGGTTGAGGAGGTGTGGAGAGTAACCAAAGATTAGACCAAAAAATCCCAAATTACAAGCACCAAATAACAAATAATTTCCAAATCACAAACCTCAAGTAATAAATAAATTCCAGATTTCAATTACTAACTACAAAAGCGTTGAAATTGAAATTAGAGATTGGAACTTGGAGCTTATCTGAGATTTGTTGTTTGATATTTGTAATTTACTTGTGGTTTGGTGCTTGTTGTTTGAATTTTCTCCGCCAAGGGCGGAGAGGAGGGATTATGACAAGGAGGGGACGGAGGAGAAAATTTTCACCCCGGAGATGGCTTATGCTGGGCATTTTTTCGATTCTGGCGGTAGTTTTTGCCGCGAACTTAAATTTGATCTCCGCTGATACTAGGGCGGCTGATCCGCTCAAAGGGTCCAAGCTGGAGACTGATGTTGACAGTCCGTACGGCGACCGAGTTGTGGCCGAGTTTCCCAATAATCGCGACTGCATCTTTTTTAGCGTCAATGCAATTAAAAAGGATGGCGGCGCCTTAACCGGAGAGAAGATGAGAATAGATCTTTTTAACGGCGCTCATCTGCGGGACGCCTCTTCGCGAGCCGAGATTGATGCCGGCAATCAGAGCACGGGCGGCGGCCAAACCAGATACTGTCTGACCTCCTCGGAGGCAAGGAAGGGAACGGTGACGGTGAAGCTGGCGAACTATCCGAGAACCAAGAAAAAATTCAAAGTTAGTTTTAAACCTGTCGGCAAAGTTGCCAACACTACCGACACTGGCACCTTCTTTGGCGACCAGGCGGTCACCTTTGCCGCCGAGATCGCGCCTTGGATGACTAATAATATTAAAGAGGCGAAACTGGTTTACTCCTACCGCCGCCGCTACAACTCCTGGGGGAGATGGAAGAATCGGGCTGAGACCGAGGAGAAGGCGCTCACCTGCATTGACAGCCGCTGCGAGGCGACGATCGGCGGCTATAAAGACGGCCCGACCTCTCTCAACCGCGTTAGCAAGGGCCGCTTTACTTATACTTTTCAATTTACCGACGAGAACGGCAAAAGTTTCAAAAAGTCATTTAGAGGCAAACTAAAATCACCCTAATGCTTACATAATCCACCTGGAAGGTGAATGCGCCCAAACACCTTCCAGGTGGATTACTCGCTCGAACTATAACAAAAACCGCTTCGATCGCGAGCGGTTTTTGCTGTTATCACTAAGATTTAATTAACGGCAGTATTGGCAGTGCCGGCAACGGCGTTGACGATGACGTAAGCCAGAACGATGATGATGATGCCGATAATGGCGTTAACCACGCCCTGCTGGCCCTTCTTGGCGGCATCGGGGTTGCCGGCGGCGGTCAAGTAGAGAATGCCGGAGTAGATCAGGTAGATAACGGCGATGGCGCCGGCAATCGGCAGAACCACGCTTGTAATAGCGCCGCTGATTAATGGAACAACTCCCTCCTCTCCGCCCTTGGCGGTGTCCAGGGTTATGTCACTCAAACCCTCATCAGCAAGGGCTCTTTGAACCAAATTCATCTCTCCTCCTTTTATTAGGTCTAAATGAAAAATATTGTGCCTGCGATCGACCCTCGCTCTATGCACACCGCAGGACATGCTTAATAGCTAACTTGCTTTCTAAATCCTACCACACCCCTCAAATCTTTTGCAACTATAATTTTAACAAAGTGCCGCGGACGGCCCGGACAATGGCGTAGGACAAAACGATGACGGCGATGCCGATGATGGCATTAACCACTCCTTGCTGGCCCTTTTTGGCGTTATCGGGATTGCCGGCGGCGGTGATGTAGAGAATGCCGGAGTAGATGAGGTAGAGCACAGCCAGAGCGCTGGCGATCATTAAGAGAATGTTGACGATGCCGGTGATGAGGCCGGCAATATTGTCGGTGCCGGTGGCAAAGGCGGTGCCGCCGGAGAGATCGCTGACGGCGTCGCCGGCCGAGGTGGCGGCGCGGCTTGATTCAATTATCTTCATTTATCCTCCATGATAACTCACCGCCAACCCACCTGGAAGGTGTTTGGCCACACTCACCTTCCAGGTGGGTTGGAATATCACCCTAAAAATTTATTTGTTGTCAAGATTGCCACGATGGCGCGGGCGGCCAGGACAAGGATCAAACCCAGGATGGCCCAAGTCAGGGTTTTCTTGGCGTTCTCCGCCTCCGCCTCGTTTCCTTGCGATTTCACGTACAAAAAAGCGGCGTAAAGAATGTAGATAAAAGCGACCACGGCGGCGGCGTTAAGGGCCATAGTGATAATAAGCCCGACATAGCCGCCATTCTCACTATTATAAATATCACCAAGACCCTTCTTGGTGCCGTCAAAACCGCGCCCGTCCCAGATGCTCTCGGGTAAACTTGCGGCGTAAGTTTTTTGAATTAAGAAATCCATCATTTAGAAAAATTTTACTCCCCCTACCCCTTCTTCACAAGAGGGATGATGACGCTGGTGGTGAGGCGGACGAGGGCGTAGGCCAAAATTAAGACAATGACGCCGGTGACGGCGTAAGTTAAGACCTTTTTCGCTTTGTCGGATTTGCCGGTGTCGCCGCCGGAGGTGATGTACATAATGCCGCCGGAGATAAGAGCGAGGAGGGAGAGGGTCATTACCAGCCAGTAGAGAATCTCGACGATTCGCACTGCCAGCTCGTAAATACTGTTAATCATACTGCCGCCGATCAGCTCATTCGGTTTCAGACCGCCGCCCCCGCCTTGGTCAGGCGGACAAATCGGCTTGCTGCCGTCGGCTGGGTCAGTACAGCCCTTATTGCTGGCGTTGGGGTCGAGTGTGATCGCCCGCTCGGCCTTGCCGGTGCATCTTGTAACCGTGTCATCGCTTAAATCGGCGATCTCGTTAAGGGTGTATCCCTCTCCGGAATCGTTGTCGGCATCAATCGCCTCCTCACTATCATCCGATGTTAGCCCCAAGGTTTCACCAGATCTCAGATCGGCGATGATTTTAGCGCGGGAGGCCTGCGCGCCTCGAGCGATCTGCTTAATCAGCTGGCTTAAGATAATATCGCTATCATCACTGTTGTAACTCTCCTCTTTCAATCCAGTATCCCCTTTGTCGGTATTAGTGTCATTAGATTGGCCGTCAGTTTGATCATTCACTTTGGTGCTATTGGTATTTGGCTGATCGACCGGTGTTTCGGTCTCGCCTGTCGGACTCTCCTCCAGACCTGTTGTCGAACCCGCCTCGATTAATCCCCGCTCAATCTCACCAAACGCACTCCGGCAATTCTCCAGCTGATCGATATCAATGCCGCGATAGGTTTTAACCCGGATATAGTGAAGGCCGGCCTCACTGTCGCTGTTCGGCCAATCGGTGTAGACAAACTCCTCGGCCTCGCCCTTGTTATTTTTGTTAAAAGTACAGGCTTTTTTAAGACTCCACTCCTCTTCTTTAAGGTTTTTAAGATCATCGGCGCTGCCTACCTTGGGTGAGATATAAAGCTTTAAGACATCACTGACACTCAAGTCATCGGCACGGCGTTTCTCCAGGGGGGGTCTCACTTTGATTTTAGTCATCGCCGCCGCCTGTTTATCGGGATCGGTCGCCTTTTTAATCTGGCTCGGCGCGTTGATAGAGATGGAACAGCCAAAACAGCCGTTGACCTGGTTATCGTCATTTTCGCCATTCGGTCCGAAAATTTTGAAGTCTTTTGTCGCTTCACTGATTATTGTTCCACTGTTAGTAATAGTAATCCTAAATTGGTGATTTCCGATTCCAAGAGGACCGCCCTTGTCATTGCCACCGGAAACTTGACCGGAGAGCGCCGATGTATGGAATGCGGCATTGAGATCCCAAAGAAACTCACCCTCATAACCGATTGTACCGGCAATAAATTTGGTATCCGCAAGATAGTTTGGACTATCCTTGGAGATAATTTCTAAAACCGCCGAAAAACCGCCGCCCTTAACTTGACTTAAAATTTTATCATTGGGGTTTACTTTATAAGGAATGGAGACACTGTTGCCGTAATTGCGGAAGATTTTATCGAAGTTGGAATTTTTATCATCGCGGCCGTCAATATACTCTTTGGTCAAGCGGAAGGAGGCGGGGGCGGTGATTTTGATCTCGTCGTTGCCCCACTCCTCCAGGGCGTAAGACATATAGCTGTCGTAAATCCGCTGGATGATCTCTTTGTCGTCACTGCTTTTGGCTTTTCCCAGAGCCTCCTTAAGCAGAGCGGCCGCCTTGGAGTTGGCGCGGGCGTTTTCGTACTTGCCGCCCTCATACCGGCCGGGAGAAGAGATAGAGCAGATTTGTACTTGTTTATCGAGATTAACCAAGACTTGAACATTGGGATCCTCGCCCTCATTCATGCCCTTGCAGGTGCCAGAGGGCCCGCCGTAGATATCGAGCCATTTATAGCTGCCCTGGTCGCGCCAAGCGTAAAAGGTCGGGTTTTTAATCGCGTCTTTAATGGTTTGGATCGACTGATGAGCGTCAACTTTGTCGCTCAGGTTGTCGCCGGCATTATCCTCAATAAATTTATAGATCTCCTGAATGTAGCCCCAGGTCTTCTCGTCGTTCTTCTGGTCAATGACAATAACCTCATCCCGCTTGATCTGACGGGATAGAGTAAGTTCTTCTCCTTCGACCAAATTGAAGGGATAGAAGTAAACTCTCTCGGTTAATTCGGAGATCGCCTTGGCTTTACTCCGACCGTCTTTGAGCTTGCCGGAGATGCCGCAGAGAACAAAGTTTTCGCCGTTGACGCCGTAAGGCTTGTCAAAACTGCCGCAGTTTTTGAGAGCGAGATAGGAATTGATATAGGTGCGGAGGTTGTTAATGGAGGCAAGGGCTTTACTGGTATCGCCGCCGGATTCATTATCCTCGGAGGCATCCCGAACCGCTTCGTACATCTTTAAAATCTTACCGGCAAGAGCGGTGGTGAGCGGCGTTGTTGCCTCCGAAATGTAATAGTTGGCCGCCATTTCCCGGGGGATGACGGCATTATCACCCTGGAAGAAGGGCCAGGCTTGAATCGGCATGCCGTTAAAGTGGCCGACGTTTTTAATGTTATTGATATCTTCCTCGGTGAGGCCGTATTTTGAATATTTGTAAACCAGAAACGAATCGATTGTTTTGTAAGTAACGACCTCGTAAACCCCGTTGGACTCCTGCTTGGCCTTGAGCGCCTCGCCGATGGTGTTAGACCACCCCTCGGCCTGCTGGTAATCAGTCTGGGCTTCCTTCTCGCCATCAGCTTTATTGCCGCCGCGCTGTTTGGCGCTGGTCATAATCGCCTTGTAGATCTTTTGAAGATTTTTCCAGTTGGGACGGGTTAAGGTGTTAACCTCAATCTTGCTGGCGAGATAGGGGTTGGCATTAAGTTTTAAGGTATCGGCACTGCCGTCATACTCCGCCTGGTAGATATTAAAGTTGAGAGTTTGCCGCTCCTCCGCTTTTTTGACGTGCTTGCTTAAGTCGTAGAGGGTAAAACCGTTGTACGAGCTGTAGCTGGCCTGACTTTTGCTTAAGCGCCGGCTAACCTCCTGCATAACGCGGCGGGCATGGCCCTCATTCACCAGGTTTCTCTCGCGGCGGGCGGCGCTCTGGATATCGCTATAAGTGCCGTAAACCGCCTTCCAGCTGTCATAGAGACGCTCAACCTTCTTGCTCTCGCTATCGTAAATGTCGTCGATGGCACTTGGCGCCAGGACAATTGGCAGTTCCAGCTGTTTGTTGCTTCTAATAAATTTGGCGGTGGCGTCGTTAGCCTTAATTTTGTCATAATCCTCTTTTGAGAGACGGTAATAGACAAAATTATCGCCGGCACGGTCATAGGTTTCGTTGGGGTTAATATCGGCGCCGACCTGCAGGCGGGAATAAGCGAGGATTCCGCCGATCATCAAAAAGAAGGGCAGTGCCAGCAGCCCGCTAAACTTCCAAAATTTTCGGCTCAAACCGAGTTTCATTGCCAAAAAAGCGATGCTAATGACGAATTTACATGCGAATGACCAGAATGCTTGCCCACCTGGAAGGTGAATGTGCTCAAACACCTTCCAGGTGGGCAACACAGGTGGGCAACAGAAGACTCCCTGGTTGGCGATTAACGGTTCGTTTCGTTTATGATTTGTCCGGATGTGCCTATCGGATCATCTTTTATTTTTCACAGGATCTACTCCGCCTTTACTTCCGGCCAGTCGATCTTGACGGTTTTCTTGTGCGTCTTGCCGTCGCTGGTCTTGAACTTGAAGGTGTACTCGTTAATCTGGCGGACAATGCTTTCCGGGTAAACCTTTCTGATTTTGTTATTGTTGCGAATTATCTTAATAATATCGCTTGGGACCGTGACCTGTCCGCTAAAAGAAAACGATACATTGGCATATGTCTGTTGGGCAGAGTAGGCGCCCTTGCCTTCGTTAAAGTTTAAAGTGTGATCATCGGTAATATTTTTTTTGCCGGCGTCGGTGTTGTACTGCCAATTTTGGCCGTCGGTGGTTTCGCAGGCCGGACAACCGATGATATCTTGCCGCCAGAAGAGATCATATTTTACCTCAAGCGTGGCTTCGGTAATGTCGGCGATGGCGGCCGGATTAACTTTGGCGGCGTAAAGATACTGGCCGGCGGTTCTGTTTTTGACGGCATCCTGGTCGGTAATATCCTCAACCATAAGATCAGGTGCGACAAAGCTTACTTTAAGGTCGGCTGATTTTCGGGTATAGTTCTTGAGTTTGACCTTGATCTCTTTGTTTTTTATCTCTTTATCGGAGGTAAAGACCCACTGCGTCTCGCCCGAACTGGTATCAGCCTCAACCGTCGTGCCCTCCTTGCCCTCCATCCTGACGTTTTGGGGCAGTTCGATGATAACCGGCTGATTGGCGAGGGCGGAATCATCGGCTTTGTAAAATCGCGCCGTTACTCTGATGCCGTGTTCCACTTTGCCGGTGTTGTAGCCGGTGGGAGTGCTGTCGTTGTCAAGCGGCGAGGATGTTTCAAATTTGATTTGGGCATTTTTGAGAATATCCTGTTCACCTGCCGTGGCATCGGGCGTCTCGACGAAGACGGTCTTTATAGTGAATTTGCGGTAAACTTTCGGCTGACCGAGGACATTTTCGCCGATCTTAAACCAGAAATAAACCTTCTTGACGCCTTTTTTCTCGGAGGTGATGCACTGATCAAGGGTGCCGTCTCCGGTTGTCGATTCAAAGGTGCCGGTTTGGCCATTAATAGTGATGTTGGAGCTGTTCTTGGGCGCTTTCATCCAGAGTGTCTGGTCAAAGAGCGGCGACTCTTCTTCGTCCTCAAAATCTATGATCGGATTGGCGCAGTCTTTACCGTCGGCTATCGCCTGCAGGGTGGATGACTCTGTGTCCAGTGTGACCCTGGCTGTTTTTAGAAAGGCTTTAAGGTTGGGATCGGCGTCGGCCGAGGCGGTGTTGTAATTCATTACTCCGACCACGGCCAATAATATCGCTGCCGTGCCGATCAGCAGACGAACTCTGGTCCGGGCGGAGAATCCGCGTCGCGATCGTCTCCTTTTTGCCATATTCCTCCTCTTTTTATAGTGATTTAACAATAAAACAATTTGATAATCGTCGAAGTTGTCTTTGTCGGATCGGGGAGGGCGAGGAAGCTGAGGATCAGTTTAACCAGCCAGAGCGTGGCTAAGCCGAGGATGGCTCCCAGAAAAATCTCTTTGGCCTCGCCGATGGCGGTCTGGTTGCCGGCGGAGGTGATGTAGCGGTAGCCGGCATAAATAATCATCAAAACGGCCAGGGCGGAACCGAGCTTTAAGGCAAAGCCATACATATCGGCAATATAGGTGGCGTAAGTGTAGCTGGTGCGGCTGCTGCCGGGAATGCCGACACCGATACCGACACCCTCGGCGGCATACACCTTTGTTAAGTTTATAAAGTTATTTACCATCCTGTCTTTCTTAAGCTCTCGGTAATGGTGTTGGCGGCGAGGTCGAGAGCGGCTTGGGGTTCCTGGGTATCATTGTTTACTGCATTGATTGCCAGGCGGAAGGCATCATCAAAGTTGCCGGGGTAGCGGCCCTTGACCAGCGATTTGGCGGTGGCCAAGGAGAGTTTCTCGGGATTATTGCCTTTGCGCTCATCAATCGAGATATCATAACTTTTGGCTTTGGCGGCAGTGTAGAGACGGGTAGCCGAGTTAAAGCTCTTGGCGGCATCGTCAACCAGAATCTTGACCGCCCCCCAAGAGGTGTTTGGCGCTTTGGAGAGGCGATTGACGCCAAAAGCCTGGAAGCGGGTGTAATCAACGATCTTCTCGGCGTCCTGCTCGACTTGCGGCACAAAGGCCTTTTTGTACTTAAGATCAGGATACTTTTGGTCAAAATAATTAGCCAGGCCGCTGTAGCCAAAGATCATTGCCGCCTTTCCGTTGGCGAAGGCCTCAATCTCACTGCCAAGCGAGTCGTTCCAAGTATGGTTATCACTGCCGGGATCGGCAAAGGAGGTGTAGAATTCCAGCGCCCGGCGGCCGGGGTAGTCGTTGCCGCCCCGGGCGGTGGCGGCCGGCAGATTAAAGGTAGCCAAATTCATCTCCGAGGCGACAACCGGAGTTTCGTTTTGCATCATCAGGAGATAGAGAATGTCGGGGGCGAGAGTGACGTTGCTGGTGCCGAGCGCGACGCCGGCCCTTTCGATGTCATCGCCATCGGTTTCGGTCAGAAGGTTGGCCAGCTCGATAAAGTCAGTCCAGTTTGCCGGTATTGTCTTGAGCAGGTTAGAATACTGCGCTTTGGTTTCGGGATCATCTCCGTATTCCTCCTTGATCTCCTCTTTGGCCGAGTCAAAGATGGCAGGGTTGTAGTAAACCATTAAGGGTTCGGCCGAGGGCGAGAGAGCGTAGATCTGATTGTTAAAATAGACCGATTGTTTGACGGCCGGCACAAATTGGCTATCAAGACTCACAGTCTTGGCTAGTGCCGTCGGCATCGGCTGGAGCTTCTCTTTGTGGCGATAGACCCAGTCGTTGGGCATCGCCCAGATATCGGGTTTTTGGGTCGAGAGCACCGAGTTCATCACCCGGTTTTCGTAATCGGCATCAAAGGTCTGTTTCTCGTAGACCAGAGCGTAGCCCTCATATTCACTTTCAAATTTCTTCTCAACCGGCTTCCAGGCATCTTCATCCTCAAAACTCCAGACGACAATCTGCTTGGAGGCCGGATCCTCGGCCGATTTCTTTTTGGGGATAATGGTACAGCCGGAGAGCAGGAATGAAAAAAGAACGCCAAAGGCGGTGTACTTAACAATTCGACCGATCTTTTTAGTTGGACTCATATCTCCCTCTCCTGTTCAAAATCCCAAACAACAAATATCAAATAACAAATAATTTCCAATTTTCGAATTTCAAAAACTTTGGACTTTGGTAGTTGAAATTTATTTGGGATTTGGTTTTTGGATTTTGTAATTTCCGAAACTTTGTTTTACAAAGTTTCGGCTGTTTCTCTTATAAACTTCGCAAACTCGCCATTGATATCGGGACGGCTCAAACCAAAGTCGACATTTGCTTTCAAATACTCTAATTTGTTGCCGGTGTCGTAATATTTGCCGCCCTCAATTTCACAGGCGTAAAGTTTATGATTTTTCTTGAGCTTGTTGATGCCGTCTACCAGCCAGAGTTCATTGCCCTTGCCTACCTCTGTTTCTCTTAGCGCTTCGAATATATCCGGCGTCAGAATATAGCCCCCGTCAGAAACCAGATCGGAGGGCGCGTTTTCTCTGCCTGGTTTTTCCCGAATTTCTATAATCTCATGAATGCCGTTTCCAATCATTTTCACCTCCGGTACGCCGTAGCGGTCATAATCGGCATCGGATTTGGCCTTGACGAACGACAGGACGGGATCGTTGTACTGCTTAAAGGCGGTTATCATTTGCTTTAATCTCGGTTCTCTAGCAATAGTAAACTGATCCGCCCACAGAACGGCAAACGGTTCGTTGCCGATAACGTTTTCGCAGTTGAGAATAGGCGTCCCGTTGCCGTAGGGGCCTTTCTGGCGGATGTAGACAAAGTTAGCCATTCTGGCGATTTTACGGATTTCCTCAAGCTGTTCAAGTTTGCCGGCGGACTCCAGATAGCTTTCCAGTTCCGAATTGTGGTCAAAATGATCCTCTATCGCGCGCTTGTTCGAGCCGGTTACGATAAAGATGTCTTCGATGCCCGAGGCGACTGCTTCCTCAACAACATATTGAATAATCGGCTTGTCGATAATCGGCAGCATCTCCTTGGGCGAAGCCTTGGTCATAGGCAAAAATCTGGTTCCGTATCCGGCGGCCGGAACAACGGCTTTTCTGATCTTGGACATATTAAAAGTTCCTAATTCTAATTCATTTCTTTTTTGCGGCAGTGTCCGCCGGCGGTATTTCGTCATCACCTTCGATCGCAATCGTTTTGGTTTTGACCTTGGCATCTTTGGGGATCTCAATCTTGAGCAAGCCGTCTTTGAGCGTGGCCCGGGATCCCTCCGAATTCACCATTGTCGGCAGAACATAGGAGCGGGAAAACGGCCCCCAGTAGCACTCCTGGGTAAAATAATTATCGTGATCAATGGTCTCGGGCGGTTTGCGTTCGCCACGGAGGGTCAAAACATCATCGGTGATGGAGATATCAATATCATCCGGCCTGACTCCGGCCACCGGGGCGACAACAAAAACCGAGTGCTCGTTTTGATACACATCAAGAGCTAACTCGCCATCAGAATCGGCTGTTAGCCAATCATCGTGTCCATGACTCCCCTCCATGGCCCCTCTCCTTGATCAATTAGTTCCATTATAGTTTAGTTAGAGAAAAAGAGTCAATAAGCCCCTAAGCAGTAAAGCTGGTAAAGCAGTAAAGCTGGTAGAGTAATAGGCTATATAGCCACTTTACTAGAGCCTTACAGCCTTATTAGCCTTACTGCTCTACTGCTTTACTGTTAATTAATGCATTATATGAACAGCAATATTTTTAGAAAAACTTATAGTGTCAGCAGGGATTTATTTCTAGACATTTTCTTCCCCCGCCTCTGTGTCGGCTGCGGGCGGGAGGGGTCGCATCTTTGTTTTGATTGTGCCGGCACGATCGATAAATTCAAAACGCCGACCTGCCCCGAGTGCGGCCGGATTACTAAGTTCGGCCAATATTGTCCTGCTTGCAAGGCGAGAACGGCGACGGCGCTGACCGGTCTGATTATCGCCGCCCGCTACGAGAGCGGACCGACCAAAGAGATGATTCACCAGCTTAAGTATAGTGGTATTACTGAATTGGCGCCGCTGTTGGGCGAATTGATCTTTGAGCGCATTAAGGACCATCTGCCCTATGGTCAGATTGTGATCGTGCCGGTGCCGCTGCACAAAAAACGTGAAGCTCAGCGCGGTTTTAACCAATCGGAACTTCTGGCGCGCTATCTCTCGGACCGCCTTGGTTTTCCGGGCGGCGCCGCTCTGATGCGAACCGAGGACACCAGATCACAGGTCGAGCTCTCCGGTGAAGAGCGGCGAGAGAATCTGCGCGGAAAATTTGCCATCGCCGACGCCGAACTCGTGTCCGGCAAAACCGTTCTCCTGGTTGACGATGTTATGACAACGGGATCAACCTTAAATGAGTGTGCCAAGGTTCTCCGCCGCGCCGGCGCCCGCCAGGTCTGGGGCACCGTCATCGCCCGCGGTTGATTTTTGGGACTAAAAGTTCATAATAGAATCAGCTAAGTATTACAGTACTTTAGTAAAAATTACACCTGAAAATTAGGTTTTAATTGCAACAGACTTAATAAATCGTTGATTTGCATTTTTGCTCTTTGATAAACCGATAAATTCCGGACAACCTGGCAAAGATCCGATACCGTGTCAATCGCACCGGCGAATACCTTTGAAAAGATATGTTTGGTTTTTGCCCAGACGAAGAAAGTAAAGGCCAGGAAGACCAGATAGAGATGGCGAAGAATCGAAGCCGGTTTTCTCATCTGGAATCCTTCGAGGTTAAGCTTATCTTTCATCTTGCGGTAGTTTTCATCAATGACCCATCGTTGCCGGTATTTAGCGATGACCTGCCCGGCGGATGAAGCAAAATCATTACTTAGAAATATTTGCCCGTCTTGGATGATTAGCCGATACCTACCCATGTTTTTGACTGTAACCTTTTTATCGAAGCAAACGCCTGTAGTAGAGGAAGCTGTAACTACTTGGTTTCTAGTAAAAACTTCGACATAATTGATCACCAACATGCAGGATTATTTATTGGGAATCAAGTAGCTTGCGATATAATAGTAAACTACTGTTTTAATCGCTTCGCTGGATTCTTCACTTCACTTCGTTACGTTCAGAATGGCAATACAGTATTTACCTCTGAGTTTGGCCAGGCTCAATGAATAACGATTCGTATACACGCGCACCGGCCGGATCGTCAAGTGTAATACCAATTTGAACTCCTGTAGCTTCATCACTCAAAGGATTGCCTTCGAGAATGATGTTTTCATGAGACTTAACAAAATTTCCCGAATGGTCTTTGTTTTCCGCACTCCTTAGTCTATCGGTAGCTTCTTTAACTTTCTCCAATGCTCCAAGCTTGGAGAGTAATAAGGCTCTAACATTTTTGTAGACCAGATTAAGGTTTGGATTTGCTCTGTCGTTTATGAAATCTTCTCTTTGTAAGTTGGGCGAAATGGTTTCAAGAATTTGTTGCTCGAGATCAACTTGTTCTGCTTTCCCGGAGGTGTTAATGTGGTTAACCCTCTCAGCTAAATTTTGTTTAATCTTGTGCAAGACAGTATTTACTTGCTCAACTATCGCTTTCTGTACCTCTGCTGATAGTTTTTCGTCCCTGATCGGTAACTGCATGTAGTCTATAATCCCCTCCCCCTGCATCTGTTTAATTTCTTCAAGCATGCTGCCTCCCATGAATTAGTTTGCAATATTTCCATAATAATCTTTTCTGGCCCATAAAGCAACTTTTCACTCTTCTAATTATACATCCCCATCCCCGTTTTTGTTACGGCTCCCAAGACCTGTTTCTAACTCTTCTTAAAGTTTTCTTGCCACCATCCTTAAGTAGCGATATAGGGGACGTTTCACTTTTAGCCTCGTGATTTGCGATAAGCTCTTGTTTTGTCCTCAAGGTGGTACTTAAGTTTTCGATTAGCATTGTATCTGAAATTTCTTGAACCGAGAGTAAGCTGGTCCTTTTTGCCGTAAGATTGTTCGACCACTTCGGCAACAACCATTTTTCGGTAGTTCTCTTGCCTACTTGTTGCGTCATCTCCCATTTCATTATACAGAATATCATCAGTGATTAGAGAATTAGGCTTGCCTGAAGCATAATGCGAATAACTTGACCAATGATAATCCTCAGGGTTTTCAACAAGGGTGGCTCTAACTGGATTAAGTTCGATATATTTACCACATTGAATAAGATAGATATCATGGCCAACCAGCTGACTTAAAAAAAATTGTCAAGCCCCTGTTTTTTTAGACAGTTAAATTAGTGATTAAAGGTACATCC
>ERZ1292640.33-Hain-H43-02um-R1-33-length-112702-cov-9_pt4 | contig 70171 bp, 57 predicted proteins | sample MGYA00564404_ERZ1292640 | MGnify/ENA primary metagenome ERZ1292640 (study PRJEB36523, sample SAMEA6512636) | groundwater metagenome | collected 2019-01-08 | study: AquaDiva: Metagenomics assemblies of 32 groundwater samples
CACCTCATCAATGGCCGGGCCGTCGCCGGCAGCAGCTACTTCGAGACCGTCAACCCCGCCACGCAGGACGTGCTGGCCGAAGTGGCAGCTGGCGGCGAAGCCGAAGTCAACGCCGCCGTGGCCGCCGCGAAAGAGGCCTTTCCGAAGTGGGCCGGCATGCCGGCACCACAGCGCGCCAAACTGGTCCGCAAGCTCGGCGACCTGATCGCCGCCCATGTGCCCGAGATCGCGCAGATGGAGACCAACGACTGCGGCCAGGTGATTGCGCAGACCGGCAAGCAGCTGATTCCGCGCGCGGCCGACAACTTCTATTACTTTGCCGAGATGTGCACGCGGGTCGATGGTCACACCTACCCGACCGAGACGCACCTGAACTACACGCTGTACCACCCGACCGGCGTCTGCGCGCTGATCTCGCCATGGAACGTGCCCTTCATGACGGCCACCTGGAAGGTCGCGCCTTGCCTGGCTTTTGGCAACACCGCGGTGCTGAAGATGAGCGAACTCTCGCCGATGACAGCCGCGCGCCTGGGGGAGCTGGCGCTGGAAGCCGGCATTCCGCCCGGCGTGCTCAACATCGTGCACGGCTACGGCAAGGACGCGGGGGAGCCGCTGTGCCGCCACCCCGATGTGCGCGCGATCTCCTTCACCGGATCGACCGCCACCGGCAACCGCATCGTGCAGGCCGCCGGCCTGAAAAAATTCAGCATGGAGCTCGGCGGCAAATCACCCTTCGTGATTTTTGAGGACGCGAACCTCGAACGCGCGCTCGACGCCGCCGTGTTCATGATTTTTTCCAACAACGGCGAGCGTTGCACCGCCGGCAGCCGCATCCTGGTGCAGCAATCGATTTACGCCGACTTCGCTGCGAAGTTCGTGGAACGCGCCAAACGCATCAAGGTCGGCGACCCGCTCGACGAAGCCACCACCATCGGCCCCATGATTTCGCAGGGCCACCTGGCCAAGGTGCGCAGCTACATCGAACTCGGCCCGAAAGAAGGCGCCACCTTGCTGTGCGGCGGGCTCGGCACGCCGGACCTGCCGGAGCGCGTGAAGAAAGGCAACTACGTGTTGCCCACGGTGTTTGCCGACGTGGACAACCACATGCGGATTGCCCAGGAAGAAATCTTCGGTCCCGTCGCCTGCCTGATCCCTTTCAAGGACGAGGCCGACGCGATCCGCCTGGCCAACGACACGCAATACGGCCTGTCGAGTTATGTCTGGACCGAGAACCTCGGCCGCGCCCACCGGGTGGCCGCAGCGGTCGAGGCTGGCATGTGTTTCGTGAACAGCCAGAACGTGCGCGACCTGCGCCAGCCCTTCGGCGGCACCAAGGCCTCGGGCACTGGGCGCGAGGGCGGCACCTGGAGTTACGAAGTGTTCTGCGAGCCGAAGAACGTGGCGGTTTCGCTCGGTAGCCATCACATTCCGCATTGGGGAGTCTGAGCATGGGAACACTCGCTCTCGCCGCCAAAATCACGCACGTGCCTTCGATGTACCTCAGCGAGCTGGACGGCCCGCGCAAGGGAACGCGACAGGATGCGATTGATGGGCACCTGGAAATCGACCGGCGTTGCCGCGCGCTCGGCGTGGACACCCTCGTGGTGTTCGACACGCACTGGCTGGTCAACGCGAATTACCACATCAACTGCGCGCCGCACTTCAAGGGCCTGTACACCAGCAACGAGCTGCCGCACTTCATCAGCAACATGGGTTTCGAGTTTCCGGGCAACCCGGCGCTGGGTCAGCTGCTGGCCAGGGTCTGCAATGCGCATGGCGTGGAGACGCTGGCGCACGACGCCACCACGCTGAACCCGGAGTACGGCACGCTAGTGCCCATGCGTTACATGAATGCCGACCAGCACTACAAGGTGGTGTCGGTCTCGGCGCTGTGCCAGGCGCATTACCTCAACGACAGCGCGCGCCTGGGCTGGGCCATGCGCCGCGCGATTGAAGATGAGTACGACGGCACCGTGGCCTTTTTTGCGAGCGGCTCGCTGTCGCACCGTTTTGCGCAGAACGGCCTGGCGCCCGACTACGCCTTCAAGGTCTGGAGCCCCTTCCTCGAAACGCTGGACCATGAGGTGGTGCGCATGTGGCAGCGCGGCGACTGGAAGGACTTCTGCGCCATGTTGCCCGAATACGCTGCCAAGGGCCACGGTGAAGGTTTCATGCACGACACCGCCATGCTGCTGGGCGCGCTCGGCTGGTCAGACTACGACGGCCAGGCCGAGGTGGTGACGCCCTACTTCGGCGCGTCGGGCACCGGGCAGATCAACGCGGTGTTCCCGGTCACGCCGCAAACCGGTGCCACCATTCCCGCCGCGCAGGCCTCGTCCGCGCACGGCTACCAGGCCGTGAGCCGGCTCTGACCAAACAAGACAATGCCACACCTCGTCATTCTCTACACCCCCAACCTCGAGACCGCCACCGACATGACGGCGCTGTGCCGCGCGCTGGCCGACACCATGCTGGCCGTGAAAGACGAGGAGGGCAAACAGGTCTTCCCCACAGGTGGCACACGGGTGCTGGCCTACCCGGCCGCGCACTACGCGGTGGCCGACGGCAAGCGGGACTACGCCTTTGTCTACCTGAACCTGCGCATGGCGGCAGGCCGTTCGGGCGCTACCAAGAAGAGAGCTGGCGACGCTTTGCTGGCGGTCGCTTCGGCCCATTTTGATCCCTTGATGAAGGACCGGCTGATCGGCATCACGCTGCAGGTGGACGAAAGCCCCGGCCAGGTCTACGACGGCAAACACAGCAACCTCCATCCTCTCTTCCAGAAAACCTGACCATGTTCAGCCCAGAACTCATTGCCCAGCTGGCCGCCGAACTGGACCACAGCGAGAAGACCCGCGTGCAGGTCGAGCATTTTTCAAAACGTTACCCCGGCATGACCGTCGAGGACGGCTACGCGATTTCGCGCGCCTGGGTGCAGATGAAAATCGCCGGGGGGCGTGTGGCCAGGGGTCACAAGATCGGCCTGACCTCGCGCGCGATGCAGATCTCCAGCCAGATCGACTCGCCCGACTACGGCACGCTGCTGAACGACATGTTTTTTGAACCCGGCGACCTTCCCGCGGCCCGCTTCATCGCGCCGCGTGTCGAGGTCGAGCTGGCTTTTGTGCTGAAGAAAAAGCTGGAGGGCACACACATCACCGTGGACGACGTGCTGGACGCGGCCGACTACGTGCAGCCGGCGATCGAGATCATCGACGCGCGCATCGAGCAGTTCGACCGCCACAGCAAAGCCATGCGCAAGGTGCAGGACACCATCAGCGACAACGCCGCCAACGCCGGCATCGTGCTGGGCGGGCGCAAGGTGCCGCCGCACGACATCGACCTGCCCTGGGTCGGCGCCATCCTGCGCCAGAATGGCGTGGTCGAGGAAACCGGCCTGGCCGCCGGCGTGCAGGGCCACCCGGCCATTGGTGTCGCCTGGCTGGCCATGAAACTCGCCCTCTGGGGCGAATGCCTGCAAGCCGGCGAGGTCGTGCTGGCAGGCTCCTTCACCCGGCCGGTCGCCGCGAAAGCCGGTGACCGTTTCGACGCCGACTACGGACCCCTCGGTCGTTTTGAATTTCACTTTGTTTAAAGACATCCCATGCAAACACCCCTGAATCCCTTCAAGCAGGCCATCGCCGAAAAACGCGCGCAGATCGGCCTCTGGCTGGGCCTGGCCAGCCCCTACAGCACCGAGATCTGCGCCGGTGCCGGTTTTGACTGGCTGCTGATCGACGGCGAACATGCCCCCAACGACATCAACAGCATCCTGGCCCAGCTGCAGGTGATGGCCGGCTACCCGGGCTCGCACGCGATCGCACGGGTGCCCATGGGCCACGGCCATGTCGGCGAAGCGCTGATCAAGCAGTACCTGGACATCGGCGTGCAGACTTTGCTGGTACCCATGGTGGACACCCCCGCGCAGGCCGCCGCGCTGGTGCGCGCCTCGCGTTATCCGCAATTCGACGCGCAGGGCAAGGACACAGGCGGCATACGCGGCATGGGCGGCGCGCGCGCTTCGCGCTGGGGCCGTTACCCGCAGTACGCGCATGAAGCCAATGCACAGGTCTGCCTGCTGGTGCAGGCAGAAACACAGCTGGCGCTTGACAACCTGGACGCCATCGCCGCCGTGGACGGTGTGGATGGTGTCTTCATCGGCCCGGCCGACCTGTCGGCGTCCATGGGCCATGTGGGCAACCCGGCCCATCCCGAGGTGCAGGCAGCCATTGCCGACGCCATCATGCGCATCAACAAGGCGGGCAAGGCCGCCGGCATCCTGACGCCCGACGAAGCTACCGCGCGCAAATACCTGGCCTTGGGCGCCACCTTTGTGGCGGTCGGCCTGGACACCCATCTGCTGGTCCGGGCCACCAGCGCCCTGGCCGCCGCTTTCAAGACAGCGGTTGCGCCCGCGCCCATCAGCAAAACCTATTGACTGGAGACTCCCCATGAACGCTGTCCTGCAAAAACCCGGGATGCACCCCGACGAATGGAAAACCCGCGTCGAGCTGGCCGCCTGTTACCGCGTGTTTGCCATGCTCGGCTGGACCGAGATGATCTACAACCACATCACGGTGCGGCTGCCGGACAGCGTCACCGGTGGCAACAAGCAGTTTCTGATCAACCCCTTCGGCCTGCACTACAGCGAAGTCACCGCTTCCAACCTGGTAAAGATCGACCTGCAAGGCAAGGTGCTGGACGGCTCGACACACCGGGTCAATCCGGCCGGCTTCACCGTGCATGCGGCGATTCATGACGGCCTGCCCGATGCGCACTGCGTGATGCACACCCACACCACCGCCGGCGTGGCGGTGGCCTGCCTGCAGGGCGGTCTGCAGCAGACCAACTTCTACACGGCCCAGCTGCATGACAAGGTGGCCTACCACGACTTCGAAGGCATCACCATCCACGCCGAGGAAGGCCCGCGCCTGGTCAACAACATCGGCTCGCGGCAGGCAGTGATCTTGCGCAACCACGGCCTGCTGACCTGGGGCCACACCCTGCCGCAGACCTTTGCCATTTTGTGGACGCTGCAGCGTTCCTGCGAAATCCAGCTGGCCACCTTCAGCATGGGCCCGGCGATACCGGTGACAGAAGCGGTGGCGCAAAAATCCACGCGCGACGCGCTGCAGTTCCAGCCGGCCTTCGGCGCCGGCCAGGATGTCTTTGACGCGCTGGTGCGGCAGGTCGACCGGATCGACAATAGCTATCAGAACTAGAGCGCCTTGCGCCCGTCAACAAAGGGCTGGAAGCCAAAATGACTCATAAAACCATCAACAAAGCGTGTATTTACGGCGCCGGTGCCATCGGTGGCTGGCTGGGCGCCGGACTCGCGGCGGCAGGCTGCAGCGTCAGCGTGGTGGCGCGTGGCGCGACGCTGGCGGCACTGAAGCAGCACGGCCTGCGTGTGGCAAGCGGAACAGACACGCGTTCCGCGGCCGTGCAAACCAGCGCCGACCCGGCCGCGCTGGGCGTGCAGGACCTGGTGGTCATCGCGGTGAAAGCACCCGCGCTGCTCGACGTGGCACGCCAGATCGCACCGCTCATCGGCCCCGACACCCTCGTCCTGACAGCGATGAACGGCGTTCCCTGGTGGTTCTTCCAGGGCTTTGGTGGTCCCTACGCCGGTACGACATTGAAGGCGGTGGACGCCACCGGTGAAATCGCTGCGGCCATTCCGGCGGCGAACATCATCGGCTGTGTGGTGCATGCGAGTTGCTCGGTCGATGCACCCGGCGTGATTCGCCACCATTTCGGCAACGGCCTCATCATCGGCGAGCCTTCGGGCGCGCAGAGCCCACGCGTGCAGGCGCTGGCAGACCTCCTGGTGCGCGCCGGTTTTGCGGCCAGCGTGTCGGCGCAGATCCAGAAAGACGCCTGGTACAAACTCTGGGGCAACATGACGGTCAACCCCATCAGCGCCTTCACCGGCGCCACCACCGACCGCATCCTCGGCGACGAGCTGGTGCGCGACTTCATCTCGAAAATCATGCTCGAAGCCAAAGAGATAGGCGCACGCATCGGCATCCCGATCGACCAGCAGCCAGAAGACCGGCATGCGGTGACGCTCAAGCTCGGCGCCTTCAAGACCTCCATGCTGCAGGACGTGGAAGCCGGCAAGGCGGTTGAACTCGACGCCCTGGTCACCGTGGTGAAGGAACTGGGCGAACTGACGCAGGTACCCACCCCCTTCACCGACGCGCTGCTGGGCCTGGCCCGACTGCACGCCCGAGTGCACGGCCTTTACGGATACCCCACTCCTTCCCCATGAGCCACATCCAGGTCATACAACTCACCCGCACTGGCGGCCCCGAGGTCCTTGAACTGGCCGAGCGGCCGCTGCCGCAGCCAGCGCCCCATGAAGTTCGCGTGCGAGCCCAGGCCATCGGCGTGGGCAAGCCCGATGCCCTGATCCGCAAGGGCGTCTATCAGTGGATGCCGCCTCTTCCCGCCGTGCCTGGCAATGAGATGGCCGGCGTGATCGACGCGCTGGGTGCCGGCGTCAGCGGTTTGCATAGAGGCCAGCAGGTGCTGGTCAGTGCGCGCGAATTGCCGCAGCGCGGTGGCTGCTACGCGGAAGCGATCTGCGTGCCGGCCGAAGCGGTGTATCGGCTGCCCGATGCGGTATCAGCGACCGATGCCGTGACTTTGGGCAACTACCAGCTGGCCGGCGCCTTGCTGTATGAGTCCGGCATACGCCGGCCCGCCAGCCTGTTGATCCATGGCGCCGCCGGCGGTGTTGGCACGGCAGTGCTACAACTGGCGCAGGCCGAGGGCCTGCTGGCCATCGGCACCGTGAGCAGTGACGAAAAAGAAGCTTTTGCCCGCACCGCCGGCGCACAGCATGTGATTCACCGCGGCAAGCAGAAGATATACGCCGAGGTCATGGCATTGACAGGCGGGCGCGGCGTGGACCTGGTGCTCGACCATGTGGGTGGACCACAGTTCGCTTCCAATCTCGACTTGTTGGCCCCGCTTGGCACACTGCTGTCCTACAACGCATTGGCCGGCTTGCCGGAAGAAAATCTCCTGGGAGCCTTGCGCCGGCTGATGGGCAAGAGCCTGGGCGTGCGCTGTTATTCCATCCACAGTCTGGACCAGATGCCGGCAACGCGGCGGGCCCTGATGGAACGCGCTATTTCGCTGATGGCGGCCGGCAGCCTGCGGCCGCCACCGCCGACCCTGCTGCCGCTCGCCGAGGCGCAGCGCGCGCACGAACTGCTCGATGCCGGCCTGACGCTGGGCAAGCTGGTATTGCTGCCGCGCGGCACAACTGCGGCATGAGAACGAATGAACAGGTCAGCGCGGTACGCCACCCCGGTCCGATCCTGAGCTGTCTTGTCAGCGTTGGCCGTCGCCAACCGACACGGCTTCCTTGGTCAGGCCGCCCAAACGCGAGTGCACCCGGCCACCCGTACCCATGACCAGCGCGAAAAGAATTTCCTTGGGTCGCGGCGCGTCCTGGATGCCGATTTCCATCGAGTTGTAGTGACTGCGTACATAGCAGGCATGGATGTAATGCAGCGGCACCATCAGGCGGTAACCGGTGGCGGCCACGGCCTTGGCCGAAGGTACGATGGCCTTGGGCTCGTCCAGCACAGCCCGCATGGCCCACCCGCCAGCCTCGTGCCACACGGCGGCGTGTTCCAGTTCACCATCGACCCCGACGATCGCAGCTTTGCTGTAAACCTCGACATTTTCCTTACCCAGAAAATCAACCAGCTCCCTGGCCAGCAGCGTGCCCAGTGAGCGCAATTCCGCCATGAAGGGCATCAAATCGGGCTCGTAACGGCCGGCATAGGGATTGCGGATCACAGCGCAGGCCGCAGCCAGGCGCAGCGGGGTTGCCACCGGCGGCCCTCCCTCGTGATAGATGGTCTCGCAGGTGAGGCTGCGTTTGCGGATTTCGATCAGTGACATGACAGAATTTTCCTGCTTACTGTTTGGGAATCCTGGCTTCGGCGACGACCTGGGTCCAGCGGCTCAGTTCTGCCGCAACCATGGCCTTCATTTCTTCCGGTGTACTGCCCCGCGCTTCGCCACCAATGTCTTCAAGACGGGTCTTGACTGCCGGGATCTGCAACGTCTTCAACACCTCCGCATTGAGCTGGTCAATGATGGCTCGCGGCGTGCCCGCGGGCGCCAGCAGCCCGGCCCAGGAACGGACGTCGTAACCGGCAACGCCCTGCTCGCCGACCGTGGGCACATCGAGCAGACCCGGCCAGCGTTGCGGACCGGTCGTGGCCAATGCCCGCAACTTGCCGGCCTTGATGTTGCTCAGCACGGCCGTGGGGGGCGCGATGATGAAAGGCACGTCGCCGGCCAGCAGCGCCGTCAATGACGCCGAGTCGCCGCGGTAGGGCACATGCATCATCTGGACGCCGGCCATCCTGGCCAGCAGTTCACCAGCCAGATGGTGCGTCGATCCGATACCGGCCGTGCCGTAGGCCACGGTGCCGGGCGCGCCGCCCGCAGCCGCGATCACGTCGCGAAAGCTTTTGAACTTCGAATCGGCGCTGGTGACGATGAGAAAGGGAAAATAGGTGATCGTGGACACCATCTCGAAGCTGCCGACGGTCTGGTAAGGCAGCGCGTTGTAAAGCGCGCCTGCCACCACATGGCCACCGGTGGCCAGCGACAGGGTGTAGCCATCGGGTTTGGCACGCGCCACGGCGGCAGCGGCGATGGTGCCGCCAGCACCGGCCAGCGACTCAACCACGATGGACTGGCCCAGCGCCTTGCCCATTTCGCCACCCACCAATCGCGCAATGGCGTCGGCATTGCCCCCGGGCGCAAAGCCCTGGATGATCTTGATGGGGCGGTCCGGATAGCTCTGCGCCCAGCCCGGCAATCCAGCGCTCGCTACGGCAGCTCCCGCTGCGAGAAAAAGTCGTCGATCCATTTTTGTCTCCTTTTGTAAATTGATGAGCAATCTTGACGTTGCTTAACTTCTTCTTGAGAGCGGGGCACAGGGCACGCCAGTGCTGCCGGGTTCAGTCGCCAGCAACGACCGGGTTGCGCAGCGTACCTATGCCTTCGATCTCCACTTCCACCACGTCACCATCGCGCATCACCTTCGGCGGCTTGCGACTCCAGCCCACACCCGCCGGCGTGCCGGTCGCAATCACGTCGCCCGGTACCAGCGTGAAGATGGTGGAGGCATAGTTGATCAGCGTGGGAATGTCGAAAATCATGTTGCCTGTGTGGCTGGACTGCTCAACCACCCCGTTGAGGCGCGTCTCCAGCTTCAGCTGGCGGCCCGGTGCAATCTCGTCAGCCGTCACCATCCATGGACCGAAGCCACCGGTGGCCTCGAAGTTTTTTCCGGAAGCGATCTGCTTGGCATGGAACTGCCATTCACGCACGCTGGCATCGTTGTAGCAGGAGTAGCCAGCCACGTGGTCATAAGCCTTGTCGAGCGGAATGTTGCGACCCGGCTTGCCGATGATGACGGCAAGCTCGCCTTCCCAGTCCATCGAATCGGACACCGACGGGTTGACAATGGGCTGGTTGTGCGCAGTTTGCGAGCGCCATACGCGCAGGAAGATGGGTGGCTTCTCCGACAACTCGCGATGCATGCCCGCCGCCACCACTTCCTGGTGATGGTCCATGTAGTTGCGCACGGCGCAGACAATTTTTTCCGGACGGGGAATCACCGGCAGGTAGTGGATGTCAGCCAGCTTGCCATCGACTGGCTGGCCTTTGACGTGCTCGACCGCCTGCAAATACGCGCCCGAGGCGATGTAGTCCGCCAAGGCGGGTTCCCGCGGCCTGGCACGACTCAGGTTGATCACGGAGTCGCCCACAGCGGCGCCATAGGATTCGCTGCCTTCGTGCAGATATGACAGTAACTTCATGAAATTTCCAGAACAGTGAATAAAAAGAAGGAATAGGTAAGAACCTGGGCTCACGCCGAAGGGGCAACCCGCTGAAACTTCGCCCGCCATTCCTCCAGCGGCATGAATGTCGGATCGGCGCGGCAGATGGCTTCCGTCTCACGCATCAGCTCTTCGTCGCTCTTGCTCAGATCGAGCGCGTCGCCATGCGGCTGGGCTACGTAATAGGGTGTGTCGATGTAGACCTCCACCGTGTTGCCTTCCGGATCTGAAAAATATATCGACAGGGCATTGCCGTGGTTGAGGCCGCGCAGGTTGGTGGCGCCACGCGCCAGCGCGAGGGCCTGGATGTCGCGAATATGCTGGATGCTGGGTACGGCGAACGAAATCTGCATCACGGTGCTGAAGCTGGCCTCCTCCGGCCGGCCGGAGGCAAGCACCAGCTGGTGGTGCTGGTCAGGGCTGGCGCTCATGAACACCAACTCACTCTTGAATGTGCGGCCCTGGCCGCGATCAGTCACCGTCAGTCCGAACACCTGGGTGTAGAAGTCCACCATGCGCTCGGTGTCGGTCACGAAGATCCCGAAATGCGAGGGCGTGGGACGGGTCACTGAAAGCATGAAGTGGTCTCCTTGGAAGGGGGTATTTAACTGCACGGGCCAGTGACTCACGCGGCCCCGGCTTCGAGCCGCTTGAGCGCGGCCTCGACATTCCTTTGCGTGCCCTGAATATGGTCGGACAACAACATGCAGGCAGTGTCGACGTCGCGTTTGAGCACGGCATTCATCAGCTTGCGGTGTTCCTTGTTCTTGTTGCGGACGATGACGCGATGGCGCGCCGAGAAACGGCGGTAGCGCTCGGCCTGGTCAAACAGACTGGCACACATCGCCAGCTGACGCTGCGACGGACAGGCCGCCAGCAGGGACAAATGGAAATCGCGGTGCAGCCGACTCCATTCGTCATCCAGCAGCGCAGGGCCGTCGCCAAGTTGCGATTCGATTTTTTCGAGCAGGTGGGAGGCCGCCACAATGCCGGCTTCCCAGGCGGCATCGCCCTGCTGCATCGACGCGCGCAACGCCTGCACATCGAGTAACAGCCGCATGTGGGTGATATCAGCCAGGTCAGCCCGGGAAATGGCCGCCACGCGAAAGCCGCGCCGCTCGTCGGCCTTGACCAGACCCTCCTGACTCAGGCGGTTCAAGGCCTCGCGAAGCGGACTGCTGGAAAAACCATAGCTGGTTTGAAGTTCGTCGATCTTGAGCTTCGCGCCCGGCTCGAACTCGCCGAACAGCACATCGCGGCGAAGGCTCGCAAACGCCTGCTCGGACAAAGGTATGGAGGGAATCGAAGGGGAGGTTTCCATGGGCAGTATTTGGGTGTTGGCAAATTTTATGCATAAAATATCTTTTTGTGCAACATATGGCAAACCCCTATCGCGGGTACAGGCATCCCATAGACGACAATCTGCCAGTACGCCTGTCTTCCTCAAGGTTGGAACACTCTTGCGTTTTGGCGTCAAAATGACGCACCTTTCATGAAGAATGCCCCAGAGTGGCAGTCACTCAACACGTCGTCCGGCCTGCCCTGGCCTAACACCCCGAATCAGCATGACTTCAAAGCGCGCCCTGAGCGGAACTGCTTTCGCCACACTGCTCCTCATCGCACTGATGATGGGCGCCAACCATGTCGCAGCGCGTCTGGCCTTCAACAACGGCGTGGACGTGGCGACCGCGGTTACTTTTCGCAGCGTGGGCACCGCGCTGGCAGTGGCTGCCCTGCTGGCCATCCAGCATGTGCCCCTGCGCTTCACCGCACGCAACAAACGCATCCTGCCGGTCATCGGCCTGTTGATCGCCGTGCAAAGCCTGTGCCTGTATTCGGCCGTCGCACGGCTGCCGGTCGCGTTGGCCCTGCTGGCCTTCAACACCTACCCGATCTGGACGGCGCTGTGGGACTGGGTGCTGTACCGCCGCTCGCCCGAACGCGCCCTGCTGCTGGCCATGCCGGTGATCCTGATCGGGCTGGCGCTGGCGCTCGACGTGCTGGGCGCCGCTTCGGGCCTGGGCGCGGCCGGGCAGTGGGGCCGCATCGGTACCGGTGTGGCCTTTGCGCTGGCGGCGGCGGCCACCTTCGGCGTGGCGCTGGTGCTGACTCAGCACGAGGCTGGCGACGTGGATGGCCGCGTGCGCACCCTGACCACCATGAGCATCGTCGGCCTGTTCGCGCTGGCGGGCGTAGCCGTGCAGGGCGGCTTTCACCTGCCGCAGGCGGCCATCGGCTGGTGGGGCCTCGCGGCCCTGACCTTTCTGTACGGCACGGCCTTCACCATCATGTTCACCGTACTCCCCAAGCTTGGCGTGGTCGGCAACTCGGCCATCATGAATGTGGAGCCGGTGTTCGCGCTGGTGCTGGCCTGGCTGATTCTGGGCCAGGCGATTGCACCGGTGCAGGTGGCCGGCGCGCTGCTGGTGGTGGGCGCGGTGATGGTGCTGGGATTGCGCAAGCGTTGAGCATCAGCTCAGCGGACAACGCGCTGCCGCTCAATCGACCTGAAATGGCACGCGTGCTGCCACGGCACACATCAACTCATAACCAACCGTACCCGCAGCAGCCGCAATCTCGTCGATCGACAACAAGGCGCCGCTGGACGCCCGCCCCCACAAGGTCACGTCCGACCCCATGCCGGCATCGGGCACCGGTGTCAGGTCCACCGTGATCATGTCCATGCTGACGCGGCCCACCATGCGTGTGCGCACGCCGTGAACCAGCACCGGTGTGCCGGTCGTGCAGTGCCGGGGGTAGCCGTCGGCATAACCGCAGGCCACGACGCCGATGCGCAGGGGGCCGTCGGCGGTGAAGCTGGAGCCGTAACCGACCGTGTCGCCCGCCACCAGGTGTTGCACACCAATGATTTTCGACGCCAGCGTCATGGTCGGCAGCAGCCCCCAGTCAGCGGCGCTGTGCTCGGGGAAATCGGGCGAACTGCCATACACCGCGATGCCGGGCCGCACCCAGTCGGACTTCTCGCCGATGGCCAGACCATGGCGCAAGGTGGCCGCGCTGTTGCTGAGCGTGCGCTCGCCGGGCAGGTCGTGCGTGACCGCTTCGAAGACCTGCAGCTGGTGGGTTATCCCGCGCGCGCCGTCGGCGTCGCTGAAATGGGTCATCAGCGAAATTTCTTCGACCTGCGGCAAGGCGTTGAGCCGCGTCCAGGCCGCGCGGTAACGCTCGGGCGTGAAGCCCAGGCGGTTCATGCCCGAGTTCATCTTGAGGAAAACGCGGTGCGGCACCTGGGTCTTGTGGGCCGCGAGCATGTCGATCTGCTCGTCGCAATGAATGGCGTGCCACAGGCCCAGGCGTGAACACAGTTCGAGATCGCGCGCGTCAAAACAGCCCTCCAGCAGCAGGATGGGGCCACGCCAGTCGAGCGCACGCAGGCGCTGGGCCTCGGCCAGGTCCAGCAGGGCAAAGCCGTCGGCGCTGCGCAGTGCATCAAACACGCGCTCGATGCCGTGGCCGTAGGCATTGGCCTTGACGACGGCCCAGACCCGGGCGTCCGGCGCAGCAGCGCGGGCACGCGCCAGGTTGTGGCTGAGGGCGGCGGCATGAACGGTGGCAAGAATGGGGCGGGGCATGTCAGGCAAGGGCTCGTGGTAGTGGGGAAACAGGACGGGGCGAGGGTTAACGCAGGCTTGTCAAGACCTATTTGTCGATTCTGCCATCCTGCCGCGTGCTATAAACCTTGATAGTCAGGAGACATTCACTTTTATCGTGCCGCATCAGACTGCCTGATGCATTCGCCACAGTGACCCACACCGTTCAATGAAGCTGAAGCGCGGTTTTTACACCATCATGGCAGCCCAGTTTTTCAGCTCTCTGGCTGATAACGCGCTGTTCGTCGCCGCCGTGGAGCTGCTCAGAACCAGTGGCGCGCCCAAATGGCAGCCGGCTGCGCTGGTGCCGATGTTTGCGCTGTTTTATGTGGTGCTGGCGCCCTTTGTCGGCGCTTTTGCCGATGCGCAGCCCAAGGGCAAGGTCATGTTCATCAGCAACGCCATCAAGGTGGTGGGCTGCCTGATGATGCTGTTCGGCACGCACCCCTTGATGGCCTATGCGATTGTCGGCCTGGGCGCTGCCGCCTATTCCCCGGCCAAATACGGCATCCTCACCGAGTTGCTGCCGGCCTCCCAGCTGGTCAAGGCCAACGGCTGGATCGAGGGCCTGACGATTGCCTCCATCATCCTGGGCGTGCTGCTCGGCGGCCAGCTGGTCGGCCATTCGGTGTCGCACCTGCTGCTGTCGTTCGACTTCCCCGTCATCAGCACCGGCATCGACACGCCGCCCGAAGCCGCCATCTGCGCGCTGATCCTTCTGTATGCGATCGCGGCCTGGTTCAACACGCGGATTCCCCTGACCGGCGTGGAGATGCGTCCGATGCCGCGCAACAAGCTCGAGCTCCTGCCCGACTTCTGGAACTGCAATTCGGCACTGTGGCGCGACAAGCTGGGCCAGATTTCGCTGGCAACCACCACGCTGTTCTGGGGCGTGTCGGGCAACCTGCGTTACATCGTGCTGGCCTGGAGCGCGGCGGCCCTGGGCTACAGCACTACGCAGGCGTCGTCCCTGGTGGGCGTGGTGGCCATCGGCACCGCCGCTGGCGCCATCCTGGCGTCCATGCGCATGCGCCTGGAACACGCCACCAGCGTGATGCCGCTGGGCATTGCCATGGGCCTGCTGGTGATCCTGATGAATTTCATCACCAACGTCTGGGTGGCCGCGCCCTTCCTCATTTTGCTGGGCGGCCTGGGCGGCTTCCTGGTGGTGCCGATGAACGCGCTGCTGCAGCACCGCGGCCACAACCTGATGGGCGCCGGCCGCTCCATCGCCGTGCAGAACTTCAACGAGCAGGCCTGCATCCTGGCGCTGGGCGCCGGCTATAGCCTGTCCACCGGCATGGGCCTGTCGGCCTTTGGTGCGATCACCGCCTTTGGCGTGGTCGTGGCCGGCTTCATGTGGCTGATCCAGCGATGGCACAAAAGCAACTGCATCAAACACAAAGAGCAGATCGATCATTTGATGAACATCGCGCGCAGCGACAAATTGCACTGATGCGGCTGGCATGGACGTACGGCCAGGCCGTGGTCCTCCCGGGGAATGAGACGCCGTGACCCCCCGTGGCGCCGCCCTGGCCGCTTCCGCACTGGTCTTCAACGCCTTTGTCTGGGGCGTGTCCTGGTGGCCGTTTCGCGAGCTGCAGTCGCAGGGGCTGCATCCCCTCTGGTCCACCGCACTGATCTACTTCTTTTCGCTGGCCTGCATCTCGGCATGGCGGCCCGGCGGCTGGCGCGGCTTTGCCCGGCACCCCCAGCTGTGGCTGCTGGCCGTCGCCGCAGGGCTGACCAACGTCGGCTTCAACTGGGCCGTGACCGTCGGGGACGTGGTGCGGGTGGTGCTGCTGTTTTACCTGATGCCGGCGTGGTCGGTGCTGCTGGCCTGGGGACTGCTGGGGGAAAAGCCGACCCGCGCTTCGCTGCTGCGGCTGGTGCTGGCGATGGCGGGTGTGCTGATCGTGCTGAAGTCGCCGGGCTCGCCCTGGCCGGTGCCGCACAGCACAGCCGACTGGCTCGCCCTGATGGGGGGCTTCAGTTTTGCCGCCACCAACGTGCTGCTGCGCAAGCTGGCGTACACGCCCGGCGAATCACGCATGATGGCCATGTTTGGCGGCGGCGGCCTCATGGCCACCGCCACCGCGCTGCTGGGCATGGCCTGGCACATCGTGCCGGCACCGGTCTGGAGCACCTCGTGGGCCGGTGTGGCACTGGGACTGGCTGTGGCTTTCCTGCTCAGCAACATGGCGCTGCAGTATGGCGCGGCACGCCTGGCGGCCAGCACCACCGCACTCGTGATGCTGACCGAGATCCTGTTTGCCAGCCTGTCGGCGGCCGCACTGGGCGCGGCGGAATTCAGCCCGCGCACGCTGCTGGGCGGCAGCCTGATTGTGCTGGCGGCCGTGCTCGCAGCGAAGAAATAGAGCCCCCACGCTCGCTCACTGCGTGTAGCTCCCTGCCCCCCGAGGGGGCCGCTGCGCCTGCGGGCCGGCAAAGCCGGACCCGCGGCCCCCGCTTGACAAGACAATGCTCCCACGGTCGTTCGCTGACGCCTAACTCCCTGCTCCCGAGGAGGGCCGCTGCGCCTGCAGGCCGGCAAAGCCGGACCCGCGGCCCCTGCTTGAAAAGACACTCCCCTCCCCTCCGTTGCCTCGCTGCAGTACAGTGGCAGGTCCAACCAGGAGCGCGCCATGAGCAGCATTTACGACTTCGAAGCACAGCAGATCAACGGCCAGGACATTGCGCTTTCGCAATTCAAGGGCAAGGTCATGCTGATCGTGAACACGGCCAGCAAGTGCGGCTTCACGCCGCAGTTCGGCGGCCTCGAAGAGCTGCACAAGGCCTACACCGGCAAGGGCCTGGTGGTGCTGGGTTTCCCCTGCAACCAGTTCGGCTCCCAGGACCCGGGCGCCGACGGCGAGATTGCCGAGTTCTGCCAGGTCAACTACGGCGTGAGTTTTCCGATGATGGGCAAGATCGACGTCAACGGCCCGGCCGCGCACCCGCTGTACAAGTGGCTGTCGTCCGAAGCGCCCGGCCTGCTGGGCAGCAAGGCCATCAAGTGGAACTTCACCAAGTTCCTGGTCGGCAAGGACGGTCAGGTGATCCGGCGTTATGCACCGACCGACAAACCGGCCGACCTGGCGAAAGACGTGGAAGCTGCGCTGGCCGCCTGATTCACAGCAAAATCAGTCCTCCGCCCTTTACTCATGGGCACCATCAGCTATTTATTTGATAGCGCCTCGTCTAGCACTTCGATCCAGTGCCGCACCGGCGTGGCCGTGCCGCTTTGCAGGTGCGTGATGCAGCCGATGTTGGCCGACACAATCACCTCGGGCGCCATCTCGCCCAGATTCGCCAGCTTGCGGTCGCGCAGCTGGAAGGCGATCTCCGGGTTCAGCACGGAGTAGGTGCCGGCCGAACCACAGCACAGATGCGCTTCGCAGCTGGCGACCTTCACGTCGAAACCCAGGGCGCCCAGGTGTTGTTCAACACCGCCGCGTAGTTGCTGGCCGTGCTGCAGCGTGCAGGGCGGATGAAACGCGATAGGCGCGGCGCTGGCGGCCACCCGGCCGCGCAGCGACGCCACCAGTTCGGGCAGCAGCTCGCTCAGGTCGTGCGTCAGTTCGCTGATACGCGCCGCCTTGGCCGCATACGCCGCATCGTCCTGCAAGTGGTAGCCGTACTCCTTGACGGTGACGCCGCAGCCCGAGGCGTTCATGACGATGGCCTCGACACCAGCCTCCACATGCGGCCACCAGGCGTCGATGTTGCGGCGCATCTCGGCCTTGCCGCCGTCCTGGTCGTTCAGGTGAAACTTCACGGCGCCGCAGCAGCCGGCCTTGGCCGCCACCACGGTCTGGATGCCCGCCGCGTCGAGCACACGCGCCGTCGCGGTGTTGATGTTGGGCATCATGGCGGGCTGCACGCAACCGGCGAGCATCAGCATCTTGCGGGGGTGTTCACGCTGCGGCCAAACACCCGCTGGCTGACGCGCCGGCACCTTGTTCTTCAGCGCCGCAGGCAACAGGCCACGCACGGCCTGACCGAGTTTCATGGCCGGCGCAAACAGCGGCGACGGCAAGCCTTCTTTCAGCGCCCAACGCACCGCGCTCTCGGAAGCGGGCCGCGGCACCCGTTCATCGACCAGCTTGCGGCCGATGTCGATCAGGTGGCCGTACTGCACGCCGCTGGGGCAGGTGGTCTCGCAATTGCGGCAGGTCAGGCAGCGGTCCAGATGCAGCTGGGTCTTGCGCGTCGGCGCCTGGCCTTCGAGCACCTGCTTGATCAGGTAGATGCGCCCGCGCGGGCCGTCGAGTTCGTCACCGAGCAGCTGGTAGGTCGGGCAGGTCGCAGTGCAGAAACCGCAGTGCACACACTTGCGCAAAATCGCCTCGGCCGCCTGGCCGTCGGCGGTGTTCTTGAATTCGGGGGCGAGGTGGGTTTGCATCAGAAGTCCGGGTAGAGGCGGCCACGGTTGAAGATGCCGGCGGGATCGAACTCTTTCTTGAGCTGGCGGTGAATCCGGTCCAGCGGTGGCTTCAAGGGATCAAATCGGCCCTCAGCCCTTTCCACATGAGCGCCATCAGCTATAAAAAGCGTAGCACCTCCACCAACAGCCGCAGCGGCATCACGCAGGCGCTGCGCCTCACCGGCGGCGGCCCGCACCCAGCGCTGCGCCCCGTGCCATTCGATCAGCGGCGGCTCGGGCAGGTCCAGCACCGGTGCGGTCTGCGGCACCGACAGGCGCCACAAATCCCGCTCGCCGCGCTCCAGAAACCACGGCAACTGCTGGTCGCGACACAAGGTCCAGTCGGGCGCCGTCACGGCATTGTCCTGGCGCTCGCCGCCCAGTGTTTTGCAGGCGGCCTCGACCGCTGCGACGGCGCCGCGCAAACGCAGGTACAGGGTGGAGGCACCGGCGTCGTCGACCCAGCAGCTGGCGTTAAGCGGCAGCGGCTGCCCACCCCAACTGTTCAACTTTGCCAGGGCCTCTGACTGGCTCATTCCGAACTTCAGGGTGGCTTCGGCCGGCGCCACCGGCAACACCTTGAGGCTGATTTCCGTGAGCAGCCCCAGCGTGCCCATGGCACCCGCCATCAGCCGGGAGACGTCGTAACCCGCCACGTTTTTCATGACCTGGCCGCCGAAGGTCAGCAACTCGCCCTTGCCGTTGAGCAGGGTGACGCCCAGCACATAGTCACGCACGGCACCCACACTGGCGCGCGCCGGACCGCTCAGGCCGGCCGCGACCATGCCCCCCAGCGTGGCGCCCGGCCCAAAGTGCGGCGGCTCGAACGGCAGGCACTGGCCGCGCTCCGCCAACACCGCCTCGAGCTCGGCCAGCGGCGTGCCGGCGCGCGCGGTGACCACCAGTTCGGTGGGCTCGTAACTGGTGATGCCCGCCAGCGGCGTGACATCCAGCACCTCGCCCTGCAGCGTCTGGCCGTAAAAGTCCTTGCTGCCGCCGCCGCGGATGCGCAGTGGCGTGCCGCTGGCTGCCGCGGCCTGCACACGGTCCATGATCAATTGAAGCGCTGAGTTCATGGTCCTGATGGTAAGGGGGCGGCCGTCGGCCGGGTTTGATATTTTTGAACGGCGGCTGTTCGCTTTTTTGGGGTTCAACCCGCGTCCGCGAAAAAATGGACGGGCAGACCGGGCACATCAACACGCATGGAAAACACGCAACCGGACTGCGGCAGTACTTCGAGCTCGGCGGCGGGTCGCCCGTGACGCGCCGTGGTCAGGTACAGCGTCTGCAGGTCGTCGCCGCCAAAACACACCATGGTCGGACAGACCACGGGCGTGGGAATGTCGGCCAGCAGTTCGCCGCCCGGCGACAGCTTGAGCACGCGCCCGCCCTCGTACATGGCCACCCAGTAATTGCCCTGGCTGTCCACTGCTGCGCCGTCGGGTCGGCCGCCATAACCCGGCATGCCGGCCTGCCAGCCGGTCGGCTTGGGCGGGAACTGCCGGAACACGCGCTGCCGGGCCAGGGTGTTGCCGGCAGCGTCCCAGTCCCAGGCGCGGATGACATGGCCGGTCGTGTCGGCCCAGTACAGGGTCCGGCTGTCGGCCGACCAGGCCAGGCCATTGCCCACGGTCGCGTCGCCGGCCATGCGCACCAGCGCCGGTGTGTGGCCCGCCCGGCCGTCCAGGCAATACAGCGCCGCTTCGCGCGCATCGCGCGGCTCGTAGATCGTGCCGGCCCAGAAGCGACCCAGCGGATCACATTTGCCGTCGTTGAAGCGGGTGGTTCGCGGGTCGTGCGCGGCATCAGCCAGCTTCTCCAGCGCACCGCCCCAGGTCCGCGCCCGGTAGATGCCGTCGCGCAGCGCAACCACGAGCCCGCCGCTGCGCGCCGGTGCGATGCAGCCTGGCTCCAGGTCCTGCGGCGCTGCCATGGCCCAGCTTTCCACCGTGCCCATGAACACATTGCTGCGCTTGATTTTTTTACCCGCGATATCCACCCAGTACAGCAGCTGCTCGCCGGGGTGCCAGAACGGCGACTCGCCCAGTTCGCTGGGCTGCGCCACCGCGGTCGCCCAGCTCACGGGGCGGGCTCCACCTGGATGCTCATCTGTGCGCTCATCGATTCGCCCGGTGCCAGCACCTGGATGCCCAGCTCATCGGCCTGGCCCGCCCCAGCCTGGAGCAGGTTGACGGCATTGTTGACATGGCTGACCGGCTCGATCGCCACAAAGTCGCGCTTCGGGTTGGTAAACACCACCAGGCGGCCCAGGTTGGACGCTATGCGTGTGTGCATTTTTTCATCACGCAGGTGCACAACGCCGTTCCAGCCGTCAAAGCAGTGGTCCACATCGAGTGCGGCGCAGTCCACGTCGAGTCCGTGCGCCGGCAGGCGGTGCGTCGGCAGTTTTTCCTCGTTCATCTCCCAGCGCCCGGTCGCTTCAAACGCAATGCGGCTGCGGCTGCGCTTGACAAAGTAGGGGTGCCAGCCGAGACCGGCCGGCGCAGGCATGGCCGACTGGTTGGTCATGCTCAGCGTGAGTTCGAGGGTGTTGCCACTGAGGCGAAAAGTCTGCGAGGCATCAAAGGCAAACGGCCAGGCGGCGTCGGCGCTGTGTTCGAAAGCGAGCATCAGCAGGTGCTCGTCCTGCTCGAGCACCTGCCAGGGCCGCTGCCAGCCCAGGCCATGGATGGCGTGCGGTTCAGGTCCGTTGTTCTGCACCAGCGGGTGGCTGGTGCCCTGCCACTTCAGCGTGGCATGCCCGACACGGTTGGAAAACGGCACCAGCGGATAACTGCCGGCCAGACGCACCGACATCAGCTCGCCGGCGGGCGTCGAGCGCAGCACAGGCAGGTCGCCCAGCCAGAGGCCGGTGATGCAGCCCCCCAGGTCGGGCTTGATGTCGCAACGCAGGCTGGCGCTGGACAAGGTGATGGGCTCGGTCATGGGCAAGTCTCCTGCTCACATTGTGCACCGGGGGACGGACCGCCCGGGCAAAAAAAAAGCCCGCCAGAACCGAAGTTCTTGCGGGCTCAACATCCAAAGGAGACTCTCGCTATTTATTCCAAATTCATTCAAGCTGCCGTGGCCACCCTGAGGCGGCCACGGCTTGTGCCGGTCAGCGGCTGTAGGCGGTTTCGCCGTGTGAGGTGATGTCGAGGCCTTCGCGCTCGTCTTCTTCGCTGACACGCAGACCGATGGTCAGATCCACCACCTTGTAGGCGATGAAGGAAACCACACCGGACCAGACCACCGTGATCAACACAGCCTTGAGCTGGATCCAGACCTGGGCAACGATGGAGTAATCCGCCGCCGTCACCATGGTGGCCGTGACCCAGTCCGCCACGTAGCCGGGGCCACCCAGGCTTGGGGAGTTGAACACGCCGGTCAGCAGCGCGCCGAGGATACCGCCGATGCCGTGCACGCCGAACACGTCGAGCGAGTCGTCCGCACCCAGCATTTTCTTCAGGCCATTGACACCCCAGAGGCAGGCAAAACCAGCCACCAGACCAATGATCAGGCCGCCACCGATGCCGACGTTGCCGGCTGCCGGCGTGATCGCCACCAGACCAGCGACTGCGCCGGAAGCGGCACCCAGCATCGAAGCCTTGCCGCGCATCAGCGCTTCACCGACACACCAGGCCAGCACCGCGGCTGCCGTGGCACCCAGGGTGTTGATGAAGGCCAGGGCGGCGAAGCCGTTGGCTTCCAGGGCGGAACCGGCGTTGAAGCCGAACCAGCCCACCCACAGCAGCGCGGAACCAACCATGGTCAGCGTCAGGCTGTGCGGTGCCATGGCTTCCTTGCCGTAACCGATGCGTTTGCCCACCATGTAGGCACCGACCAGACCGGCGACGGCGGCGTTGATGTGCACGACGGTACCGCCGGCGAAATCAAGCGCACCCGACTGCCAGATGTAACCGGCTTTGGAGGTCATCTCGTCAACAACTTCCTTGGCGGTGTAGGCGTCAGGGCCCATCCAGAACCACACCATGTGCGCCATCGGTGCGTAGCTGAAGGTGAACCAGATGACCATGAACATCAGAACAGCAGAGAACTTCATGCGTTCGGCAAAGGCGCCGACGATCAGTGCGCAGGTGATGCCGGCGAAGGTGGCCTGGAAGGCGGCGAAGATGATTTCAGGAATCACAACACCCTTGCTGAAGGTCGCCGCGTTGGCGAAGGTGCCCGCAGCGTTGTCCCAGACACCCTTCATGAACAGCCGGTCGAAGCCGCCGAAGAAGGCGTTGCCTTCGGTGAAGGCCAGGCTGTAGCCGTAGATGAACCAGAGCACCACGATCATCGAGAAGGTGACCATGACCTGCATCAGCACCGACAGCATGTTCTTGCTGCGGACCAGGCCGCCGTAGAACAGCGCCAGGCCGGGGATGGTCATCAGGATCACCAGCATGGTCGAGACCATCATCCAGGCGGTGTCGCCCTTGTTGGGAACGGGAGCAGGTGCAGCGGCAGGCGTGGCTGCTGCGGGGGCAGCAACAACAGCCGCAGCCGCTGCAGGCGCGGCAGCAGGTGCAGCGGCTGCAGCCGGCGCAGCCGCTTCAGACGCCGCGGGGGCAGCCGCAGGCGCCTGGGCCATGACGGCAGCGGCACCGGTGAGCAGGCTCAGTCCCAGAGCCAGGGAGGCAAGTAGTTTTTTCATGTCTATTTCTCTTTTTAGGGTTGAGGCTTAGAGCGCTTCCTTGCCGGTTTCACCGGTGCGGATACGCACGACCTGCTCGAGGTTGTAGACGAAGACCTTGCCGTCGCCGATCTTGCCGGTACGGGCTGCGCCCTCGACGGCTTCGATGACGCGGTCCACCAGCTCGTCGGACACTGCTGCCTCGATCTTGACCTTGGGCAGGAAGTCCACGACGTATTCAGCGCCGCGGTACAGCTCCGTGTGGCCTTTCTGGCGGCCGAAGCCCTTGACTTCGGTCACGGTGATGCCCTGCACACCAATACCGGACAGCGCCTCGCGCACTTCGTCCAGCTTGAACGGTTTGATAATGGCCGTTACGAGTTTCATGAGTTCTCCTTTGCCTCAGCTTCTAAGCCGTGTTATTTCAGAAACTTTTCTTGACGGACAGGACCAGGCCATCCTTGGCAAGGTCACGGGTGCCCGAACCAGGCAGGGTGTAGGGGCCGCCCAGACCATTGGTGCCCACCACTGCCAGGCTCACCACCAAGCCGTCGATGTCCTTGTTGACGGCCACCGAGTAGTCCGTGTAGGAATTGCCGTTCTTGATTTTCTGCGCGCCGACGTGCGGCACGATGGACCAGCCGGAACCCAGGTCAAAGTTGGCGCTGAGGTCGAGGTAGCCGCTGTTCTTGCTGTTGGCCGTGCCAAACAGGTTGGTCGTGGCGTGCGAGTACTTGGCCGTGACGATGCCGAAGGTGAGGGCGCCGTACACCTCGAAGGTGTTGGGGCTGACCTGCCCGGCCGTCTTTTTCATGTTGTTGCCGGCATACCAGTAGTAGAGGCCACCGACGTCATATCCCACGCTGTCGGACAACGCACCTTTGTAGCCGCCGTAAACGTCGATCTCAACCGGGCCTTTGGTGGTGTTGGGGTTGGCGGTGGTGTCTTTCAGCCAGCTGATGGTCGAAGCCCAGGTACCGAGGTAAAAGCCGCTTTTGTGGGCGTAGTCGATGCCGCCATTGAGCGCTGGTTTCTTGCCGGTCTGCGAAATGCCGCGGTAGCGGTAGTCGGTGGTGGCGCCGACGTTGTAGGACAGGGTGTAGTCTGGTGCAGGGGCTGCGGTCTGGGCAAAGGCCGAACCGGCAAGGGCAAGTACCATCACCAGCATTGATTTTTTGGCGGCTGATTTCATCGAGGACTCCATAAATAGTTGAAAAGGAATTTGGCGCGATGAACACTTAGCATGGAGCGTGCCAAATTTTGTAGGCCTGAAGCCCCTTCGTCGTCTTCAGGGAGAGCTGACGCGTTAACTTGAACTGGAATAAATACAAGATGCGCACCGAACGAGTGCATCAATATATGCTCGCTTTTGGTGCATTAGGGAGAAATCGACAAATGAGCTTATCTTTAGTGCAGAGCCGTGCCTTGCTGGGTATGCAGGCGCACCCGGTCTGCGTCGAAGTGCACTTGGCCAACGGCTTGCCAAGTTTCACGCTCGTGGGCCTGGCGGAGACAGAGGTCAAGGAAGCCCGTGAGCGGGTGCGGTCTGCCATCCAGAACACCGGCCTGGAGTTTCCCGGCAACAAACGCATCACCGTGAACCTGGCACCGGCCGACCTGCCCAAGGACTCCGGGCGCTTCGATTTGCCAATTGCGCTGGGCATTCTGGCGGCCAGTGGCCAGATCGACACCGCCAAGCTTGCAGGCTACGAGTTTGCCGGTGAATTGTCGCTAGGTGGGGAGTTGCGTCCCATACGTGGCGCCCTGGCCATGAGCCTGGCCCTGCCGGGCCGGGACACCGGTCAGCCCCGACCCCGGCTGGTGCTGCCGGGCGGCAGCGCCGAGGAGGCAGCGCTGGTGCCGGATGCCGAGGTCTACCGGGCCCACCACCTGCTCGACGTGGTCAGGCAATTTCTGCCAGGAGACATGATTCCTGAGGACACGCCAGGCTGGGTCCGGCTCCAGCCCAGCGCACCGCAGGACACCACCCCTTATCCGGACCTGTCCGACGTCAAGGGTCAGGCGGCAGCCAAGCGGGCTCTCGAGATTGCCGCCGCTGGCGGCCACAGCCTGCTGATGGTCGGTGCACCGGGCTCGGGCAAGTCCATGCTGGCCCATCGTTTTGCCGGCCTGCTGCCGGCCATGAGCACCGCCGAGGCGCTCGAAAGCGCAGCCGTCGCCTCGCTCGGCGGCCGCTTTTCGCTGGACAGCTGGGCGGTCCGGCCCACCGCCGCTCCGCACCATACCGCCAGCGCCGTGGCCCTGGTCGGCGGCGGTTCACCGCCCCGGCCTGGTGAAATTTCACTGGCGCACCACGGCGTTTTATTTCTCGACGAGTTGCCGGAGTTTCCCCGCGCCGCGCTGGAAGCCCTGCGCGAACCGCTGGAGTCGGGCACCATCACGATCTCGCGCGCCGCCCAGCGCGCCGAATTTCCGGCCCGCTTCCAGCTGATCGCGGCCATGAACCCCTGCCCCTGCGGCTACCTCGGCTCCAGCCTGCGCGCCTGCCGCTGCTCGCCGGACCAGGTTTCTCGCTACCAGGGCAAGCTCAGCGGCCCGCTGCTGGACCGGATTGACCTGCATGTGGAAGTCGGGGCGCTGGCCGCCGAGGAATTGCTGGGCGCCGCACCGGGCGAAAGCACGGCCAGCATCCGGCAACGGGTAGTGGCGGCGCGTGAACGCGCCACGGCGCGCCAGGGCAGCAGCAACCAGGCGCTACAGGGCAAGGCCATCGATGCGCAGTGCCAGCTCGACGATGCGGCGGCGAAATTCCTGAACACGGCTGCGGCGCGCCTGGGCTGGTCGGGACGCAGCATCCACCGCTGCCTGAAAGTGGCTCGCACCATCGCCGACCTGGCCGGTGCGCAGTCGGTGCAGCTCACCCACGTGGCCGAGGCGGTGCAGTACCGGCGGGCGCTCAAAAGCGCCCACTGAGGCAAGCCCCGCTCTTTCTTCGCTTTCCTTAGAGAACCGGTGCCAGCAAGCGTTGCAAGTCCTCGGCCCTGGCGCCGCGGCGTTGGGCCAGGTCCTGCAACTGGTCGTCGCCGATCTTGCCAACGTTGAAATACACGCTTTGCGGATGGCTCAGGTAGAAACCGCTGACGCTGGCGGCCGGTGTCATGGCCAGGCTTTCAGTCAGTGCCATGCCGATGTCGGCGGCCTGAAGCAGCTCGAACATGTCCTTCTTGACACTATGGTCCGGGCAGGCCGGGTAGCCGGGCGCCGGGCGTATGCCCTGGTACTTCTCGGCAATCATGTCCTCGGTGCTCAGCGTTTCGCCGGCGGCGTAACCCCACAAATCCTCGCGCACCCGTTTGTGCATGGCCTCGGCAAAGGCCTCGGCCAGCCGGTCGGCCAGCGACTTGAGCATGATGGACGAGTAGTCGTCGTGGTCGTCATTGAAGTACTTTTCCTTCTTCTCGGCGCCCAGGCCGGCCGTCACGGCAAACAGGCCGATGTAGTCAGGCAGCATGAAGGTGTTGTGTCCCTCGGCGCCCGCATGTCCGGCGCGCACGGCCTTGGTTTCGGCTGACAGCACTTTCGGCGCCACAAAATCGGCCAGGCAGCGGCTGGGCCGCATCACGCCGTCGAGCGCGGTTTTCTCGGCCTGCTGACGCAGGCCGTACCAGGTCATGGCCACCTCGCTGCGCGTCTCGTCGGTGTAGATCTCGATGTCGTCACCGACGCTGTTGGCCGGGTACAAACCGATGACACCGCTGGCCGTGAGCCAGCGGCCTTCGATCAGGCGCTTGAGCATGCGCTGCGCGTCGGCATACACACGCACGGCCTCGGTGCCCACCACCTCGTCTTTCAGGATGGCCGGGAAAGGGCCGGCCAGGTCCCAGGTCTGAAAGAAGGGTCCCCAGTCGATGTAGTTCGCCAGTTCAGCCAGATCGAAGTTCTTGAAGACGCGACGGCCGATGAATTTCGGTTGAGGCGGCGTGTAATGTGCCCAGTCAATCGGCGTGGCATTGGCGCGGGCCTTGGCCAACGGCCACATCGGTGTCTGTTTTTTGTTGGCGTGCTGGGTGCGCACCTTGTCGTAGTCGGCATTGAGCTCGTCGATGTATTTGGCCGCCTGGTCGGAAAGCAGGCTTTGCGCCACGCTGACACTGCGCGACGCGTCGGGCACATACACCACCGGGCCTTCGTAATGTGGCGAGATTTTCACTGCCGTATGCACCCGGCTGGTGGTGGCGCCGCCAATCATCAGCGGGATTTTCTTGATGCGGAAGTGGTCGTCCTTCTGCATCTCGCCGGCCACGTACTGCATTTCTTCCAGGCTGGGCGTGATCAGGCCTGACAGGCCGACGATGTCTGCACCCTCGACCTTGGCGCGCGCCAGGATTTCGTGGCAGGGCACCATCACGCCCATGTTGACCACGTCGAAGTTGTTGCACTGAAGCACAACGGTGACGATGTTCTTGCCGATGTCGTGCACATCGCCCTTGACGGTGGCGATGATGATCTTGCCCTTGGTCTTGACGTCGCCGCCGGCCGCTTCCAGCAGCAGCTTTTCGGCCTCGATGTAGGGCAGCAGATGCGCCACGGCCTGCTTCATCACACGTGCACTTTTCACCACCTGCGGCAGGAACATCTTGCCCTGGCCGAACAGGTCGCCGACCACGTTCATGCCATCCATCAGCGGGCCTTCGATCACATGCAGCGGCCGCCCGCCCTCGGCCTTGATCGCCTGCCAGACCTCTTCGGTATCGGTCACGATGTGTTCGTTCATGCCGTGCACCAGCGCGTGTGACAGGCGCTGGCGCACCGGCAATGCGCGCCACTCATTGCGCTTGCTGTCGTCCTTGGCGCCGCTTTTCGCGGTCTCGGCGACTTCGATCAGGCGTTCGCTCGGCGAGACTTCAGGCTCGCCCGGCTTGTAGACGGGCGTTCGATTGAGAACCACGTCTTCGACGCGTTCACGCAAGGTCGGCTCGAGGTCGTCATAGACGCCGACCATGCCGGCGTTGACGATGCCCATGTCCATGCCGGCCTGGATCGCGTGGTACAGGAACACCGTGTGGATGGCTTCCCGCACCGGGTCGTTGCCGCGAAAGCTGAAGGACACATTCGACACGCCGCCCGACACCTTGGCGCCAGGCAGGTTGGCCTTGATCCAGCGCGTCGCGTTGATGAAGTCCACCGCGTAATTGTTGTGCTCCTCGATGCCGGTGGCAATCGCAAAGATGTTGGGGTCGAAGATGATGTCTTCTGGCGGAAAGTCCAGCTCGTCCACAAGCACGCGGTAGGCGCGCTCACAAATTTCGATCTTGCGCTCGTAAGTGTCGGCCTGGCCTTGCTCGTCAAAGGCCATGACCACGGCGGCGGCGCCATAACGTTTGAGCAGCTTGGCCTGGTGCTTGAAGGGCTCCAGCCCTTCCTTCATGGAGATCGAGTTGACGATGCCCTTGCCCTGGATGCAGCGCAGGCCGGCTTCGATCACGCTCCACTTGGAGCTGTCGATCATGATGGGCACACGTGCAATGTCGGGCTCGCTGGCGATCAGGTTCAGGAAACGCACCATGGCGGCCTGGCTGTCCAGCATGGCCTCGTCCATGTTGATGTCGATGATCTGAGCACCGTTTTCGACCTGCTGCCGTGCGACAACGAGTGCCTGTTCGTACTCGCCATTGAGGATCAGGCGGGCAAAGGCCTTGGAGCCCGTGACGTTGGTGCGCTCGCCGATGTTGACGAACAGGCTGCCTGCGCCGATGGCGACCGGCTCCAGACCGGACAGTTTCATGGGGGGAACTTGGATTTCGGACATTCACTCACCTTGGCTATCGAAGGTGAGCGCCGTTGCAAAGGCAGGCCGTGGGGTCCTGCTGTCACCCAAGCCTGACGAAACCGGCTTCAAACCGGGTTTCGCTGCAACGCTCCTTGAGTTGAAGCTATTTTAAACCAAGGCGCCGGTCAGGCCGTCAGCCGGGTCAGCGCTTCCTGGTACTTGGCCGCGGTTTTCTCGACCACGTCCTGCGGCACGCGCGGCGCCGGCGGTGTCTTGTCCCAAGGCTTGCCGTTGACCAGGGCCTGTTCCAGCCAGTCGCGCACAAACTGCTTGTCGTAGCTGGGCGGGTTGGTGCCCGTGGCGAAGGCCTGCTCGTAACCTTCGATAGGCCAGTAGCGCGAGGAGTCGGGCGTCAGCACCTCGTCCATCAGGGTCAGTGTGCCGTTTTCGTCGAGGCCGAACTCGAACTTGGTGTCGGCAATGATGATGCCTTTGGTCAGGGCAAAGGCCGCCGCCTCCTTGTAGATACGGATGCTGAGGTCGCGGATCTGCGCGGCCAGTTCGGGGCCGACGACCTGGACCACCTGCTCGTAGCTGATGTTCTCGTCATGCTCGCCCACCGCCGCCTTGGCCGCCGGCGTGAAAATCGGCTCGGGCAGCTTGCTGGCGTTTTTCAGGCCGGCTGGCAGCGGCACACCGCAAACCGACTGGCTGTCCTGGTATTCCTTCCAGCCGCTGCCGGCCAGGTAGCCGCGCACCACGGCCTCGACCGGAATCGGCTTCAAACGCTTGACCAGCATGGAACGGCCGGTGACCTGCGCCACTTCGGCGGCTGTCACCACGCTTTCGGGCGCCTCGCCGGTCAGGTGATTCGGACAGATGTGGCCCAGCTTGTCGAACCAGAACAGGGCCATTTGCGTGAGCAACACGCCTTTGCCCGGAATCGGCTCGCCCATGATGACGTCGAAAGCGCTGAGCCGGTCGCTGGCGACCATCAGCAGCCGGTCTTTGCCGACGGCGTAGTTGTCGCGAACCTTGCCGCGCGCGAGCAGGGGCAGGGAGGTCAGGGCCGAGGTGTGGAGAGCGGAGGTCATGGGATGCTTGCCAAAAGTAAAAAAGCCCGCCGGTAGCGGCGAGCTTCGAATTATCGCCAGTTCGACACGGCGAGGATTTTCCGGATTAACGCACCACCTGGGCCAGCTCGCCCCTGGCGTATTTGGCGGCGACAACACTCAGTGCTTCACCCTTGATCTTGCCGGCCTGGCCTTCGCAGCCGAACTCGATGTAGCGCTGCTTGCAGATGGCCTTGGCGGCCTCGCGCGCAGGTTTGAGCCACTCTCTGGCATCGAACTTGTCGGGGTTCTCGGCCAGGAACTTGCGCACCGCTCCGGTCATGGCCAGGCGGATGTCGGTGTCGATATTGATCTTACGCACACCGAATTTGATGGCCTTCTGGATCTCCTCGACCGGAACGCCGTAGGTTTCCTTCATCTTGCCGCCATACTGGTTGATGATGGCCAGCAGGTCCTGTGGCACGCTGGAGGAGCCGTGCATGACCAGGTGGGTATTGGGGATGCGGCGGTTGATTTCCTTGACACGTTCGATCGCCAGAATGTCGCCCGTGGGCTTGCGCGAGAACTTGTAGGCGCCGTGGCTCGTGCCGATGGCGATCGCCAGGGCGTCGAGCTGGGTGCGCTTGACGAAGTCGGCGGCCTGCTCGGGGTCGGTCAGCAGCTGGTCGTGGGTCATGACGGCGTCGGTGCCATGGCCGTCTTCCTTGTCGCCCTGCATGGTTTCCAGGCTGCCCAGGCAGCCCAGTTCGCCCTCCACCGAAACGCCGGTGGCGTGGGCCATGTCCACCACCTTGCGGGTGACCTCAACGTTGTAGTCGAAGCTGGCGATGGTCTTGCCGTCGGCCTCCAGGCTGCCGTCCATCATCACCGAGCTGAAGCCCAGGTCAATCGCACCCTGGCAGACGGCCGGGCTCTGACCATGGTCCTGGTGCATGACCAGGGGAATGTGCGGGTAGGCCTCGACGGCCGCCAGGATCAGGTGCTTGATGAAGGCTTCGCCGGCGTATTTGCGCGCGCCTGCGCTGGCCTGCAGAATGACGGGCGCCCCCACCTCGTCGGCGGCGGCCATCACGGCCTGGACCTGCTCCAGGTTGTTGACGTTGAAAGCTGGAATGCCGTAGGTATTGACTGCCGCATGGTCCAGCAGCTCGCGCATGGAAACGAGTGCCATAAGAGATATCCCCAGGAAGGTTGAACGGATTCGGTGGATTCGGTAACTGACCGGTAACTTCTTTCATTTTACCCGTCGCGCCGGCCCACGGAGCCGTCGGGCCGCCTCTGGACAGCCTTCCTGCGTCAGCCTTGAAGGGGCAAAGGTGTAGGACAAGCCCGCCCCGGACCGTTGCGCACCTTTGCCAGACGCCGACATTAAGCCTGATTTAAGGCGTGCAGGGCTATCGTCCAGCCTTCCTTGCGCCCAACACGCTCCCCATGCACGCCTTCCGCAGTCCAGCCATTTCCAGCCCGTCGCGTCTATTTTTCTGGTCACTGGCCAGCCTTCTTCTGTTGCTGGCCTGGGACGCTTCGGGACTGGACCTGACCCTGGCGCGCTGGTTCGGGTCCGCCAGCGGCTTTGCCCTCGAAAACCACTGGTTCTGGCGCGGCGTGCTGCATGACGACATGCGACCGCTGCCCTGGTTGTTCGAAGGGGCACTGCTGATCGGCATCGCCCGGCCTGTCGGCACCCTGCGGCGCTTGCCGGTGTCGCGCCGCGTCCAGCTGGCCTTGACCACGCTGGCGGCGCTGCTGGTGGTTTCCGACATCAAGCTGCACAGCCACAGCAGTTGCCCCTGGAGCCTGCAGGAATTCGGCGGTGTGGCCAGCCATGTCTCGCACTGGGCCTGGGGCGTGCGGGACGGCGGGGACGGTGGCTGCTTTCCGGCCGGCCATGCCTCGGCGGGTTTTGCATTTGTCGGCGGCTTTTTTGCCTTCCGGCATGTCCTGCCGACCACGGCTCGCCGCTGGTTGCTGGGTTCCATGCTGGCCGGCCTGCTGCTGGGGCTGGCGCAACAGGTGCGCGGCGCCCACTACATGAGTCACACCTTCTGGACCGCCTGGTTCTGCTGGGCCACCGCCGCCAGCCTGGACCTCGGCGTCACCTGGGTCACCCGCCAGGCGTCACAAAGGCCAGCACGCCCTCAGGCAGAGGTTCCTGGTCACTGAGGACCGGGGCCGGCGTCGGCCATCAGGGTGACGCAGCCCGGCAGGTTTGCAGGTTTGGCTCAGGCCACCCGGCAGATCTTGAGCATGTTGGTGCCGCCAGGGGCGCCCATGGGTTCGCCGCAGGTGATGGCATACACGTCGCCGCTTTGCACGATATTGCGGCGCAGCAGGTGCCCTTCGGCCTGTTCCAGCGCGGTGTCGCGGTCGGCGCTGGTGTCCATCAACAGCGGGCGAACATTGCGGTACAGCGCCATCTTGCGCTGCGTCGCCAGACGCGGTGTGAGTGCGTAGATCGGCACGCGGATGTCGTGGCGGCTCATCCACAAGGGGGTGGAACCGCTGTCGGTCAGCGCCACGATGGCCTTGGCGCCCAGGTGGTGGGCCGTGAACAGCGCACCCATGGCGATCGACTGGTCGATGCGCGTGAAGGTCTTGCCGCTGAAGTCAGCGTCCAGCGTCGTGTATTCGGCCTTTTCCGCCTCCAGGCAGATATTGGCCATTTCCTCGATGGTCTCGAGCGGGTAATTGCCGGCGGCCGTTTCTGCGCTCAGCATCACGGCGTCGGTCCCGTCGAGCACGGCATTGGCCACGTCGCTGACCTCGGCGCGCGTGGGCACCGGGTTGAGGATCATGCTTTCCATCATCTGCGTGGCGGTGATGACCACCTTGTCCATGGCGCGGGCCATCTTGATCATGCGTTTTTGCAGCGCCGGCACGGCGGCGTTGCCGACTTCCACCGCGAGGTCACCACGCGCGACCATGATGCCGTCGCTGACCCGCAGGATGTCTTCGAGGTTGGGAATGGCTTCGGCGCGTTCGATCTTGGCAATCAGGCCGGGCTTGTGTTTGTAGGGCGCGGCGGCCACATTGCACAGCTGGCGCGCCATTTCCATGTCGGTGGCGTTTTTCGGAAAACTCACCGCCACATAGTCCGCCTGGAAACTCATGGCGGTCCGGATGTCTTCCATGTCCTTGGCGGTCAACGCGGGCGCAGTCAGGCCGCCGCCTTTTTTGTTGATGCCCTTGTTGTTGGAGAGTTCGCCGCCGAGCTTGACGGTGGTGTGGACTTCCTCACCGCGCACCGCGTCGATGGTCAGCACAATCAGGCCGTCGTTGAGCAGCAGCAGGTCGCCGGCTTTCACGTCGCGCGGCAGCTCCTTGTAGTCCAGGCCCACGCCCTTGATGTCGCCCGGCTCGGTGCGCGAGGCATCGAGCACGAACTTGGCGCCCGGCACCAGCAGGACCTTGCCCTCGGCAAATTTGCCGACGCGGATTTTCGGCCCCTGCAGGTCCGCCATGATCGCCACCTCGCGGCCGGCGCGCTGGGCGGCCTCGCGCACCAGCCCGGCCCGGTCGATGTGGTCCTGCGCCGTGCCGTGGCTGAAATTGAGGCGCACCACGTTGACGCCCGCACGTATCATTTTTTCAAGCAGCGCCGGATCGCTCGAGGCGGGGCCCAGGGTGGCAACAATTTTGGTGGCGCGGCGTGGCATGAGTGTCTCCTGTAATTTGTAGACGATTCTCACACGGAACCGGTTACAGGCCGGGTACACCGGACTCGCTGCACAGACCCGGCCGCGACGCGCAATAAGCTGGTTACAGCGCGCCCAACTCGTGCAGGACCCTGCGCACCGTTTCCACGCCCTCCGGCGACAAGGGTGCCTGCGGTGCCAGGGGGTGGCCGACCTCATACCCCTGCAGCACGAGGCCGGCCTTGATGCAGGCCGCCAAGTTGAAGGTGGCAAACACCTGGTTGATGCTCCAGAGCCTGCGCTGCAAGGCCATGGCCTCGCTCCAGCGGCCGGCCCGGCACAGGTCGTACAGCGCGATGCTCTGCCGGGGAACCAGGCAGGCAGGCCCGGCCATCCAGCCCGCGCCGCCCATCAGCATCACGGTCGCAGGCACGTGCGACGACGCGGCAAAAACCTCCATCCGGCCCTCGACCACATTCATGATCGACAGCAGGCGCCCGGTATTGAAGGAAGCGTCCTTGATGTAACGGATGTTGGGGATGTGGCTGAGCCGCTCGATGACCGGCAGCTTGAGGTCGGAACGCTGGAAATTCGGATTGGTGTAGATCACCACCGGCATCGACACGGCATCGGCAATCGCCTTGAAGTATTGGTAGACACCTTCGTCGTCCACGGGAAAATACGCTTCCAGTACCGCCAGGATGCCGTCGCAGCCCATGCGTTCGTACTCCCGGGCCTGGCCGACGGCGTCGACGATGGTGGTGGCCGCCACACCGGCCACCACCGGCACCTGGCGGCCGGCCGCCTGCACCACCACCTCCACCACCCGGCGCCGCTGCGCCGGGTTGAGGTAGGCAAATTCGCCGGTCGACCCCAGGGGCGTCAGGCCATGCACGCCGGCCGCCATCAGGTCGTGGCAAAGGCGCGTCAGGACCTGCGCGCTGACCTCTCCGTCGGCGTCAATGGGCGACACCAGATAAGGAAAAACACCGTGAAATTCCGTCATCTGCAACCTCCCGGCAGCTATCCGTGGATCCGAAAAAATTCAAGCGAAAACGACCTTCAGCCCTTTCCCTGATTGCGTAGACAGCTATATTTTTAATAGCAAATATCGCGCCGGCTCAGCCCGCTGCCCGCTTCTGCAGGATCTCGAACGCCGGCAGGGTCTTGCCCTCCAGCACTTCCAGAAACGCGCCACCGCCGGTAGAGATGTAGCCCACGTTTTTTTCAATCCCGTATTTGGCGATGGCGGCCAGGGTGTCGCCGCCGCCGGCAATACTGAAGGCGGGGCTGGCGGCAATCGCCTGCGCAATGGCTTTCGTGCCGCCCTCGAAGGCGGCAAACTCGAACACGCCCACCGGACCGTTCCAGACAATGGTGCCGGCGGCCATCAGCTGATCGGCCAGCTTTTTCGCGGTTTGCGGGCCGATGTCCAGGATCAGGTCGTCGTCCGCCACTTCGGTGGCGGCTTTCACTGTGGCGGCCGCATCGGCTGCAAAGGTTTTGGCGGTGACCACGTCGCTGGGAATGGGCACTTCGGCGCCGCGCGCCTTCATCGCCGCCATGACGGCTCGGGCTTCATCGAGCAGTTCGCGTTCGGCCAGGCTTTTGCCGATGGGCAGGCCGTTGGCCAGCATGAAGGTGTTGGCAATGCCGCCGCCGACGATCAACTGGTCGACCTTGCCGGCCAGCGCCTTCAGGATGGTCAGCTTGGTCGACACCTTGCTGCCGGCCACGATGGCCACCAGCGGACGCTTCGGATTCGCCAGAGCCTTGGAGATCGCATCCATCTCGGCGGCCAGCAGCGGGCCGGCGCTGGCCACTTTGGCAAACTGCGCGATGCCGTAGGTCGAGGCCTCGGCGCGATGCGCGGTGCCGAAGGCGTCGTGCACAAAGATGTCGCAGAGCGCGGCCATCTTGCGGGCCAGCGCCTCGTCGTTCTTTTTTTCGCCGGGGTTGACGCGGCAATTCTCCAGCAGCACGAGTTCACCGGGCGCTACGTCCACGCCGTCGACCCAGCCCGACTTCAACGGCACCTCACGCTGCATCAGTTCGCCCAGGCGCTGCGCCACCGGCGCGAGGGAGTCTTCGGGTTTGAACTGCCCTTCGGTGGGCCGGCCCAGGTGGGAGGTCACCATCACCGCGGCGCCGGCGTCGAGGGCCATCTGGATGCAGGGAATCGAGGCGCGGATGCGGGTGTCCTCGGTGATGTGGCCGCTGTCGTCCTGTGGCACGTTGAGGTCGGCACGAATGAAGACACGCCGGCCCTTGACAAGGCCCTGGGCGCACAGATCGGAGAAACGGATGAAGTTCATGGGGGCTCGCAAGGAAACAGAAGGTAAATCGATGTGCCGCAATTGTAGAAGCGGGTCTGGTGGGGCCTACCAACCCAGGCCGACATGCAGCGGCAGGTACACCGCCATGCCGGCGATGATGGTGCCCAGAACGCCCCGGCGCCAGAAGAACCAGGCAGCGCCCGCCAGCGCCGCAAACACGCGCGCGTCCCGCCAGGTGCTGATCAAGGAGCCCTGCGTCATCACGATCTCGGGCACGATCACCGCCGCCAGCGCAGCAATCGGCGCATAGTGCAGCCCGCGCTGGGCCCAATCCGGCAATGTCCAGGGTTTGCTCGACAGGAAAAAGAAAGAGCGCGTGATCACGGTGACCAGCGCCAGGCCCAGGATGGTTACGATGGTCCAGCCATCGGTCTGCATCATGCGGCCTCCCCGGCTTTGGGAAGGCCGGCGTCTGGCCTGGCGGGTTTTTCGAGCATCAGGCACACCGCCACGGCCGCTGCGATGCCGACCAGGATGTTGAGCTTGAGCGGCAAGGCAAAGGCCGCCACCGCTGCGGCGCCGGCCACACCGGCGGAGATCAGGCGTAGCCGGCTGCTCGCCAGTGACAGCGTGATGCCCAGCAAGGCCAGGATGCCCGCAAACCCCAGGCCCCAGTGCAGCGGCACGGCGTTGGCCATGGCGATGCCGAGCAGGCTGGGCACCACCCAGGCGACCCAGGTGACGGCGCAGTTGCCCGCCAGACTGGCCTCCTGCGCGCGCAGGGTCGGCAGATCATCGGGGGGCACCGGCTTCGGATGGCGGGCGGTGAACATCACATAACTGAGGTCGGTCGTGAAGTAGCCGCCGGCCATGCGGCGCCACAGCGGCTGGTGCATCATGTACGGGCGCAGGTGGGCGCTGAACACGACAAAGCGCAGGTTCACGCAGGCAGCGGTTGCCAGAATCACCCACATGGGCGCGCCGGCCACCATCAGCGGCACCGCCGCCAGCTGCGAACTGCCGGCAAAAACCACCACCGTCATCAGCACGCACTCGAACACACTGAGCCCCGACTTGACCATGGCCACGCCGGTCATCAGGCCCCATGCGGCGGTACCGGCAGCAATGGGCGCCATGTCGCGCACGCCCTGGCGGAACTCGGGGTGGCGCCACAGCGGCTCTTTGGGGAAATTCATGGCGCGGCCTCCGGGCCCGCACCGAACACCATGCCAGGCGCCAGCGCGAATCCACGCAGGAACTGCGCGGCATCCAGCGCCTTGCCGCCCGCTTTCTGCAGGCGCGTCAGGCGCAGTACGCCGTCTGCCGCGGCGACATCCACCCCCTGCTCGCTGACGGCAAGCACTTCGCCCGGCCGGGCGCCGGCCGGCACGGTCCCCGGCCACACGGCCGCCTCCCAGATCTTGAGGATTTCACCGGCCACAGGACTGGCTGCGGCCGGGAAGGGGTTGAAGGCGCGGATCCGGCGCTCGATGGATGTCGCACTTTGTGTCCAGTCGATGGCGGCCTCGTGTTTTTCAATCTTGTGGGCGTAGCTGACGCCTTGCTCAGGCTGGCGCACCGGGGTCAGCCCGCCGCAGGCCGCCAGTTCCAGTGCCTCGACCATCAGCCGGCCCCCCAAGACCGCCAGCCGGTCGTGCAGGCTGCCGGTGGTGTCGGTCGGCTGGATGGTGATTTTCTCCACCAGCAGCATGTCGCCGGTGTCCAGCCCGACGTCCATTTGCATGATGGTGATGCCGGTTTCGCTGTCGCCGGCCTCGATGGCGCGATGAATGGGCGCTGCACCGCGCCAGCGCGGCAGCAAGGATGCATGGATATTGAAGCAGCCCAGCTTATGGGCCCCCACGCTTTTCACTGCGTGTAATACGCTGCCCCCTGAGGGGGCTGAACTTGCTCGGGGCGGCCCTTCGCTGCGTTCGCTGCCCTCGCCGCCTGTCGCTTCGCGTACAGGGCCACCCATCACATCCAGCACCCACTGCGGCAGGATCAGGCCGTAGGCCGCCACCACCATGGCGTCGGCCTGCGCCGACTCGATAGCGGCACGTGCTGCGGCAGCGTCTTCGGGATATTTGCCGTCCAGCCGCAGGCTGCGCGGCTGCGCCACGGGAATGTTGTGGTCGAGGGCGAACTGCTTGACGCTGGACGCCTGCAGCTTCATGCCGCGACCGGCGGGACGGTCCGGCTGGGTCAGGACAAGGGGAATTTCAAAACCCGCAGCATGCAGCTGCGCGAGGGCCACACGGGCGAATTCGGGGGTACCGGCAAAAATAATGCGCATCGGGCCATTTTCGCCGAGTCCCCGACCATGCGACACGAAGCGCGTCAACCTGGGACCTTATCTTCATACCAGCCGGGGCCGCGGGTCCGGCTTCGCCGGCCCGCAGGCGCAGCGCCCCCATGGGGGGCAGAGAGCTACACGCAGTGAGCGAACGTGGGGGCCCTGTTCAGACCCGTTCTTCGTCTTTCTTCTGCTTGATCATCTTGGTCTTGATGCGGTTGCGCTTGAGCGGCGACAGGTACTCGACAAACACCTTGCCCATCAAGTGGTCCATCTCGTGCTGGACACACACCGCCAGCAGGCCTTCGGCACTGTGGGTCTGCAGCTGGCCGTCCAGATCCAGCGCCCGCACCTTGATGGCGCTGGCGCGCTCCACCCCGTCATACACGCCGGGCACGGACAGGCAGCCTTCGTCATTGACCTGGGTCTCCGGGCTGGACCAGGTGATTTCGGGGTTGATCAGCACCAGGGGCTGGTCCCGGCCCTCGCTGACATCGATCACCACCACTCTTTCGTGAACATTGACCTGACTGGCAGCCAGGCCGATGCCCTCGGCGGCATACATGGTTTCCAGCATGTCGCCCACCAAAGTGCGGATACGCGCGTCCACCGCCGCCACGGGCTTGGCAACAGTGTGCAGACGCGGGTCAGGGTAACGAAGGATGGTCAGTTGGGTCATGGTGGCGGGCAATCAGATGTCGCTATTTTCGCTAATTTTCGCCATTTTTCAGCGTCCCCGCTGTCGCGAAATGGCATATTCGTTGCCTAATCAAGGGCTTAAGTACAAAATCGCTAGTGATTTATCAAGATACAAACGCGGCGTCCGGCCTTGATGCCCAAGGCCGCGCCAGCCCCAAGGGCCTCAAGATGCAACATATTTTTGGTCGGTTCAGTCAAATTTCAATAGCGGCAGCTCTGCTGGCATCCACCGCAGGCCTGCATGCGCAGAATTTCCCGATCACCGCCGGCCAGAAAGCCACGGCCAGCCAGGTGGCCCAAACCGGCGTGCCGCTGAGCGATCTGGCCCCCAATGCTCCCGACGAGTACACCGTCAAGCGCGGCGACACCTTGTGGGCCATCTCGGGCATGTTCCTGAAAACCCCGTGGCGCTGGCCCGAGTTGTGGGGCATGAATCTGGACGACATCCGCAATCCGCACCGGATTTACCCCGGCCAGCAGCTCTACCTGGACAAGTCTGGCGGGCGCGCCACCCTGCGGGCCCGGCGTCCGGGCGACGGCGACGGCCAACCCGGCACCGTGCGGGTATCGCCGCGCACGCGTTATGAATCGCTGGCCGATGCAGCCATCCCGACGCTGTCGCCGCAGGCCATTGAACCCTTTCTGTCGGAAGCCCTGATCGTCGATGAGGCCGCGTTTTTGACTGCCCCACGCATCGTGGCTGCCCAGGAAGGCCGGGTCTTGCTCAGCCGCGGCGACCGCGCCTATGCACGCGGCGTCTACTCCAGCAAGGACACGGGCAAGCCGTTGAGCACGGCCAAAGGCGAGCCGCTGGATTACCGGGTCTTCCGCAATGCGACACCGCTGAAAGACCCTGCCACCGGCGAAGTCCTCGGCTACGAGGCGCAATTTCTCGGCAAGGCCGAGCTGGTGCGCGGCGAGTCCACCGCCAGCGTGAAGGGCAAGGACGGCAAATTCGTCGATGAGGTCATCCCTGCCACCATCGACATCCTCGTTGCGAAGGAAGAAATGCGCGTCGGTGACCGGCTGGTGCCGGAACCTCCGCGCGAACTGCTGAGTTATGTGCCGCGCGCGCCACAGCTCCCCATTGAGGGCCAGATTGTCTCGATTTACGGCAGTGCCGTGCGTTATGCGGCAGGCAACCAGGTTGTCGTGATCAACCGCGGCATCCGGGACGGTCTGGAGCGGGGCCATGTGATGGCCATCTTGCGAAGCGGGGAACGCATCACTGACCGCACCGACTCCGCCAGAACACAGATCAAGCTACCCAACGAGCGAAACGGCTTGTTGATTGTTTTCCGCACTTTCGAAAAACTCTCCTATGCGCTGGTCCTTGAGGTCAGTGAAGGCGTAAAAGTGGGTGACCACTTCGAAAACCCCAACTGAGCGTCCGCGCCAGCTTGTGCAGACCGTCTGCATGAATTGCGTTACCGCCTCCGCCTGAATGCGACCCTTCCATGGACGTTGCTGAACTTGGCGCGTGGTTGCGCCTGTCGCTGACCCCGGGGATCGGCAACGCAGGCGCCCGGCAACTGCTGGCCGCGTTCGGGTCAGCCCAAGCCATCTTTGAACAAGACGCAGGCACCTTGCGGCAGCTCGGCTCCGACCGCCTGGCCGATGCGCTGCTGACCGAGCCCGCCAACCTGGCCGACCAGGTGCAAACCACCCAGGACTGGTTGCAGGGCGCAGACAACCGGCGTGTGGTGACGCTGGGCGATGCCGGCTACCCTCCCGCACTGCTTGAGATCGAAGACCCGCCCTGCATGCTTTATATGCTCGGAGCTCTCGATCCCTGGGCTCCAGCAGCTATCAATAACGCAGCGCCCTGTCTTGCCATCGTGGGTAGCCGGAACCCGACGCCGCAGGGGGAAAGCAATGCCCGGCAATTTGCCAAAGTGTTCGGCGGAGCCGGTCTCTGTGTGGTGTCGGGGCTGGCGCTCGGCGTGGACGGCGCCGCTCACGACGGCGCCCTGCTCGGTGGCGGCACCACCCTGGCGGTGGTTGGCACCGGGCTGGACCGGGTGTATCCGAAGCAGCACCTGGCGCTGGCTCACCGCATTGCTGAAAATGGCCTGATCATCAGCGAATTCCCGCTGGGTACACCGCCTCTCACCGCCAACTTCCCCAAGCGCAATCGCCTGATCTCCGGCCTGTCCCAGGGTACGCTGGTCGTCGAAGCGGCGCTCAAGTCGGGCTCGCTGATCACCGCGCGCCTGGCTGCGGAACAAGGCAAGGAAGTGTTTGCCATTCCCGGCTCCATCCACTCCCCCCAGTCGCGCGGCTGCCACGCCCTCATCAAACAGGGTGCCAAGCTGGTGGAGTCCGCCCAGGACGTGCTGGAAGAGTTGAACCTGCCTCAGCTTTCGTCGGCCTTGGCCGCAGAAGAGGATGCGGACGACCAACCCGCAGACGACCCGCTGTTTGCGGCGATGGGCTTCGAACCCGTCAACCTCGACGCCCTGCAGGCGCGCACCGGGCTGGCAACCGCCGAATTGCAGGCGCGCCTGCTGGCGCTGGAGATGGCCGGCGAAGTCGCCAGGCTGCAGGGCGGGCTGTTTCAGCGCATGGCGCGGGGTTGACGCCAGCAGCTACGTCGGGTCAAGGGCCTTCGGCGGCGTACAACGGTCACACCGTTCCCAACTGCGTTATATTGGGTGCATGTTTGAAGTACTGGTGTACGTTTACGAAAATTACTGGCAAGGCGACGCCTGCCCCGAGCTGCACCAGCTGAGCCGCAAACTCACGGCCGTCGGCTTTGAGGCGGACGAGATCCAGGCCGCGCTGGTCTGGCTCAACGGCCTGAACATCGCCGCGCAGAACACCCAGGTCGGCATGCCTGCCGCATCACCGGCCAGCGCCCCCCCTGTCTTGGAGGCGGCCATCACGCCACCGGGCTTCCAGCCCCAGTCGGCGGGCAGCCTGCGTATCTATTCGGTGGCAGAGCAGGACCACCTCGGTGCCCAGGCCCTGGGCTTCGTCAGTTTCCTGGAGTCTTCGGGTGTGCTGCCATCCCACATGCGGGAAATCGTGATCGACCGGGCAATGGCTGCTCCGGGAGACCCCCTTGCGCTGGACGACCTCAAGATCATTGTGCTGATGGTGTACTGGAGCTTTGGCGAAGAACCCGATGCACTGGTTCTGGACGAACTCTGCGACGACACCGAGTTTCGTGTCGCGCATTAGTAGAGCCCCCACGTTCGCTCACTGCGTGTAGCTCTCTGCCCCCCGAGGGGGCGTTGCGCCTGCGGGCCGGCAGAGCCGGACCCGCGGCCCCTGCTGGTAAAGAAGGCTCCTCACCGCGTTGGTGATCAGCCCAGCAGGCGCTCCGGATTGGCATCGAGCTTGGCCAGCGCGTCGCGCGTGGCGCGCACCGTGAGGGCCTCGTCTTCGGTCGGCACGAGCAAGCCGGCCTGCAAATAGGCAGCCAGGCGGCGCGCCTGAATCAGGAAATTGCGGCCGTCGGTCGATGCAAACAGGTTCAACTGCTTGCGATCACTGCGCCAGGCAAACTGCACATGGCTGACCTGGCCGTTGTGGTCCAGCGTGAACCATGCCCCGAGCTGCAACTCCTGCGCCCAGGAACGCATGGCTTCGCTGGGCTGGCTGCCACCGTCGGTAATCACCTCGATTTCCGAGGCATCAATGCCGATCATCATGACCAGGTTTTCGGTGTCCAGCGGCAAGTCACCGACATCCTCGTCCGACAGGTAGTCCTCCAGATTCGCCAGCCGCTTGGACATTTCCTCGATGCGCTCCAGGGAGATGGCATCGGTCTTGGACATGAAGGCGTCCGCCAGCGTATCGCTGATGATCTTCAGGTGCTGGTCCTGCACCGGCGCGGTCATGCCCAGCATGGACATGCCCAGACGCAGCAGGTGCAGCAGCTTGGGCAGATCGGCAATGACGCGGGCCCGGTCATTGCGGTTCGGCTTGGCGCTGGCGGCCCAGACGAGATCGGCCGCCGCCTGCTTGAGCTTGATCGTATCCTCGTGCTGGGGCCCGTTTTTCATGGCTGCAATGGCCAGCACCTCGGCCCAGATCTTGAAGAGGAATTCACGGATCTCTTCGCGCACCGGCATGTCGTTGAGCATGTTGCGCATCTCGATGGTGTACTGGATGGCCATGGTTTCCTTCTGCTCCATCTGCTGGGCCACGCTGACCACGCGCGCGGCGCTGCCTTGCCCGGAGAGGAACTTCGAAAGGAATTTCTGGAACTCGTCATACACCAGCTGGAACACCCGCCTGCCGGTCTCCGGGTATTGCTCGATGACCTGCACGATGCGCTTGATTTCGATCTCCAGCGCACCGCCCGAGATCGTCGCATCAAAGCCCAGCACGCAGGAGCCCATGCGGTCGATCAGCCGGCGTGCGGGATGCTGCAGGGAACCGAAAAATTCGGGTTCTGAAATCGCAACACGCAGCACCGGCATCTGGAGTCTGGCAAACCACACCCGCACGGCAGGCGGAATGCGATCTTCCGCCAGAATGCTCTGGAACATCAGTGCCACGATTTCGATGGTGGCCTTTTCACTGGACGTGCTTGCCGCCTGCTTGAGGTCGCTGGTGCGCTGGCGCAAAGCGCCTGCTGCCTGCTCCACATCGACGGCACCATAAATCTGACCGGGTGCATCGACCAGGGTGCCTTCGTAGGCATTCCCCGTCGCGGCGCGGATTTGCACCCTGGACAGGGCCTGCGCCAGCTGGGGCGAGGGCTGATTGGCGTGAGTGTGATCAAAGTCAACCGCGTGGTCGGACAGCAGGCGCTTGAGATGCCCCATCACCCCCTGCGCCCGCATGCGTGCCCGTGCCAATGGCGACGTCCCGGTCTGCATGCGCGTCTCGTCGTGGATCGCTTCCCTGGCTGCGGCGGAGTTCGCGGATGTCCCTGTTCCGCCCGACGAGCTGCCACTGCCACCGTCACCGCTACCTCCACGCCCTGAACCTGAACCTGAACGTCCGCCGCCCGCGGCCCCAACGCCCAAAGAGCCCCCTTCCGCGCCAGCTCCGCCTGACGCGCCCGCACCGGACGCCTGCCCGGCCGGCGCCGCGGCGCGACGGCCCTCCGGCTTGGGTTTGGCGCGCACGGGTAACGGGCTGTTTGCAGAGGGCGTGCGTTTGACGAGTGCCCGCAGATCGATGTCCACCATCACGTTTTCCTTGATCAGGAACTCGTTGGCGGCGCGGTAGGCCTCGAGCAGATGCGCGGTCAACTGCTGCTGGATCAGGTCCTGCACCGTCAGCCACACCTCGCGCGGCAGGGGCGCCAGGGTCCATTGCTCCACCATCTTTTGCGAGAGGACTTCGGGTCGGAGAATGTCTTCCTTGGCGAGTTCGGAAACCCCTTCCAGGCTCTGGACACGCAGACGCAGGTCGTTGAGCTCCCAGCTGGCGCTGTCCAGCAGGCGCAAAGCCAGGCGGGAGGCAAGAATCCTGTTCTCCATCACCTCGTTGCCCATCAGCTCGAACTTGCCGGTATCCACCGCCATGCCAGCTGGAGCGGCCGCCGGGAGCAGTGCATTTTTCCAGGCGGCGATGGTGGCGTTGACCCAGACCGCTTCCGAATCCTGAAAGGACAACCAGGCGTCACGGCGGTCCTGCATGTCGCGGGCACTGCCGCTCTGCTCGGTCAGGGCCGACAGTTTTTGCCGGATGGCGCCAGCCAGCTCGGGCAGGATGCGCGCGGCGTGGCTCACAAACCGTTCGCGCGCCTGCCGGGCAAGAAGAAGGTCTCTTTTGGTGTTTGCGGCCACGTCCGTGTGTGTGTTGGTGCGGTTTGCCTAAACCGTTGCGCCGGCATTCGGGTCGTTGGGATCCTCTTCCTTTTTCCCCGATGGCTTGACAAGGTCTTCGCGCTTGATGCCCAGCCACATGGCAATCGCCGCGGCCACAAACACCGAGGAATAGATGCCAAACAGGATGCCAATCGTGAGGGCCAGTGCAAAGTAAAACAGGGTCGGTCCGCCAAAGAGCAGCATCGACAACACCATGATCTGGGTGGAACCATGCGTGATGATGGTGCGGCTGATGGTGGAGGTGATCGCGTTGTCGATGATCTGCACGGTGTTCATCTTGCGGTAACGGCGGAAATTTTCACGGATCCGGTCGAAAATCACCACCGATTCATTGACCGAATAGCCCAGCACGGCCAGCACGGCGGCCAGCACGGAGAGCGAAAACTCCCACTGGAAAAATGCGAAGAAGCCGAGAATGATCACGACGTCGTGCAAATTGGCAATGATGGCCGCCACCGCATACTTCCACTCGAAGCGAAACGCCAGGTAAATCATGATGCCGACCACCACCATGGCCAGCGCCTTCAGGCCATCCTGGGCCAGCTCTTCGCCCACCTGGGGGCCGACAAACTCGGTCCGCCGCAGGGCGATCTGCGGGTCGTCTGCCTTCAGTGCAGCCATCACTTTGTCGCTCTGCTGGGCGGTGGTCACGCCTTTTTGTGCAGGCAACCGGATCATCACTTCACGCGCCGTGCCGAAATTCTGCACCTGCACATCGGTAAAGCCCAGGCCCGCCACGGTACCCCTGACCTTTTCGACATCGGCGGGCTGCGAATAGCTGACCTCCATCACCGTGCCGCCGGTGAACTCCACCGACAGGTGCAGGCCACGCGAAAACAGGAAAAACACGGCCAGCACAAAGGTCGTGAATGAAATCACATTGAAGATCAAGGCATGCCGCATGAACGGGATGTCTTTGTGGATTTTGAAGAATTCCATGACGTTTTCTGTCCGTTGTTCTGTGGTCTAGTTGGCCGACGCTGCAGGCTTGGCAGGCACAGTAGTGCTGCTGGCGGGTCGCCAGACGGTACCAATGGACACCGATTTGAGTTTTTTCTGCCGTCCGTACCAGAGGTTGACCAGCCCGCGCGAGAAGAACACGGCCGAGAACATGCTGGTCAAAATGCCGATGACGTGCACCACGGCAAATCCGCGCACGGGTCCGGAACCGAAGGCCAGCAAGGCCAGCCCCGCAATCAGCGTGGTGATGTTCGAGTCGAGGATGGTGGCCCAGGCGCGCTCATAGCCGCTATGGATGGCGGCCTGCGGAGCCACGCCATTGCGCAACTCCTCGCGCACCCGCTCGTTGATCAGGACATTGGAGTCAATCGCCATGCCGAGCGCCAGCGCCATGGCCGCCATGCCGGGCAGGGTCAGGGTCGCCTGCAGCATGGAGAGTATCGCCACCAGCAGGAGCAGGTTCACCGCCAGGGCCAGACCGGAGAACAGCCCGAACAGCATGTAGTAAACGGCCATGAAAGCGACGATCACGAGAAAGCCCCAGGCCACGCTGTGAAAGCCCTTGGCGATGTTTTCAGCACCCAGGCTGGGGCCGATGGTGCGTTCTTCAATGATTTCCATGGGGGCAGCCAGCGATCCGGCACGCAGCAGCAATGCAAGGTCATTGGCTTCCGTCACGCTCATGGAGCCGGAAATCTGGAAACGGTTGCCGAGCTCACTCTGGATCACCGGGGCCGTCAGCACCTCGCCCTTGCCTTTTTCAAACAGCACGATCGCCATGCGCTTCTTGACGTTTTCGCGGCTCACGTCGCGCATGATGCGCCCGCCCTTGGCATCCACGGTCAGATCCACCTTGGGCTGCTGGCTCTGCGAGTCAAACCCCGGCTGGGCATCCGTCAGGCTTTCGCCGGTCAGGATCACCTGCTTCTTGACAATCACGGGCCGGCCGTCGCGCTCCAGGAAGCGCTCCGAGCCAAAGGGAACGGCGCTGGCGCCGCTCTCGGCCGCGCGGCCTTCGGCGCTTTCGTCAACCAGCCGCATTTCCAGCGTGGCCGTGCGCCCCAGAATATCCTTGGCCTTGGCGGTATCCTGCACGCCGGGCAACTGCACCACGATGCGGTCCAGTCCCTGTTGCTGGATCACCGGTTCGGCCACCCCGAGTTCGTTGATGCGGTTATGCAGCGTCACCATGTTCTGCTTGAGTGCCTGCTCCTGCACCAGACGGGCCGCCTCGGGCTTGATGCTGGCATTGAGCTTGTACTCGGTTCCGTCGGGCGCATCGACCATCTGCAGGTCCGCAAACTGGTCCTGGATCAGGCGTTTGGCGGCTTCCAGCGTGGCCGTGTCACGGAACCTGACCTCAATGACCTGGCCGTTGCGGTTGATGCCGCCGTGGCGGATGTTCTTTTCGCGCAACACCAGGCGGATGTCTCCGGCCAGCGACTCGGCTTTTTTCGTCAGTGCCGCCTGCATGTCCACCTGCAGCATGAAATGCACCCCGCCGCGCAAGTCCAGGCCGAGGTACATGGGCCGGGCGTTCAGGGCGGTCAGCCAGGCGGGTGAGCGCGACAGCAGATTGAGGGCCACGATGTAAGACGGTGTGGCCGGGTCGGGCAGCAGCGCTTTTTCAATCGCGTCCTTGGCCTTGAGCTGGGTGTCCGTGTCGCCAAAACGCGCCTTGACCGATGTGACATCGAAAGTCACCGCCTCCGCAACGATATTGACATCCTTGAGCGCCTTCTCAACGCGGGCGACTGTTGTCTCGTCGACCTTGACGCTGGACCTGGCGGCGGAAACCTGCACCGCAGGCGCCTCGCCAAAAAAATTGGGCAGCGTGTAAAGGGCGGCAATCAACAGGGCGACGACGATGATCGCGTACTTCCAGACCGGATAACGATTCATGAGCGTGCTGTTCCTGGGAAACTGAGGGGCTGAAAAAGCCGGCCCATTCCGGCCGGCCGGGAGAAACGACTAGGACTTGATGCTGCCTTTGGGCAGGACCTGGACGATGGCACTGCGCTGCAGCTGGACTTCGACGCCAGTGGCAAGCTCCAGGCTCAGGTAGGCCTCGCCCAGCTTGGTGACGGTGCCGAGCAGGCCACCGGCGGTGACCACTTCGTCGCCTTTGGCCAGAGCGTCAATCATCGCGCGATGCTCTTTCTGTTTTTTCATCTGCGGGCGGATCATCACGAAATACAGCACCACAAACATCAGCACCAGCGGCAGCATGCTGGTGAGCGAAGACAACATGCCGCCTTCGGCAGCAGCGGCTGGAGCGGTTTGGGCAAACGCGGAAGAAATAAACACGGCAGACTCCACAACAATAAGTAAGGCTCCCGCTGGGCACAGCGGGGGCGCGGAAGGCCGATTGTATGCGGCCGGGTGGATGTCAGGACTTGTAACCCTACCGGTTTTCGCCCTTTGCAGGCCGTTGCCGGCCGGCAAATGCGGCCAGCCGGGCTTTTTCAGGCCGGACGCGGCCTCCAGCCCCGCCCGCCGGGTCCTCAGGCAACCAGTTGGCGCTCGCTGACGACCGGCTGGCGGAATGCTGCCGTCGCCGCACTCCATGGTTGCTGGGCAGCCTCGACATGGCGTGCCTTGACGTGGCCATACCCCTTGATGAGCTCCGGAATACGGGCCAGGTCAAGGGCAGCGGCATGGTTGTCCGCATCCAGCGTGCGCAACACCTCCTCGATGCTGGCCTCGTACCGGGCAATCAGTCCACGCTCCATCCGGCGTTCTTCGGTGCGTCCGAACGGGTCCAGCGCCGTGCCGCGCAAGCCCTTGAGCCTGGCCAGCAGTTTGAAGCCCGTCAGCATCCAGGGACCGAACTTCTGCTTTTGCAGCTCGCCCCTGTCGTTTTGCTTCGCAATCATGGGCGGCGCCAGGTGATAGTTGAGCTTGAAGTCGCCCTCAAACATCGCGTCGACCTTGTCCAGGAAACTGCGGTCGGTGTGCAGACGCGCGACTTCGTATTCGTCCTTGTAGGCCATCAGCTTGAACAGGTACTTCGCAACCGCTTGCGTGAGCAGCGTTTTCCCGAGCGCCGATTCGGCCTGCTGGACGCGGTTCACCAGATTTTCGTAGCGCTTTGCATAGGCCGCGTTCTGGTAATCCGTCAGAAAGGCCACGCGGCGCGCCACCAGCTCCGGCAGGCCCTGGCGCGGGGCCGGCATGCTGATGACCTGCGCGGAGGCAAAGAGCTTTTCCACCGAGGGCAGGTCGTGGGCCGCGCGGCGGCCCCACTCGAAAGCCGTCTTGTTGTTGTCCACCGCGACGGCATTGAGCTCGATGGCACGCATCAGCGACGCGTATTCCAGCGGGATCCACCCCTTTTGCCAGGCGTAGCCCAGCATCATCGGGTTGGTGTAAATGCTGTCACCCATCAGCTTGATGGACGCTGCGTCGGCATTGAAGGCACCGACACCGGCCAGCCCCACGGCTTTGGCGATCTCCGCGGCGCAGGCCTCGGCCGGGTTCTGCCAGTTCGCGTTGTGCACAAACGCCGCGGTCGGCGTGCTGTGGGAGTTGAGCGCCACGTGGGTGCGGCCCTCGCGCATGCGCAGCACCGTTTCCTTGCCGGCCGTCACAATCGGGTCGCAGCCGATGATCAGGTCGGCGCCGGCCATGCCGACACGTGTGGTGCGGATATCGTCCTGGCTCGCGCCAATCAGCACATGGCTCCAGGTCGCGCCGCCTTTTTGTGCCAGGCCACCGGCGTCCTGCGTGACGATGCCCTTGCCTTCGATGTGCCCGGCCATGCCCAGCAGTTGGCCGATGGTGATGACACCTGTGCCGCCGACGCCGGCCACCACGATGCCCCAGACAGCGCCGTTGACGCCTTGTGTCGCTGGAATTTGCGGCTGCGGCAGGGCGCCCATCTCAAACGGTGAAGCCGCCTTGCCCTTGGCCTTCTTCTTGAGTTGTCCGCCCTCGACGGTCACGAAACTCGGGCAGAAGCCCTTCAGGCAGGACATGTCCTTGTTGCAGGTGGACTGGTTGATCTGGCGCTTGCGGCCGAACTCGGTCTCCAGAGGCTCGACGCTCAGACAGTTGGACTGCACGCCGCAGTCGCCGCAGCCTTCACAGACCAGCTCGTTGATGACCACGCGCACCGCCGGGTCGACCATGGTGCCGCGCTTGCGGCGCCGGCGCTTTTCGGTGGCGCAGGTCTGGTCGTAAATGATGACCGTGGTTCCCTTGATCTCACGGAACTGCCGCTGGATGGTGTCGAGCTCGTCGCGGTGGTGCACCGTCACGCCTTCGGCCAGTGCCACGCCGTCGTATTTTTCCGGCTCGTCGGTCACCACGACGATTTTTGCCGCGCCTTCGGCCCGCATGGACTGGGCAATCTGCACCACCGAAAGGCCTTCCGGCCGCTCGCCGATCTGCTGGCCGCCGGTCATGGCCACCGCGTCGTTGTAGAGAATCTTGTAGGTGATGTTCACGCCCGAGGCAATCGACTGGCGCACCGCCAGCGAGCCGCTGTGGAAGTAGGTGCCGTCACCGAGGTTGGCAAAGATATGCTGGTCGGTCGTGAACGGCTGCTGGCCGACCCAGGGCACGCCCTCACCGCCCATCTGGGTAAAGCCCGACGTGCTGCGGTCCATCCACAATGCCATGAAATGGCAACCGATGCCGGCCATGGCGCGCGAGCCTTCGGGCACCTTGGTGCTGGTGTTGTGCGGACAGCCGGAGCAAAACCAGGGCTGGCGGTCCGCCTTGACTTCCAGCACCTGCAGCGAGCGTTCCTTGGCTTCCAGAATCGCCAGCTGCGCGTCGATGCGCGCCGTCATGTCGCTGTCCAGGCCCAGCTTGCGCACGCGCTGGGCAATCGCGCGGGCGATCAGCGAAGGCGACAGGTCAGCGTTGGCGCGCAACAGGGTGTTGGCCGTCGGGTTCGGCATGGACCATTCGCCGCCGCTGAAGTCACCCTCCACCTCGTTGAACTTGCCGTAGATGTTGGGTCGCACGTCGGCGCGCCAGTTGTAGAGCTCTTCCTTGAGCTGGTACTCGATGACCTGGCGCTTTTCCTCGACCACCAGGATTTCCTGCAGGCCGGTGGCAAATTCGCGCGTGCCCTGCGCTTCCAGCGGCCAGACCACACCCACCTTGTGCAGGCGGATGCCGAGCTGGCGGCAGGTCGCATCGTCCAGGCCCAGGTCGATCAGGGCCTGGCGCGTGTCGTTGTAGGCCTTGCCGCTGGCAATGATGCCGAAGCGGTCGTTCGGGCCTTCGATCACGTTGTAATTGAGCCGGTTGGCGCGGATGTAGGCCAGCGCGGCATACCACTTGTAGTCGAACAGGCGCGCTTCCTGGTCCAGCGCCGCATCCGGCCAGCGGATGTGGACACCGCCCGGCGGCATCTGGAAATCAAGCGGGATCTTGATCTGCACGCGTTCAGGGTCGATCATCGCCGTGGCGCTGGACTCGACAATTTCCTGGATGGTCTTCATGCCGGCCCAGACGCCCGAGAAGCGGCTCATGGCAAACGCGTGCACGCCCAGGTCCAGGATTTCCTGCACGTTGGTCGGAAAAAACACCGGCAGGCCGCAGGCCTTGAAGATGTGGTCGCTCTGGTGCGCGGCGGTCGAGCTTTTGGCCACATGGTCATCGCCGGCCACGGCAATCACGCCGCCCCAGGCGGTGGTGCCTGCCATGTTGGCGTGTTTGAACACGTCCGAGCAGCGATCCACGCCCGGCCCCTTGCCGTACCAGATGCCGAACACGCCGTCGTACTTGTTGGTGCCCGGTGGCGAAAAGCCCAGCTGCTGCGTGCCCCACAGCGCGGTGGCGGCGAGCTCCTCATTGACGCCCGGCTGGAACACGATGTTCTGCGCCTTCAGGTAGCTCGATGCCTTCCACAAGGCCTGGTCGTAACCACCGAGCGGGGAACCGCGGTAACCGCTGATGAAGCCGGCGGTGTTTTTGCCTTGCAGGGCGTCGCGCTGGCGCTGCAGCATGGGCAGCTTGACGAGGGCCTGCACGCCGCTCATGAAGGCCTGACCGTAATCGAGCGAGTATTTGTCGTCCAAGGTCACCGTTTCCAGGGCCTTGCGGATGTGTTCGGGCAGGGGTGCGTTCATCTTGTCTCCAGTCGTGGGGCTGACACCGCCTTTTGGGCAGCGCGAAAAGGCTCACACCCGGATAGGGTGATGCCTCTATATAGGAGCAAAGTGTAGGCGCGATGGCCAGATAAGTCTTTGCTTTTTATGCCTTGTTTAACTCACCTCAAGCAAGATTCTTGCTTAAAATTGCCAGTTATGGAAACACTCGACAAGTTTGACCTCGCGATCCTGAATGAATTGCAGACCGACGGGCGCTTGAGCAACGCCGAACTCAGCACCCGCGTCGGCCTGAGCGCCGCCCCCTGCTGGCGGCGCGTCAGGGCCTTGGAGGAAGGTGGCTTCATCAAGGGTTACCGCGCGGAGATCGACCGCCACAAGATCGGCCTGGGTGTGCTGGCTTTTGTGCGCCTGGACGCCGACCGCAACACCGGCGATGCGACCAGCGCGATGGAAGAGGCGATCCGCAAATTGCCTGAGATCATCGCCTGTCACTACATCAGCGGCACAGGAACCTTCGAGTTGCAGGTGGTGGCCCGGGACCTGGACAGCTTCTCGCGCTTCGCCCTGAAAAGCCTGCTGAACCTGCCCAATGTAAAGGACATGCACACCAGCTTTTCCCTGGGCGAGATCAAGTCCAGCAGCGTGCTGCCGCTGGGCCATCTGTCAGACAAAACACCATGACAGCCCGCGCCATGCCTGTTTGCCGCTCCCACGCCGTTTCGGCCCTGTTTGCGGTGCTTTTTATGGCTCCAGCCCTTGTTGCACGGGCGCAATCAGCTCCTGATTTGATAGCAAACCAGGCGCCCTTGCCGATGCGCAATCTGCAAATTGAGGTACGCCAGCTGCGGGACAGCAACGCGTCCCGGAACACCCTGGACGCCTCCGGCACGGTGCGCATGCAGCCCGGTCATTCTGGAGGGCAGGTCCACATCGAAGCGCAAAGCGGCCAGCGAACCGGGTCGGGCGACGTGACCCAGCGCTTGCTGGTATTGAACGGCCGCAGCGCCAACATCCTGCTGGGCAGCAGCGTCCCTGTGCGACTGCTGCACAGCTTTGTGCAAAACGGAATCGTGCGTTACGGCAGCGCCACGGTGCTGGTGAACGCCGGCAGCGGCTTTGCGGCCAGGCCGTTCTGGCGCGGCGGCGACAGCGCCGAGCTGGAACTGGCCGCCGTGTCAAGCCCACGCAGCGCGACTTCGCCACCCACCGATTCCCGCGTGGTGACGACGCTGGTTGCGCCGCTCAACGAGTGGGTGACCGTGGCCCAGTCGGAGGAAGACAGCACCGGCAGCAGTGCCGGCTTGTTCAACAATACGCAGTCGACAACCCGCTCGACGCTGACGGTGCAGCTGCGGATTTCGGTACGTTAAGGGACTTCTTTTCCGTCCCGCACGCAGCGCGCCACCAGCGGCAGCAGCGGGTAACGCAGCACCGCCTCACGCCCGCCCGAACCCAGGCCAAACTCGGCGCGCATTCGCGTGTTGCTGTACACGGTCTGCGAGGCGCCTTGCCCGCCTGCGTCGCGAAAAAGCACGTCGGAGGCGCGCGAACTCTCGATCAGCGCACTGTCATCCACAAACCTCACGCTGAAATCAATGCCATGTTCACAGCGGTAACGCGTCGCCACTAATCCGGTGCCGGTGGCGGCGCAAGCAGAGAGCAGGGCAGCCGCAGCAAGCAGCAGGCCGCAGCGAGGGAGAAAGGTGGGCGGCAGGCTCATTTGGGCCACAACACCCACAAGCGCAGGGGCTGGTTCACGCGGCTGGCCAGCTCGCCCGCTTGCGGCCCCGTCCCGGCAAAATAGTCGGCCCGCACGGCACCCACGATGGCGCTGCCCGTGTCCTGCGCGATCACGAGTTTTTGCAGGTCCGCCGCCGCGCCGCGCGAGGCGAGCCAGACCGGGGTGCCGTAGGGAATGCTTTCCCGATCCACCGCGATCGAACGGCCGGGCGTGAGCGGCACGCCCTGGGCGCCGCGCGGGCCGAAGGCCGCGTCCATCTCGCTCAGGGTTTCTTCGCGGAAAAAGATATAACGCGGGTTGCTCCACAGCAGTTGCGACACGCGTTGCGGATTCTGCGCCGCCCAGGCCTTGGTGGATTCGGTCCAGGGCGCGTTCATCCGGCCCTGGCCCTGCTCCACCAGCCACTGGGTGATGCTGCGAAAAGGCTGGTCGTTGGAACCGGCAAACGCCACCCGCACGGTACGCTGCGCGCCCCCGGCATCGGTGAGGGCCAGCCGGCCCGAGCCCTGGATGTGCAGCGACATCGCATCAATCGGATCGGCGAGCCAGGCGATTTCCCGCCCGCGCAGTGCGGCCTGCGCCTCGGGCAGGGTCTCGATTTCCTGCCGGGTGTACCAGGGCTTGCGGCTGCCCAGCCCGACCGGCGGCTGGTACAGCGGCACCGGGTACGCGGCGCCGGGCTGCCGGCTGGCCTTGAGCACGGGCTCGTAATAGCTGGTGAGCAGCCCTTCGGCCGTGCCTTGCAGGGTTTCGACCCGGTAAGGCTGCAGCCGGCCCACCATCCAGGCGCGCTGCTCCTCGCCGGTCGCAATGCTTAGGCGGCGCACCTCGCCACACAGCGGTGCAAACACCGGCCCGGGCCGCTCGCAGCTTTTGAGCCAGGCGTTCCAGGCTTCGAACAGCGCGTCATTTTCAAAGCCCGGCAGCTCGCTCCAGGCGACCGGCACCCAGCGGCTCTTGCCGCGCAGCATGGCGCCCGCCTCTGCGCCTGACCCGGGACGCACAGGCGCGCTGGCAGCGGCCGGCGCCGAAGGCCGGGGTGCAGGCACGGGCGCCGTCGCGCAGGACACCAGGCCCAGCACGGCAGCGATAATGACAAGCGTCGGTGTTATCCGGGAAAAAACAGTCATGGCCTTACTTTTACTCGAAGCCCTGGGGGCCCTGCTCATTCTGGTTTTCATTGTCTGGTGGACGATGTTCTCCGGCCGCAACAAAGGCGAACTCAAAAGCGATGCCGATGCCCAGCGCGATGCACCACCGGAAAAACCCGGCGATCCACTTTAGCGCTATAAATTACGGAGCAGATTCGCCAGCTCCACCGCCGACTTTACCTGCATTTTGTCAAAAACCCGGGCCCGGTGCACCTCCACCGTGCGCACGCTGATGTCGAGCTGGTCGGCCACCAGCTTGTTCGGCAGGCCCTCCACCACCAGCTTCATGACGTCACGCTCACGCTCCGTCAGGCCTTCCAGGCGCACATGCAGGCTGGTGTGCTTGCTGCGATCGGCCAGCGCCGCTGCCGACTGCATCAACGCCTGCTCGATGCGGTCCACCAGCACATTGTCGGAAAAGGGCTTCTCGCAAAAATCGAAAGCGCCGCGCTTGACGGCATCGACCGCGGTCGGCACGTCGGCGTGACCGGTCAGGAAAATCACCGGCAGGGTGGGCAGCAGGCCATACCCAATCAGCTTTTCGAACATGGCCAGCCCGCTCATGCCGCCCATGCGCACATCGAGCAGGGCACACGAGGGCGAGAAAATGGCGGACGCCCCCGAGATCCGTTCGTCGAACGCCTCGGCGCTGGCAAACGTCTCGCTGGTCAGGCGCCGCGAACGCAGCAACCAGGCCAGCGCCTCGCGCACGCTGGCATCGTCATCGACGATATAGACCGTGGCATTCTGGATGGGTTCCATGGCAATTCCTTCCCGCAGGCGGGTGTTCAGTTGGACACGTCGGTGACCGCGACAGCGGTGACCGCGGCCGGCAATGTAAAGGTGAAAATCGTACCCTGTGGCTGGCCCGCCGCAAAACCAAGAAACCCGCCGTGCTGCTCGATCACCGTGCGGCACAGGCTCAGCCCCAGGCCCATGCCTTCGGCCTTGGTTGTGAAGAAGGGCGTGAACAGCTGGCGCGCCACGTCCTCCGAAATGCCTTCCCCGTGGTCGATCACGGCAAACTCCACCCAGCGGCTGTGCGCGTTGGAGGCCGCCGGCCGCACGCGCAGGATCAGCAGCTTGTCGGCGCGCCGGCTTTTGTCCGTCGACTGCATGGCCTGCATGCCGTTGCGCGCCAGGTTGAGCAGCACCTGCTCGACCATGGTCCGGTCGCACAGCACCGGCTCGCAGCTTTCGTCCACCTGGATCAGCACCCGAACCCCGAGCTTGCGGGCCTGCAGGCTGATCAGCGGTATCACCGCGTCCAGCAGGGCGCGCGGCGCGACTGGCTCGCGCACCTGGTCGCGCCTGCGCACAAAGTCGTGCACGCTCTTGATGACCTTGCCGGCGCGTTCGGCCTGCTCGGCGATGCGGCGCATCGCCAGCTGCAGGTCCTGGTTGTCGGGCGGCTGCGGTTCGCCGGCCACCGCGCTTTGCAGCAAATTCAGCGAGCCGGTCGCGTAGCTGGAAATGGCGGCCAGCGGCTGGTTCAGTTCGTGGCTCAGCAGCGAAGCCATCTCGCCGACCGTGGCCAGCCTGGCCGTGGCCTGCAGCCGGTCCTGGCTGGCCCGCGACAACTCCTCGACGCGCCGCTGTTCGCTGACGTCGAGGATGGCGCTCATCCAGCCGGTCTGCTTGCCCACGGCGTTGATCAGCGGCGCCTCGATGATCAGCACCGGAAAACGCGAGCCATCCCGGCGCATGAAGACGGACTCGAAACCTTCCCGCGGCAGGGTTGCCCCAACGGCCAGTCGCCGCGCCTGCCGCTGCTCGTACTCCTCGACCTGCTCGGGCGGCCAGTAAGGCGGTGGCGTGCCGTGCTTGAGCAACTCGCCGGCCTCCAACCCGACCATCTGGCAAAAGGCCGGGTTCACGTAGGTCACGCGACCCTGCAGATCCCTGGCCCGCATGCCGGTGACCAGCGAATCCTCCATCGCCTTGCGAAAGGCCAGCGCGTCGGCCAGGTCATGCTCGACCTTCAGGCGCCGGCGCATGTCGCGCCCGAGCAGCGCCAGCACGGCGACCAGCGCCAGCGACATGGCCGCCACCAGTGCGGTCAGCAGGTTGGGAAACAGGGCGGGCGTGCCAAGCTGGCGCTCCAGCCGCAGAACCATGGTGTTGCCCGGCAGGTCGAGCAGCTGCTGCGCCACATAGACGCGATTGCCACGGGCCGGGTTGCCGTACATGGCCAGGCGTGTGCCGTCTGCCTCGGTGAAAGCTAGGCCGTGACCACGTGCCAGTTGCCGGCCGACCAGCTCGGACAGGATCTCCTGCAGCGAATAGGTCGCCAGCAGGTAGCCCGCCAGTTGCCCGCCCGCCAGCACCGGCAGGCACATGTCCAGCACCTCCAGCCCCAGCCCGTCGGCCTGCGGCAGGAAGTAGCTGCTCGAATAGGCCGGGCCGCTGAAGCGGCGCGCCGCCGCGCAGGCGAAACTGACGTCGGTTTGCGCGCTGGCGCGCCCGAGCCGCTCAAACACCGGGGGCCGGTAAGGCGTTTCAGCATAGGCGACCGGCGCCAGCGCCACATTGCGCCACTCCAGCCGCAACATCTCCCGGTGTTCGTGCAGCAGCGCTGACGCGGGCGCACGCCATGCAGCCGGATCCGGGCTGTTGGCCTGCAAGGCCTGGATGCCCTGGACGTTACGCGCCAGCGCGGCGCGAATGTCGGTGGTTGTCTGCACCGCGTCCTGCTCCAGCCGGCTTTGTACCTGGCTGGACTCGTAGCGCCCGGCAAGCCAGACCAGGGTGGACAACAGGCCGAGCAGCAGGACCACCAGCAGGGCCCACAAGCCCCAGCGCCGACTCCAGCGTCGCCGGTCCAAAGACGGTTCGGCGCGGCTGGCCGCTTCGTTGGGTTCGCTGGGCTCGCTCACAACACCCCGTGGTCCAGAGCGGGCAACTGCAGGCGAACCGCCCGCAACCTGTCCGCGCTCACCTCGGCCAGGACTACGGCAGGGCCCTGGGCCTGCTCGCCCAGCACTTCTCCCCAGGGATCGACCACCAGGCTCTGGCCCCAGGTGCGGCGCCCGTTGTCGTGTTCACCCCCTTGGGCCGCGGCCACCACATAGGCCAGGTTTTCAATCGCGCGCGCCCGCAGCAGCACTTCCCAGTGCGCCTGGCCGGTGGTCCGCGTGAAGGCGCTGGGCACCAGCAGCAGGTCCGCCTTCATGGCCCGGTACAACTCGGGGAAACGCAGGTCGTAACAGACGCTCAGGCCGACCCGGTAACGGTGGCCATCGACCGAGGGCAGCTCGAAGGTCACCGGCGCTGCGCCGCTTTCAATCACACGCGACTCGTCGTACTGCTCCAGCCCGTTGTCAAACCGGAACAGGTGAATCTTGTCGTAACGCGCGACGCACTGACCCGTCGGCGCATACACCAGTGAGCTGTTGCGCACATGCTGGCGGTCGCTGGCGCCGAGCGGTACAGTGCCGCCCACAATCCAGAGCCCCAACTCGCGCGCAGAGAGGGCCAGAAAATCCTGGATCGGGCCCTCGCCGGCCGCCTCCTGCACAGCCAGCTTGTCGGTGTCCTTCAGTCCCATCACGCAAAAATACTCGGGCAACACCGCCAGCTCGGCGCCCTGCGCTGCCGCTCGCTCCAGCAACTGCCTGGCCACGGCCAGGTTGGCGGAGACGCTGGTCCCCGAGACCATTTGAAGGGCGGCGACGTGCATGGCTACTTTTTTGTTCCGGCATCCTCGGCGGGCTTCTCGCCGGCCTTGACCTCGGCCGCGACCTTGCGATTCACCTTGGTGATTTTCGGGTTGGTCCAGGTGCCGTCAATGTGGAATTCCTGGGTCGCCGCCTCGGTCAGCGGGCGTCGCAGGAAATACTGGGCCAGGAAGGAGCCCAGGCCAATCGCCGGATTGATGACGGTGGCAATCAGGGACGCGGTACCGGCGTTGATCTCCGGCACCACCACCACCGTCAGGTCCTGGGTTTCTTTGGCGATGTCGGCCTTGCCTTCCATCAGAACGGCGGCGTTGACGCCTTTCATCTGCAGGTTGTTGGTAAACGCCAGGCCCTGGTTGATGCTGACGTCGCCGCGCACGAAGTCAAAGGAAAATCCGTCCGAAAACACGTCGCGGAAATCCAGCGTCAGGCGCCGCGGCAGGGCCTGCAGGCTGAGCACCCCGAGCAGCTTGGCAATGCCCGGTTCGGCCTTGAGGAATTGGCCGGAGGCCACATTCACATTGAACTGCCCGCTCAGGCTCGGGTAGTCCAGACTCAGCGGCGAGCCCACCCAGGCGATCTGGCCTTCAAGCTTGCCCTTGCCGCGACGGATCACATCGCTCATGCCGAAACGCTTGAGCAGTTCGCCCGAATCGGCAATATCCAGCCTGAAATTCATCACGGTACGGCGCCGCTCGACCGCCCCGCGCGACCCGCCCGCAGCCACCGGCTGCTGCGCATTGACGGCGACCCAGTTGCCGGTGGCCGTCAGCGTGGCCTCCGGCACGATGACATTGAGCTTGTTGAGCCGCCACTCGCGCGCGCCCCCTTCGCGGGCCACCGTCCCGGCGCCGCGGTTGATGGCTTCAATTTCAACCCGGCCCAGTTTCTTGCCGCGCAGCTCCAGGTCCTCCACCACGATGTCGAGCGCCGGAACGTTGGCAGGCTGCTCGTTGAGGATGGCCTCGACCTCGCTGGCCGTGCTCTGGCCCAGGCTCAGGCGCGACAGGCGCGCATACAGCCGGCCGTCACCCGCGCCCCCGGGCTGGCGGAACTCGACGTAGCCGTTGAGTTCGGTCGCGTCGATGTTGGCTCGCCAGGTCAGGCCGTCACGCGATCCGCCGAGCACGACGTTGTTGAGTTTTCGCCCGTCGAACACCAGCTCCCTGGCACGTATCGCCATGGTGGTCGGCAGATAACCGAGCACGGCACTGGCGGGGGTCAGCCGCTCGGCCGGTGCCGCGGCAACCGGCGCCGGGCTGGCGGCCAGCACCTGCTCCCAGGCATCGATGTCAACACTCGCGAGATTGATGTTGGCGGCCACCCCGGCCTCAGGCACCGGCGCACTTTCACCAGGCTCCAGGCCAATGGCAATGCCGCCGCGCAACACACGCGGCTCCGGCCCGCTGATGTCGCGCACATACTGCACCGAGGCCAGCCGCCCCACGGTCAGTGACAGCTCGTCCTGCAGGGCCTGCCCTGCGGTCGCGCCGCGCACGACCGTGTTGTCAAAACGCACCTGCAGGACGGTCTCGGCACTCTTGTTCAGCGGAGCCGGCAGGCTCAGGGCCATGCCCTGCAGGTTGCTGGACAAACTGATCTCGGTGGCGCCGCGCCGGAACCCGAGGTTGGCGGTGTAGGCGGCAGTGCCGCTGGCGCGGCTGCCCAGGCGCGCCACCAGATCGAGCCCCCGGGCCTGCCGCAGCCCCTCGGCGCTCAGGGTACCCTGGGCCCGAATGAGCACGGCCGCATCCGGAAACTCTGCGGGCCGGGCCACGCCGGCCTGCGTTGTGCGCGTGCCCCCCTCCAGGCGCACGTCGCCGCCCAGCAGGCGCGCCTGCCCGCCGCTGATGGCAAAGCCGCTTTCGGTGAAGCTCACCAGCGCCTTCGCACGGGTAAGCTGCGGCGTGTCCGGCGTGAACTGCACATCGCTGCCCGCCAGGCTGACACTGCCCTTCACTTTGGATTTCTCGAGGTCGGCCAGCGGCAGGCTCAGTTCAAGCTTGTAGCCGGCCGTCCCGGTCGCCACGGTGGTGGCCAGCGCCTTGCCGGTGATGTCGCCCAGGGGCGAGGTATTGACGACGGCCACGGCCTCGGCCAGCGGCCCTTTGATTTCCCCCACCACCTGCACCGTGGCCCCATGCATGAGGTCGGGAATACGGGCGTCGGCCTTGACCACCTGCAGACCGGGAAAACCGGCGATCCGCCCCGTCGCGCCATTGACCTGCATGGAGGCACGGTCGAACACCAGTTCGCCATCGAGCTCGCTCAGGGCGGGCCAGGCACTGGCGTCACGCGGCTGCACCGACCGCGGCACATAGGCCAGGGTGGCCTTGGCCACCTTGGCCGACACCCGGAACTCGCCGAGCTTCGGATCGGCAAACGGCATGTCATTCAAATTGCCCTTGAGCCGGAATTTCACGTCGCTGAGCGCGCCCTGGGTCACCGCATCACGCACATAGTGGCGCACTGTGTCGGGCAGGATCAGGGGCAGGTAGCGATGCACCCGGCCGCCGTCGCCGCGGTCCAGGCTGCCCTGCAAATCCAGCACACCGGGAAAGCGACCGTCATGAGCGGCGGCGCCGGCAGTCGCAGTCGCTACCGGTGCGTCTGCGGTGTGCCAGCTGGCCTGCGCGCTGCCCTGGGCATCGGCGTTGGCAAACACCAGGTTGCGCAGCTGCAATTCGATTTTCGGGCCGGTCAGCTTCCATTGGGCGTCGGTCGACAGCTGGTCGAACGGCAGGCGCGGGTCTTCGAAAATACCGGGCAAATACAGGTCGCCGTTGGTGATCCTGACTTTGGCCTGCCCGCCCTGCTGGGTCAGGTCAAAATCCACCGCCGCACCCCGCACCCCGGGCCGGTCGCTGGTCCCCTGGGCCGCTGCCTGGGGAGCAATTTCAAGCTGCGTCACCCGACCCTTGGCAGCGTAGGCAAGAGGCGCATCGAGCGCGCCCTGCCAGCGCGCTTCAACGACATCCACCAGGCCCCTGGGCGTCAGTGAAGTCAGCATGGCATGCGCCGCATCGCCCAGCGGTAGCCGGCTGGCGATCATCGCCAGCGCGGCCAGATCGAGTTTGTCCGCGCGGAACTCGCCGCGCGCAGCTGCCTTGCCCTCGGCACCGGTGTAGACCAGCGACACATTGCCGCCCGGCCACTGCAGGCCATCGCGGGTGCGAAACTGCAGCCCCTCGGTGGCGAACTCGAAGCCGTTGGCAAACTGCCGGCCGCCAAAACGGCCGCTCACGGCCTGCAGCGCCAGCGGCTGCAGGGCCTTGCCCAGTTGCGCATCCACCGCCAGCAGCGCCACATCGGCCGTGCCGCCGGTGATCTGTCCGCCGCTGACATCGGCCCAGACCCGCAGCGCGCCGCTGCCCGCCCGCAGGTCGATGCCCAGGCTGGCGAGGTTGGCGTAACGCTTGACCTCGGACACATCGACCCGCCCGAACTCGGCATACATCTGCCCGGCCCAGCGGCGCCACTGGCCGGCGCCGCCCGACCACAGCGGCTCACGAAACACACCGCGCAGGCTGAAACGCTCGCCCCATGCGGGCGGCGGCGTCGCATCCAGGCGCATCAGGTGGCGGCGCCCCGGGTTGCGCAATGTCCAGTCCACCTGGGTCAAGGCCAGCAGCGGGACCTGCCGCAGGTCGTCGGTCCAGCGCACCGTGCCGCCGCGAATGACGAACTCGGTTTGCGAAAAAACCCAGTCGGCGATGGCGCTGCTGTCGTCGTTGGGGTCGCGCGACACATCCAGGCCGGCCACAAAAATCCTGCCGTCGGCCGTGCGCCGGATATCCAGCTCGGGCTGGTCGATGTAAAGCTGTTCAAAACCCAGACCCCACAGCGAGGACGGCGAGACCGCCGCCAGCACGCGGGGCAGGCGCAGGGCTTCGCGCCCCTGGGCATCCAGCAGCGCCACATCGCGCAACTCGAAGGACGGAATCAGCCCGCCTGGCCGGGCCGTGATCTGGCCGATGCGCACCGGTACACCCAGGGCCTGGCTGGCTGCTGTTTCCAGTCGCGGGCGGAACTCACCGATTCGCGGCACAATCCAGCCGTGAAGCACGGCCCAGGCCGCGCCGAAAAGCACCCAGAAAGCCAGCACCAGGCCCAAGGCCAGGCGAGCGACCAGCGCGGCAATTTTGAGACGTCGAGAGGCAAGCTCCGGCTGGGAGGGTGTCGTTTGATCCATGGACATGAGAATTATGACCTTCAGCGCTTCCGTCCGTTCAATGCAAGCCAGGGAAGTCCTGTAATGTCCGTGCCATCGACCGACCTTTCGGCCCATCCCCTGACGGCATCGGGGTACTCGCGGTTTGTCCAGCGCATACGGCGGCGTTACGCCGACGAGCTGGCCTTGTTGCCCCCCGGCGCACCCGGGCGGGCCGGCATGCAGATCACCTACGACGCCTTGCAGGCACGCGGACTGGACACCGGCGCGGCCTTGCGGGTGCTGCGCCAGCTCGTCATGGAGCGCCTGGTGGTTCTTGATTGTGATGGTGGCCAGGCGCCGCTGCAGGTCATCACCAAAGCCATGACGGAGCTGGCCGAGCTGGCGCTGGACATCGCCATCTGCGAGTCACGCAAGCCGCTGGACGCGCTGCATGGCGCACCCCAGGCACGCGACATGCCGGGTGCCCCGGCCGGGCAACGCGCCCAGCTGTGGGTGGTCGGCATGGGCAAGCTCGGGGCCAGGGAGCTCAATGTCTCCAGCGACATCGACCTGATCTACGTTTATGACCACGACGGCGAGACCACCGGCCGGGAGGATGGCCGGGGCGTCATTTCCAACCATGAATATTTTGCGCAGCAGGTCAAGGCCATCTACAACCTGATCGGCGAGGCCACCGAACATGGTTTTGTGTTCCGGGTGGACCTGGCCCTGCGGCCCAACGGCAACTCGGGCCCGGCCGCCGTCTCGCTGGGCGCGCTGGAAGAATACTTTCAGGTCCAGGGGCGCGAATGGGAGCGTTTTGCCTGGCTCAAGAGCCGGGTGGTGGCGCCGCTCGAATGTATCCAGAACGGCTCGGCCCAGGCCATGCGCGGGTCGGTCCTGCCTTTTGTCTTCCGGCGCTATCTCGACTACAACGTGTTCGACGCGCTGCGCATCCTGCACCGGCAGATCCGCGAACACGCCGCCAAACGGGCCGCAGGCCACCCCGAGCGCGCCAACGACGTGAAGATGTCGCGCGGCGGCATCCGCGAGATTGAATTTACCGTGCAGCTGCTGCAGGTCGTGCGCGGCGGGCAGTTCCCCGAGCTGCGCACCCGCCCGACGGTCGATGCGCTGCAGCGCGTGGCCAGCGCCGGACTGATGGCGCAGGCCACGGCCGAAGCCCTGATGCGGGCCTACGATTTCCTGCGCCGCGTCGAGCACCGCATCCAGTACCTCGACGACCAGCAGACCCATGTGCTGCCGACGCGGGATGACGACCTGGCCTGGATCGCCCAGACCCTGGGTTACAGCAGCTGCTGCCCGTTTCTGAGCGAACTCGATGCGCACCGGGAACTGGTCGCCCAGGAGTTCGACACGCTGCTGGGACAGAAAAGCGAGTGCAAGGGCTGCGGCAAGTCGGCCCCCGCCGCACCGCAAAACCTCGACGAACTGCTGGAAAAACTCGCGGACCCCTGGCCCGAGAAATTTCGCGCCCGGCTGGAGTTGTGGCGCGAGCACCCGCGCGTGCTGGGGCTGCGCGACGACGCCAGAACGCGCCTGACACGGCTGGTGCAGCGCACCGCCCAGTGGCTGCTTGAAGGCAAGGTCGGCGAAGAGGCGGCGGTGCGCATCGTTGACTGGATCGAGCCGCTGCTGCGCCGGGAGAGTTATCTGGCGCTGCTGGTGGAGCGTCCCGCCGTGCATGAGCGCCTGCTGCGCCTGCTTGGGGCGGCCAAATGGCCGGCGCGTTACCTGCTGCAGCACCCGGGCGTGATCGATGAGCTGGCCAGCGACGCCATGCTGCATGAACGATTCGATGCCGCCGCCTTCATGCAGGAACTGCAGCAGCGGCTGGCCGCCCTGCGCCGCACCGGCGAGGACGACGAGGAAAGCTGCCTGAACCTGTTGCGCCGCGCGCACCATGCCGAGCTGTTTCGCACGCTGGCGCGCGACGTCGAAGGTCAACTCACGGTCGAGCAGGTGGCCGACGACCTCAGCGCCCTGGCCGAATCCGTGCTCAAGGTCACGACCGACTGGTGCTGGCAGCGCCTGAAAAACCGCCACCGCGAAACACCCCAGTTCGCCATCATTGCCTACGGCAAGCTGGGCGGCAAGGAGCTCGGCTACGGCAGCGACCTGGACATTGTGTTCGTCTACGACGACGAGGACGAGCGGGCTTCGGAGGTGTATGCCGCTTTTGTACGCAAGCTGATCAACTGGCTGACCATCAAGACCGGCGAGGGCGACCTGTTCGAGATCGACACCGCCTTGCGGCCCAACGGGAACTCGGGATTGCTGGTCACGCGTTTCGAGGCCTATGCCAATTACCAGCAGCAGCGCGGCAGCAACACCGCCTGGACCTGGGAGCACCAGGCCATCACCCGCGCCCGTTTTGTCCAGGGCAGCGACTCCCTGCGCCAGCGGTTTGACGCCGTGCGGCTGGCCGTGATCAGCGCGGCGCGCGACATCCCGGCCCTGAGCCGCGAGATTGTCGCGATGCGCGAGAAAGTGCGCGCCGCCCATCCGATCAAAGGTGAAAAAACCGGGGAAAAATTCGACGTCAAACACAGCCCCGGCGGCATGGTGGACGCCGAGTTCGCCGTGCAGTTTCTGGTCTTGTCCCAATCACGCAGCCACCCGGAGCTGGCCGACAACGTCGGCAATATCGCCTTGCTGCAGCGCGCCGAAGCCGCCGGCCTGCTGCCTGCTGGCGCGGGTCAGGCGGCTGCCGGCGCCTACCGCGAGCTACGCCGGGTGCAACACCAGGCGCGCCTCAACGAAGAGCCGACCCAGGTGGTCCCTTCGGCGCTGCAGGCCGAGCGCGAGGCCATCCTGGCGGTGTGGCGCACGGTGTTCGAAGCCGGCGCCTGAGCGCACGCCGCAGAAACGGTCGCTCCCGGGCGAGGACCCTGCGGGGACCGGGCCCGGGGGTCCTCCCCTTCCGCCCTGCACGAAATTGAAACAATTGTTTTAATTAAATCAATCGTTTGATTTATGTGGTCCAATCGGGCCCATGAAACCCTCCCTGCCTGCCCACCCAACCGCCAGCGGGCCCGAAGCCCGCAAGCAGCGCGCCGACGGTGCCGAAGCGCGGGCCCACCTGCTGCTCAGTGCCCTGAAACTGTTCGCCGAAAAGGGCTTTGCCAAAACATCAACGCGCGAGATTGCGCATGCGGCCGGTGCCAACCTTGCCGCGATCAGCTACTACTTCGGCGACAAGGCGGGGCTCTACCGCGCGGTCTTCACCGAACCGCTGGGCAAGCCCTGTGACGACATTGCGCGCTTCCTGCCGGCGCACCTGACACTGCGGCAGGCTCTCGAAGGTTTTATCGGGGGCTTTCTGGAGCCCCTGAAGCTGGGCGACCTAGTGCAACAGCTCACCCGCCTGCACTTTCGCGAAATGCTGGAACCGACCGGCCTGTGGGCCGAGCAGCTCGACAACAGCATCCTGCCAGCGCATGCCGCACTGGTGGAAGTGCTGGGCCGCCATCTGGGCGTCACGAAACCCGACGACGATGTACACAGGCTGGCGTTTTCCATCACCGGGCTGGCCATGCAGACCTTCATCAGCCGCGACCTGATCGTGACGGTCAGGCCGCAACTGATTGCCACGCCCCAAGCCATTGACCTGTGGGCCGCGCGCCTGGTGGATTTTGCCGAGGCCATGGTCGCGGTGGAACGCGCCCGGCGCCAGCCCTCCCTTCCCGTGAAAAAGAACAAGCCATGAGAAAAATCCGTTTCACCGCCTGCGCCCTGGTGCCGCTGCTGCTGGGCGCCTGCGCCCTGCAAAGCCCTCCGGCAGCGGTGTCTGCCAACACCCCCGCGCAATGGTTTGCCCCCTTGCCGGCACCAGCCGGCAACGCCGGCCTGCCGCACAACGGCGCCCTGACCGACCTGACCCAGTGGTGGCAGCAGCAGGGCGACCCCTTGCTGGTCGAACTGATCGCCGCCGCCCAGGCGGTGAGCCCGACCGTGGCCACGGCGCGCTCGCGCATCGAGCAGGCCCGCGCCACGCGGGTGGGCGCCGGTGCGGCCCTGCTGCCGTCGCTGGACGCCACGGCCAGCGCCAGCCGGGGCCGTTCGCAGCAGGCCACCGGACCGGGCACGCCGCCGGTCACGACCACCACGCAGACCGGCCTGCAGGCGAGCTGGGAAATCGACGTGTTCGGCGGCCGGCTGGCCGGCCGCGATGCCGCCGGCGAACGTCTGGCCGGCGCCCGGGCGCAGTGGCATGACGCACGTGTGTCGGTGGCGGCCGAGGTGGCCAACCAGTACTACAGCCTGCGCACCTGCCGCCAGCTCGAAGCGGTGACACGGGCCGATGCCAGTTCGCGCGGCGAGACGGCGCGCCTGTCGGGGCTGAGCACCGGCGCCGGTTTCACCGCACCGGCCACCGACGCGCTGGCACGCGCCAGCGCGGCCGAGGCCAGCGGCCGGGCCACGCAGCAGCGCGCCCAGTGCGAGCTCGACCTGAAGGCGCTGGTGGCCCTGACCGGCCTGGCCGAGCCGGACATCAGGCAAAAAGTGGCTGCAGCGCCCGATCTGCTTGCGCAACCAGCTATGATTTCAATAGCAAATGTACCGGCCAACGCCCTCGCGCAGCGTCCCGACGTGTTCAACGCCGAGCGCGAGGTCGCGGCCGCCAGCGCCGACGTCGGCAGCGCGCAGGCCGAGCGTTACCCGCGCCTGAGCCTGAGCGGCGCCATTGGCAGCTCGCGTTCTCGCGCCGGCGGCGTGACCACCACACTCGACACCTGGTCCATCGGGCCGCTAGCCCTGACCTTGCCGCTGTTCGATGGTGGCCGCCGCGCGGCCGACGTCGATGCGGCGCAGGCGCGTTATGAGGAAGCCGCCGCGCTGTACCGCGCGCGGGTGCGGCAGGCCGTGCGTGAGGTCGAGGAAGCCCTGGTCACGCTGCAGAGCACCGCCGAACGCGAAGGCGATGCCCAGACCGCGGTGACCGGATACCGCGCGTCCTTCACCGGCACCGACGCGCGTTACCGCAATGGCTTGGCCAGCCTGGTTGAACTGGAAGACGCGCGCCGCACGCAACTCGGTGCCGAAACCGCCCTGGCCACGCTGCAGCGCGAACGCCGGTCGGCCTGGGTGGCGCTGTACCGCGCCATGGGCGGCGGCTGGACACCGGCCATGGCCGGCCCCGAAGCCGGCCCTTCGACCTCGCCGAATGCACAGGCCGCACCCGCCCGGCCCTGATTTTTCCCCTTTTGACTGTCCCTGTTTGATTCCAAGAACACCATGAAAAAATTCAAACTCAAACCCCTTGCCGTGATCGCCCTCGTTGTGGCCGTGGTGGCCGCAGGCGCTTTCTTTTTCCTGTCGTCCGGAAAATCCGGGGACGCTGCGGCAGACGCCAAGGCCGCGCCCAAGCCGGCCCTGACCGTGACCGCCGCGCAGCCGCAGCCGGCCCGCCTGCCCCTCACGCTGGCCGCCAACGGCAACATCGTGGCCTGGCAGGAAGCCATCATCGGCTCCGAATCGAACGGCCTGCGCCTGACCGAGGTGCGGGTCAATGTCGGCGACGTGGTCAAAGCCGGCCAGGTGCTGGCGACCTTTTCAACCGAAAGCGTGCAGGCCGACGTGGCACAGGCGCGTGCCAGCCTGCTGGAAGCGCAGGCCAGCGCGGCCGACGCCGCGGCCAATGCCGAACGCGCGCGCACACTGCAGAACTCGGGCGCGCTGAGCACCCAGCAAATCAACCAGTACCTGACAACCGAAAAAACCGCGCGCGCTCGCGCCGAGGCGGCGCAGGCCGTGCTGGGCGCGCAGCAGCTGCGCGGCCGGCAAACTCAGGTGCTGGCACCCGACAGCGGCGTGATCTCCGCGCGCACCGCCACCGTGGGTGCTGTCGTCAGCGCCGGCACCGAACTGTTTCGCCTCATCCGCAAGGGTCGGCTCGAGTGGCGCGCCGAAGTGACCTCGGCCGAACTCGGCCGCATCACGGCCGGCACCACGGCGGTCGTGCGTCCCGCCAGCGGCGGCGAGATCCAGGGCCGCGTGCGCATGATTGCGCCCACGGTCGATCCGCAGACCCGCTCGGCGCTGGTCTATGTCGATCTGCCCATCCTGCCCGCCAAAAATTCGCCCGCCAAGGCCGGCATGTTTGCGCGCGGCGAGTTCAACCTCGGCGCCTCGGACGCACTGACGGTGCCGCAACGCGCCATCGTCGTGCGCGACGGCTTCAACTTCGTGTTCCGCCTCGCACCCGACAACCGTGTCAGCCAGGTCAAGGTGGTGACCGGCCGGCTCGCCGGCGACCGGGTCGAGGTCCTCACCGGCCTGGCGCCAGACGCGCGCATCGTGGTGGATGGCGCCGGCTTCCTCAACGATGGCGACCTGGTCCGTGTTTCTGAAACGACTGAGCCAAAACAGGCTGTTCCACCCGCCACTTCTTCCTCAGCCGCTACGAAATAAGGAGCGACCATGAACGTCTCCTCCTGGTCCATCAAGAATCCGATTCCCGCCATCATGCTGTTTGTGCTGCTGAGTTTTGCCGGCATGTTGTCGTTCAAGGCGATGAAGGTGCAGAACTTTCCCGACATCGACCTGCCGACCGTCAGCATCTCGGCCTCGCTGCCGGGCGCCGCACCGGCGCAGCTCGAAACCGAGGTCGCACGCAAGCTCGAGAACTCGATCGCCACGGTGCAGGGCCTCAAACACATCTACACCAAGGTGCAGGACGGCGGCGTCACCATCACGGCCGAGTTCCGCCTCGAAAAACCGGTGCAGGAAGCCGTCGACGACGTGCGTTCGGCCATCGCGCGGGTGCGCTCCGACCTGCCCGGCGATGTCCGCGACCCGATTGTCAGCAAGGTGGACCTGGCCGGCCAGCCGGTGCTGGCCTTCACCATCAGTTCGCCCCGCATGGATGCCGAGGCGCTGTCCTGGTTTGTCGACAACACGGTCTCGCGCAAGCTGTTGGCCGTGCGCGGCGTGGGTGCGGTCAACCGCGTGGGCGGCGTGACGCGCGAGGTGCGCGTGGCGCTCGATCCCTCGAAGCTGCAGGCGCTGGGCGCCAGTGCCGCCGACATATCGCGCCAGCTCAAGCAGGTGCAGACCGAAAGCGCGGGCGGGCGCACCGACCTGGGCGGCAGCGAGCAGCCGGTGCGCACACTGGCCACCGTCAAGTCGGCCGAGGAGCTGGGCCGGCTGGAGCTGGCGCTCAGCGACGGCCGGCGCATCCGGCTCGACCAGGTGGCCACGGTCAGCGACACCGTTGCCGACCCGCGCTCGGCCGCGCTGCTCGACGGCAAGCCCGTTGTCGGTTTTGAAGTGGCGCGCAGCCGCGGCGAAAGCGAGGTCACGGTGGGTGCTGCGGTGCAGGTGGCGCTGGCAGAACTCAAGCTGCAGCATCCCGACCTGGTGCTGACCGAAGCCTTCAACTTCGTCAAACCGGTCGAGGAAGAATACGACGGATCCATGGCCCTGCTCTACGAGGGCGCGCTGCTGGCCGTGCTGGTGGTCTGGCTGTTCCTGCGCGACTGGCGCGCCACCTTTGTCTCGGCCGTGGCGCTGCCGTTGTCGGTGATTCCGGCCTTCATCGGCATGTACCTGCTGGGTTTTTCGATCAACGTGGTGACGCTGCTGGCACTCTCGCTGGTGATCGGCATCCTGGTCGACGATGCGATTGTCGAGGTGGAAAACATCGTGCGGCATTTGCGCATGGGCAAGACGCCCTACCAGGCGGCGATGGAGGCGGCCGACGAAATTGGCCTGGCGGTGGTGGCCACCACCTTCACCCTGATCGCCGTGTTCCTGCCGACCGCCTTCATGAGCGGTGTGGCCGGCAAATTTTTCAAGCAGTTCGGCTGGACTGCCTCGCTGGCGGTGTTCGCCTCCCTGGTAGTGGCGCGGGTGCTGACGCCCATGATGGCGGCCTACATCCTCAAGCCCATCGTCGGTGACCACAAGGACCCGGCCTGGATGCGCGTCTACATGCGCATGGCCACCTGGTGCCTCAAGCACCGCGTGACCACCATGATCGCGGCCACGGTCTTTTTCATCGGCTCCATCCTGCTGATTCCGCTGCTGCCCACCGGCTTCATTCCGCCCGACGACAACTCGCAGACACAGGTGAATATCGAGCTCCCCCCCGGCTCCAGCCTGGCGCAGACCAAGGCGTCGGCCGAGCAGGCCCGGCAGCTGGTCAGCAAGGTCGAACATGTGCGCAGCGTCTACACCACCATAGGCGGCGGCAGCGCCGGCACCGACCCGTTTGCCATGGCCGGCGCGGCGGAGACACGCAAGGCCACGCTGACGGTGCTGCTGACCGAGCGAACCGAAAGACCGCGCAAGCAGGGCATTGAAAACAAGATGCGTGCAGCCCTGGAAGCCCTGCCCG